>JGI20191J14862_1000227_pt1 | contig 19679 bp, 15 predicted proteins | sample NGESurdeep092012_7_FD_14862 | JGI IMG/M metagenome (IMG submission 14862)
TTGCGCACATCGTCGCCGATGATGGCGATCGGCGCATTGGGCGAGGTGCCGAGCACGCGGAAGGCCGGCGGCAACACCGTCACCCGGTCGCCGTGGCTCATCCACACCGGATATTTCTCGCCCTTGCGCCAGACGCCCTCAAACAGCGGGCTGTCGGACACGACTTCCACCTCGGCGCGGCCGAATTCGCGATGGTGTCCGCCCTCTACTCGGCCTCCGAGCTGTTGCGCCATTGCCTGCTCGCCGTAGCAGATGCCGAGCACCGGCACGCCGGCGTCATAAATAGCCTTGGGCGCCAGCGGGGCATTCTTGTCGAGCACGGAAGCCGGCCCGCCCGACAGGATCACCGCCTTCGGCTTCATCTCACGGAAGGCGGCTTCGGCCTTCTGGTAGGGCACGATCTCGCAATAGACCTTTTCCTCGCGCACCCGCCGCGCGATCAGCTGGGTGACCTGCGAGCCGAAATCGACGATGAGGACTTTGTCGTGCAAGATCTTGTCCAACTTGGGCGGCGATGCCGCGAAAGGCGCCGGAATCGGCCCCGTTCGAGGCCGCTTTGTGGGATTGGGCTTAGCTGGGGTCAAGGCGGCGTCAGGCTCCGGTTAACTACGCCAGATTTCGAGCTATTCAGATAACCCTCCATTAGCCCGCCCGTGAGACATAAGAGCGAAGATTTTCGCCATTTCCACACGTTTGGGGACTGGGTTTGGCCTGCCACGCCGATCACATGACGCTTCCCGCAGCCCCCGGGGCGGACCGCCGCGCCGCGCTGTTCCGCGAGAGCCTCGCGGAGAAGGCCACGCGCTGGACGCTCGGGCTAGCCTGGGCGCTGATGCCAAACCGCATCACCGGCTTGCCGGGCCTGGCCAAGCTCTGCTTCGACGAGCTTCTTGCGCCCGACTACGCCCTGCCCGACCCCGAGCGTGCGCTCGCCAACCCGCCGGGCCTGGCCGGCATCGTGCACGATTTCACGCTGCCGACGCTGCTCGCCGGCTACCGGCGCGGGCTCTTCCCGCTGGCGCATGTCGCGCCGCTGAAGTGGTGGTCGCCGCCGCAGCGCTCGGTTCTGTTCTTCAACGAGATGCACATCGCCAAACGGCTGCGCCGGCAGATGCGGCAAGGCCATTACACCGTCAGCTTCGACCGCGACTTCGACGGCGTGATCAAGGCTTGCGCCGAGCATCGCGCAGGCCGCTGGCATGTCACCTGGATCACGCCCAGGGTGATGCACGCCTATGCCGAGGCGTTCGACGCCGGCATCGCGCATTCCTTCGAAGTGTGGAACGAAAAGGGCGAGCTCGCCGGTGGCGGCTATGGCCTCACCGTCGGCGGCACCTTCGCCACCGAGTCGCAGTTCTCACGCGAGCCGAACACGTCGAAGATCGGCTTCACCGTGCTCAACTGGCATCTCGCCCATTGGGGCTTTGCCTTCAACGACGGCAAAGTAATGACGCCGACCTGCCATGACATGGGCTTCCGCGACATTCCGCGCGCTGAGTTTCTCAAGCGGCTGGCGCAGGCCGAACACCGGCCGGCCAAGATCGGGCGCTGGCAGATGGAAGCGGATTTGGCGACTGTGGCGGAGTGGCAGCCGGGATAATTCTCGGCCGTCAGCGCCACGCGTTTTGAACCACCGTGTTAACGAGCGGGATTTTCGCGATCCATTTGCGGACGCGCGAGTGACTCTGCTCGTCCGTTTTCGCCGCGTCGGCATCGGCAGGCGACGCGGATTCGGGAATCGTTGACGGCGGCACCGGATGATCGGGGTCAGCTTGCGGCGGCGCGAGCGGCGTTGCGACCGAGGCCGCAGGCGGTAACGCCGGCGCAACCGGCGAAATGACCGGGGTCGGCGCGGCGACTGCCGGCGCTTGTGGTGGCAGGACAGCCTCTTGCTGTGCAGGCCGCTGCGCCGGCCCTGCCGCGGGCGCAACCGGCGCCCTGGCGGTGTCAGCCCTCGGCGGCTCCGCGCCATGCACCACCAAAGCCTGGCGAACCGCATCGAGCCACTGCCCGTCGGACACGGCCGGATCGCGGCGAACAACCGCGGCCGCAGCGGGGGGCGAAGCCGCGGCCGGCAGTTTGGTGGTTGCCTGCGCAGGCGGCTCGGCTTTGCGGACCAGTTCCTTCGGCGGCGCATCGGGGCGGCGCGCGACTGCCGCGGCAACCGGCGCCGCGGGCTTGTCGGCCGCCAGCAAAGCCTTGAACGCCGCCGTGGCGTCCGGATCGGTCGCGCCACAGGTTTGCTCAAATCTCTCGACGTCGCGGCTCACGAGCATACGCCGGGTGCCGGCGTCGACGCTTTTGTCGATCATCGAGACAATGTTGGCGCGCAAGCCCTGGCACGTCGTCTCGTCGGAGAAATTGGCGTGGTAGATCGAATAGCCACTGGCCAGGCCGACCGGGATCGCCAACAGGGAACCGACGACCTGCAGCATGCTCACGGTGCGGGCGAGCCTGGGCGCACCGCCCCCGGCGACATCAGCGCCATGAGAAGATGAGGCATCGTGCGCGCCAGGATGAAAGGGATCGCGCCTAGCCACCAGCATAATGGGAGACCTCGCTTGGGGAACTCGTGCGCGTTAGTCACGAAATTTTCGCGGAGAAATTTGGCCGAGAATGCGGCGCAAACGGGGTTTTTACGTAATACAAGCGTTAATTCGGCGTTTGAGCGCTCAACCGCCGCGATGGAACACGGCGACGAAGAAACCATCAGTCTCGGTCGTGCGCGGCGTCATCAGTAATCCCTCGTCCGACAGCCGCGCCGCCTTGGCGAACATGAAGGCGCGCTCGCCCAGCGCATTGGCGACGTCGGCCGGCGGCTGAAGGGAAAATTCTGGATGGCGCGCGAGGAACCCGCGCACCTGCGCGCTGTTTTCCTCGTCCAGCACCGAACAGGTGACATAGGCGATTCGCCCGCCGGCTTTGAGCAAGGGCACGGCGCGGTCGAGGATTTCAGTTTGTTCCTTCTGTCGCTGCTCGAGCGCGCCGGGGCGCACGCGCCACTTGGCGTCCGGGTTGCGCCGCCAGGCGCCGGTGCCGGTGCAGGGCGCGTCGATCAGCACCAGGTCGCAGCGGCCCGGCGAGATCGGCGATCTCGCCGCCCACTGACTTTGGCGTGCGCACCTGCACGTTGCGCGCGCCCGAGCGCTTGAGGCGGTCGTGGATCGGCGCCAAGCGCCGCTTGTCGTCGTCGGTGGCGAAGATTTGCCCCTTGTTCTCCATCATGGCCGCGAGCGCCAGCGTCTTGCCGCCGGCGCCGGCGCAGAGATCGACCACCTGCTCGCCGGCCTTGGCGCCGGAAAACAGCGCGGCCAATTGCGAACCTTCGTCCTGCAATTCGACCATGCCTTTGAGAAAGGCCGGCTCGGCATGGATCGCCGGGCTCTTGGCGTCGGCGGAAAGGCGGACCCGCAAGCCCCAGGGCGACCAGCGCGCAGGCTCCGGCTTGAGGTCCGACAGCATCCCGGCAACCTTGTCGCGGTCCGCTTTTAATGTGTTCACACGCAGGTCGAGCGGCGCGCGCGACGACAAGGCCGCGCCCTCCTCCGCCCGCGCGTCGCCGAAGGCACGCGTGAAATGCGGCTCGAGCCATTCCGGATAGTCGCCGGCGACGTGCGCGGGCGCGCCGGCCATGTCGGCGTCGTCAAGGCGTTTTCTTTCATCGTCGCTCAGCGCCGCGGGCCCATAATTCGAGCCGTCGGCGAGCGTGGCGATGGCCTCGCTGTCGAGGCTGCGCTCGCGCTTAAGCATGCCGAGCAAAATGGCGCGCGGCGTGTCGGCGCCCATCAGATACGCGCTCGACGCCCGCCTACGCAGCGCGTCGTAGACCAGCCCCGCGATGGCGGCNCGATCGCCGGAGCCGGCGAAGCGATGGCCTAAGCCCCAGCTCTTGAGCGCGTCNGCCGCCGGGCGGCGCTCGCTCTCNANATTGNCNAAAACNTCGATGGCCGCGGCGAGCCGCGCTGCCGGCGTCATGGCAGGCCCAGCAGGATGCGGATCATGAAGATGACCCACATAATGATGAGCACGAGCGCACCGACGACGTAGAACGTGCCGCGGCGCAGCACCACGTTGCTGGTGGTATGCACGTAAGCCTGGGCGAAGCGCATCAGTACGAAAATCCAGGCCAACACGACGAATACCAGATCGGCGTGGCGCGTGATGATTTCCAAAATCGTCAGCACGTAGAACAGCACCGGCAATTCGAACTGGTTGCTGAAGCTATAGGCGACCTGTTGCGTGCGTACCGGCCAGTTCGGCTCGCGCAAGGCAATGCGCGAGGGATCTACGGCGCCGCTGGTAAAATCGTTGCGGCGCAAGACCGCGAGCCACAACAACAGCAGCAAGGTCAGCGCGACCTCGACGAACAGCGGCAGCAGGATGGCCTGGATCGACATTATGAGTTTCCTTAGCGCCTCGACGTGGCGGCATTTGCCCGCGTTGTCAAAGCTTAATGCTGAGCGCGGTTTCGTGGTCCTCGTCGATGAAGGCGGTAAGCCAGGATTTCTTCTCTTGCAAGGCGGTGAGATAGGCCTCGGCGCCGGTATGGGTGAGGTTGGCGCTGATCAGCAGCCCACGCGCCCGCAACAGCCGGCGCATCTCCTTGAGCAGCGGCCGCGACGGGGTGAGCCCATCGAAAAACGCCACGTCGTAGCCGGGATCGAGCCGGCGCATCACTTCCGAGAACTCACCCTCGTGCACCACGATGTGCCCGGCCATGCCATGCACCTCGACCTGCTCGCGCGCCAGCCGCACGTGCTCGCCATCGCGCTCGATGGTGTCGATCACCGCCTGCGGCGCGCCATGTGCGAACCACAGCGCCGTGTAGCCGAGCGCGGTGCCGAGTTCGAGCACGCGCCGCGCATTGGCCGCCGCCGCCAGCGCGCCAAGCAGCGCGCCGTTGTCGTAAGGGTACGCGCCGCAGCCGTGCTGGGCGCGATGCGCCAGCGTCGCCTCGCGCACCGGGGCGAAGGGGTCGGGGGATATTTTTTCAGTTGATGTTTTTGCGGCGGACACAGCACTAACCCCACCCGGCGCCTTTGGCGCCACCCTCCCCTCAAGGGGAGGGATAAGAAACGTCACCCCCCGCTCGGGTAATTCGGGCTCTCGCGCGTGATGGTCACGTCGTGCACGTGGCTTTCGCGCAGGCCTGCGCCCGAGATGCGCATGAATTCCGCCTTGCCGTGGAAATCGTCCAGATCCTTGGCGCCCACGTAACCCATGGCGGCGCGCAAGCCGCCAGACAGTTGATGCAGCACATTGGCGACCGGGCCCTTGTAGCCGACCTGACCCTCGACGCCTTCCGGCACCAGCTTGAGCGCGTCCTTGATGTCCTGTTGGAAATAACGGTCGGCCGANCCGCGCGCCATGGCGGCGACCGAGCCCATGCCGCGATAGCTCTTGTAGGAACGGCCCTGATAGAGGAACACTTCGCCCGGNGTCTCGTCGGTGCCGGCGAGCANCGAGCCGACCATGGCGCAATCGGCGCCGGCGGCCAGCGCCTTGGCGAGATCGCCGGAATATTTGATGCCGCCGTCGGCGATCACCGGTATGCCGGATTTCTTCGCCGCCTCGACCGCGTCCATGATGGCGGTGAGCTGCGGCACGCCGACGCCCGCTACAATTCGTGTCGTGCAGATCGAGCCGGGGCCGATGCCGACCTTGATGGCGTCGGCACCGCAATCGATCAGCGCCTTGGCGCCCTCCGCGGTGGCGACATTACCGGCCACCACCTGCACCGCGTTCGACATGCGCTTGATGCGGGTGACCGCGTCGAGCACGTAGCGCGAATGGCCGTGCGCGGTGTCGACCACCACCAGATCGACGCCGGCCGCGATCAGCGCCTCGGTGCGCGCGAAACCCTTGTCGCCGACCGTGGTGGCGGCGGCGACGCGCAAGCGGCCCTGCTCGTCCTTGCAGGCATTCGGATTGGTCACGGCCTTTTCCATATCCTTGACCGTGATCAGGCCGACGCAGCGGTATTGGCTATCCACCACCACCAGTTTCTCGATGCGATGCTGATGCAGCAGGCGCTTGGCTTCGTCCTGGCTGACGCCCTCGCGCACGGTGACGAGCTTGTCCTTGGTCATCAGTTCGGCGACGCGTTGCTGCGGATCGGTGGCAAAACGCACGTCGCGGTTGGTCAAGATGCCAACCAATTTTCCGGCTTTGCCGTTGCCGCCGCCTTCCACCACCGGCACGCCGGAGATGCGGTTCTCCTTCATCAGGTCGAGCGCCTGCTGCAGCGTCGCGCCCGGCTCGATGGTGAGCGGGTTGACCACCATTCCGGATTCGAATTTCTTCACCCGGCGCACCTGCAGCGCCTGCACGTCCGGGTCCAGATTGCGGTGGATGACGCCGATACCGCCGGCCTGCGCCATGGCGATGGCCATCTGCGCCTCGGTCACGGTGTCCATGGCGGAGGCGATGATCGGGATGTTGACGGGGATCGAGCGGGTGACGCGAGAACGAATATCGACGTCGGCGGGCAGCACCTCGGAGAGGCCTGGCCTGATCAGCACGTCGTCGAAAGTGAGCCCTTCGCGCGGGCTTGCGTTGTTTTTTCCGGCCATCGCCAACTCCGTCTCACCCGAAAAGGAGAACGAGGCCGGCTGCCGAAGGCTTATAAAATGCCTGTCGCGAGGGGTTCCTCGCCCGACGTCACGGCCCGCTTTTGGGTTGGCGTGGGTCAGTAGCACGGTAAGAGGCTGATTCCTAGGGCATTCGCGGATGGCTGTTATGAACCCGGCCGCCCTCGTTCCGCCGCCGCTCTGCTATTGAAGGACCCAGTTTCTAACCCTTAACCGCCTCACCCGGATGCCCATACGCCCCGACCGCATCGTCCCCTTGATCATCGCGGTCGCCCTGTTCATGGAAAACATGGATTCGACCGTGATCGCCACCGCTCTGCCGGCGATCGCGACCGATATCGGCAGCAATCCGCTGGCGCTCAAGCTCGCGATCACCTCCTATTTGCTCTCGCTCGCGATCTTCATACCGGCCAGCGGCTGGACCGCCGACCGCTTCGGCGCGCGCACGGTGTTTCGCGCCGCCATCGCGGTGTTCGTGCTCGGCTCGATCGGCTGCGCGCTGTCGAACTCGCTCACCGATTTCGTGATCGCCCGCATCGTGCAGGGCATGGGCGGAGCCATGATGACGCCGGTCGGCCGCATGGTGCTGGTGCGCAGCATCAGCAAGCGCGAGCTGGTGAGCGCCATGGCCTGGGTGACGACACCGGCGCTGATCGGCCCGGTGCTCGGGCCGCCGGTCGGCGGTTTCATCACCACCTACGCCTCCTGGCACTGGATCTTCATCATCAACGTGCCGATCGGCCTCCTCGGCATCGTGCTCGCCACCCGCTACATCGAGGACGTGCGCGCCGAGCAGCGCGAACGCTTCGATATATTCGGCATGGTGCTGGCCGGCCTCGGCATCGCCGGCGTCGCCTTCGGACTATCTGTGTTGGGGCTCAATTTCCTGCCCTGGACCGTGGTGGCGGCGCTGGTCGTAGGCGGCGTGTTCTTCATCGCGGCCTATCTGGTGCATGCGCGGCACACCGCCAATCCGGCGCTCGACCTCACGCTGTTCCGGCTGCCGACCTTTTTCGCCAGCGTGACCGGCGGTTTCATCTTTCGGCTCGGCTTGGGCGCGTTGCCGTTCCTGCTGCCGCTGATGCTGCAGGTCGGTTTCGGCATGACGCCGTTCCAGTCCGGCATGGTCACTTTTTCGACCGCGCTTGGCGCCATGGGGATGAAGTGGGCAACCGCGACCATCCTGCGCCGGTTCGGCTTCCGCACTATCCTGGTGACCAATGCGCTGATCAGCTCGGCATTCCTCGCCGTCTGTGCCGGTTTCACGCAGACCACGCCGGTGGCGATCATGGTGGCGCTGCTGCTGGTCGGCGGCTTCTTCCGCTCGCTGCAATTCACCAGCATCAACACCATCGCCTATGCCGAGGTGGAGCCGCGCCGGGTCAGCCGGGCGACGGCGCTGGTCAGCGTCGCCCAGCAATTGGCGGTGTCGACCGGGGTGGCGCTAGGAGCCCTGGTGGTGGAACTCACGGTTCGCCTCAAGGGCAACGGGCCCCTGCAGGCGAGCGATTTTCCGCCCGCTTTCCTGGCGGTAGCGGCGATCTCGGCCTTGTCGGTGTTTATTTTCGCGCGGCTTTCGCCCGACGCCGGGGCGGAAATGGCGGATCGGCTGCCGGCCCCGACCGAAACGTCTGACCAGCGCGTCGGCTAAGGCCGCAAATTCGCTACAAATTAATCATTTATGTCCTAACTCTTGGACAAGTCATTGGCCCATCTCGTATTTTCCGCGCGCGTAGAGTTTAGGCGGAGGGTTAAGTGTAAATGCGTGGGACCCAGCCAGCACGGCTGCTCGGAGCCGCGTCGCTCGCGGTGATGGTCACCGCTTTGTCGTTTGCCGACGCCGCGCAAGCGGAGTCGCGCGAAGCGCGTATGTGCGCCACTCAGACCGAGAGCCTCGCCGATCAGCGCATCGCGGCCTGCGCCGGCATGCTCAGCGCAGGTCGCCTACAAGGCAAGGCGGAAGGCGTCGCCTATGCCCTGCGCGGGCTCGCTTATCTCGATCGCGGCGACATCGCCCACGCCATTGCCGACCTCAACCAGGCGATTTCACTCGCGCCCGATTTTGCGCCCGCCTATCAGAATCGCGGCAATGCCTGGTATGCGCGCGGCAACTACGGCCAAGCGCTCGCCGACTACGATACCGCCATCAAGCTCGATCCCAATTCGCCCTCGCCTTACGTCAACCGCGCCACCGTGCGGCGCGACCTCGGCTATGTCGACGGCGCGCTGGAGGATTATCAGAAGGCGATCAGCCTCGGCGCCGACAGCGCCCGCCTCTATGGCGGCCGCGGCCAGCTCTATCTGCGCCAGCGCGATTACGTCCACGCGCTTGCCGACTTCGACCACGCCTTGCAGATCGAGCCAAGCGCGGCGAATTACATGCTGCGTGCACGCGCACGGCAGGATAGCGGCGATTTTGACCGCGCGCTCGCCGATTACGCGGAAGCGGAGCGGCTCGATCCGAAGAATATCGGCGCCTATACCGCGCAAGCCGTAATCTGGACTATGAAGGACGATTTCGACAAAGCCATCGCGGTCTACGACCGCGCTATCGCCGCCAATCAGACGCGCGCTGCGATTTATGCCTTGCGGGCGCACGCTTACGATCAGAAAGGCGACCGCAAGCGTGCGATGTCCGACATCAGCCGCGCGATCAAACTCTCCTCGCAGGCCGACTTCCTGAATTTGCGCGGCACGCTGCGGCTGCAAGACGGCGACACCGACGGCGTGCTGCATGATGCCGACGCCGTCCTCAAGCTCGACGCCGACAACCCGACCGCCTTTGCGCTGCGCGGCGCGGCCTTCAACCGCAAGAAACAATATGACCGCGCGCTGGCCGATCTCGACCGCGCGATCAAGGGCGATCCCAAGAACGCACTAGCCTATGGCGAACGCGGGCAGGTCTATCTGGCGAAATCCGATAACGACCATGCGCTCGCCGATCTTAACCACGCCATCGCTCTCGGCGCGACAAGCGCCGGGTCTTATCGCGCACGCGCCACGATCTATGTCGCCAAGGGCGATACCGGTCTGGCGCTCGCGGATCTCAATGCGGTGCTGTCGCGCGACCCGGACAACGTCGCGAGCATGCTGGACCGTGCGAAGATCAAACAGGCCGCAGGCGAGACGGTTGCCTCCATGGCCGACTACGATGCCGCGCTCAACCGCGAGCCGAAAAATGCCGCCGCGCTGCGCGCCCGCGCCGCGGCGCTGGTGCGGACCAACAGCTACGCCAAGGCCATCGACGATCTCGATCTTGCCATCCAGATCGAACCCAAGAACGCGCAAGCCTATTACCAGCGCGGCTTTGCTTACGAACAGCAGGATCAGAACGCCAAGGCGATTGCCGACTACCACAAGGCGATTGAGCGCGATGCCAGCATGGCCGAGACGCGCGAAGCGCTAGCGCACGCGACCGCCGAGCAAAAGAAACAACAAGAGCTCAAATTGGCTGAGGAGCGCAAGAAACAGGAAGAATTCCGGCTGGCCGAAGAGCAGAAAAAGCGGCAAGAACAGAAACTCGCCGAACAGAAAAATCAGGAACAAATCCGGTTGGCCGAAGAGCAACAGAAAGGGGAACAGAAACTGGCCGAAGAGGAGAAGAAACAGCTGGAAAGGCATATGGCCGAGCTTGATGCAAAGCGGCAGGCCATGCAGGTGGCCGAGCAGAAGAAGAAGCAGGAAGAGCAGCGGCTGGCTGCGCAGAAGAAGCTGGAGGCCGAAGCAGCCGCCAAGGCCGCCGCCATCGCTGTTGAGACAACGGTGCCGCCGGCTCAGCAGCCCAAGCAAGCGGCAGCGGCACCGCAAGGGCGCGAACAGCTATTGAGCCAACCGCCCGAGCGCAAAATCAGCGAGCCCGCCGTCCATCCGCGCGAGAAGATGGCGCAAGCGTCCCGCCCGCATGACCGCAGCCGGCGCGCCATGCGTGAAACCGAGCAGCGCCGGCACTACGCCCGCGCCGACGAGGCGCGCCGCCGCGCCAATTATGAGTCCGAGATGCGCCGCAGCTCTGAATCACCGCGCCGCGGTCTGCTCTTTACCGACGTCTGGCCCGAGGGCTCGTGGCATCAACGCGACGGGCGATAACCCGTCGCCAATAGATAGAGCTCCGCCGAGTCGGAACGACTTGCCGCCGGCTTCACGTGTTTCACGCTTTTAAAGTCGCGCTTAAGGGCGGTGAGTAGCGCAGCTTCGGTGCCACCTTGCAGCACCTTGGCGAGGAAGGTGCCGCCCGGCGCCAGCACTTCGCGAGCAAAGTCGGCGGCCGCTTCCACCAACCCCATGATCTTCAGGTGATCGGTCTTGGCGTGGCCGGTGGCGTTCGCCGCCATGTCGGACAACACCACGTCGGCCGGTCCGCCGAGCAAAGCCTGCAATTTCTCCGGCGCATCGGCGCTAAGGAAATCGAGCTGCGCGAAGTCGACGCCGGCGACCGCGTCCATCGGCAACACATCGATCGCCACAACCTGCCCTTGCGCACCGACGCGTCTGGCCGCCACCTGGCTCCAACCGCCAGGGGCAGCGCCGAGATCGATCACGCGCGCGCCCTTTTTAAGCAAGCGCGCCTTGTCGTCGATCTCGATGAGCTTGTAGGCGGCGCGCGAGCGAAAGCCTTCGCGCTTGGCGCGTGCGACATAAGGATCGTTGAGCTGGCGCTCCAGCCACAGCTTGGACGACAGCTTGCGGCCCTTGCTCTTGAGCCGGACCTTCAATGCGCGCGAGCCGCTGCCTTTGCGTGCCGTCACGACGCCGCCGCCTGATTGCCGCCGCCCCACACGCCGTCCTCGCGCATCATCTGCACCAGCATGCCTTCGCGTAAGCCGCGGTCGGCGACGCGCAGGCGCGGACACGGGAAGGCGCGGCGGATCGCTTCCAGGATGGCGCAGCCGGCAAGCACAAGATCGGCGCGCTCGGCGCCGATGCAGGGACTGGCGACGCGTTCCTGGTAGCTCATGGCCAGCAGTTTCTCGATCACCGCGCTGATTTCCGGCGCGCTCATCCAGCAGCCGTCGACGCGGTCGCGGTCATAACGCTTGAGATCGAGATGCACGCCGGCAATCGTCGTCACCGTGCCGGAGGTGCCGAGCAGATGGACGTCGTGCAAGCCGTCGCCGCCGTGCTCGCGCGCGAATGGCGCGATCATCGCCGCCACCTCGGCCACCATCGTCTCGTAGATTTCCGGGGAGACGGCGATGCCGCCATGGCGCTCGGCCAGCGTCACTACGCCGTGCGGCAGCGAGATCCAGCCGCGGATCTGCGGCAGCGGCGGCCCGCCGCGGCTCTTCTGCGAACGGTTGAGCCGCACCAGTTCCGAGGAGCCGCCGCCGATATCGAACAGCACCGCGCCGTCGGCCTGCGGATCGATCAGCGTCGTGCAGCCGGTGGCGGCGAGCCGCGCCTCGGTCTCGCGATCGATCACCTCAAGTTCGAGGCCGACGTCTTGCGCGACGCGGGCGCGGAAATCCTCGCCGTTCTCCGCCGAGCGGCAGGCTTCGGTCGCGATCAGGCGGGCGCGGGTGACGCCCTTGTTCTTCATCTTGTTGCGGCAGATCGTGAGCGCGACGATGGCGCGCTCGATCGCCGCCTCGCTGATGCGCTTTGAGCTGGAGACGCCCTCGCCGAGCCGGATGATGCGGGAAAAAGCGTCGACCACGCGGAAGCCGTCGCCGGCCGGACGTGCCACCAGTAGGCGGCAATTATTGGTGCCGAGATCGAGCGCGGCGTAGCTCGCCCCGCCGCGATCGCTGCCCAATCCGCTATCAAGCCGTCCGGGCGACCGCCGACCCCATCGGGACCGCTCTGGCGGCGCCCGATCCATAGCGGGGTCGAGGCCCGGGGTGTCCCCGGCCTCGCCGCTCATATGTCTAAGCCTTCCTGCCGTCCCCGGCCGCTTCCCTGCGCTCCACGGGTGCAGCAATTGTTCCTTCGATCGCGAAAAGTGTAACAGCGCCTATGGCACGCGCAACCCTCATGCCCGAAAGCTATTCTTGTAGAAGCGGCTGGCCTGCCTTATCTGGTGATTTCCACGGCAACGACCCTCAAAAGCCCCGGCATGGATGACAGAACCACCGAAGTCGCTCTTTCGCTGACCAAATTCGGCATCGGTCAGCCGGTATTGCGCAGCGAAGACCCCACGCTGGTGCGCGGCGAGGGCCGCTACACCGACGACGTCAGTCGGCCCGGCCAGGCCTATGCGGTGATGGTGCGCAGTAGCATTGCCCACGGTGTGATCCGCGCCATCGACACCGCCGCCGCCAAGGCGATGCCGGGCGTGCTGGCGGTCTATACCGCCGCCGATCTGACCGGCTATGGCGGGCTCAAATGCAACCTGCCGCTCAAGAGCCGCGACGGCTCGCCGATCCGCTATACGCCGCGGCCGGCGCTCACCGGCGACAAGGTGCGCTATGTCGGCGATCCGGTCGTCTGCGTGATCGCAGCGACAGTTGCGCAAGCCAAGGACGCCGCCGAAGCGGTCGCCCTCGACATCGCGCCGTTGCCCGCGGTAATGCGCGCGAGCGAAGCGGCCAAGCCCGGCGCGCCGCAGCTCTGGGATGACGTGCCGGGCAATATCGCGCTCGACTATCACTATGGCGACAAGGACAAGGTCGCCGAGGCCTTCGCCAAGGCCGCGCATGTGGTGCGGCTGCCGCTGGTCAATCAGCGTATGGTGGTGAATGCGATCGAGCCACGCTCGGCGATCGGCGAATTTGAACGCGATAACGGAAAATGGACGCTGCACTCATGCAGCCAGGGGGTGGTGGGGCTCAAGACTGCACTGCGCGACATTCTCGGCGCGCCTGCCGACAAGGTGCGTGTCCTCACCGGCAATGTCGGCGGTTCGTTCGGGATGAAAGCGGCGGCCTATCCGGAATATGTCTGCATCTTGCATGGCGCCCGCGCGCTTGGCCGGCCGGTGAAGTGGACCGATGAGCGCTCCGGCAGCTTTGTGTCCGACCATCATGGCCGCGATTACGACATGACGGTCGAAGTGGCCTTCGACAAAGACTGTTTGATCCAGGCGGTCAGGCTTAGCGGCTACGGCAATTTGGGTGGCTATTGCGCGGCGTACGGCCCGCTGCTGCCGACCGTCAATGTGACCAAGAACATTGTCAGCATGTATCGCACGCCGCTGCTCGAAGTCGCGACCCAATGCGTGTTCACCAATACGGTGCTGGTATCGGCCTATCGCGGCGCCGGGCGGCCGGAAGGCGCCTTCAACATGGAGCGCACGATGGACTATGCCGCCGCCGAACTCGGCATCGACCGGTTCGAGCTGCGCAAGCGCAATTTCATCAAAGCGCGCGAGATGCCATTCAAGGCGGCCTCAGGCATGACGTATGACTGCGGCGATTTTCCCGGCCTGTTCAAGGACGCGCTCGCGCGCGCCGATGTCAAAGGCTTCAAGCAGCGTAAGCGTGCGAGCANGCGCGCCGGCAAGCTGCGCGGGCTTGGTGTCGCCTGCTATGTCGAAACCACCGCGGCGATGACCACCGAACAGGGNGCCATTCGGTTTAATGCNGACGGNACGGTCACNATCGTGACCGGCACGCTNGATTACGGGCAAGGACACGCCTCAGCGTTTGCGCAGGTGCTTACCGAAAAGCTCGGCATCCCCTTTGATCGCATCCGCCTGGTGCAAGGCGACAGCGATCAGCTCGTCACCGGCGGCGGCACCGGCGGCTCGCGTTCAGCCATGCTGAGCGGAACGGCGATCGCGCAGGCGTCCGACAAGGTCATCGAGAACGGCAAGCAGATCGCAGCGCATGCCCTCGAAGCGTCCGCGGGCGACATCGAATTCAAAAGCGGGCGCTTCGTCATTGCGGGCACCGACCGCTCGATCGACATCATGGCGCTGGCGCAACGACTGCGCGCCGGCATGGCGCTGCCGGAAGGCGTGCCCTCCTCGCTCGATGTGACGCATGTCACGGAGCAAGTCCCCGGCACATACCCGAATGGCGTTCACCTCGCCGAAGTGGAAATCGATCCGGACACTGGTTTGACCCGTGCGGTGAAATACACCGCGGTCAATGATTTCGGAACCGTCATCAATCCGTTGCTGGTGGAGGGTCAGATCCAGGGCGGCGTGGTGCAGGGGCTGGGCCAGGTGCTACTGGAGGGCGCGGTCTACGACGCCGACGGACAACTGGTCACCGGCTCGTTCATGGATTACGCCATGCCGCGCGCGCACGACGCGCCGATGATCGAGGTCGCCAGCCATCCGGTGCCAACCAAAAGCAATCCGATCGGCGCCAAAGGCTGCGGTGAGGCCGGCACATCCGGCGGACTTCCCGCCGTCGCCAATGCGGTGATCGACGCGCTGTCGGGCTACGGCATCCGGCATTTGGAAATGCCGATGACGCCCGCGCGCATCTGGCAAGCGATCCAGGAGGCTAAGGGAAAACAACGCGCCTAAAAGCGAACGGGGCCACCGTTGCCGATGGCCCCGCGGTTGTTCGATTAATGCCCGCCGTCAGGCCGGCCCCGACAGCTTAACGTTCTTCAGCGGCAGCGAGCGCACGCGCTGTCCCGTGGCCGCGAACACCGCATTGGCGACCGCCGGCGCGGTCGGCGGCAGGCCGGGCTCGCCGATGCCGCCCCATTTCTTGCCGCCGGAGAGCGCGAGATAAACCTCGATCTTGGGCGTGTCGGCCAGGCGCACGACCTGATAGTCGTGGAAATTGCCCTGCTCGACGCGGCCGTCCTTGATGGTGATCTCGCCATAGAGCGCGGCGGAGAGACCGAAGATCACACCGCTCTCGATCTGCGCTTCCACTATGCCGGGATTGACCACATGGCCGCAGTCGACCGCGGCAACCACGCGGTCGACCCGCACCTCGCCTTTCTGGCTGACCGTCACTTCGGCGACCTGGCCGACGATCGAGCCGAAGCATTCGTGGATGGCGATGCCGCGGCCGCGGCCGGCGGGCAACGGTTTGCCCCAATCGCCTTTCTCGGCGATCTTGTCGAGCACGCCGAGGAAGTCGGGCCGGTGTGCCAGCAGCGCGCGGCGAAACTTGTAAGGGTCCTGCCCGGCCGCCTGCGCCAGTTCGTCGATATAGCTCTCCATGAAGAAGGCGTTCAGCGAGGAGCCGACCGAGCGCCAAAACATCACCGGCACGTGGGTGTTCTTAAGCATGCAGCCGACGCGCAGGTTCGGAATCTTGTAGTTGGTGTTGGCGAAGCCTTCGATCGCCTGCGGCTCGATACCGTTTTCCACCTTGTTCATCCCGACCGAGCGCATGATCGATCCGACGGCGATCTTGGCGTCGAATGCGGTCGGCATTCCGTCGGCGCCCAACGCCGCTTTCAGCCGCACCGCGGCCTGCGGCCGGTAGCGGTCCTGCGTCATGTCCTCTTCGCGCGTCCACACCAGCTTCACCGGCTTGCCGACCTGCTTGACGACCAGGATCGCCTGGCGCATTTCGTCGTTGACCGAGCGCCGCCCGAAGCCGCCGCCGAGGAAGCAATTGTGGATTTCAATCTGCTCGGGTTTCAGGCCGGAGGCCGCCGCCGCCTGGCCGATACTGCCCATTGGCGCTTGCGTGCCGAGCCAGACGTCGAGCTTGTCGGACTTTAGATCCACCGTGGCGTTGAGCGGCTCCATGGTGGCATGCGCCAGATGAGGGGCTTCGTACACCGCCTCGACGATCTTGCCGCCCAAGTTCCCTGATTTGGAAAACTCGTCATCGACATTGCCGTCGTTGCGCGCGCTCACCATCGGTCCGTCGAGCGTGTCGCGATAGAGCTTGGCGAATTGCGCGCTGTCGGTCTTGCCGGCTTCGCCCTCGTCCCATTCGGGCTTGAGCAGCGCGAGCGCTTCCTTGGCGCGCCAATAGCGGTCGGCGATCACCGCCACGGCATTCTCGAGCTTGACCACCTGCTGCACGCCGCGCCGGCCCTTTACCGGGGCATCGTCGACGCTTTTAAGTTTGCCGCCGAACACCGGACAGGCGGCAATCGCCGCGTAGACCATGCCGGGGATTTGCGTGTCGATGGCGAATTTGGCCGCGCCGTTGATTTTGAGCGGCGTATCGAGCCGCGGTAGCGATTTTCCGATCAGCTTGAACTGATCGGGCGTGCGGATCGCCGGTTCCTTGGCGAGCTTGATCTTGCCGGCATCGGCGGCGAGCGCGCCGTAATCGAGGCTGCGGCCGGACATTTTATGTAAGACCTTGCTGTTGGCCGCCTCGCATTCGGCCTCCGGTACGTTCCAGCGCTGCGCCGCCGCAGCGATCAGCCGCACGCGCGCGCTGGCGCCGGCCTGCAACAGCATTTGCCAAGAGGTGCGAACGCCGCGGCTGCCGGCGGTGACCATGTCGCCGTAGACATTTTTCTCACGCAGATTGCGCGCAGCCGATGCGTATTCGACCTTCACCTTCGACCAGTCGCATTCCAGTTCCTCGGCGACGATCATCGGCAGCGCGGTGATGGCGCCCTGCCCCATCTCGTTGTGCGGCGAGCGGATCAGAATGCCGCCATCAGGGTCGATCGCCAGAAAAGCATTGATGTCGTTCGGCGCGGATTCGGCGCCCCAAGCCTGCGCGCCAATGGTGGCCGCGTCCGCTAGGCCCGGAAACGCCACACTGATGGCAAGGCCACCGGCGGCCGAAGCCGAGGTGACGACGAATTGGCGGCGGGTGACGGATGTGTTGACGATCTCGTTCATGATGCGCTCCCGCTCACGTCTTGATCAGCGCGGCGGCGCGATGGATCGCGCGGCGCAGGCGGACATAGGTGCCACAGCGGCAGATACTGCTGAGATTGGCGTCAATGTCGGCATCGGTCGGCTTGGGATGTTCCTTGAGGAACGCCGCCGCCGCCATGATCTGTCCCGACTGGCAGTAGCCGCATTGCGGCACATCCTCGGCCAGCCAGGCCTGCTGCACCGGATGCTTGCTGTCGGGCGACAGGCCTTCGATTGTGGTGATGGTCTTGCCGACGACGTCGCCGACCTGGACACCGCAGGAGCGCACGGCCTCGCCGTCCACATGCACGGTGCAGGCGCCGCACAGCGCGACGCCGCAACCAAATTTTGTTCCGGTCAATCCGATTTCGTCGCGGATGACCCAAAGCAGCGGCGTCTCCGGCTCAATATCGAGCCAATGCGCCTTTCCGTTGACTGTGATGGAGATCATGGCGTTTCCCAGGACATTTTTTTGCGCGGCAGTCGGCCGGTGCCCTTCAAGTCCGTTCCGCCGGATGATTGATGAGCAAACACTAACACCGGGGATGGGTGTTCCCATTCACAGACGCTTATATTTACCTGCCTTTTACGCAGTTCTGCGATGCGTTTCCGGCGCTGCCGCCCGCTACCGCCGACATGGCCAACCCGCTGGAAACGCACTGGATTGGCGCAAGCTGACAGGCCATAGTCCGCGCCGGCCTGGAACCCGCACACCATGAGTCAAGCAACCGAACTCCTGGCCGCGCGCCGCGCGCCGCACACGCGCATCGTCGGCGCGGTCAGCGCGGCGCATTTCGTCTCGCATTATTACATCCTGCTGCTGGCGCCGCTGCTGCCCTTCGTGCGCGCGGAGTACGGCGTGAGTTACGTTGAGATCGGGGCGGCGCTCGCCGCCTTCAACGTCGTGTCCACCGTGCTGCAAACGCCGGTCGGTTTTCTGGTCGATTGGCTGGGCGCGCGCATCCTGCTGATCGCCGGGCTGGCGATCGGCGCGAGCGCCTTCACGGTCGCAGGGCTGATCGATTCGTTCTGGGTGATGGTGGCGATGTTCGCGCTCGCCGGCGTCGGTAACACGGTCTACCACCCGGCCGACTATGCCCTGCTCTCGCATCATGTTTCGTCCGATCGTATCGGCCAGGCCTTCTCGGTGCACACCTTCGCCGGCATGCTCGGATCGGCGGTGGCGCCGGCAAGCCTGCTGCTGATGCAAAGCCTGTGGGGCTGGCGCGGCGCTTTCGTCGGCGCCGGCCTGCTCGGTTTTGCGGTGGCGGCGGTGCTGCTGGCGGTGCACGAAAGCCCGGACGCGAAGATAACCGCGGCGCCGCCACGCGCGGCATCGGACACCTCGCCGGCCGGCTGGCGGCTGCTGCTGTCGGCGCCGATCCTGCTCAATCTGGTTTTCTTCGTGCTGCTCGCGATGATGAGCGGCGGGGTCAACAATTATTCGGTGGTCGCGCTCGGCGCGCTCTACGGCACCGCGGTGAGCACCGCCAATATCGCATTGTCGGGCAATCTGCTGCTGGCGGCGGCCGGGGTCCTGGCCGGCGGAGTGCTGGTCGGCCGCACCAAACGCCACGGATTGGTGGCAGCGCTCGGGCTGGCCGCGATCGGATTGACCATCGCGCTAGTCGCCAATGTCGATCTCGGCACGCTACCGCTGATCGCGACGATGACGGTGAGCGGTTTCTTCTTCGGCGTGATCATGCCTTCGCGCGACATGATCGTGCGCGAGGTCACCCCGCCCGGCTCGTTTGGCAAGGTGTTCGGCTTTGTCACCACCGGCTTCAATATCGGCGGCATTATTTCACCGCTGATTTTCGGCGCCATCATGGATCACGACAGTCCGAAACTGGTGTTCCTGCTGGTGGCGGCGTTCAGCCTGATCGCCATCGTGACGGTGGCGACACTGCCGCGCCGGGCGGCCTGATCCCGCCTGCCGCCGGCTCAAAGGGGGCGGACTTGTCAAATCGGCCGAATTGCCCCATGTCAGGGGCCTCCGGCACAGAGGCGGCGGGTCATTTCGACCGCCATCGCGCGCGGCCTTGCTGGGGGATAGTTCAACGGTAGAACATCGGACTCTGACTCCGAGAATCTTGGTTCGAATCCAGGTCCCCCAGCCAAAGCTAAGTTGCCTGGGCTACAGTGAAATTCCAAAAATTCGGGCAGAACAAAATGAGGGAATCGGCTTGCCAGCCGTTACCAGTCCGTACCAAGCATTTTCAATGAGTTACGAGCGTGCTCGGATTTTCCTAGGCACATGATGGGCACATGGGCCACCTTAAGACGACTTCCGCCCAAACACGCTTTGTTCACGCCAGTAGTTCGCATCATCAACACTATCAGCACTCGAATAACTCTCGCCCAATAACAGCGATGCGACGTGAATTCGGGTGATGCTGGGGGAG
>JGI20191J14862_1000229_pt1 | contig 19512 bp, 20 predicted proteins | sample NGESurdeep092012_7_FD_14862 | JGI IMG/M metagenome (IMG submission 14862)
GACACCGCCTGGATGATGACGTCCATGGCGCTCGTGCTGATGATGACCATACCGGGCCTCGGCCTGTTCTATGGCGGCATGGTGCGCAAGAAGAACGTGGGCGACACCGTGATGACCAGCTTCGCGATCACCTGTTTGATCACGATTCTGTTCGCGGTCGTCACTTACAGTTTGGCGTTCACTGCCGGCTCGCCATACATCGGCGGCTTAAGCAGGGCGTTCCTGCAAGGCATTCTGAGCGACATCTCCAACGGCACCGGCAATCCGAACCCGCTCGCGGCGACGATTCCTGAGACGGTGTACATGTGCTTCCAGATGACCTTCGCGATCATCACGCCGGCGCTGATTGCCGGTGCGTTCGCCGAGCGCATGAAGTTCTCCGCCATGCTGTGGTTCATCGGCCTGTGGGCGATCTTGGTCTACGCGCCGGTCGCACACTGGGTGTGGGGACCAGACGGCTTCCTGTCCAACGGCAACTCGGACGCCTTGATCAAGGTGCTCGACTTCGCTGGCGGCACCGTCGTGCATATCAACGCGGGCGTTGCCGGCCTGATGTGCGCGATCGTCCTCGGCAAGCGCAAGGACAGCGGCCCTGGCCACAACATGGTGCTCACCATGATCGGCGCCTCGCTGCTGTGGGTCGGCTGGTTCGGCTTTAACGCCGGCTCCGCCGTCACCGCCGGCATGCAGGCGGGCATGGCAATGACCGTGACTCAGATCGCCACCGCGGTTGCGGCCTTCACCTGGATGCTGGTCGAGTGGATCAGCCGCGGCAAACCCACCGTCATCGGCATGTGCTCGGGCGCGGTCGCCGGCCTCGTCGCCATCACTCCGGCCTCCGGCTTCGTCGGCCCGGTCGGCTCCATGGTGATCGGCGTGGCCGCCGGCGTGTTCTGCTACTGGGGCGTCACCGGCCTCAAGCGCATGCTCGGCGTTGACGACGCGCTTGATGCGTTCGGTGTGCACGGCATCGGCGGCATCGTCGGCGCGCTGCTCACCGGCGTGTTCGCCATCGAGCAGTACGGCGGCACCGCCGGCCTGATCGAAGGCAACGCCGCGCAAATGATCAACCAGGTCGAAGGCATCGTCATCATTATCGTGTACGACGCCATCGTCTCGCTGATCATCCTCAAGATCCTCGACGCGATTATCGGCCTGCGCGTGTCCGCCGAAGTGGAACGCGAAGGTCTCGATCTCGCGCTGCATGGGGAGACCGTGCAGTAACGGCCTTACCTGGCGCATGATCTTTTCCGAAAACCGGTATCCACTTTTCGGGATCATGCGCGAAAGCTAGCGGTAGGGGCGGAAACCCGGCACTGTCCCTTCCGTCGGGGCCCTCGGTTCGCAAGGACCGGGGGCCTCTCTTCTTTCTAATCTTAATGTCTTCTCGTTCAGGTCGGTGCCTTCCAACGCCTGAGATGGCGTCGCGCATCGCCGCCAATTTTCGGGTCGTGCGGGTTGAGGAACATGACCGGCGCACGCGGGCTAAAGTTGACCTTCTTCAACTCAAGCCAGAACAGGCTCGGAACGGTGGCGCTATTGACGTAATAGATGTCATTGGTCACGTCAGCGGCGCTAACCCAGTTGGTCTGAATTCCGGCGAAAGGCCCTTGCTCATCGGCCGGCACACGCGCCGGGTCGCGGAATGGGACCTGCGCGATGCGTAGCAGCGACATCGCGCCGGCGACGGCCTCGGTATAGTTCTTCGGATCCGGCAGATACTTGTAATAGGCGGCGAGGCGCGCAAATCGGTATTCCGGCTTGAGCGAGCCGGGCAGCTCTTCGGTTCCGCCGAACTCCTTGTACTTCTTCATGCGCACGAGCATCTCGTCGAGGGTGGGATCGTTCGTCATCACGCGGTACTCGGGCCCGTGGTGGATCACGAGCTTGCCCTTGACGAATTCGAAGATCGCCGAATCGCCCGAAGCATCTTCGACGGCGAGATGAAGGCCGAGTGGTTTGAGATAGCCCAGCTCGGTCGACCACGCCGCGACAACGCGGAACTTGCCGGCATTGTGGGCGTCGACGACGTCTTTGACGGTTGCGAAGGTGTCGAGAACATATTGCGCCCAGTGTGAATCGGGGAGCTCGCTGCGATCGTCCTTCGGCTCGTGCTGAGATTCACCGAGTTCAAGTACGTGGGCGGCGAGGCCATTTTCATTGAGACCATCGGTGGCAGCACCATCGAATCCTGTCATCACCACATTGCCGAGCCGAGACGTCCAACGCACAAAGTTGCTGCCGATCCCCTCGACCTTTGCCCTGATACCGGGGATGACGCTGTTATCGGAACTGCGCGCCATGCCGCGGGGAAAGACGAAGAATTTCGGCCGCTCGGGAATGCTCAGCGGCAAGTCCATCGAACGGACCACGATTTTCGCAAGCTTGCGGTCGTTGATGAACACGCGCGAGCACGCCAGCAGCTCTTCGGCTTTGAAAGTGAACGGAGTGGCCAATAATCCTGCAAGAAACGACCGTCTGTGCATCATACGGCTCCTTTCTGGCATTTAACGCTTCTATGGGCGCTCAGGCGGATCCCGGTGTGTTGATACGGATCAACGAAAAAGCGGCCGGCGAATTGATCGATACCCCCACCCCGCCCGATGGTTAATCGGGTCAATAGCAGTCGTAACTAACTGAAACCGCAAACAATTTTTGCTTAGCCGTACGGCCGTGCACGCACTATGCACACATGAGAACCGATTTCGACCCCCTTCGGCGGTGGTGTACCCCCTCAGATCATCATCATCCGCCACGGTTGTCCGGGTCTGGCCGCCGGCCGGCGCTATGCGCCGCGCGCATGCCCTGCAGCTCACGACGTCTCCCGTTCTATAGAAACCCTTCCTTCTAAAAGAATAGCAGCCGTCCAAGCCGTCCGGGCCGTCCAAAGATCAATGAACATCAGCACAAGTTGAAAAGCAGCGAGCCGTCCAACAGTGTCCAAGCCGTCCGCGCCGCTTACGCTGACTTGCGATTGGAAAATGCTACGGCCAAACCCCAGCCGGAAAATAAATCGATCGCGAGATCCGCGTGGCGCGGTCGACGTTGAGCTCACCAGGTTGGCGTCGTGCTCGGCGCCGGGGCGATTGTGATGCGGTGGCCAGCACCGGCCGCCGAAAAATGCGCGAGGGGGTTGTGGCTATTTGAATGCTTTGAAAAAGGCTTTGAAAAAACTCAAACCTCGCGGACCAAAAAAAATCTCTGAATGAGACCAATGCGGTTGCTGCTTCCTATTTGCTCTGGAGATTTATACCCCCTACCCATAGTGCCAGGTGGCTTTTTCCTTTTAATTTCAGCATTTTGAGACTGAATGCCTGACGCGGTCCGGGCTTCCCAAGCCCCTATAGTTTTATACCCCCCCCCACCACCTAGACGCACTTGATCAGATCCCCTCTGCAAATCGCAGGGCCAATCAAAAATGATTCAAAGACACAGGAGCGGGTTCAGTCGCCGCGCGACAACGTGGCGTCAAGACATCATGAGGGGTACGGGGAGTCGAGTGCTCCCGCCGCTGGGTAGTGGGCTCCTTTGATTAAGGCGGCGAGATAATTCCGCCAACAATTAGTTGGCCTCGATTTCCAAAGTCGCTTGCTCACGTTGGCCGCCATGATGGCCGGCGTGGTCCGCAGCGATCAAACGTGCGAAGGCCAGAACACAAAGGTCAGGTCGCGGCGCGTCCTGCAAGAGATGAAAGAGAGGGTAGACCGCGCAATTGATGACCAGACCGGCCGTTCAACGCCGATGATGCAGAGGAAGTAGCGACTGCCGCGTGGGAGGGCACGCAACGTAGCGGCTAAAGCCCTTTATTCGATTCTGTAATTCTTGGTTGATAGCGGAGACTGACGTCGTCGAAAGATGAAGGGTTAAGCCCAATAGCAATTATTGAAATTTGATCCTTGGCGTCTCGCCAAACATAAAAGCTCATCATCGCGGTCACATTTTTGGTCGAAGGTTCACCGTATTTTGCCCGAACAGATCCGATTAAACTTAAACCTTTTTCCTTTTGTTGAAGTTCCAAAATAATAAAAGAGAGCTTGTTCGTTTGCTTGTTGAACATTGCAAACGTTGTGAAAGAAAATTTGCCCGCCCGATAATTTCCAAATAGTCGTGCAGCATCGGCCTTTGTGTTCTGGCCTTCGCACGTTTGATCGCAACGTTTGAGTTGTCCCTTAGATGCTTCCATTACTTGATCGGGAGACATGCCCCAACGCGTATATTGCCAATCGCCCGCAGCAGGGAGCGCGTAGGAAACACACAGAATGAGAACAAAAATAAAGCGCATCTTGTTTTCCAATTAAAGCCGTTTTGACCAGCCTTCATCGAGTGGCTCAGGTAGAATGTTAGTTGAGAGCTGGCGCTGACGCCAGCGTGACCGGCGAAGCAGATTGGTTAAGTGCCCGTACCGTTCTCAGCGCTCGCGCCGCAGCCTCGGGCCGAATGAGGGCACCGGCAGGTCGTCGGGATAACCGCTCACGTCGAGCACCCGAAAGTGATTGCAGCCGCGACCGAGGCACCACGCGGCGAGCGTGCGCACGCCGTTCTCGCGCATGTTGCCGAGGGTCATCGGGATGGGGATTTGAAATGGCTGATTTGGTTGTTTGCTCATTTTCCTCGCGTAATCTCGCATAGTTTCGGTTTCACTTGGTAACTCCATGCCCGCGAGGCACGTCTGCTTTTGCGAATTTCCGCTTACAGAATGCTGGTTTAAGCTAAGATGACTTGTTCTCGACTGATACCGAACGCGGGCTTGCAGTGATATGCGTCGCATTGGGATCACCATCGCCAAGCTGACCAATTGGCGCAATCGTGCTCTTGCTGGGGCCGCTACGGCCTTGAAAAAACGTGAGCGCGACGACCGTGATGATGAGATCGCCCGGCTGAAATCCAAGGTGGGCGAGATCACCATGGATAACGAACTGCTCAACGCCAAAATTGCGGCAAAGGATGGGAAACGCCCTTTGCGTGGCATTCGGATGGCCTTCGTCATGCTTGCGATACTTGCGTCCGCCCTTTTGGGCTATTCTTGTAGTCAGCAAAACCCACAAGCGCACTTCGGCTCGGTGCGGCGAACAGTCGAACCCTCTCCGCCAGTAGTCGACGGGTGTGGCTCCCTTGGTGGTCCCGGATATCGCTTGCCAAGCGGCAAGTGTGCGAGTTGGAGTAGCGAGCAAATTCCACCAGCGCCCATAGTATCGGCGCCACCAGTACCCATCGTATCGGCACCGCCAACAGTCGAACCTTCACCGCCAGCAGCTAGCGGGTGTGGGTCCCGTGGTGGCCCCGGGTATCGATTGGCAAGTGGCAAGTGTGCGAGTTGGGCTGGCGCTCGAAGTCGACATAGGCAGCATTGAAGAGACTGATGATCAGCGGCCGTGCGCAGGAATGTTCGCACCGAACAAGCTGGTCCTACCGTCTTTCTTGCGGCGTGACTGGATGGACCCATCTCTTGCCCTCTCTCCACTGAAGCACTCTTAGCACCGCAATCCGCCCGGGTCCTGGCCCGCCGGCCCCGTTCAACGTAGTATGCTGCGGAACATTCGTGGGGACCGTGAAGGCTAAAGAATGCGATCATTGCTGAAATTTGTCCTAGGCGCGACGCTTATCGCTCTTAGCGTGCCGTCCGGCGCATTCAGCACGGAGCTACACGCTTGCTTTACGCCGGGCGAGGATTGCACGGCCATGATCGTGCACGCCATTGATGACGCGAAGTCTGAATTGCTCGTTCAGGCATACGGCTTCACAAGCGGCCCGATTATTCAGGCGGTGGCACGGGCGAAAGAGCGGGGTGTGAACGTCAGGGTCATTCTCGACAAGATCAATGAGCAAAAGAGATACACCGCTGCGACTTATCTAAAAAAACCACGGCATTGACCCGATGATCGATTTTCAGCCCGCCATCGCGCACAATAAGGTCATGGTGATTGATCGCCGCAACGTGATTACCGGCTCTTTCAATTTCACTACCGCTGCACAGAAGCGGAATGCGGAGAATGTGCTATTCGTTTGGGACGATCTGGCGATTGCGGAAGCATACGCCGCGAACTGGCAACGGCGGGGCGATGCGGCAAGGCCGTACAGCGATTTTCGGCGGCCCCCGGCTCCAACCGATGAGAGCCCGGATTAACGTGGTGTTTCTGTCTTGGTCCGCGTGCTGGGCACCTACGTGCTGAACCGCGTTCGAAACAGATGCGATTTAACTCTCTGAGGTTTCCGGGTTTGACACTTCGCCGGAAACGCCTTTGATGTCAGACGAAGCGCTTATGGGGGTTAGCCCGGTATTATGGCGCAAACGCCGGAACATTCCACTTTGATCTAGGCCGGCCACGCATATTTTGCGGGCATGAAACACCGACCCGCGCTCTACGCCCTTGAACGGCTTCACGCCGAACTGGGCGGCAAGATCACCGACAACAAACGAGAGGCCAAGCGGCTGGCCCAAGCCATGATCCATGTCGAGGCCGTCCTCAAGATGTTGGAGCCCGGCTATGACGTGCGGCCCCATCGCCGTTCGGCGGCGGAAGCCGAACCCGTGGTTCAAGCGGGGCACGGTATTCCGGCACGCCCTTGACGTGCTGAGGGCGGCAGAGAAGCCGCTTACGACGCGGGAAATTACCGCTCGGATGCTAGCGACTCGGGGCGTTACCGATGCCCCGCCCAAAGCCGCCCGTGACTTGGCTGGCGGCGTTCAATCGTCCCTGCGGAATCACAAAGGCGTGGCGGTCTTGACCGTTGGCGAAGGAATGCCGGTGAGATGGGCACTTGCCGCTTCGACCTAGGGGTGAGCGGAAGGGCATCAGGGTTTGGCGGTTGCCATAACCCATTAGGATCGCTCGCAAATTGACTCTGGTATAACCCATTGAAAAAACACATTGATTCGTGTATATATCACTCATGTCTCCCGGAGTCGTGTAGCCATGCCAAGCGCACTAGACGTTGCGGCGTACATCTTGGAGCAACATGGTCCGATGACAGCCATGAAACTTCAAAAGCTCGTCTATTATTCCCAAGCGTGGTCAATCGTTTGGGATGACAACGAACTGTTTTCCGAAGAAATCCAAGCGTGGAAAAACGGTCCGGTCGTCCGTGAACTTTGGGATGTTCACAAGGGTCGATTTCGCGTTAGCGAAATTGCCGGCGGCAATAGCGATACCCTCGATGAGGATCAATGCGACACCGCAAATACGGTCCTAAAATTTTATGGGGATCACAGTGCGCAATGGCTGAGCGACCTAACTCATCTTGAAGACCCGTGGAAAAACGCTTGGGCTGAGGGTCCCAACAGCGTCATAACAAAAGAAGCCCTTGTCGAATATTATAGCAGTATTGAGCCGCCCCTGTGAGTAAGAAGGGCGACGCGCGAATAGCGCGCGCCCACGCCGATGAATTAAAACAAGAAACAAAATCGGCGCGTCTCGTTGCACGCATACAAACTGAGCTAATACCTACGCGCTCACCGCGTTTAGGGGCTGACCCCGGCTCTATCTTTCATATGCAAATGACTTGGCACTGCAATTCCGCAGACCGTAAGGAATCGTGGTCGTGGGGCCAACAGCGAGAATGGGGCGATGATGCATGGAAGGGCGAAATTGAGCCGAAGTTAAATGAATTTGCATCCCTTTGCTGGCGCGAAATTGATGATTTTGTCACCGGAAGTGGTCATAAGGCACATCATTCTATGGAGGTTGAATCCATAGATGATGAAGCTCAGGCCCGCATAACATTTCTGGAAATTGAAACCGACGGAGATATTTTTAGATTTAGATTGGGCCACAAGAAGCGTCTGTGGGGATTTCGAGTAGTCAATGTGTTCGAAGTCCTATGGTACGATCCGCTTCACATGATTTATCAATTAGACCCGGATTGATTATGCCGCTGCCAATAGCCGCTGAAATCCACTGACGGTTTCCGCTTCATCGCCAACGCGGCAAGGCGGCTCACCTGCTCGCCATTGCCGACGCGCCGATTATCTTCGCGCCAAGACGCCTCTTGCGCGTAGCGGAGCAAATACTGGCCAGCAATATGGTGATGGTGCCCGATCTCGGCACGGCGCATGCGGCTGAAAAATTCCTCGGCCCAATTTGTGCAAGCCCCGTCCATCGAATAGGCCTCTTCGTGATTGATGCGCTTCATTTCAAACCGGCTGTGCAGGTCGTTCCAGCTTGCGGACTCGTCGGCGTTCACGATGGTGCCCTTGGCGATGCGCTTTTGGATGAAGGAAATCGCATGCTTTTCGGACCGGAACACGGCCGGCACTGAATTGCCGCCGCGCTCTCGAACGATCACCACGACCTTACGCTTGCCATTCTGATTTTGAGCGAAGCGACGGTCGCGACGATATTCGGCGCGGTTCGCGGGTTTCACATAGCCGCCGAAATAGCCGCCATCGACCTCGGCAACCTTGCCCTCACCACCAACAACGCGGCCCTTCAATTCCTCGGCCATAGCTTCGCGCAGCTTGTGCAGCAGGACGAAAGCCGTTTTGTAAGACACGCCAAGATCGCGGGACATGGCCAGCGCTGACTTGCCCTTCACCTCATTGCAGAAGATAGCGATGGCCGCGAGATAGCCGCGCAACGGAAGCTTATGGCTGGCGAATAGCGTTCCTGATGTGATGCTAAATTCCTTGCCGCAGGCGCGGCATTCAAGGCGCAACGCGGTCTTGCGGCGAAACTCATAGGCATCCAAGCCACCACAGTGCGGGCAAACCGGAGCGCCGTCTGTTTCGGGCCAGCGGACTCGGCGGAACGCGCCCTCGGCTTCCGCGTCGGTCATGTGCGGAATACGTCCGCCAGACTGAGGAACTTGGCCGCTCTGCTGAGTAGGAAGTGCTGAGCCATACGTGTCATATATGACACAACACCAAAAGTGTCGAATATGATCCTCAAGGATCACGGATGACCTTATGGGCCTAGCCAAGTCAGAATTAGAGTTAGCGGAGCGGGCATCCCGCTTTCTCAAGGCGGAACTGAAACGCGCTGGCGTTACCTATGAGGAGCTAGCCGTCAGGCTCAAAAAACACGGCCTCCCGGACGAAACCCAAGATTCGATCAAGGCAAAGCTTAAACGCGGGACATTCGCCGCCACGTTCATGCTGGCATGTCTTGCCGCCCTAGAGTTAGAGGGCGTCCAATTGGAAGATATTTAATCTGGCAAAGACGCCAAGACACGGGCGGAGTGGAATCGTTATGGGAGGAGTTCTGGCGGCCACCGGTGCGCTTCGGCTCGGTGCCAGTCGCGGCATCGCTCAGCCCGCCTCTTTCTCTGCATCACGGCCGAGGCGGTATTTGATGTCGTAGTTCAGGATAAAATCCAACTCCTCTGCCGTGAACCCGTAGTGCCCCGCCAGCACCGTGTCGATTTCGTCTATGATGGATTTGGACTGATTGACTCTAAACGACAAGCATTCAACTGCCTTCTTTCCCTTGTAAACACGAACTGCGTTTTCGGCGTTCCGCTTTAGGTCTTTCACATACTCTCTTCCCAAAGCGCGAAGTAATTCCAGCCTGTCTGCACTCATCTCGCGCGGGTCGAATGGGAAAGTTGAAATGTCTCGGTTTCCAAGATGGCGGCAATCAGAGGTAATTGTGAAATACCACCACCACAGGCCGCTGCTTAACGCGGCGATAATCCCGTATTTATCAACCTCCGGCAGCAAATGAATAATCTTCTCCTCGCTTGAGCCTGTTTCAAAGTCCACGAACACTTTCCAATAGAGTCCGCCGCGCCGGTAAAAAACGCGATTGCTAGAGGAGCGCGTTAAGCATGCCCCGATCTCCTTCTTGTGGAGGCGCAATTTCGTGAGAATTGATGCCGCCTCTTGTGCGCCGAGTTTCGGTATGCTCCCAGGGAGACGGTTGTCTGTTGCGGTTGCGTATTCAATCTTCGAGAAAAGTTCTGGCCGCGCTTCTGAGTCCCACATCAAGTATCGAGTTGTTTCGATCTTTTCGAACTGAGGAGCCATTCTTTGCAGCAAGATAGAGAGTTGGAGATGAACACCGTCGAACAGCTTTCCGGGCCGCCAACTGAAATTTGCAATCTTCAACCGGCTGGAATGGGTTTTCAGATGCGTTATCAGCGGAATCATCCTGTCTGTGCTGAACGCACTCAAGGGGATGATCATCCCAACCGCAGAGCCTGAACGGCTAAGTTTCGCGCATCTCTCCAGAACAAACGCAAACAGATTGCTGCATTGCTCGGTCGTAAAATTCCGAATCTGGTAGGCTCCGCAAACATCCTTGTATTCGACATATGGCGGATTACCGATGACGACATCAAAACCTCCGCTACTGAGGATGCCGTAGAACTGGATGAACCAGTGAAAGGGTTGGTGGGAGTTCACCCAATTGGCGTAGGCAACTTTGTCGCTCACTTTCACGCCGTATTCGCCGGCGAGGTGGCGGTTGAGTTCGTCCTCCAGTGCCTTGAGCCGTTTTTGAAGTTCCAGTTTGTCGGCGGCGGGCACTGAACTGTCGCCTTTGGTCTGAATCTGGCGGAACTTATCGAACGTCTGCTGGAGGTTGGCGGCTTTGACGGCGATTTTCTCCATCGCGTTATCGAAATCTAACGTGCTGGTGACAGCGCGTTTTACCTCGTCGTAGGTGGCGTAGCCGACGAGGCTGTTGCCGGCGCGGATGTTGAAATCAATGTCCGGCAGCGGCTCGATGCCGAGATTGTCGCGGGCGGTGTCCGGCTCGACTTGGGCGGCAAGCTTGAGGAACAGGCGCAGTTTGCAGATTTCCACCGCCTCTTCCATGATGTCCACCGCGTAGAGATTGTTTAGGATGATGGATTTCAGGACGAAGTAGCGCCGGTTCGGGTGTGCGTCCACGCGGGCGAGAACTTCGGTGAATTTCTTGTGGTAATTGGGATGGGCCTTGCGGCCGTTCTCCCCCCACTCGGCGAGGAACGCTTCCATGCGGTCGAGACAGGCTTCGTAGAGGGGTTCAAGGGTGTTCAGTGCGGCAAAGATGAACGCACCCGAGCCGCCGGTGGGATCGAGCACAGTGATGGCGGTGATGGCCTGCCAGAAGGCCATGAGCAGGTCCGGGCCTTCACAATTCTGGATGACATCCTGCGCGAACTGGCGGAGATCGAGATTGAAAGTGATAAAGTCGTTGACCTCGCGGACTTCACCAGCGGCGAGTTTCTTTCTGACTCCTTCGTAACGCTGCCGACGGGCAACGACTTCACGCCAGATTTCGGTGGGCAGGCGGTATTCTTCTTCGGCAAGCTTATTCCAGCCACTGCGCTTGGACACATCCTTGATCCCGGCTTCGATTGCTTTTGGCAGCGGAATTTCAATGCCATTTTTGGCGGCATCGTAGAAGTAGCGATCAGAATTTTCGCGGAGCAAATCCCAGACGGTCGGGCCGTTGGGATTTTCAAAGGCCACCTTACACTTGGCGCGGGCTGCGTCGAACACGAACGGGAGAACGGTGTTCTTGCTGATGTATTCGGTGATGTCCTCCTTCGTGTAATACGCCCCCATTTGTTTCTGGTTGATGTATTTCTCGAAGATGTAGCCGAGTACATCGGGATTGATCTCGCTGTCGGCGCGGAGCGGGCGTTCGTCGAGATGCCATTGGTATTGGTCGAAGTAATTGAAGATGCGTTCGAAGGCATTGTCGGGAATCTGGATGTCCTTGCCGTAACGCTCGGGCTTTTCCAGTTCATGCACGTCGAACAGACCACCGTTGAGATACGGGATGTTGCCGAGCAGTTTTTCTAGGTCGGGCGCGCGATCCTTGCGGCGTTTGCCGAAGCCTTCCTGGAACAGGCGGAGCAGGAAATAGCGATAGAAGGTGTAGAACTTGTCCTTGCCCTTTTCCTGCTGGCAGCGGTGCAAGCGATTGCGGAGGTAATCAGGATCGCCGTCTAAGAAATTTTTGCGCTGGATGAAATACACAAACATCAGGCGGTTGAGCATGACGGACGCATACCACTCGCGGTCGCCTATCTCGCCGATGCCGTCGATGAACTTGAGGAAGGCTTTGCGGTGGGTGTCGAAGTCGCGGTAGAAGGCCTTGGTCACACGCTCGACATCGAAGGCGGCGCGGGCGCGTCCGGCGACGACCACGGTGGACAGACCGGCTTCCTCCTCTTCGAGCGAGACGTAGAGGATTTGGATCTTCTGGAGAAGCGAGTCGCCGGGCTGGCCGCGGTGATACTCGTGGGTGCGCGCGGCGAGCGGCTTACCTTGTTCGCGGCGAACCCACATCCACGACTGACGCGAGCGATCGCCAGTCACGAAGACTATCAGATGCTCGAAACTAGTTTCGGAGAGCTTTCGGTCGAGTTTCAGGCGGGTGGCATGGTCGGGCAGACCGCCGGTGGGCGATTCGCAGAGCCAGGCGATGAAGCCGCGCTTCTCGGCGAGCGCGGTTAAGGCGTAGTCCTGTTCGCCGGCACGGAGGGTAAGTTTCTGGCGGCACGGTTCCCACCCAAGTTCCTCGACGAAGAGCTTGGGTAGATCGCAGCTTTGCAGGAGTGGGCGGGTGCGTTGGAAGCTGAGAAACATAGGTCAATCTTTTCGAATGCCGAGGGAGCAGATGATTTTTGGTTCGCGGGCTTCAACATCGTCCTTCGGGATGCAGAGCCGGTCTTCCTCGTGCAACGAGAGGACCAAGTCGGCGAGTTTGTCGCCTGCTCCACCGGGCCATTGCTCGATGGAACGGTCTATCGATTTCCAGCCTCGCAGATTGAAATAGCCAACACAGAAATCGGCATGGGCGGACAGGTCGAGCGTCTGTCGCAATGCAGGTAAAAGCGCGAACTCGATGTTGTCGAAGATCCGAGGCATCTCACTCCTACTTTACAGACAAAGCCGCACTTCGCGTCCTTCGCCGTCAGGGTCTTCGTCCGGTTCACCGTATAGCCTGAGGGTAGTTTTGGCCAATATGGCCGGCCAGCATCGCTAGCAAACTGTTCCGATCTACGGTCTCTAGCCGCCGTTTTTCCTTGCTGCCCTAGTTGCAATCGGGTGTGAGACCGTCAGACTGGAGGATATTTAGTTAGCGTCGATAGAAATGCGGGGGTGGAATGGGGGTACGCCGCGTTCTGGAATACACAGCGCTTGTACTGTTGCTATTACTGGCAATCGACGCGTTCATATCAGTCGGGCTTACGTGCCATGAAATAGGCAATTACCCCGGCGATCAGCAAGCCGCCATAAAAAATTGCGGCATTTTCGATGGCCCGTTGCTGGCGCGGTTCATTTTGTTCGCCGGCTTCTTTGATAAACACGAAGGCACCATCACCGCCCTTTTCACGGTTATTCTTGCCTTGTCCACAATCGCCTTGTGGTGGTCCACTGACAAACTCTGGCTCGCCGGCGAGGCGCAAAGGAAAAGCAGCGAGCGGATTGCAGATCGTCAGCGCCACAGTTCTGAGCGGATTGCTATGGAACAGCGCATGCAAATGAGGAGTTCGATCACCGCATCCCAGACAGCGGCCAAGGCCGCCAAGAAATCCGCCGACGCCGCTATGGGCGTTGCGCTCCCGCAATTCGTGGTGACTCGTGTCCTTTGGACAGCCGGCAATTACAATCTCGAATTGGCTCTTCGAACGGAAAGGCCCGACGTCACGCTCAGGAATTTCGGTCGCAGCAATGCGGTCGTGACCAGCGAATGCCTTGTCGTTCGCCCCGCCCTCGCGTTGCCGTCCGAGCCTGACTACCCCGCCGACACCATTCTCCCGGTTCATTTCGGGCAACCCGTTGATAAGGGCGAGCCGCACCAAGTCGTCGGAATTCCCGCTCTGACCGATGAGCAAATCAGCGCCGTCATAGGAAAGAGGAAAACGTTGTGGGTTTATGGATACATTGATTATCGAGATTTTCTCGGGACTAGGCACCGCCGCGGCTTCTGCGCGGCTCTCCGCTTGAGCGAGCATTACAAGATCAGGGGCGAGCTTGAATTCATTCAGGCCGGCCCAGACTCCTATACCTACAACAAACAGTTGGATGATTCTGCGGGCGATCATGCCGACACCTCGGCATGACGTAGTGAGTGGCCCCGATTTTGGCTTCCGGCGTTTGCGCCATAATACCGGGTTAGCCGACCTAACCCACTGATATTGCGCGCCTCAAGTAGTCCAGCCGGGGTGCGCCAGCGGATCATCATGCAGGAAGTCATGCGGCGCGGTGCCGTAGCCGTAAGCGTAGATATCGGACGCGACCACCGGCGCTCTTGCGAACTCGGAAATCACCGCGGCCATGTGTCCTTCGCCACAGGCGGACTTCCACACGCTCGCGATGGTATCGATCCCGATCACCGGGAGCACATGATGGAACAGTGCGCGCGCGGCCCATGGTGGGGTCGGGAAATAATCGAGCGCGGCCGGTGGTTCGCGCCGCTGCGCCATGACGGCGGTGAAGCCCTTCGCCGTGAGCACCATCGTCAGCTCGACTTCGGCGGCACGATGACAATGGTGCGGACACCAGAATGCCGGCGCTCAACGGCAAAGCCTTTGCTGCGCAAGAGCGGCGCCACCCGATCAACCCGGTTACCTAGACCTTGCGCCGTCACCGGCCATATCCGGCTCTTGCGCACGCCTTCGGCGACTCGGCCGGCGAGCGCGGACAGCAACTCGGTGGCGGTGCCGGTCCATCCTTCGGAGTGGTCGGTGGTGACAAAATCTCTGATCGCCACCGCCACTGGATCAGCTTCGAACGAAGACTCGGCCACGTCGCGGCGGTTGTCGCGATAGACTTCGAGGAAGTGTCCCGGCTCCCAGCCCAGCCCGGATTCGGCGGCGGTGATCCATTTACAAAAATCTGCCATGCGTGGCGAGCGATCGAGCTTCACGGTGGCGACGTGGTGCAGCGCGGCCGACACGGCATCGAGCAGGGCACCGAGTATCTGCGGGCGCGCTTTCTCGAAGTCGGCCCATAACTCGTCTTCTGGGAGGCGTTCATCTTCGGGGATGGCTTGCAGATGAATAGTAACGGCGCGGTCGGCCAGGTCGGCACGATCCGTCAATGACGAAATGCCGTTGAGTATGATCGGGCGCGTGGCCTCGAAAATCATTTCGTCCCGGTCGGTGTGAAGCATCCTGGTAGCAAAGCCGCCGCCGGTGGCGAGGCGGCACAAGGCATCGGACAGCCACGCCGGCACCGAACTTAAGTTGTCGTAGGCGAGAATCCAGCTGTTGCCCGCGGACACAACCATGTCGCGGTCGTCTTTCGGAACCGCACGGATCGGCGCGGCACTCGGGTCGGCGAGCAAACGCAACATCCGACAAAAGACGGACTTACCGGCGCCCTGCTCGCCGTTCACTACTAGAACAGGATATGGCCCGCGGTCCCGCAGTGCCGCGACCAGCCACGCCGTCACTAAGGTGAAGTCGTCATCGCCGCGCACATTCATAAAGAAGCGCCGCAACGCCTCGATCGTGGTGCCGGCTTCCGGTTCCGGCAGCGGACGCATAGAGGGTGAGCGCAGCAGCTTCAACGATGGCTTTTCGACCACCGACCAGCCGGTCGTGGTGACCTCCACCGCGCGCCAACGCGCATCACATAGATCAAGGTATAGCTTTTCACCCTGTCGTCCGACACGGATGAACGGCTCATATTCCGGCCCGTCATTGACGGCGCGGGCTTCGAGAATTCGAATGCCATCCTCAAGCGCTTGGCCACCGATGGCACCGCCGGTGGCTACGTAGAACGTTCCCGACAACCACATTCTGAATTCGCGAGAGCGGACCGGCCAATGTTGCCGGTGACTGTTCACCGGGAAGGTGACGAAGGCGGTGCGGCCGGCGTCGTGCCACAGCTCGCAAAATTCAGTGCATCCGATCAACACGTCCCGTTGCGGCGTGCGCTTGCGGTGACTGCCAGCCGAACCATCCCCCCCCACCTTGGTGTGCGGCGTCGGCATCGGCGGTAGTGTTTTGCGTCTCGGTGGTGACGCCAGTCTTGCCGGTGGCGAGACGTGCCGGCATGTAGGGCTTTGCGGTGGCGATGAATGCGGCGGTATGTACCTCATCCCAGCCATCGGCGAGCGCATCGGCTGCATCCCACCCGACCTTGGAGTTTGCCGGCGGCGATACGATTGCCACCGACACGGCACCTGCGGCGGTGGCGAGCTTCGCCACCTGGTGCGCAAATTCGAGGCCGGGCGCGTCGGCATCGGGCCACACCGTCACTGCACGGCCTCGCAGCGGCGCCCAATCCGCCTTGCCGGCGCTCTTGCTGCCGTTGGGACTCGTGACAGCTACGAGGCCCGGCAGGAGGTGCGCGGTCGCGTCGGCGGCCTTCTCCCCCTCGGTGACCACCACGGCGGCGTCAGGATGCTGGGCAAGACTGTCCAGCCCGTACAGGGGCCGTTGTGGTGGCCAACTCTCCCAGCGCCAGACCGGCGATCCGCCTGTCTCCGGGCGCGCGTAGGTGAGCGGGCGGAATTGCTTGTCGTCAGCAGCATCAAACCGCAGGACGAAGCCCAAGGTGGCCCCGCCCGCGTCGGTGTAGCACCACCGCGCGGTGGGCTTGCCGAGCTTGGGGTGAGATTCAGGAGGTGGTGGTGCGTCCGCCGGCACCGGCACCACCGTCGTCCGGGTTGGCTTGCTCTCGGTGGTTTTCTGAGCTCGGCCGCCCGCTACCGGGGCGAATGGATCATTGTTGTTCATAAGGATCAATCCCGAGCATGTCGGCGACCCGCTTCGCGGCCTCCGCCTGATTGAGCCGGTGGAGATAGGCGGCCAAGGCGATCAGATCGCCGCCGCGGTCACCGGTAGCGAAGTCCGACCACCGTCCGGTGGCGATGTTCACCTTGAACGACCCCCTCCGCCCATCGGATCGGGTCGGATTGAGCGCGACCCATTCGGGACCTTCGCGCTTGCCGTCAGACAACCACCGCCGCACGAGCGTATCGGTATGGCGCAGCGCCGCGTCGGCGATGCGTTTAAAGGCGATGCGGCGCGGCTGGATCACCACCGCCTCCCAGAATCATCGTCCTCGTGGTGATCGAGGGCTTGATCGTCATCGGCCAGCACCGATTGCGCGAGGTCGCGTGCGGCCGTGAACGTGAAACCAAGGGCTGCAACCATTTTGAACAAAAAAATTCTGAGCGCCCCGCGCATGACGGCGCGCGCTGCGGGCTCTCGCAGCGGAACGAAGTTCATCGGCTGGCCTCCTTGGCGGAGGCCTCGGTGGTCGATGACACCGTGTGCTCCTGCTGGAACTCCACCAGCACACGCCGCTGGTACCTGACCGAACGCCCAATTTTACAATAACGAGGGCCACCACCGCGCACGCGCCATGCTTGCAGCGTTCGCACCGACACGCCGAGGAATTCGGCGGTTTGCGTTTCGTTCAAAGCGGCGTCGGAATCAGCCGCAATAGATGTTGAGTGCATTGTGCTCGCCTTTCGCTGATTTGCGATGCGAGCATAAATTACTGAGTGCCAAAGCAACGAAGGACATCACGGACATGTCCGTGATGTCTGTGATGTCCGCGCGCTACCTTGCGGCGGACGCTATTTCATGTGGGTCTTGACCATTGGACGCGGTGCGACCGGAACCACCTTGCCGGCGCGGCCTTTATGAATCACATCCTTGTAGTGGCGCTTGAGCGCGCCCACGAGCGCCGCAATTTGCGATTCGGTGGTGCAGGGTCTTGGCATTCGGCGGGCGATCTTGCCCGCGACATCCTCCAAGGTCAGACTACCTCGGTCGAGATCAAGTCCCACCTCTTTCAAGGCAACGTCCACCGCGGCGGCGACGGGTCTTCTCCTTGCTCCGTGGTGCATTGGCTGCTGCTCGTCCGCGAGCGGCTCGGCGCTCTCGACTGCCGCTCGCGGTGACATGGCGGTGGTCACCGGCAACCGGATCACCACCCCCGCCCATCGCAGGGCGATGAGGTCTCCCGACGGCGTGTTGGGAACGACATGTTCGAATATTTCACTGCTGAGATCGGAGAGGCAAAATCGTTCCAGCGACCAAATTCCGGGAGAGATCACCCCCATGGGACCCAACGAGGTGCCGCCGGTAGGGTTGGGTATGACCGGATGCCCGGCAGCTTCCACATCGTGACGCCGGAACAAGTCTCCGAAAGCATCGCAAAGGAATTCCAGCCGCGCTACCGCGCGCTGAACAGCCGCCCGCGGAATGTATTTGTCGCCCTGATCGCCGAACCTGCGGGGGTTCTCTGCGCTCAATATTTTGAATATTCGGGCGGGCGCGATAGGCCACACGTGATCAAAACCCTGCTTGAGATAAAACCGATCAAACACGGGATTGGCCTGCTTGGCGAGCATCCTGAGGCGGTCAAACTCGGGATCGTTGATAACGACCTTCGAAAACCCCGTGTTGATACTCATGCCAACAAGATCGGCGGCACTGAATAGAACCGCCTCGACCTTTGCCAAACGTTGCGCCGGCGCCGGATGGACCCTCACGTCGTTCCATCGCTCAATGTAACCCAGCAGCCTGTTGATGCTTTCAGCCGTGTGCTCGTGGCCCGTCCTCAGAACGAGCGTGTTGCCCGGGCCTTCAACCGACAAATAGAACTCGGTGTCATTCGGGATTGTCTCGATCTCCGCCGGGGGCCGGTCGGCACGACGGCCGCGCACGCTGAAACGGTTATCCTTCCAGTCCCGATGAAAGGTTTCGCCCGGATCAGCGGCGCCCGAGGCTGCTATCTGTTCGACGGTAGCGGCAAGCGTCCAACCGTCTGCACCGATTTTGCTATACATCATCGCCTCCACTTGGCGACCACATGATGAAAGTCTGCGGGGCAACCGATGTCGTGTCGGCATTCGGCTGGCCAGCCTAAGCCCCGCGCGATTCGAATCCTAGGCGCTCGGGTGGCGGTGTAACGAGAAAAACGCTGTATTCCCCACCGCTGCCGAGGCCTAGTTGCATATGACTCGCAACAGCAGAATTTGTCCGGTGGCGGTGGTCACCGCTTACGGCGCGCGCCCTTTAGGAGTCCGCTGGCGCGTTTTCTTTTGCGGGACTGTCTTGGTGCTCCCGGATCTCGCCAGCTTCCTGGCGCACTAGTGTCTCAGTTTGAATGTAGCATTAGCAAAATTGGTCATTTAACCAATGTCGAAACCGTCCAATATTCCGATAGGTCGCCCTTCCGTCTGATTTTTACAAACTCAGGCATTGACCAACCAATGACGAAAACAGGTTCGCCCTCGCTGAAATTTGTACATTTACCGTTTGAGGTCGCAATTTCCTTGGCCTTGTTGAATGCTTCCATATCATTGTCGAAGATTTGCATGAAAGTCTGTGTATCTTGGCACCCGAAGAAATTTGCCACAATTTTCATCTCTTGTGCACGAACCGGCCCAATCGCGCCGCATATAAAGATTCCAATGACAAGCAGACGAATGAACATGGCAGTAACTTTGCTAGTGGTTGAAATCTGACGCTTGGTACCCACGACATGAAATGCAGCCCGAAGCGGGTGTGGTCGGACCGCTTTTGGCAATTGCGTTCATTCTTGGCACTGCAATATTTCGGTCGCTTTCGGAGCGAAGCGGACAAGTACCAGCGTCGACCTTGACCAAC
>JGI20191J14862_1000243_pt1 | contig 18806 bp, 21 predicted proteins | sample NGESurdeep092012_7_FD_14862 | JGI IMG/M metagenome (IMG submission 14862)
GTTGCGGAAACACCATGCGCGATGCGAGCGCGGAAGCTACGATTTGTTCCCTCTCAGAATGAAAAATTCTGCGTGAACCAGCAGTTTTGCAAGTGGCTCAACCTTGACCACTCAGTGGAGACCAATCAGATGATCAAAGAGGTACGGCGACGAGGAAGGGCATGGTGAGCACGACCGGCTTTCGCGGCCGGCTCGCCGGCGGCGAACTTGCCGCCGGCCTCGTGGTCGCGCATTCGCGCACCGCATCGATCGCGCGCATCGCCGCGAGCTGCGGCTATCACTGGCTGTTCATCGATCTCGAACACGGACCGACCAGCCTCGATGTCGCCAGCCAGATCTGCGTCGCAGCGCTCGACGCCGGCATCACGCCGTTCGTACGGGTACCCGAGAACACGCCGGGCTGGATTGGACGCGCGCTCGATGGTGGCGCCGTCGGTATCGTCGTGCCGCATATCGATTCGGCGGCCGACGCGAAGCGCGCAGTCGATGCCGCGCGTTATTCGCCCACCGGCTTGCGCTCGCTGTCCGGCATGCTGCCGCATTTCGGCTATCAGGCGTTGCCGGCGCGCGAACAGATGGCGCAAGCCGAGGCGCTGACCTTCGTGGTCGGCATCATCGAAACCAAGGAAGCGATCGAGCAGATCGACGCCATTGCCGCGGTGCCCGGCCTCGACGCGTTGCAAGTCGGCACCAGCGATCTGTCGGTGTCGCTCGGCGTGCCGGGGGAACTCGACCACCCGACGGTGCAGGGCGCGGTGCGGCGCACGATCGAAGCCTGCCGGCACCACGGCAAGGTGCCCGCGGTCGGCGGCGCCTATCGCGACGATTGGCTGCGACTCTATGCTGGCATGGGTATTCGGCTGATGCTGGTCGGCAACGATCTGTCGCTGATGGTCGGCGCGTTGCGNGAGCGNGCGGGCTTTGCCGCTGGNNTAGGCAGCCCAAAAGCGTGANANGTTTTCACCATACCGTATCGCCTGCCTGCGGCAGCGTGTCGCCTACCNGTTTCTGAGGCGCGGTTCCCGCAATGCTCGCTTGACCGGGTCGGTGGGACCGAATTTGATGCCGCCAGACTGCGCCGCCAACGGACCCTGCAAAAGAAGCCGACGGTCGGAAAACAAAATTGGGAGGAATTCATGCACCGAACCACCAACATCTCATGTTGGCAGATCGTCGCGCGCGCCGCCGGAGTCTTGCTCGGGTTCGCGGTCTTCGCCGCGCCGGCCGCCGCGCAGATGAAGGAAGTCAACTTCATCGTCGTCAACAACCTGTTCAGCTCGCCCGCCTTTGTCGCCGCCGAGAACGGCTATTGGGAAAAGCAGGGTCTCAACGTCAAAATCAAGCTGACCGCCAGCGGTCGGCAGGTGACGCAAGCGCTGCAAGCTGGCGAGGCGCAGTTCGGCCACGCCGCGCTGTCGACTACGATCGCATCGGCCCGCGCCGGCGGTAACATGCTTACCGGTGTAATGCCTTATTTCAATGCCGCCGAGTACATCGCGCTCGGAGGGCGCGCGATCATCGGCCGCAAGGACCGCGGCATCGACGCCAAGGATCCGAAGACTCTAGAAGGCAAGAAGATCGGCTATTTGCGCGGCAGCACNAACGACGTNTACCTGCGGCAATGGTTCAAGAAGAACAAGCTCGATATCAGCAAGGCGACNTTGATCAACCTACCGGTCGCCGACATGCCGATCTCCGTCGTGCAGGGCGTTGTGGATGCCGTGGTTCCATGGGAGCCGTATTCCGCCCAGGCGATCCGCGAACTCGGACCTAACGCGGTGATCGTCAGCCGCGCCGAGGAAGGTCTCGTCTCCGACGTAATCGGCGTCGTTGCCCACCAGGACTGGATCAGCAAGAACTACGATCTGCTGGAGAAGTTCTCGATCGGCATTGCCCAGGCGGCGCAGTTCATCCGGCAGAATCCGCGCAAGGCCGCCGAGATCGACGCCCGCTACATCGACGGNATGAANGTCGAGGACGCGGTCGAGGGCTTNAAGACNNTGCACTGGGATCCGCGCATGTCGGTNTGCACCATCGAGGGCACCGTCGCCGCCGGCAACGAGATGATCAAGGATGGCCTGATCAAGCAGGACAAGCCGTTCGTGCCGGCCGACTTNATCGACGCGACCGTGCTCNACCGCGTGCAGCAGAAGCACCCGGAGCTGTTCTCNGANCTGCCGGNGCTGCCGAAGACGGTGGCCGAGTGCAAGGGCCAACTGGTCCATTGATCGTGGCCCAGATCCCGCGGCGCGGGCGGCCTGGATCGGGGTCGCTCGCCCTATTGATCGGAGCGCCCATTCGAGTGAACACGATGGCCGCAACTGCTTCCGCCGACAAGATCGTCGTTTCTGGCTTTCGCCATTTCTTCGACACCGAAGACGGGCCGGTGCAGGCGACCGGCATGATCGACCTAACGATCAGCGCCGGCGAGTTCGTCACGCTGGTCGGCCCAAGCGGCTGCGGCAAGACTACGCTGCTCAAGGCGATGGCCGGTTTCTTCCGTCCGACCGAAGGCACCATCCACTGCGACGGCAGGCTGGTGACCGCGCCAGGCCGCGAGCGCGGCGTCGTATTCCAGGAACTGGCGATCCTGCCATGGCGCACCGTGCGCAAGAATATCGGCCATGGCCTCGAAATCGCCGGCGCGCCGAAGGCCGAGCGCGAGGAAAAGGTAGCGCGGCTGATCGATCTGATCGGTCTTGGCGGCTTCGAGGACCGCTATCCGCATGAATTATCCGGCGGCATGCGCCAACGCGTCGCCGTCGCCCGCACCTGGGCCGCCGACCCGGACGTGATCCTGATGGACGAGCCGTTCGCGGCGGTCGATGCCATGACCCGCCTGACGCTGCAGGAGGAACTCGGCCGGCTGAGCTTAGCGACGCGCAAGACCGTGTTCTTCATTACCCATTCCGTCGACGAAGCGGTGTTCCTTGGCGATCGCGTGCTGGTGATGACGCGTCGGCCCGGCACCATCAAGGCGGAGATCGACGTGCCGCGCCGCGCCGCCGGCGGTCGCGACTGGGAGAGCTTCACCACCGACGCCGAAATGCAGGGCATCGCCGAACGCGTGCTCAAGCTGGTGCGCGCCGAACGCGGCCTGACCCCGGCCGAGGAGGCACGCGCGGTCGCCGGGACCAGCGCATGAACTTGGCGCGCGCACCGCACGCGCCTGCCGCCCAACCGCTGCCGGTCCAAGCCGGACTAGCCGCCGCGGTTCGCCAATTGCGCGGCGTGAAGATCCTGTTCCCATTCGTGGTGCTGATCGCGATCTGGTGGACGATCCAGGCGACCGGCAATTTCGCCGACCGGGTGCTGGTGTCGCCCGAGCGCGTGTTCGACACCATGGTGCTGCTGATCAGCCATGGCGTGCTCGCCGAATATATCAGTACCAGCCTGACGATGATCGGGATCGCCACGGTGGTCTCGATCCTGTTCGGCGTGCCGATCGGTTTCGCCGTCGGCGCCAACCGCTATGCGGCGCGGTCGCTCGAGGGCTTTCTGCGCTTCCTGCAGGGTGTGTCAGGCATCGCCTGGCTGCCGTTGATCATCATCTGGTTCGGCTTTACCCACACCACGACCCTGGCGGTGGTGATCTACACTCTGATCGTACCGATCATCTTCAACACCATGGTCGGCGCCCGCGCCATCCCCGAACATTATGCGCTGGCGTTGCGCTCGCTCGGCGCCGGGCGGCTGCGGCTGATTACCGACGTCTATCTGCCCGGTGCGCTGCCCAGCATCGTGGTCGGGCTGCGACTCGGCATGGGCTATGGCTGGCGGGCGCTGATCGCCGCGGAGATGCTCGTCCGCCAAGGCGGGCTCGGCGATCTGATTTTCGGCGCGCGTACTTCTGGCCAGATCGATCGCATCATCGGCGGCATGATCGTCATCGGCACGCTCTATGTGCTGATCGACCGCTTGCTGGTGCAGCCGATCGAGAACCTGACCGTGGCGCGCTGGGGAGTGTTGCGCAAATGAGCGTGCAAGCTCCGACCGCCAAAAATACCACCCATAGCGCCCGCCGCGCGCTTGACCGGCTGACCTGGATGCTGGTTCCGGCGGCGCCGTTCCTGATCGTGCTGCTGATCTGGGTCATGGCGACGGGTATTTTGCATCCGTCCAAGGAAACGCTGCCGCCAGTCACGGACGTGATCGCATCGATCCACGAACTCGCGGTTTCCGGTCAGCTCGCCACCAATGTGATGGCAAGCCTGTACCGGTTGCTGCTCGGCAGCGTCCTCGGCATCGTCACCGGCGTGATTGGCGGCTTCATCGTCGGTCTCAACCGCAAGATGGCCGAGACCCTTAATCCGGTGGTGGTGTTTTTCAACGCGCTTTCCGGCATCGTCTGGCTGCCGCTGATGATCACGTGGCTCGGCATCGGCACCGCGCTCGCCGTATTCCTGATCTGGAATACGGTGTTCTTCATCGTGTTCCAAAACGCCGCGCTCGGCGTGCAACTGGTGCCGGAAGTCTACGAGCAGGGCGTGCGCGCCCTCGGCGGCGGCCGGTGGCAGACGCTGCGCAGCGTCACGCTGCCCGGCGCGCTGCCCTACATTCTGACCGGCATCCGCACCGGTCTCGGCTTCGGCTGGCGCGCGCTGATCGCCGCCGAACTGGTCGGCGCTGCCTCCGGCCTCGGCACCATGATCTTCGACGCCGCTGAATATCACCGCTCCGACATTATCGTCGCCGGCTGCCTCATCATCGGCACCATCGCCGTCGCCATGGACCGCTGGTTGCTGCTGCCGATCGAGCGACGCACGGTGCAGCGCTGGGGGCTGGTCGCCGACGCCGAGAAGGAGCGCTGAGCGATGACCCAGACGAGAGCCGCCATGCCACTTGTCCGCCGCCGTCTGTGGGCCACCCCCGACGGCCGCCGCTTCATCACCGGCGCCGTGCTGTTGGTCGTGATCCTGTTCGGCCAAAGCGTTTATGGCATGGCAACCGCCTCAAGCCGGCTCGATCCGTCGCTGCGCAATGCCACCGGCCCGAGCAATGTCATCGTCGTGCTCGATTTCATGCCGGACCGCTTCCACAACGAGCGGGTGGCGGAGTACGGCACCTTCGCGGGACGCGACGGGGCGCTCAACCGGCTGCGCCTGCGCTATGTCAGCCCCGACAACCTGCGCGCGCTGTCGAACGTAGCGTGGATCGCGCGGATTGAACCGTTCAAGTGACGGCGAGCGATGGTGCCCTTATGATGCTCCGGAGAGGCAAGAGTGGAGCGGCAAGCCAATGAGCGACGGTGAAGTGCGTTTGGTGCGCGATGGCGCGGTGGCTACAATCCTGTTCGACCGGCCGCAGGCGCGCAATGCCATGACCTGGCAGATGTATGAGGGGCTGGCGACTGCATGCGCGCAGGTGCGCAGCGATGCTGACGTCCGCGTGGTGGTCCTGCGCGGCGTCGGCGGCAAGGCGTTCATCGCCGGCACCGACATCGCCCAGTTCCAGGAATTCACCACAGCCGAGCAAGGCGTTGCTTACGAAGCGAAGATGGAAGGCTATCTCGGCGCACTCGAAGCGCTGCCGATGCCGACGCTCGCCGTCGTCGAAGGCTGGGCAATCGGCGGCGGCCTGGCGATTGCCGCCTGCTGCGATTTACGCATCGCCACCGCCGGCTCAAAATTCGGCGTGCCGATCGCGCGTACGCTGGGCAATTGCCTGTCCATCGCCAACTATGCGCGGCTGGTCGCGGCGCTCGGGTTGGCACGCGCTCAGCGCATATTGCTGATGGCGGAGAACCTGCCAGCCGACGAGGCGCTGGCGGCCGGATTTCTCATGGAGGTCGTCGATCCTGCCGCGCTCGACCGGCGCATCACCGAGATCTGCGAGCGGCTGGAGGGCAACGCCCCGGTCACCATGCGGGTCACCAAGGAAGCCATGCGCCGGCTACGGCAGGCTGGCCTGCCGGACGGCGACGATCTGGTGCGCGCCTGCTACGGCAGCGAGGACTTTCGCGCTGGCGTCAAGGCCTTCCTTGAAAAGCGCACGCCGCAATGGAGCGGCCGTTGACTTCGCCCGCCATGTTGCTGCGATTTTGAGAAAGCGAAAAGAGGAAATTCCAAGATGCATCCGCTCGAAAAACAAATGCTGACTGTCGTCCGGCAGAAGCAGATCGGCACCGACACCAGCTATGAGCCACCGCTGCGCATCGGCTTCGGCATCAGCGACAAGACCGTCGGCGACGTCGCGAATGCCACCATGGGCCGCACTATTCTGGTGCCGGGCGCGGGGCCAAATCCGACGCATTACCACGCCAAGAACGACGTCTGTTGGTACATCCTCTACGGCAAGATTAAGTGCTGGTACGCAAAAAGCGACGGCAGCGACCGCACCGAGGTGATCCTGGAAGGCGGCGACTTCGTCTACGTGCCGTCCGGTGCCATCCATGTCATCTGCAATGCCTCGGAGACCGAAGAAGCGTCATTGATCTTCTGCTATATCGGCGTGCCGAATACCGACGCGGCCGAGACGGTTTGGTTGCCACATATGAAGTAGCGTTCGATTGCGTGGTCCTCTCATTTCCAAGGTGACGATATGCCGGTCATCGATTGCCACCAGCACTTCTGGACGTTTGGCAAACGCGCACACAAGTTTCCGCCGTCAGTCGGCACGCGCCTTGACCGCGACTTCACGCCCGAGGATCTGCGCCCGCAACTGACGCAGGCCGGCGTCGACTACACGATCCTGGTGCAATCGCTCAACGATCTCGACGAAACGCGTGAATATCTCGATCTGTCGCGCGAGATCGATTACATCGCCGGCGTGGTCGGCTGGGTGCCGCTCGCCGATCCGGCCGCGTGCGCGCGGGCGCTTGAAAGCATGAAACCGCACGGCAAGCTGGTCGGTATCCGCCATCTGATCGCCTACGAGCCGGACCCCGATTGGCTGCTGCAGCCGGCGGTGCGCGAGTCGCTCGGTTTGCTGGCCAAGGCCAATCTGGTGTTCGAGGCGATTCCGGTGAATGACCGGCAGTTCGAATCGGTGCTGACGGTGACCCGCGAGATGCCGGAATTGAAGGTCGTGCTCAACCATATGGGCAATCCGCCGGTAGCAGAAAACGGCTGGGAGCCATGGGCAACGCAGATCGCGCGCGCGGCCAAACTGCGTAACATGTCGGTCAAGCTCTCGGCCGGGCTGGCGCTAGTAATGAAGTGGCAATGGTCGACCCAGGAAATCCGCCGCTATGCCGACCATGTGCTCGGCCTGTTCAGCCCCGACCGGGTGATGGCAGGCAGCAATTGGCCGGTGGTGGTGCTCGGCGGCACGTTCGACGAGGTGTGGCGCGGGATCACCGAACTGGTCGTGGATCTGACGCCAACCGAACGCGAAGCGGTGCTCGGTGGCTCAGCGCGACGCATCTACGGGCTATAGTGCGCCTACGCGCATGAACCCGTCATGCCCGGCCTTGTGCCGGGCATGACGAAGCAAAGATATTCGGCAAAAGGAGTTACGTATGTTCCGTCACATGGCGATCTTGAAGTTCAAGCCCGATGCCAAGGAGGCGGACATTGCCGCCTATTTCGAGGCGTTCCCCAAGTTGATGGCAAGCCTCCCCGTGATCAAGGCCTGGAACATTGGCCGCAACCAGGGCGCCGGCGGCGAGACCCATGTCAAGAAGCACAGCTTCGCGCCGAACTATGACGTCGGGCTGATGATGGATTTCGATTCCGGTGCCGACTATCTCAAATACGCCGAGTCGCCCGAGCACCAGGCGTTCTTCGCCAAGTACTGCGTGCCGATCCTGGCCGAGCGGGTGGTGGCGCAGTTCAGGAAGGATTGAGCTACTTCGCGCGCAGCTTCGACCGCTGGACACCGGCACCGCCGCCATATCCAGCGGCACCCGCAAAATGGCTCAGTTGTTTGCTGCGATCAGGCGCGCGAAACTTAAACGTGGAATGTCCGGCGAATTTGCCAAACCTGTTGAAGCCGGCGAACCAACATGAAAACTAAAGCAGCTTTCATTACAGTCGCCTGCTCATTCGATCTTGATACCAGAGCGCTCGACCATTTCCTTGCACATCGGCACTTCCCGCGCGATACGGGCGCGTAGTTGATCGGGTCCTTCCGGCTGGACCGCGAAGCTTGCATTGAGCATGCGCTCGCGCACATCGGGCTTATGCATGATCGCCAGCACTTCTTTGGCGAGGCGATCGATGATCGGTTGCGGCGGACCAGCCGGTGCCAGCAGCATCTGCGATGTTTCCACCACGGCGTTGGGGATGCCCGCCTGCTCCATGGTCGGAACGTCAGACAGATCAGGCCAGCGCTCTGCGCCCGTTTGCACTAAGGCTTTGGCGGCGCCCGAATTGATAAACCCGATCAGGCCGGCGACGTTGACGGAGCCCAGGTCCGTCGTGCCGGCGATCACCGATTGCGCAGCTGGTGCCGCGCCGGAATAAGGCACGTGAATAAGCTTGGTACCGGTGCGCAGCTCCAGCAATTCAACGGCGAGTTGCGAGATGCTCCCCACTCCGGGGCTGGAGTAGGTGATCGTGCCGGGACTAGCTTTCGCCTTGGCGATCAGGTCCTGTAGCGAGGTGATGCTCGATGCAGGTCGGGTGAGAATGGCAGAACGCCGGAAAAGCGCAAAAATGTCCGCGAAATCGGGAGTCATCGGGGGAATCCCCGTTCACTTCGTCTTCAGGCTTTCCGCGTTATGGCCAGCAGGCGCCCCCCCCCAAAGAGAGCGAGCTTCATGTCCCTGTTGCGAAATTCCGCAATGGCCGCTGTCTGGACGGCCATGCTCGTCCTCGCGCCGCTGCCGGTGACGGCTGAACCGGCCGCAGTTGGCCCTGCGGGAGATGCGTTTTACAGGCCGCCGTCACCCTTGCCGCCCGGCACGCGGGGCTCCGTGATCTGGACGCGCTCGCTCGAGGGTACGATGGCATTGCCGAGCGCGGGCCGGAACATTCTCGTCCTCTACCGCTCTCCCGATGCGCAAGGGCGCGTCGTCCCGGTCTCCGGCACTGTGTCGATCCCCTCCGGCGAGCCGCCGCGCGGCGGATGGCCCGTCATCACCTGGACGCACGGCACCACCGGCCTGGCCCCGATCTGCGCGCCCTCGCGCGATACCGGAAACGGCCCCGAGCATGAATACATCGCCGTCATCCGCACGCTGCTCGACGGCTTCGTGAAGAAGGGCTACGCGATTGTCGCGAGCGATTATAAAGGCCTCGGCACGCCGGGCGCTCATCCATTCCTGCAAGGCGTGCCCACAGGACGCAACGCGCTCGACATGCTGCGTGCGGCGCGCGCGATCGAACCGAAGATCGGCACGCGCTACGCCGTGATGGGCCATTCGCAGGGCGGACAGGTGGACCTGTTCGCAGCGGCGCAAGGTCCCAGCTACGTGCCGGAATTTAAGCAACTCGGAAACGTCGCTTTCGCGCCCGGCTCGCATATCGCCAGCCGCCTCGACGCCGTTATGAAATCCGGCAAGACCGAGCTCGCGCTGCCTTACGTGCTCTACGTGCTGCAGTCCTTTGCGGCGAGCAATCGCGCGATCGACCTCAAACGTATCCTGACCCCGGAGGCGCTGTCGCATCTGCCCGATCTGCAGGTTGGCTGCATGACGCGTGCGCTTTCGACCGGCTACTGGTCGACGGCTATCGCCAAAGATCAGTTCGTGCCGAAGCCCGACATCGCCGCCTTTCTCAAAATGGCCGCGCAAAACGAGCCGGGCATGTTGCGCATCGCCGCGCCAATATTGGTGGTGCAGGGCATGGCCGACGTCACGGTTTTGCCAAAGGATACCGATGACGCGGTGCGCCAGCTTTGCACGAAACGCAATGTCGTGGCCTACAAGCCGTTTGCAGGCGTCGACCACGATGGGTCGATGACGGCGGGTGCACAAACGGCGCGGGATTGGATCGACGCGCGCTTCGCCGGCAAGAAGGCCGAGAGCAATTGCCAGGCGCTGCCGAAGGCGGGAAACGAGTGACGGCTTGGGGTGGCACTTGAATGAAAAGGCGATGTGTTGGGAATTCCTGTTGCGACTAGGCGACTACGCCATCCTGGCGGCAAATGGTCAGAATTGCGCGACGGCAGGTAGGTGTCATCACACGGTTGGTTGCGGTTGGAAGCGATTAAATGGTTGGTTTCAACAGTTTAGACAATTTATAGACGAAACTGTTGAAACCATTGATAATAGTATATAAAATAAGTTTCAACAGTTTTGAACGAAACTGCCCTTGGGTGTTGAAACCATGGAATTTCAAGAATTAAACAACGATCAGCGGCGCGAGGCCATAAACACCCAACAGCGCTATTCTGCCTATCGAGATGCCCAGGCGAAAGCGGACGCTTATCGCGGTTCGATGGTCTGGAACACGATCAAAGGCCACCAGTACCTCTTACGCAGCTCCTACGACAAATCAGGTATCCGCCGACAGACGTCTTTAGGCCTCCGCTCACCGGACCTCGAGCAGACCAAACTTGAGTACGAGCGCGGTCGCGCTAAGGCCGAGTCCCGTCTCAAAGAAATCAAGACTGTAATTGACCGCCAGGCGGCTATTAATCGCGCTGTCGGCCTTGCCCGAGTTCCATTAATCGGCGCGAAAATCATCCGGGCTCTGGACCATACGGGCATGCTTGGATCCGGAATACGCGTCCTCGGGACCAACGCAATTTATGCTTATGAAGCAGCTGCCGGGGTTCAAATCGATCCAGGCTTAACCACAACCGAAGACATCGACCTGCTGTTGGATTCGCGTGGCGGGGTGACTTTTGCTGCCACCGAGGACATATCCGAACGATCACTGCTGCATGTGTTGCAAAAAGTTGACCGTAGCTTCGAGAAATCAAAACAGACATTCCGAGCAGTGAACCGAGACGGTTACCTCGTCGATCTAATCAAGCCGATGCGGACGCCGCCGTGGGTAGCTGACGACGAAAAGATTGGCACTGACCCTAGCGACCTCGTGGCGGCTGAGATTGAAGGCCTCGCGTGGCATGAAAGCGCGTCTTCATTCGAGGCCATTGCCATTGATGAGAAAGGCGAACCGTTCCGAATTGTTGCAACGGACCCTCGCGTCTGGGCAGCACATAAGTTTTGGCTATCGAAGCGGCCAAATCGCGATCCTATTAAGCGTAAACGCGATGAAGCCCAAGCCCGCACCATTGCCCCGCTTGTCGCTAAATATTTTCCGCACCTGCCATTTGTTCCGAAGCAAATGAAGATGCTACCCAAAGAGATATTTGACGACGCCGCGCCTCTTTTCTCCTTAAACCCGCCATGAGTTCGTTCTTCTAATTTGAATGGTTGGACGTGTCTCTGCCGCCCACTGATCCACCAGAACTTCGAAAGGTATGGGTGCGCGCGGAGATAGGGGGCCACCTGACTGATCAAAGTCGCTGGTTGATCGGAATGAACCGTCGATCTCTGTGATCGCCTCACCTTGCGCGAGCTGAGTAAGGGTCATGCTTGCGCGCTGGATAGCAGCACTGACCGCTTTTGCGAGCCTCAGCCGACCCACCTCATCAACAATCAGGCCCTGAGCAGTTAGAACTTGGTCTGCGATCCCGCGACACCATTCTTTTAGTTCGGTAATGCGAAGCGAGTCTTTGTCGAATCCCGAAGTGAGATTTTCCAGGAGGGGCCGGCTAAAATCGATCGGAGCGGGTGCTGCCCACAACCTTGCCCCCAGCTCCACATCCCAGAACGTCTGACTACTCGGATTGGCCCGGTGCCTCTCAATCCATTGGTCATGGATCGGCCGCGCGAGCTTATGAGCTTCCTGTTCCGAAAGTGTCTGCGGCCCGGCTTGGAGATTCTTCCATTTCGTTTCGAGTTCTGAGAGGGCCGGCAAAAGACGGCGCTTCGCTTCAGCTGGATCGCGAGTTCCTAGGCTACGCTTCTCCTCGCGCTTTCCAACTATCGCACGGAGCGCCTCGGGAACGCGTTTGCGGAGCCAATAGACGTTGGTCTTCGGATGTTTCCAGGGACGCGACATTGCAAGGCTCATGTGTACCACCCGTGTGTACCACTCGGGCGGCCAGAACCCTCTCAATATAAAAGAGTTCTCAGATTTCAATGAGCTAGTGTGCCCTTGGTGCCCAGGAAAGGACACGCGATCCTCTAAACATATCCTGCACTTCCACAAAGGTGCGGGCAATACGCGTCCCTTTGAAGCGAAAGGGAAACTTTCCGAAGCGCCCGCCCCCGCCTGACCCAGAAAAGCAACGCCCGGGCGCCGCTGTAACGGCCACCCGGGCGAATAGAAAAGCATCGGTTGGTTCTGAACAGCCGAAAATTACCACCCGCCGCAGGCCCACACAAGAGCCGGATCGCGCGCTCTCGATGTATGACGGCCGCGTCCGCCTCGCGAGCATAACCTCCGGCGGCGACAAACTGGTCGCCGGTGGCGACCAGTTTGTCGTGATCCTTTCCACCGGGGTCTTGCTCGGCAGCTTCGACACCTTGAAGCAGGCGACCGCCGAGATATCGGCCGCGCACGGGGGTGGGCGATGACCGCTCTCCCCGAGGCATCCCCATCGCTGGCGGCCGTGATCCAGCGAAAGGGCTGGGCATCGCAACCGGAAGTACCCGTCACTGCCGATAACGGCAGTGAGGCAAAGGGTTTACGTCCTACTGGCGGTACCGCCAGTAGGGTCGCCGCCGCGCCGATCACGACGGCGACCGTCATTGATCTCGCCTGGCGCATTGGTTACGCGCGCCGACTCACGGAATTGGAGACTGTCGGCGTCGCCACCTGTGCCGCATGGAGCGACGGCAGGATCAGTCCGCACGAATACAATGCTCTTGCAGAGGTGAAGGGTCGCCGGCACGCCGAAATCACACTCAGGGGCGAGATGCACCGCGCGCACTACGGCGCGCCCAAGCAGCCGGTCTATGACCACGCCAAGGCACGCCTGCGGCGTGGCGACCTGATCAGCATGGGCCTTATGCCCAGATCAATCCGCATGCTGCTAACGCCCGGCGAACAGGCCGTCGCGGCAATCTACGCGGAAGACTACATCGCCAAGTGGAAGACTGATGACGCCAAGGGCTTCATCGGCGTGCGGGCTGGGACATGCACGCGACTGGCGCTGCGAGCGCAGCGCGCCCTTGCGGTTGCGGGCGCGATCAAGATCACGAAACGAACATGCCCCGGCCGACGTGGCTATAGCACCGTTGTCGAGATCATCGATCCGACGTGGGTGTTGTGGTTGAAAAATCGCCGCGCGCCAAAGGCGCGACCTGCCGATGTCGGAAAGTGTGAACGGCCAGTCTGTGAACTCTTACAGACACACAAGAAAGAAAAGAAAGAAGAGGCCAGCAACGAAGAATTGCAAGTTCTAGGCCAAGCGCCACCACGATCACCACCACCAGCAGCACAAGGAATGGCTGCATGACGAAAGCAAGACGAACATCGCGCGATGATGCCGCCCGCAATCATCCACCCACGCCTCAGCCAGGGGTGGGGGGTTCAAAAGTCAAATAGAATAGGGGCGGGACACCGGTTGAGGTGCCCTTGGGAGAGATTTTTTTTGGGCGCGGATTTTTGGGCCTTGTTGATGAAGGGAATTGTTTCGGATGAGTGATGATTTTCCCGATCTGTTCGGAGGAATTCAACCGCCAAAGCGAGGGAGGGGACGGCCGCAGCATGTCCCGACGCGCGAAAACCGCAATAAAACCGCGCGTTTGTTGATCGCGGGTTGTCCAAAGGTCGAAATCGCACGCGCGCTCAAGATCACGATGCCGACCTTCCGCTTACATTATTTGCCAAAGAAAAACGGAAAGAAAATCGAAAGCCATGAAGACTGAAATGCAGCCGAACAACGCAACTCGAAAGGAAATAGCCATGACTGAAAGTCTGAATAATCCGCGCGAGATCGACATCGCATGGAACCAGCACTTCAACGACATGCTCACTAGCGGTGCTGCGCAGCCGGCCGAGGCTGCCGAAAGCATGCTGAGGATTGCCACACTGATCGCGGAAAGCGTGTCAGGTCCGCGACAAACAGCGGCAACCCTGTTGTGCGCGGCCATGTTCTTTACGCAAAGAATCCCGGTTAAGCCGACGAAAGATGTGGATGGTGCAAAAACATCAGCGGTGTTCCATTGACTAATTATGGAAAATCGCCGCATGTAGAGTCGCTTCGATTGCAGAACGGTCATTACCGCGGATGCGGGATGGTCGGCGACGAACGCAAACCACCTCCAGCACCAGTGATTTTGGGCTTGAGCAAACCGAACCTCAAAGGTTCGCCTTTTGCCTCGCGCATGGTGCTGTCATGAAAAATCCAGACGATACGATTGAGTTGCAAATTGGGCCGATGATCGAGGTCAAGTTCCTCGATCCCGGCGCCGATGTAGGCGTTTTCGATGGGTACGCGGCGACCTTCAATGGGGTCGACAGTCAAAACGATACCATTGTGCCTGGCGCTTTCGCCGACACCATCGCGCAACACAAGGCGCTCGGCACCGCCCCCGCTCTACTTTGGAGTCATAATACGGCCGAGCCAGTTGGCAAGCTGATCGGCATGAATGAAGACGCGCGCGGCCTCCAGGTCCGTGGCAAGTTGAATCTCAACACTGCTGCGGGTGTGAAGGCGCATGAACACCTAAAAGCGGGCGATGTATCCGGCTTGTCGGTTGGCTACATCGTGCCGCCGGGTGGACAGGAACAAAAGCGCGGCGGTGCGCGCATTTTGAAAAAGCTGAACTTGCATGAGGTGTCCCTGGCAACGATGCCGGCCGACACCCATGCGCGCGTGACCGGCGTTAAAATGCTCAGTTCCCTTTCCGAGTTAGAACGCGGGTTGCGCGGAGAATTCAAGTTCGCGTTGCCGCGCGCCGCTGCCGCAAAAATCGCCGCTCGCGGCTGGCCTGCCCTGGTCGGCGGCGAAGATGAACCAGATCCGAAAATCGCAGCCGCCGCGCTGGCGACAAAAAACGCATTCACCGCGCTGGCCTCAAAAATCGACGCGGCAATGATCGAACTCAAATCTCTTGAAAAAGGACGACGATAATGGAAACGCTTGAACTGATCCAAAAATTTGAAGGCCACCACAAGCAGGTGGTCAAGCTGCTCGATGACGCCAACACGGCGGTCAAATCCGTCGATGATCGCGTTAATGCTCGGCTGTGCGATATCGAGCAAAAAATGGCCCGACGCCGCGTTTACGGCGCTGGTGTTGGTGTTGGCGATGTGGAAGCTAAGACGCTCGGCACCGCGCTTGTTGATCATCCCGAATTCGCGAATGTCGCGACGCTCGCAAATGCGCGCGGCAAGATTACGCTGGAGCTCAAGAATATCATCACCTCCGCTGCAGGCGTCGGCGGCGCGCTAGTGGCTCCGGATTTCCGGGCAGATCCCGTTCTGATCCAGCGCCGCAGATTGTTTGTCCGCGATCTCGTTGCACCAGGTGCCACGGTCGGGAACGCTGTGACCTACCCAAGGCAGAGTGTGCGAACGATGTATGCCGCTGTTGTAAGTGAGGGAATCCGCAAACCTGAGTCGACAATCACCTTCGATATCGAAACCGCGCCGGTTAGGACGATTGCGCATTGGACCAAAACGAGCCGGCAAATTCTCGATGATGCGCCACAGTTGCAGAGCACCGTCGATTCGGAATTGCGTTATGGCCTGAGCCTCGCCGAAGAACAGGAACTGCTTTTTGGAGACGGTACCGGGGTGCACATTCTCGGGATATCGGCCCAAGCCACGGCTTACGAGACTACCCGAAACGTCGGAGGCGACACTCGATTTGATACGCTCGCGCACGCGCTGGCACAAAGTGCCGTCGCGCTCCTACCGGCCACAGGTATCGTGATGAATCTCGATGACCTCGAAGCCCTTAAAATCGTTAAGGACGACCTGCACCGATACATAGGTGGCGGGCCGTTCGGTCCGCCGATCACGTCGATCTGGGGCCGTCCCGTCGTTGGCACGCCGGTCATGGCAGCGGGTCATTTCATAACAGGGGCATTTTTGGACGGAGCCCAAATATTTGATCGACAAGGCGCGAACGTATTGATCTCGACGGAGAATGAATCGGACTTTGTGGAGAACAAAGCCACGATCCTTTGTGAGGAACGTCTCGCGTTCACAGTGCGCCGGCCCCAGGCTTTTATTTACGGCGCGTTCCCCTGACGCGAGGCAAAAACTATCGCGACCGCGCATTCATCCCGATGTGCGGGCGCGGCGGGGGTGGGTGGCCTTAGCGGCGCCCACCTCCCGCATTTGTGATTTATGGAGCGAATCATGACCGACAAGAAACGCCGCGTCACCCAAACCGAATTGCGGAAACTAGGCATCGAGGACGGTAAGATTCTCTCAAAGGCATTTGAGAAAGTAATTGAGCCTTACGGCGAAGCGGTCCCGATCAATATCCAGGATCAATTTCTGGATCGGCAGAATGCCGTGGTGAGCGGATGTATACAGCGACTCCGTGATGCCGGGTTGAACGAGTTCGAGATTGCCGTTTGGTATCGTGGGATGAGCAAGGCAGTCAAAAAGCAAGGCGATGTGCTACTTCGCACTATGGCTCGAAAGCATTGATCCATGAACCTCGACGAAATCAGAACAATCACGATCCGTACGCTGACGGAAGGCGTGGATAAGGCTGTTTCCGATCTTAATAAACTCACCGATGCGCAGGCTGGTCTCACCATTGAATCCGACAAATCATCGAAAGCATCGACCAGTGTCAAGAATGCGCTCGATGGGCAGCAGCGCACGCTCGACACCGCTTATCGCGCACAAAACCAATTCAACAAATCGCAGTTGGATATCACGCGCGGCTACAACGAGGGGATGGTTTCTCTCGATCGCTACAATCAATTAAGTGCGCTCAATACCCAGCGATTGAAGGATGCAACCACGTCTCATTCGTTGCTCGAAAAAGCAATGTCGGGAGTGCAGGGTCAGCTTGTGGCACTCGCTGGCGGCGCTGGTCCAGTTGGCGTGTTTCTGGCTGGTCTAGGACCGTGGGGGCTTGCTGCAGCGGCTGGACTTGGTGCGGCAAAAGACGTTTTTATGGTACTTGTAAATGCTGCGGCTGAAGTCGGTGCTAAGGCACAGGCGCTGCAGGCATTCAGCCTGGTGACGGGATTAGCGACTGATCAGATTCAGAAATTGGAAGAGGCGGGAGCAAAATTTGGGTTGTCGACCGAGAACGTGTCGAGATTTGTAGATCAATTCAGTGTTAAGTTGGATGAGGCGCGCAAGGCATCCGGAACATATTACAATATTGTACGCGCGATCAATCCGGCTCTCGCCGAACAAATATTGACCACCAAAGGCGAGGCCGCGCAGCTTCAAATTTTGGCTGCGGCCTATGCTCAAGCCGGCGAAAAAGCCAACGCTCTCTTACAGGCAGCCAGCGGTCGCGGCGGTGTTGTGAATGCTCCGCTTATTGGGGCTTTGGGGGCGGTTGGCGGCGACGTTAATAATCTTCCTGGCAAGCCGCCTTTGTCTCCTTCCGAAATTAAACTTATGGCGGACACAACCTCCGAAATGAACGCATCGTGGGAGCGTATTAAAACCAATATCGGATCGATATTGTGGAGTCCTGAAACGGCTACGCAAGGTCTTGAAATCCGCCACGACGTTGAAGGAATAACTGCTGCGATCAGGGAGTTCAACCCATCAGCCGCATGGACTACGTTTACGCAGTGGGTGGATCGCACGTCAGGCGGATGGCTTGGTAATGTTTTAGGACGCGGCGCACCGCCTCCGATGACCGCTCCCGTGATCCCTGTTTTTTCCCATGGTTCTCTTCCTGATGCAACGCCGCCGGTAGTAGATGCACAGGCTACCGCAAATACATATAAAGAGATAGTAACTGCACTCGGAAGTGCTGCATCTGCCACTCAGCATTTGGTTGAAAAACAACTTACTCTTTATGCTCAATTCAAATCAGGGGCAATTGACGCAGATACTTATAATAAGGCAGTTCGCGGCGCACTTACAGAGAATTTAACGCAATCGATCAACGCGACTGTTGGTTCACTTGGAATGATGGCCACATCTACGGACATCGCCACGCAATCACAATTAAGAATCAACAAGGCTGTTCTTGACGGCGGCAGAATCAATAAAGATCAGTCCGATCTTATTGTGCAGGCCGATCAATTGAAGTTTGCGGCGACGAAGCAAAACACAGCTGCCCAATTCGGGCTTGTTTCGGAGACGGAAATTCTGGATCAAAAGAATAAAGAATATATCAATATCACAAAGCAATTGGGTCTCGGACAGACGGCGGAAGGTTTTACATTGGTCGCGCGCAATGCGCGGGCTTATTCCGATTCCATCAAAGTCGCGACTTCGGCCTTCCCCGGCCTAACGCAGATGACCTTGGATTTTACGAATTCCAACAAGATGATCGATCAGTTTGGCGTCAGCACGATGAACAATCTTTCGACCGCTATGGTCGATGTGGTGTCACATACTAAGAGTTTTGGTCAATCATTTACTGACCTCGCGCAGATAGTGGTAAAATCTGCGGAGAAAATGGTCATTGAATTAATGATCCTTGGGCCGCTTATGAGAGCACTTGGTTTTGCTGGTTCTGGCGCGATGGCCGATGCGGGTGTTGGCAGCGGAGTTGGAACTGGAGGATTCAACTTTATGGATGCACAGGCTGGGCCGCCGGTTGGGTCAGCAACCGGCGCGGTGTTCTCCGGTCCCGGCATCGGATCCTTCTCAAGTTCCATTATTACACGCCCGACACTGTTCCCAATGGCGAGCGGTATGGGATTGATGGGAGAGGCGGGTCCGGAGGCCGTCATGCCGCTCAAGCGCGGCTCCGATGGAAGGCTTGGTGTGGCGGGCGGCGGCGGCAACGTCATCAAT
>JGI20191J14862_1000248_pt1 | contig 18556 bp, 19 predicted proteins | sample NGESurdeep092012_7_FD_14862 | JGI IMG/M metagenome (IMG submission 14862)
GTAAGGATTCCCTCCGCCTCAAGCGCAAAGTTGCCGCGTGGGACGATGACTTCCTCGCAAGCCTCATCGCCGCATAATTTTTTCACCCGATTCCCCTGCTTAACCGTGTGGGCGCCGGCCAGGCGCATGCGGGCGATTTACAGGCGGCGGCGGGTCTTGACGGCATCCGCCCAACTCATCATTGTGCCGCCCCATGCACGGCCTTAACCATATCTGCGGCATTTGCCGCGAGATTATTAGCTAGCGCACCACGCTGGCTGCGGCCGTCTTTTCTCAAGTTCGAGATAGCAGGACGCCCGGCCAGCGCGGCCGAGGGATGTCTTTGTTATGGAGCTCAAGCTCTACGATACGCTGACGCGCGAGAAGCGGGTGTTTCGCCCGATCGATTCGGCGCGCGTGCGCATGTATGTGTGCGGGCCGACGGTCTACGACTTCGCCCATATCGGCAATGCGCGGCCGGTCATCGTGTTCGACGTGCTGTTCCGGCTGCTGCGGCATATCTACGGCGCCGAGCACGTCACATATGTGCGCAACATCACCGACGTGGACGACAAGATCAATGCGCGCGCGGCCGAGCGCGGCGTTTTGATTCGGGAATTGACCGAAGATACTTACAAGAATTTCAAAGCAGACGTGGAGGCGCTCGGCTGTTTGCCGTCGACGGTTGAGCCGCGCGCGACCGAGCACATTGAGCCGATGAAGGCGCTGATCGAGAAGCTGGTCGCCGCCGGGCACGCCTATGTCGCCGAAGAGCATGTGCTGTTCGACGTGCCGTCGATGCCGGATTACGGCAAGCTCTCCAGCCGCCCGCTCGACGAGATGATCGCCGGCGCCCGTGTCGAAGTCGCGCCCTATAAGCGCAACCCGACCGACTTCGTGCTGTGGAAGCCGTCGAAGCCGGGCGAGCCGGCGTGGCCGTCACCGTGCGGCATCAAGGCGCCCGGCCGGCCGGGCTGGCACATCGAGTGCTCGGCTATGGCCTGGAAGCATCTCGGCGAAACCTTCGACATCCACGGCGGCGGCATCGATCTGGTGTTTCCTCATCACGAGAACGAGATCGCGCAATCGCGCTGCGCCTTCCATACCGGCGTGATGGCGAACTATTGGATGCATAACGGCTTCCTGCAGGTCGAAGGCGAGAAGATGTCGAAGAGCCTCGGCAACTTCGTGACGATCCACGAATTATTGAAGGATTGGCCGGGCGAGGTGGTGCGGTTGAATATGCTGCGCACGCAATATCGGCAGCCGATTGATTGGACCATGCGAGGTTTGGACGAAAGCACGAAGATTCTTGATACCTGGTATCAAGCCATTGGTGATGTTCCACCAGCTCCCGAGGTCGATAGTATTTTCAGTGCAGCTCTTTCCGATGATTTGAACACACCTGCTGCAATCGCCCGATTGCACCAAATGGCCCGTCCTCCCGAGGTCGGCACCACTTTTGAGGCCGGTGTATCCATGCTGGGTGACCGCACCGGAGAAGATGCAAAGCGCTATCTCAAGTCATCCGCTATGCTGATTGGCTTGTTGGGCGATACCGCATCCAGCCGAAAGGGCAAAGAGATTTCAATTTCGGGTATCGATCAGAGCGCGGTGGCTGGCCTAATCGAAGCGCGCAACGCCGCCCGCAAGGCGAAAGACTTCAAAGAATCCGATCGCATCCGCGACGCGCTCGCCGCCATGGGCGTCGTGCTCAAGGACTCGAAAGACGGCACCACCTGGGAGATCGCGCGATGATGGCCCGGGCGCATCCCAAGCTCGCGCTGCGGCCGTACTTGGCCGAAGACTCCGCGCTGCTGGCGGATATCTTCCGCGCCAGTGTCTCCGAACTGACCGCTGAGGATTATAGTGAGGCGCAGCAGAAGGCCTGGGCTTCCGCCGCCGATGACGAAGCCGGTTTCGGCAAGAAACTCGGCAGCCAATTGACGCTTGTTTCCACCCTGGAGGGCTCCGCCGTAGGCTTCGCCTCGCTCGCCAGCGGCAACAAGATCGACCTGCTCTATGTCCATCCGGCGGCCGTGGGGCAGGGCGTCGCCGCCATGCTGATCGACGCGCTGGAGAAACTTGCCGGTTCGCGCGGCGCCGCCAAGCTTGTGGTCGATGCCAGCGACACCGCGCGCGGCTTCTTCGAGAAGCGCAGCTATATCGCCCAGCAGCGCAACACTGTTATGACCGGCGGCGAATGGCTCGCCAACACCACGCTGCACAAACAACTCGCTGCCAAACGGGAGGCTTCATGACCAAACCCGACACACCGTTCCCACGCCACTGGCTCTATTACATCGTGCTCAAATACGCGGTGATCGCAGCGGCGGTGCTGATTGCCTTCTATGTCGTTTACCGCTTGACCTGAGCCCGCATGGCCAAGGAACGCCTCTATCTGTTCGACACCACGCTGCGTGACGGCGCGCAGACCAACGGCGTCGATTTTACGCTCGTCGACAAGCTGGCAATCGCCGGCATGCTCGACGAGCTCGGCATCGACTATGTCGAGGGCGGCTACCCTGGCGCCAATGCGACCGACACCGAACTGTTCGCCCGCGACCGCGGGCTCAATACCACCTTCACCGCCTTCGGCATGACGCGGCGGCCGGGCCGCTCGGCGTCGAACGATCCGGGGCTTGCCGCGCTGCTGGAGGCCAAGGCCGACGCCATCTGCTTTGTTGCCAAGTCGTGGGACTATCACGTGCGCGTGGCGTTGGGGACGACGACAGAAGAAAACATCGCTTCGATCCGCGACAGCGTGCGCGCGGCTAAGCAGAAGGGCCGCGAAGTGCTGCTCGACTGCGAGCATTTCTTCGACGGCTATAAGGCCAATCCGCAATTTGCGCTTGCTTGCGCGAGGGCGGCTTATGCGGAAGGTGCGCGCTGGGTCGTGCTCTGCGATACCAATGGCGGCACGCTCCCGCACGAAGTGGAAAAGATCGTCGCCGAGGTGGTGAAGACGATCCCCGGCGATCATGTTGGCATCCACGCGCATAACGACACCGAGCAGGCGGTGGCCAATTCTCTCGCCGCCGTGCGCGCCGGCGCGCGGCAGATCCAGGGCACGCTCAATGGCCTCGGCGAGCGCTGCGGCAATGCCAATCTCGTGTCGATCATCCCGACGCTCAAGCTCAAGCCGGAATTTGCCGAGCGCTTCGACATCGGCGTCTCCGACGCGGCGCTTAAGAGGCTCGCGCAGGTCTCGCATGCGCTCGATGAGCGGCTCAACCGCGCGCCCAACCGGAACGCACCCTATGTGGGCGAGAGCGCGTTTGCGACCAAGGCCGGCATCCATGCCTCGGCCATTGCCAAGGATCCGGCGACCTACGAGCACGTTGCGCCGGACTCCATCGGCAATAAGCGCAAGGTGCTGGTGTCGGAGCAGGCCGGAAGGTCCAACGTGGTGGCCGAGCTCGAGCGTATCGGCATCAAGGCCGACAAGGACGATCCGCGCATCGGCCGCCTGCTGGAGATCGTCAAGGAGCGCGAGGCCATCGGCTATGCCTACGAGGCGGCGGATGCCTCGTTCGAACTGCTGGCGCGGCGCACGCTCGGAAAAGTGGCGAATTATTTTGACGTCAATCAGTTCGACGTCAATGTCGAGCAGCGCAACAACGCCAGGGGCGAGCGCGTCACCGTCACCATGGCGGTGGTGAAGGTCACGGTCGGCGACGACAATATGATCTCGGCCGCGGAAGGCAATGGCCCGGTCAACGCGCTCGACCTCGCGCTGCGCAAGGACCTCGGCAAGTACCAGAAGTATATCGCGGGGCTCAAGCTCACCGACTACCGCGTGCGCATCCTCAATTCCGGCACCGAGGCGGTAACGCGCGTGCTGATCGAGAGCGAGGACGAGGCCGGCGAGCGCTGGACCACCATCGGCGTGTCGCCCAACATCATCGACGCCTCATTCCAGGCGTTGATGGATTCCATCATTTATAAGCTCGTGAAATCCGACGCGCCGGCGTGAGATACTTCCCTCTCGCCGCAGGCGGGAAGAAGTGGAAGAGGAAATGCCATGATCGACCACGTCTCGATTGCGGTGCGCGATCTCAAGGCGGCGGCGCGCTTCTATGAGCCGTTGCTCACCACGCTTGGCTTCACGCGGCTGCGCGACTGGCCGGCCAGCATCGGCTATGGCAAGAAATATCCCGAGTTCTGGCTCAACGAGCGCAAAAATCTCAGCGCGTTCGGCGCCGACAATGGCGCCCAAAATGGTGCCCATGTCGCCCTGCGCGTGCGCGAAGCTGCCGCGGTCGATGCCTTCTATGCAGCCGCGCTCGCCGGCGGTGGCACTTCCGACGGCACGCCGGGTTTTCGTCCGGAATATAACGCGAGCTATTACGCCGCCTTCATCCGCGATCCGGACGGCAACCGGATCGAGGCGGTGACGTTCACCGCCGCGAAGTAGCTGCTAAAGTTTGTCGGCGGCTTCCGCCGCAATTGTCTTCGCGCCTTCCGGCACTGCCTCCGCCGCCTTTTGCAGCAGCGGCAGAATGTCGCCCACTTTGTCGGCAACCAGCAGATCGAAAGCGAGATCGCCGCGGATGAATTCGAGCGCCTTCATGTGATCGAGCAGCGCGCACAGCGGCTGCCAGAAATCTTTGATATTGGCGATCAGCACCGGCTTGCGGTGACGGCCAAGCTGCACCCAGGTGATCTGCTCGACCAGTTCCTCCAGCGTGCCGACGCCGCCCGGCATGGCCACGAAGGCGTCCGCCATCTCGAACATCTTGCGCTTGCGCTCGTGCAGGTCGTTGGTGACGATGAGGTTGTGCGTCCCGCGCAGCGCCCGCTCGCGCGACATCAGGAACTCGGGGATGATGCCGGTCACGTCGCCGCCCTGATCGAGGACGGAGAACGCCAGCGCGCCCATCATGCCGACGGCGCCGCCGCCATAGACCAGGCCTATTGCATTTTTGGCGAGAATTTTGCCGAAGGCGCGGGCTGCCTCCACGAAAGCCGGGTCGGTGCCCGGGCCGGAGCCGCAGTAGACGCAGATTTTTCCGATTTTACTCGGTTTTTCCATTCGGTTCATGGGCATGCATGTGCATCGCGTCTGCGGCAGCGTCAAGGCGGCAGCCGAAATACCCCCTCTGCATCGCGGCGACGCCGACGGAAGGGTGATTGTCGGCGAGAATCCTCCTATATGAGGGGCCTCGACGGCGCCGGCCAAGGCCCGTCCGTTCCGGGCCCTGAATGACTGCTAACCCTCACCATCGATCCCCCGAGCCACCGCCTCGCGTCTCCGCCAACCGCGGTGCGCTGTTTTCGACTGTGATCCACCTGTGGCCCTATATCTGGCCGTCGGATCGCCACGACCTGAAGGTGCGGGTGATCGGCGCCATGGTGCTGCTTTTGGCAGCCAAGCTTGCGACCATCGCGGTTCCCTTCACCTTCAAATGGGCCACCGATGCGCTCGCCGGCCATGGCAGCGCGCCGGTCGCCGCCTCCGACTGGCTGCTGTGGGCGCTGGCCGCACCCGTCGCCATGACGATCGCCTATGGCGGCATGCGCATCCTGATGGCGGCGCTCACACAGCTGCGCGATGGGCTGTTCGCCAAGGTGGCGATGCATGCGGTGCGCCGGCTCGCCTTCCGCACCTTCGTGCACATGCACGAGCTCTCGCTGCGCTTCCATCTTGAGCGCAAGACCGGCGGGCTCACCCGCGTGCTCGAGCGCGGCCGCAACGCCATCGAGACCATCGTGCGGATGGTGATCCTGCAGTTGTCGCCGACCATCATCGAGTTGGCGCTGATCGTTAGCGTGCTGATGTGGCAATTCGACTGGCGCTACGTCCTGGTGATCCTGGTCACCGTCACGGTCTACATGGCGTACACCTATCAGGCCACCGAATGGCGCATTGGCATCCGCCGCAAGATGAACGACAGCGACACCGACGCCAACGTCAAGGCGATCGACTCGCTGATCAACTACGAGACGGTGAAATATTTCAGCGCCGAGCAGCGCGAAGTCGAACGCTACGACCGCGCCATGGCGCGCTACGAGGACGCCAGCGTCATGGCCTATACCTCGCTCGCCGTGCTCAACGCCGGCCAGGCGGTGATCTTCACCTTCGGGCTCGCCGCCGCGATGGTAATGTGCGCCTACGAGATCCAGGCCGGCACCAAGACGGTCGGCGATTTTGTGCTGATCAACGCCATGATGATCCAGCTCTACCAGCCGCTCAATTTCATGGGCATGGTCTATCGCGAGATCAAGCAGGCGGTAACCGATATTGAGATCATGTTCTCGATTTTGAGCCGCGATCCGGAAATCAAGGATGAGCCGGCAGCAGCGCCGCTGAAAGTCACGAGCGGCACCATCCGTTTCGAAGATGTCGTCTTTTCCTACGAGCCGGAGCGCCGCATCCTCAAGGGGATCAGCTTTGAGGTGCCAGCCGGTAAGACGGTGGCGGTGGTCGGCCCGTCCGGCGCCGGCAAGTCGACGATCTCGCGGCTGCTGTTCCGCTTTTACGATCTCGCGGGCGGCCGCATTCTGATCGACGGCCAGGATATCGCCCAGGTAACGCAGACCTCGCTGCGCAAGGCGATCGGCATGGTGCCGCAGGACACCGTGCTGTTCAACGATACCATCCGCTACAACATCCGCTACGGCCGCTGGGAGGCGAGCGACTCCGAGGTCGAGGAGGCAGCATCGCTCGCGCAGATCGATAGTCTCATCCGGCTTGCGCCCAAGGGCTACGAAACCGAAGTCGGCGAGCGCGGGCTCAAGCTGTCGGGCGGCGAGAAGCAGCGCGTCGCCATCGCGCGCACGATCCTGAAAGCGCCGCCGATTCTGGTGCTCGACGAGGCGACCTCTGCCCTCGACAGTCACACCGAGAAAGAAATTCAGCACGCGCTGGAGCGCGTCTCGCGCAACCGCACCACGCTAGTGATCGCGCACCGGCTCTCGACCATCGTCGGCGCTGACGAGATCATCGTGCTCGACCAGGGCGAGATCGTCGAACGCGGCACCCATTTTGCGCTGCTGGCCCAGAAAGGGCTCTACGAAAGCATGTGGAACCGGCAGCGCGAGGCCGAGGAAGCGCGCGAAAAGCTTGCCCGCACCGGCGAAACTGCGGCCGCGCCCAACCGCAATCCGCCGCCGGTGGAGGACGCCATCAGCGCGACCGCCGCCACGGCGCTGGAAGCGCCCGCCGACGCGGCGGAGTAGGATAGCCGCATGTCGATCTACGATTCGATTCGCTCGCAAATCGTGCCGATCACGCCGGAGGGCTATCCGTTCATCGGCGCCTTCGCGCTAGCAAGCTTGGTGCTGTTCTGGCTGTGGAGCCCGCTCGGCTGGCTCGGCACGCTGGCGACGATCTGGTGCGCCTATTTCTTCCGCGATCCGCCGCGCGTGACGCCGGTGCGTGAGGGGCTGGTGGTGGCGCCTGCCGACGGCCGCATAAGCCAGATCACCACGGCGGCGCCGCCGCATGAGCTCGGCCTTGGCGACAAACCACTGCCGCGCATCTCGATCTTCATGAGCGTGTTCGATTGCCACGTGAACCGCAGCCCGGTCACCGGCCGCATCGAGCGTATTGTTTATCAGCCCGGAAAGTTCTTCAACGCGGACCTCGACAAGGCCAGTGCCGACAACGAGCGCAATTCGCTGGTGATCGCCACGGCGGGGACGCGCGTGGCGGTGGTACAGATCGCCGGCCTGGTGGCGCGCCGCATCGTCTGTTTCGTGCGCGAGCAACAGCCGGTCGGTGCCGGCGAGCGCTTCGGCATGATCCGCTTCGGCTCGCGCCTCGATGTCTATCTGCCCGAGGGCACGCCACCACTGGTCGCGGTCGGGCAGACCTCGCTCGCCGGTGAAACCGTGCTTGCCGATCTGCGCGCGGTAGGGGAGGCCGGGCGCGCGTTCCGCAGCGGGTAGCGCATGATCCCGAAAAAGCCTGTACCGGACCTGATCCGGCGTGGAAGCCGATTTTCGGAAAAGATCGTGCGCAAACACCAAAATTGGGCGCCGGCAGATCGTTAACGAGGCCCCGCGAGCGGTTCCACGCGCCGTGGCGCACGCGGCCGCAAGTGTCTATATTATATCCATGGTCTTTCCGCCGTTCGATCCCGCCCCGCCGCTCCGCCGTCGCCGCTTTAAGGCGATCCCGGTGCGCACGCTGCTGCCCAATCTGATCACGCTGTTGGCGCTGTGCGCGGGGCTGACCGCGATCCGCTTGGCGGTCGAGAACAAGCTCGAACTGGCGCTGGCGGCGATCGTGTTCGCCGCGTTGCTCGACGGCATCGACGGGCGGGTCGCGCGCCTGCTCAAGGGCACCTCGCGCTTCGGCGCCGAACTCGACAGCCTCGCCGACTTCGTCAATTTCGGCGTGGCGCCGGCGCTGATCCTGTATTTCTGGGGCCTGCACGAGCTCAAATCGGCGGGCTGGATCGCGGCGATGGTGTTCGCGATCTGCGCAGGACTTCGGCTCGCGCGCTTCAACGTGATGATCGACGACCCCAACAAGCCGGCCTGGGCGGCGAATTTCTTCACCGGTATTCCGGCGCCGGCCGGCGCCATCACCGTGCTGCTGCCGATCTACCTCAGTTTCCTGGGCGCCCCCGGCGGACTTATCACGGTGTGGCTCACATTCTTCTACACGGTGCTGATCGCGCTGTTGATGGTCTCGCGCCTGCCGGTGTTCTCCGGCAAGCGCGTGGGCAAACGCGTGCCGCCGGACATGGTGCTGGCGGTCTTCGTGGTGGTGGTGTTGTTCTTCGCGCTGCTGATCAGCTATCCATGGGAAGTGCTCACCCTCGGCACGCTCGTCTATCTCGGCTGTCTGCCGCTCGGCTGGCTGTCCTACCGCGAATACCAGCGCAAAGACGAAACGGCGGCCGCTGCCGCTGCCGAGACCGCCGCGGGGCCCGCGGGCAAGCCGCCGCGCTCGCATGGCTCCGACGGACTCGAGCGCGATAGCGATCACGGTCGCACCGCGCGGCTAAACTGACCGCAGAAATCCGCAATCGACATGCCGCGTGCTCCGCGCACGACCACGATCATGCCATCGTCACGATCACTGACCGGACAAGCCCTCAGCGCGTGCCGAGCGGATAGCCCGGCATCAATTCGTACGGATGCTGGCCGTCATGCGGTCGAGCCACGGCCCGATCGCCGGATAGTCCTTGACGATATCGAAGCCGAACTCCTCAGCCGGATAATAGAGATAGCCGGTGAGCGAGATGTCGGCGATGGTCGGCCGGTCACCCAGCAGGTAAGCGTGCGACGCCAGCCGCTTGTTGACGATGGCGAGACTGCCGTCGATGCGCGCCTTCAGAAACGCCATCACCGCCGGATCGCCCGCCGGCTTGGCAAAATTGCGCAGGAAGCGGTACGGCCCGAGGAAACCATTGACTTTCTGATTGTCAAAAATGATCCAGCGCAGCGCTTCCAGCCGCTCATCCTCGCCCTGCGGTTTGAACTTGGCCGTAAGGCGGAGAGATAAGTGAGGATCACGCCCGACTGGTGAGCTTCTTCTTGCCGTGCACCAGCACCGGCACCTCGCCCATCTCGTTGACCTCTTCGCGATAGTCGGGCTTGCGCGTGGCGCCGCCGGCGAAGAAGTCGATCCAGATCGGCTCCCAGTCGGCGCCGATCAAATTGAGCATCAGCGCGGCGCGATAGGCATTGCCGGACTGGGCGAAGCAATAGAGCTGGAAGTCTGCCATTGGGATTCCGGATGTATGGGATGAACTAGCGTGCCAGCGTCACCGGCGTGCCGGCGGTCGATTGGCCTGCGGAGCGGCCGCCGACGAAATTGAGCTGCGCCAGCGGCTGGTTTTCCGCGTCATTGATGATCAGTGCGCCATCGGCGGTGGTCCAGCGCCGGCTCAGGAAAAAATTGCCCGGGCAGCCACCTTCCGGCGAGACCGAGCCCTCGCGCGCGCCCGCTGCGCCGGTGAAATTCATGCCGCAGGCCGGCGCATCGGGGGCCGACAACATCCAGCGGCCGGCCATGTCTGTGGTCGGCGTTTGTGCCGCCGCCGGCGCGGAGTCGCCGAACGAGCCGCCGGCACAGCCCGCGAGCACCAATGCAATGAGAGCGCCCGCTGCGACCCGGACTGCAAGCATTCCGCGTCGCGTCCTCACTTCATGGTCGGGATCACGAATTCGGCGCCTTCCTTGGTGCCGGTCGGCCAGCGCTGGGTGACGGTTTTGGTCTTGGTATAAAAGCGGATCGAATCCGGCCCGTGCTGGTTGAGATCGCCGAAGCCGGAACGTTTCCAGCCGCCGAAGGTGTGATAGGCGAGCGGCACCGGAATGGCGAAATTCACGCCCACCATGCCGACCTGCACGCGATTGACGAAATCGCGCGCAGCATCGCCGTCGCGGGTGAAGATGGCAACGCCGTTGCCGTATTCATGCTCGGAGGGAAGCCGCACGGCTTCCTCGTAATCCTTGGCGCGCACCACCGACAGCACCGGGCCGAAGATTTCCTCCTTGTAGATGCGCATCTCCGGCTTCACCTCGTCGAACAGGCAGCCGCCCATGAAGTTGCCGTTCTCGTAGCCCTGCATCTTGAAGCCGCGGCCGTCGACCAAGAGCTTGGCGCCTTCCTTGACGCCGAGATCGACATAGTCCTTCACCTTGTTGAGGTGCGCCTTGGTCACCATCGGTCCGTAGTCCGCCTGCGGGTCGGACGAGGGGCCGATCTTCAGGTTCTCCACGCGCGGGATCAGCTTCTCGATCAGGATGTCGGCGGTCTTCTTGCCGACCGGCACCGCCACCGAGATCGCCATGCAGCGCTCGCCAGCCGAGCCGTAGCCGGCGCCGATCAGCGCATCGACTGCCTGGTCCATATCGGCGTCCGGCATCACGATCATGTGGTTCTTGGCGCCGCCGAAGCATTGCACGCGCTTTCCGTGCGCGCAGCCGGTGGAATAGATGTATTCCGCGATCGCCGACGAGCCGACGAAACCGATCGCCTTCACGCGGGGATCGGTGAGCAGCGTGTCCACCGCCTCCTTGTCGCCGTTGATCACGTTGAGAATGCCGGGCGGCAGGCCGGCCTCGAGGAACAGTTCGGCAATCCGCATCGGCACGGACGGATCGCGTTCCGACGGCTTGAGGATGAAGGCATTGCCGCACGCGATCGCGGGCGCACATTTCCACAGCGGAATCATCGCCGGGAAATTGAACGGCGTAATGCCGGCGACCACGCCGAGCGGCTGACGAGTGGAATAGATGTCGATGCCGGGGCCGGCGCCTTCGGAGTATTCGCCCTTCATCAAATGCGGGATGCCGCAGGCGAACTCCACCACTTCGACGCCACGCTGGATGTCACCGCGCGCGTCGGGAACGGTCTTGCCGTGCTCGGAGGAGAGCAGCTTGCCGAGATTGTCGTATTCCTTCTGGATCAGCTCAAGGAACTTGAACATCACGCGGGCGCGGCGCTGCGGATTGGTCGCTCCCCAGGCCGGCTGGGCCGCCTCGGCATTGGCAATGGCGTGCTCGACTTCGGAATGCTTGGCGAGCGCGACCCTGGCCTGCACCTCGCCGGTGTTGGGATCGAAGATGTCGCCGAAACGCCCGGAGATGCCCTTGACAGCCTTGCCGCCGATGAAATGGCCAATATCACGCATGGGTCGATCTCCTCCGATTTTTAAGGGGTCCTGGACGGGACCATGGGCCCTTCGGTGCCCATTTGCAGCGATTTTCGCAGCTTTTTAACGGCCGGTCACGGGCTTCGTCGGGTCCGGCCGGGCCCGTTTTTCTTTCACGATCGGTTAGCCTTTACCGCCTCTTAACAGCGCCAGTCTAGGGTCGCCCAGCGGCGTCGCCTTGAGCGTTTGCGGAAGTCGTGCGCGTTGGTGGGGTAAAGTCATGGATATTGCGACCGGTCTAGGCTTGGTGGCAGGCGCCAAATTCGCCTTCTCGCTGCGCCGCATGAGCCAGCGCGACCTGGTCGACGAACTGGCCGGCCTTGCCGAAATCGCCCGCAAGTCCGGACCGATCGGCCTGGAAAAGGTCGAGATCGAGGATCCGTTCCTCGCCAAAGGCATCCGCTTCGTCGCCGACGGCTAGGAAGGCAATTTCATCCGCGACAATCTTGAGCGCGACCGCGACAACTTCCTCACCCATCTCGACGAGGGCCAGAAGATCTATCGTGCGGTCGGCGACTGCGCGCCGGCCTTCGGCATGATCGGCACGCGGATCGGCATGGTGCAGATGTTCGCCAACATGACCGATCCGTCCAAGTTAGGTCCTTACATGGCCGTCGCGCTGCTCGCGACCTTCTACGGCGCGGCGGTGGCAAACCTGTTCTGCCTGCCGATCGCCGACAAGCTGCACCTCAAGCTGGTGGATGAGGAAATCAACCGCACCCTCATCATCGACGGCATTTTGATGATCCGCGAGGCTAAGAGTCCGACACTGGTGCGTGAAATGCTGCTTGCATACTTGCCCGAGAAACATCGGCACGCCGAAGTCGAAAAAGAAGAAGAAGTCGAACTGGCGCCGGCGTAGCGCGGGGCAAGCGTTATCATGGCACGGCGGAAAGAAGCGCATAGCGGCGGTCACGGTTGGTTCGTGACGTTTGCGGACCTGATGGGGCTACTCGTCGCGTTCTTCGTGATGCTGGTCGCGTTTTCCACCCAGGACCAGGCCAAGCTGCAAGTGGTCGCTGGCTCCATGCGCGACGCCTTCGGCGTGCAGGATCGCGTGCGCTATTCCGGCATCATCGAGGTGCTGGGCTTGCCGACGCGGCCGAAGCTCAAGAACGCCGCCCATATCGATCCCTCCGAAGCGTCGGCGACACCATCGCCCGACGAGCACGACAAAGACAGCGCCTATGGCGCGCGCTTCAAGGAGGACCGCAAATTCGCGCTCGCCTCCGCCTCGCTGCGCCAGGCCTTGCAGGAAATGCCGGAGATCACCGAGATCTCGAAACACATCATGGTCGAGGAGACCAAGCAGGGCCTCAACATCGAGATCGTCGACCAGGACGGCCGCTCGATGTTCCCGGACGGCGCCAAGGAACCCTTTGAGCGCACCCGCAAGCTGATCCAGAAGATCGCGCCGTCGCTCAAGGCAATTGCAATCGATATTCTCAAACGCCTTATCCAGGGCGGTAGCCAAACACATCGGTCTGTCGGCGACAAGGCGGGAGACGCTGTCGTGGCTGGCGCTGTTGATCATGCAACACGGAACGATCAGCCTGTGGCGGCTAGCGGCCTACGTGGCAAGCGTGGCGCAGACGGCTTCGGTGCAGCGGCGGTTTTATCGGTTTTTCCAGTTTGTGCGGCTCGACGGTACGCACTCAGCGCGCGTGGTGGTCGAGCTGCTGGGCCTTTCCGGCAAGCCGTGGGTTCTGGCGATTGATCGCACGAACTGGGATTTTGGCAAGACCACGATCAACATCCTGATGATATCGGTGGCCTGGAACGGCATGGGCATTCCGCTGCTGTGGATGCTGCTGCCAACGTCGGGAAACTCGAACACCGCGGAGCGCACCGAGCTTCTGGATCGCCTGCGCACGGCATTTCCGGGCATGAAGATTGCGGCGCTGATGGGCGATCGTGAGTTCATCGGCGATGTGTGGATGGCCTATCTGCAACGCGAAAAGATCCCATTTATCCTGCGTCTGCGCGAGAACCAGCACGTCCTCCGCGAGGGCTATGCGGCACTGCCGATCTCCGTCATCGCACAGCACCTCAAAGTCGGGGACAAAATGATCGTCGAAGGCAGTTGCCGGCTCGGCCGCAGCAACGAGACTTTGTCCGCGCCGGTGCGGCTCGTGATAACGCGGCTCGCGTCAGGCGAGCTGTTAGCGTTGGCCTGTTCCGGCAGGGCGCGTCATGCGCTCGCGCGTTATCGCCAACGCTGGACGATCGAAACCATGTTCGGAAATCTCAAAACTAAAGGCTTCGCGCTGGAGGCCACGCACCTGACCAACCCGGACAAACTGTGCACGTTACTCGCGCTCTTGGCTCTTGCCGAGCGCTGACGGTGAAAACCGGCGTCGCCAGGGCGCGTCTGCATGCCATTCCCATCAAAAAACATGGCCGCCGCGCTTGGTCGCTGTTCGCTCTCGGTCTGAACACGCTCCGCAAAATCTTTGTCGCCGCAAGTCCTGATCAAATAATCGCCTTCCTTGCCCAACTCCTGTCCCCAAAACTACCCGTCAAACCCTTGCTCTCTTTGGCTTTTCGATAGCGAGTCGAGTACAATGCCCCGTAAGCTAAAATAGTTTGGTTCCATTGGCGCATTCCCGCGTTATCCCCTCGCGGGGAGAGGCCGGTATTCTCGCGGGCAGGGCGATGATATAACGCCGCCCGGCTTTCAGCCGATCGGCGGACACAACTTCAAAAGGGGCGATGGCGTGAACGAGACGGTAGCCTCCGCCGAGGCCAAGACCGCGAGTACCGGCCAAGAGGCGCCGCAGAGCTTTGTGGCTTTGGCGCTCGGCAGCGTTGGCGTCGTCTATGGCGACATCGGCACCAGCCCGCTCTACGCCTTTCGCGAGGCGGCGATTGCCGCCAGTAACAACCAGGGGGTCACCCGCGCCGTCGTGCTCGGCGTGCTCTCGCTGATCTTGTGGGCGCTTATCATCACGGTGACGCTGAAATACGTGTTGATGCTGTTGCGCGCCGACAATAACGGGGAGGGCGGAACGCTCTCGCTCATGGCGCTGGCGACCCGCGCGCTCGGCAAGCGGACTCCCTTCATCCTCATCGTCGGCGTCATCGGCGCCTCGATGTTTCTCGGCGACTCCGTCATCACGCCGGCGATCTCCGTACTCTCGGCGGTCGAGGGGCTCAAACTCGCCAACCCCGCCTTCGGCGATTATGTGGCGCCGCTCGCGGTCACCATCCTGGTCGCGCTGTTTGCCGCGCAAAGCCGCGGCACCGCCAAGGTGGCGGCCTTGTTCGGTCCGGTCATGGTGGTGTGGTTCGTGGCAATCGCGGTCGCTGGCGCGCTGCATATTCGCGACGACCCGCACGTGCTCGCCGCGATCAATCCGCTCTACGGCATCGCATTTCTTCTCGATCACGGCCAAATCGGTTTGGTCACGCTAGGTGCCGTATTCCTCGTGGTGACCGGCGGCGAGGCGCTCTACGCCGATCTCGGCCATTTCGGCCGCAAGCCGATCCAGACTGCCTGGCTTTGCCTGGTGCTGCCGGCGCTGCTGATCAATTATTTCGGGCAGGGAGCCAAGGTGCTGGCCGATCCGGCGGCGATCGAAAATCCGTTCTATCGCCTGGTGCCGGAAACCTTCCTGCTGCCGATGGTCGTGCTGGCGACGGCCGCGACGGTGATCGCGAGCCAGGCCGTGATCACCGGTGCCTATTCGCTGGTGCATCAGGCGATCCAGCTCGGGCTGCTGCCACGGCTCGCCATCCTGCACACCTCGGCTTCGCATGTCGGACAGATTTATATTCCGCGCGTGACCATCGCGTTGCTGGTCGGCGTGCTGCTGCTGGTCGGGCTGTTCCGCACTTCGAGCGCGCTGGCTTCCGCCTATGGCATCGCCGTCGCTACCACCATGGTGGTGGACGGGCTGCTCGCCTTCTTTGTGGTCTGGAAGCTATGGCAATGGCCGCTCTGGAAAACGCTGCTGATGATCGTTCCGTTCGTGATCGTCGACGTGACCTTCTTCTCCGCCAATTTCCTGAAATTGTTCGAGGGCGCCTGGGCGCCGCTGTTGTTCGGCGCCACCATGGTGCTGCTGATCCTGACCTGGCGGCGCGGCTCTGGAATCCTGATCAGCAAGACCCGGCGCACCGAGGTGCCGCTCGATACGCTGTTCCGCAGTCTGGAGAAGAAGCCGCCGCATATCGTACCGGGCACGGCAGTGTTCCTCACCAGCGATCCGGAATTCACGCCGACCGCGCTGCTGCACAATCTCAAGCACAACAAGGTGCTGCACGAGAAGAACGTCATCCTCACCATCATCACCGCCGACACGCCGCGCGTGCCGGAAGAGGGGCGGGTGCAGATCACGCCGCTGTCGAAGCATTTTTCGCGCGTGTCGCTGAAGTTCGGTTACATGGAGCAGCCCAACGTGCCGAAAGCGCTGGCGATCGCGCGCAAGCACGGCTGGCAATTCGACATCATGTCGACGTCGTTCTTCCTGTCGCGGCGCGCGCTCAGGCCATCGGCGCAGTCGGGCATGCCATCCTGGCAGGATCATCTGTTCATCTGGCTGGCGCGTTCGGCCAGCGATGCCACCGACTTCTTCCAGATTCCGACTGGGCGGGTGGTCGAGGTCGGTACTCAGGTTACGGTCTGAGCAAACGCAAGCTAACTGGCTCTTTTCACTTTTCAGTTAAATAATTGATAAATTTACCGAATCTTCCGCGAGCGGCCTGCAATTTTCGCATGGCTCGCTTTCCTGCATTGCGCAAATGGCTGTGCCCGATCCCCGGGTTCCGGCGCTATAAGCCGCCTCCCATAGATTTTTGCATTGCAGCAAATCCAGGCCGATCTTCCAATGTCCCAAACCAATGCCGCCGCCCGCGGCGGCTCGGCTGCGGCCCCTGACGCCAGCGAAGCGCCGGCCAAGGTCGGGTTCTGGGCACTCACTGTCGGCAGCATCGGCGTCGTCTATGGCGATATTGGCACCAGCCCACTCTACGCGTTGCGCGAGTCGGTGCTGGCGGCGGTCGGCCCCGGCAATCCGGCGAGCGAGCCGGTGGTGCTCGGCATTCTGTCGCTGATCATCTGGGCGCTGTTCCTGGTGGTCACCGCCAAATACGTGCTCATCCTGCTGCGCGCCGACAACAACGGCGAGGGCGGCACGCTCGCGCTGATGGCGCTGGCCTTGCGCTCGCTGGGCGGCAGCAGCGGACTCGTGATCCTGCTCGGCATCATCAGCGGCGCGTTGTTTTACGGCGACGCCATCATCACGCCGGCGCTGTCGGTGCTCTCGGCGGTGGAAGGCTTGAAGATCGTAACACCCGCGTTCGACTCCTACGTGGTGCCGATCACGGTGGTGATCCTGGTCGCGCTGTTTTCGGTGCAATCGCGCGGCACGGCGAAGGTCGCCGCCTTTTTCGGTCCGCTCACGGTGATCTGGTTCGCCGCCATTGCCGCCGCCGGCCTGTGGCACATCGGACAAAACTGGACGGTGCTGCTGGCGTTCAATCCGTATTACGGCGTGAACTTCCTGCTTCACCACGGCATCATTGGGTTTTACACCCTTGGCGCCGTCTTCCTGGTGGTGACTGGCGCGGAAGCGCTCTACGCTGACTTGGGCCATTTCGGTCGCGGTCCGATCCGCTTCGCCTGGCTGGTGGTGGTGCTACCGGCGCTGTTGATCAATTATCTCGGGCAGGGCGCGCTGGTGCTCGCCAATCCGAAATCGATCGATAACCCGTTTTTCCTGCTCTATCCGGACTGGGCGCTGTTGCCGATGGTGCTGCTCGCTACCGCCGCCACGGTAATCGCGAGCCAGGCGGTGATTACCGGCGCCTATTCACTCACGCGCCAGGCGATCCAGCTCGGCCTATTGCCGCGCCTGGAAATCCGCCACACCTCGGAATCGTTGTTCGGGCAGATCTATATGCCGCGGGTCAACACGCTGCTGCTGATCGGCGTGTTGCTGCTGGTGGGGCTGTTCCGCTCGTCGAGTGCGCTCGCCTCCGCTTATGGCATCGCCGTCACCGGCACCATGGTGGTCACCGCCATAATGGCAATCATTGTGATCCGGCGGGTCTGGCGCTGGCCGTTGATCGCGGCGCTGGCGCTGATGCTGCCGTTCCTGTTCATCGATCTCACCTTCCTTGCCGCCAACCTGCTCAAGATCGTCGAGGGCGGCTGGATGCCGCTGTTGCTCGGCGGTCTGGTGATGGCGGTGATGTATACCTGGCGGCGCGGCAGCCGGCTGCTGTTTGAAAAAACCCGCCGCCTGGAAACGCCGCTCGAATCTCTGGTTGCCAGTCTGGAAAAGAAGCCGCCTCAGCGTGTGCCGGGCACGGCGGTGTTCCTCACCAGCGATCCGGCGAGCGCGCCGACCGCCCTGTTGCACAGCCTCAAGCACTACAAGGTGCTGCACGAGAAGAACGTCATCCTCACCATCGAGACCGCCGACACGCCGCGGGTAGACCCGGCCGAGCGCGTGCGCATCGAGCCGGTGGGCAAAACCTTCTCGCGGGTGGTGCTGCGCTTCGGCTTCATGGAAACGCCGAACGTCCCGAAGGCGCTGGCGATCGCGCGCAAGCTCGGCTGGCAGTTCGACATCATGTCGACGTCCTTCTTCCTGTCGCGCCGCTCGCTCAAGCCGGCCGCCAAGTCCGGCATGCCGCGGTGGCAGGATCGGTTGTTCATCGCGCTCACCCGCGTGGCCAACGACGCCACCGACTATTTCCAGATTCCGACCGGGCGGGTGGTCGAGGTGGGAACGCAAGTCACGGTCTAAGAGCATGATCCCGAAAAGTGGGTACCGGTTTTCGAAAAAGATCATGGGCTTTAAAAGACTGATGCGGGGCGCTTCGATTCCGGCTAGAAACGCGGGCGCTTGACAGGGGAATCGGGTGAAAAAATTATGCGGCGATGAGGCTTGCGAGGAAGTCATCGTCCCACGCGGCAACTTTGCGCTTGAGGCGGAGGGAATCCTTACCGG
>JGI20191J14862_1000255_pt1 | contig 18376 bp, 14 predicted proteins | sample NGESurdeep092012_7_FD_14862 | JGI IMG/M metagenome (IMG submission 14862)
GGAAAACTCGTAAAATCGTTTACACCTGACCAATGCGCCAACTATTTTCGACATGCAGGCTATAGATGTTGACCTACAGCACATGGAATCTGCTCTAGATAGTCGAACTCGTCCATTCTTGCCGAATCCCCTTATCTCGCGCGAACAAAGGTGGTTCCGAGATTCAAATCAGCCAGCGCAAGAGGGCCAAAACGCGGTCGAATGTCCACCCATACGGCGGCTGCAGCAAAGCCGTGGCGCTCACGCGTGGTCTATAGAAGACCGGCTTCTCCTTGCTGAACGTGTGAAAGCCCCATTCGCCGTGATAGGCGCCCATGCCGGATGCGCCGACGCCGCCGAACGGCTGGTGCTCCTGCGCGATGTGTAGGAGGCAATCGTTGATGGTCACGCCGCCCGAAATGGTTTCGCGGAGAATCCGGTCGCGCGCTTCGGGGGCCGTACCGAACCAGTAGAGCGCCAGAGGCCGGTCGCGGTTATTAACGTGGGCGATCGCCTCATCCGTTTGGTCGTAAGGGATGACCGGCAGGATTGGCCCAAAAATTTCCTCCTGCCGCACCAGCATCTCGTCCGTGGTCGAGAGCACGAGGCAAGGCGGAAATTTCCTCAGCGCCTTCCAGTCGGAAAGGTGTTCCGCGCGCATGCAGATCCGGCCGCCTTTAAGCGTTGCGTCGCTCAGGAGACCCTCGAGACGATCGTAGTGGGCCTGGGTGACGATCGACGTGTAGTCCGGGTTGCGCGGATCAGAACCGTAGAGTCTCATCACCGACGAAGAATAGTGCTCGACGAACGCGTCCTGCGCGTTTCGCGGACAGAGCACGTAATCGGGGGCGATGCAGGTTTGGCCAGCATTGACCAGCTTGCCGAAGGCAATGCGGTGCGCTGCGGCCGCAATNTCCGCTGACCGATCGATGATGGCGGGAGATTTTCCGCCGAGCTCCAGCGTGAGGGGCGTCAGGTTCCTTGCCGCGACCTCTGCTACGAGGCGNCCGACGCGCGTCGATCCGGTAAAGAGCAGATGATCGAAGGGAAGAGCGGCAAACGCTTGCGATACGGCCGGACCGCCTTCGACGACCGCCACCTCCGAGGCATCGAAACGATTGCTTACCGTGCTGGCGAGCAGAGACGAGAAATGAGGGACGAACTCGCTCGGCTTGATCATTGCGCGGTTGCCGGCCGCCAGCGCGCCCAGCAAGGGAGCGAGCGTTAATTGCAGCGGGTAATTCCATGGCGAGATAATGCCGACAACGCCGAGTGGTTGGGAAATCAGGCGGTTCGATCCCGGCCAGAAGTGCCAAGCAGTCTTGATATGTCTGGGGCTCATCCAATGATCGATGCGTCGAAGCGCCAGCTTGATGCCGGCCTCGACGACGAGAGCTTCGGCGAAGCGGGTTTCATGAGCGGAGCGATGACCGAAATCGGCGCTGATCGCATCGGCAAACGTTTCGATATTCTCGTCTAGAAGCGCGAGCAGCCGCCCAAGGCGATCCTTGCGTACCGAAGCTGACGCGTCGATCTCGCCGCGAGAGGCCTCGCGGAGCAAGCCGAACGAGGCCTCGACTGTTTTGCCAACTCGGGGGTCAAGAGTAACTGGTGCGTTCATTCTCTATGTCCAAATGACACGATTGCCGGATCCGACACGGCCTGTATGTACCGAAAACCTCATCCGCATTGATTATCTGACGGAATCACCTATCGTCAGTAGACGATGTTCGCCCTGTTCTGCTTCATCCTGACCGCCTTGGCCTCGCCATTCAAGTCGAAGAGCCGGCTTGAGGCAGAGAATGCGGCGCGCCGACATCAGTTGATCGTTTTGCGGCGCAAGGTGCGGGGCCGGGTCCGCCTGACGAACAACGATCGCTGGTTCTTGATTCAGTTATATCGATGGTTCCCGTCGATTTCGCAGGTCCTCACGATCGTCCAGCCTGAGACTATCGTGCGGTGGCATCGTGCCGGCTTTCGCTGCTACTGGCGTTGGAAGTCGCGCTCCCGGGGAGGGCGGCCGCAGATTGAGGCGGACCTCCTTGCGCTGATCCGACAGATGAGCATCGAGAATCCGCTTTGGGGGGCGCCGCGTATCCACGGCGAACTGCTCAAGCTCGGGTTTGAAGTCGCGCAATCGAGCGTCGCCAAGTACATGGTCAAGCGACGCGGACCTCCAAGTCAGGGATGGCGCACCTTTCTGCGGAACCACGCGCCGGACATTGCTGCCATGGATCTGTTCGTTGTCCCGACCATTGGCTTCGACCTGCTCTATGCGTTCGTCATCGTCCGTCTGGACCGCAGAGACTTGGTCTGGATCAACGTCACAACAAACCCAACGGCTGAATGGATCGCACGCCAGTTAACCGAGGCCTTCCCTTGGGATGAGGCGCCGCGCTACCTCATCCGCGATCGGGATCGGATCTACGGCACCATCGTCACACGAGGGATGCGCGCCATGGGCATCCGGGACAAGCCCACCGCGCCAGCCTCGCCTTGGCAGAATGGCTTGGCCGAACGGCTGATCGGGTCGATCCGGCGCGAGTGCGTGGACCATTTCGTCGTCTTGGGCGAGGCACATTTGCGTCGAATCCTGCGAGCCTATGCTGGCTATTACAACGACATTAGAACGCACCGGTCATTGGACAAAGATGCGCCGGTTTCTCGCCCAGTTCAGCGGACCGGAAGCATCAAATCGCACTCCATACTTGGCGGACTTCATCACCACTACGTCCGGGTTTAGGTTTTTGGTACACACAAGCACGCGCTTCTCGTCGGTCTCGATATTCCCGGTTGAGAGCGGCGCTTTTGTACTAAATGAATTTTGTTCAATCTTGCCAATCTTGCCAAACTTGCATAAGGCAGGTTACGGAACGTTGACCGGCCCTCAAGTTAGACGAGATCAATCGCTTCAGACGGCCAGTTTACGATCGGCTTGTTTCTTTTTTTTGGCTTGCGCCCCATTTTCAATTTAGGACGGTTGCTTAACAAGTGCGGCAGTCACGTTTCGCGCCGCCGTAAGAACGTGTTGCTCTCTTGCCTTGCGCGCCTCTTCACCATCTCGTTGCTTCAGAGCGTCTAACAGGATGCGTTTTTCCTCGATTGTTTGTCGTGCGCGTCCTGGCTGCCTGAGCGAGATACCTCTCAATCGGCGCAAACGGCTTCTCAGCGACTGGAGGTAGCTGGCCAGCATCTGGTTGCCCGCGGCTTGAAGGAGCTTTTCGTGGAAAGCATCCAGAACGTCCAACATCTGCTTTAGGTCGCCGCGCTGCTCCGCTGCGGCGAGTTGCTCGACCAGTCCGCTCAATTCGGCAAGGTCCTTGTCCGTTGCGTTTTCGGCGCAACGTTTGGCCGCCCAACCTTCGAGCACGGCGCGGATTTCATAAAGCTGGCGCGCTTCGTCCGCCGACGTCGCGGCCACAATCGGCCCGCGATAGGGGACATTCTCGACCCAGCCCTCCGCCTCGAGCTGGCGTAGGGCTTCGCGCACCAGCGTCCGGCTCACGCCCAGCAAATCGCACAGCTCGCGCTCAATGAGACGAGCCCCGGGCGCGAAATGGCCATCGATAATCCCCTGGCGCAGCTTTTCGACAACCTGCGTGCGAAGATTCCCAACCGGGCGCGACACCGACATCGCGCGCTTGAGCTGATCTGACGTGGTCACGCTTAAGCTATCTCCCTTTGTAAACGCCGAGCCAAGCAACCTTGGCGGTTAGCCGGTTTCCCATGCCTGGCCGCATAAATCTTGCCCCGGCTTGCCATGATCGGCGCGGCCATTTATAACTTGTATTATGGCATACCATAATATTTTAGGCACGGCGACCGTGCTCTTGTCCGCTACGCGGCGTTCCGCCGGCAGGTCATTGGGGAGGCGCGTCCTGGAACGCCGAAACCGTCGACCCCTTCGGGTCAACCCGAATGCGGGCTGCTGCTCGATTGGCGGGACATGGTTCCCGCACGAGCCGCCGGCCACAGCAAAACCGCGGCTGCAGAGAACGTGAAAGGCTTGCGGCCATCGACACCAAACATCCTGCTCAAATTTGGACGCTTAAAAATGGGAGTTCGTCATGTACGCAGCGCCGCCGCTCATTCAGACTGAGGTTTTCACCCGCATGCCTGCGGCATTGTACAAGACCGACGCGCATTCAGATTGGGTCGCCCATCGCGGAGCCGGACCGCTGCACTCGTTTCTCGAAGGACCATCCTTCGATCGGGACGGGAACCTCTTCTGCGTCGACCTTGCTCACTCGAGGATTTTCAAGATTTCGCCGGCTGGCGAATGGGGTGTATTCGCTGAATATGATGGGGAGCCCAATGGCCTGAAGATTCATCGCGACGGCAGAATATTCGTTGCGGACTTTCGAAGAGGCCTGCTCTCGTTCGATCCGAAAACTGCGGCGATGACGGTGGTGCTAGACCATCCGCATCGCGAAGGCTTCAAAGGCTTGAATGATCTAACCTTCGCGTCGAACGGCGATCTGTATTTCACGGATCAAGGGCAGAGCGCGCTGGAGGACCCGACGGGCCGCATCTTTCGCTTGCGCGCGAGCGGTGAGTTAGACTTGCTATTCAAAGGGCTCGAGGGTCCTAATGGGCTCGTGCTCAATCGCAACGAGAACATTCTTTACGTCGCCGTCACGCGCACGAACCGGATCGTCAGCATCCCACTGCGACCGAATTACAAGGGCATTAGTAAAGCCGGAATTTTCATCCAGCTCTCGGGCAGTCCGACCGGGCCGGACGGCATGGCGCTCGACGAGGCTGGCAATCTCGCCATCGTTCACGCCGGCTTCGGCACCGTATGGGTCTTTAGCGCTCTCGGCGAGCCGGTCTACCGCATCAAGTCGTGCGCCGGCATGCGTACGACGAACGTTGCTTACGGCGGGCCGGATCGCAAGACACTGTTCATCACCGAGGCGGAGCAGGGGGTTATCTTGAAGGCGACACTCCCGACGCCTGGCGTCAAAATGTACGGGCTCTCGTAGCGATGAAGTCACCGCTCGACGTCCTGAATTTGTATCCGCCGCACGATTATGCACTGAGCAACGCGTATGCGAGCCGTCGGGCTATTTGCGGGCATAAGCCGTTCCTGCTGTTTGGCGAAATTTCGCTCACGTGGGATAGGTTTGATTCCGAGACTTCCAAGCTGGCGGAAGCTTTTCACGCGCGTGGCATCCGCAAAGGCGACCGTGTGGCGATCATGGCGCGCAACCACGTCGGCCACGTGCTGACGCTGTTTGCCGTTTCGCGGCTGGGCGCGATCATGGTTCCGATTAATCCAGATTTCAAAGAGACAGAGACCCGTTACGCCCTGAGCCACGCCGAGGTCAGCGGCGTCATCGCATCGCTGGAGACGCTGGCCACGGTCCGCTGCGCCACCGCGGACTTTGGCACGGCGCCCTGGACGGTCCTGCTTGACGGCAGCGACAAGGACGTTGAGTCGCTCGAAAGCATTATGGCTGGTGCGGGGGCCACCGAGCCGCCAAATGCCGGCGCGCCTGACGATACCTGCGTGATCATTTACACGTCAGGCACGACCGGAGTCCCGAAAGGAGTGATGCATAGCCAGCGAAGCTTCGTCACCGCCGGCGAGGCATTCGTGCAGCGCGTGCATCTGCAGGAGAGCGATCGCGTCATGATCGTGCTGCCGCTCTTTCACATGAATGCATTGTTCTATTCGGTCGCGGGCGCGCTTGCTGCCGGTGCAAGCGCGATCATCGTGTCGAAATTTTCCGCCTCGGCCTTCTGGCAAATCGCGGCCGATAACGGCGCGAGCGAGGTTAATATCATCGATGCGATGGGTGCGATCCTGCAATCGCGGCCTGATAGTGAGTACCGGCCCGACCATAGGATCCGCGCGGCCTACGGGGTGCGTGAAAACGCCGCTAAGACGTTCCGCGAAAAATTCAAGATTCCCGACTTGTTCAGCGGTTTCGGGATGACCGAGATTCCCGGCGTGACTTGCAATCCGTTTCGCGCGCCGAACAAACCGGGCAGCATGGGCATGATTGGCCGTCATCCCGACGCTGCGCGGCAGTGGGCCACCTGTCGCGTGCTCGATGACAATCGACACGATGTTCCGGACGGAGAGGTCGGCGAACTCGCAGCCAAAACCCCGATCGTCATGCAGGGATATTTTCGCGATCCCGAGCAGACCGCGGCCGCGTTTCACGATGGCTGGTTTCTGACGGGAGACTTAGTGCGCCGGGACGCTGACGGCTTCTATTTCTATGTGTCCCGCAAGAAGGACATTATTCGCCGTCGGGGCGAGAACATCGCTGGCGCCGAGCTTGATCGCGTGATCGGACAGCATCCAGGTGTGCTTGAGGTTGCCGCGATCGCCGTGCCGTCGGAACTCGGTGAGGACGAGATCTTGGTGGTCGCCGTGCGTCGCCCAGGCGTCGACATTAAAGAGGCCGACATCGCGATATGGTGCCGGGAGCGGCTGGCACCTCAGAAGGTGCCTCGGTTCGTATGTTTCGTCGAGCAATTGCCGCATACGCCCACGCACAAGATCGCCAAGGAAACTCTGAGAAAAGACCACTCATTGGTAGCAAATGCGGTGGACGTAATGCGAGCTGCCACGGTCTCTTAGAAGGGATGAACTACATGTCGCACCGGATTTTTGCATTGGCTGCCGTTATCGCCGCGCTGTTTGTCGGCGCGCCGCATGCGCGGGGCGCGGATTATCCCAATCGAGCGATACGCCTCATTGTGCCATATTCGCCCGGCGGCGGAACGGATGTTATGGCGCGGCGGCTCGCTGGCGAGATGGGCAACGGTCTTGGCCAACGCATCTTAGTCGAAAATGTCGGTGGTGCCGGTGGCAATATCGGTATGATGCAAGTCGCGAAAGCCGCGCCCGATGGCTACACGCTTGTGCTGGCTCTCACGGCTCAGTTCGCGGTGAACAAGAGCCTCTATCAAAATCTGCCCTATGACCCTCTTAAAGATTATGAGCCGATCGCGCTTCTGGCTGTTGCGCCATACGTGCTTGTTGTTCATCCAGACCTGCCGGTCCACACTGTGAATGAACTTATCGATCTCGCGAAAAAAGAGCCGGGAAAACTATCATATGCCTCGGCTGGCAATGGCAGTGGCGCGCATTTGTCCGCCGAGCTTCTGAAAAGCATGGCTGGCATCGACATGATTCACGTGCCCTACAAGGGTGCTGGCTCGGCCTATGCCGATCTGTTGGCAGGCCGCGTCCAAGTCATGTTTTCGACCTATGCGCCGATTACCGGTTATCTCGAATCGGGAATGCTTCGCGCGATCGCGGTCTCCACGGAAAAGCGGTCGGCTGGGCTCCCCGACGTGCCCGCGATCTCCGAGGCGCTGCCAAACTATCGCTCCGACGTCTGGTACGTTCTGGCGGCACCGGCGGGAACTCCTCAGAGTATCGTTGCTCGTTTGAATAAAGAAGCGTTGACTGCGCTCAAAAGCCCCGTCATCGAGAAACACCTTTCGGGAGACCTCATTCACGTGGTCGGCAGCCCGCCTGAGGAGGTAAAGCCGTTCATTGCAAGCGAAATCGTCAAATGGGGCGATGTCGTGAAGACGTCAGGAGCGCACATCGAGTAACACTCGTGCGCGGTCGCAATCTGCAATCATAGCCGTGGAGTTTTCGAATGGCCCAGCGAAAGACTCTTCGATCAGACCTCGCTTGGGCAACGCCTGACCGAATATTCGTCAAAGGCTACGACCTGTGCGAAGACTTGCTTGGCAGCCTCTCGCTTGGCGATATGGCCTTTCTGGAGATGATGGATCGGCGCCCGACGGCTGAAGAATCCAACGTCTTTAACGCCATGGCTCTGACATTGGTCGAGCATGGCCTGACGCCAAGCGCGATCGCGACGCGCATGACATTGGCGGGTGCGCCGGAGGCTATGCAGGCGGCTGTTGCCGCGGGTCTTTGCGGCCTCGGTAGCGTATTCGTCGGCAGCATGGAGGCGGCGGCACGCGTCCTTCAGCAAGCGCTACCGTCATCGCAGGCGAGCTGTGACATCGACATGCAAGCTCGTGAAATCGTCACAACCCATATCGCTGAAAAGAAAACGATTTCGGGAATCGGACACCACTTCCATAAACCGGCAGATCCGCGGGCGCAGAAGCTTTTCGACATCGCGCGAGCCAATGGCCTAAGCGGTCGCTACGTTGCGCTTATGCAAAGTATTGCACGCGAAGCCGAAAAACAGCTCGGGAAATCGCTGCCCGTTAACGCGACCGGCGCAATTGCCGCACTGGCGAGCGAGCTCGGAATGCCATGGAATATTGTTCGTGGCGTCGGGGTAATCTCGCGCGCCATCGGCCTGGTTGGTCACATCCGGGAAGAGCTCAAGAATCCGCTTGCACGAGAAATAAAGACGCGAGCGGAAGAAGAAGCCAGTTCACACCGGCGTTGAAGCTTCCTGTACTGTACCCGGCACCCGCGGCGACAGCTTCGTCGCCGACGAAATCGTCACAGCGGGCTACGTTTGAGCGTGCTGCGCTCGCAGCGTTACCCTGTCCCTGCTCAAAAACCTATTCGGTCTGAGAATCGGTTTGCCGATGAAGATCGCGACTGACAATTGTTGATTAGTTGAATAGGACATTGGCCGCTGCTACGATCTGGGCACCATGCATGGATTCTGGCGCCATTGCATCCGAGCGATACGATTGTAAAACGGAACGGCCCCCCACGCCGAAACGGGTCCGCCTGTTCGGTCGCCACAATAGCTCACGCGGCGCGACGTTCGTAGCGATGATGCAGACCACCGACCTCCGGGAACGCAATAATCTTGCTTGCAGAGGGAGGTTGTATGCGGCAAGGCTGCGGACAATCCTTGTTTAGCGAGAGAGGCGTTCTGGTCTTGTGATGGTATTGAAAATACCTCGACAGGATGCTGCGCAAGTGATGCTCGTTAAAGATGATGATGTGATCCAAACATTCGCGGCGGATCGAACCGATGAGGCGCGCGACATAGGCGTTCTGCCACGGTGACCGCGGCGTGGTAACAACCTCTTTGATGCTGTCCCTACTCAAAACTCCGAAAGCCAAAGAAATCCAGGAGTTTCTCCGACATTCAGAGTTTTGAGTAGGGACAGGTAGCATTCGGCTCTTAGAATATGCGCGACCGCGCGAATGGTTTCGACGGGCAATGACAAGAATATGGGAGCCATGGATCTGTTGGGCTTATGGCGCGAGTTTCGATCGCCGCACAGAATCGCATATTCCGGAAGCCGGCTTACAGCTCCTCGAGACGCGTTTCGTGGTAGACTACCTTATTAAAATGATATCCGCCCGTGTCGCCAGTTGAATTGCTCGACCTGGCTGTGTGTACCGAAAATCTCATCCGGCGATGATTTCGGTTTTGGCAGGAAAAATTCCCTGTTCCTGCGCCAGAATGGACTGCACCCTTTGAGGTGGACAGATTTATGCTGAGAGATTGATACTTTGGCGGCTCTTTTCGACGAGAGGGCCATGCCCCGTTACCGTTCATTTGACGTTGCGTTCAAGCGCCAGGTTGCCCAGGAGTTGTCCTTTCCCGGCCTGGATTCGCTCGTGAGGCAGAATCATCATTGCATTATCCGGGCCGGTGCTTGCAATCCTGCCGCTTAAGACGAAGCCGTCATGGCGCTATGCGCCGGCGCTTCCGCTCTCGGCAGCATCGCCGGACCAGGCCCGTCGCGGACGATCGTTTGCTTCAGCTTCACGATATCCGGCTCGTTCAGCGTCTCGGTCTCGAGCAACGCTATCGCGGTGCGGTCAAGCAACGCGCGGTTGCGCTGAAGTATAGCCGCCGCATGCTCCAACGCGTGATCAACGAGGGTACGCACCGCGGCGTCCACGGCATGCGCCGTATCTTCGCTGTAGGTGCGCTCCTGCGGCACCGGTAGGTTCGGCTGCAAGAACGGCGAACGATCGCGGTCATAGGCGACGCTGCCCAAAGCATCGCTCATGCCATAGCGCAGGACCATGGCGACGCCCTCTGAGCCGCGAATTGGCCCGAAATTGAAATATTCCCTGTTAATTTCCCTGTTAGCAGGGAATTTGGCTGTGGAGACAGGTTCGACTAGGACTGCGTCCGCCACCAATAAAATTACGGATTGGTGCAGTTATCGCCGATGAGTGAATGCTCTGATAGCTACATTGTAGCTACATCGCCATTGAGGGACGGAAAGGGTTATTGAGTGCTGTAGCGGGGCGGCCGTTTGATCCGTGACCTTGCATGTAGTCGTTATTACATCGGCGGAATACCGGCTGTTTTTATGATCTCGCGCCATTTGACAGTTTCCGATGCGATGAACTTTGCAAGTTCCTCGGGTCCGGGCGAGACCGGCTCGGCGCCCAGTTCGATAAAGCGCGTTTTCACCGTCGGATCTTTCGCCGCTTCTGCGAGCGCCTTATAGATCTTGTCGATGATCGGCTTCGGCGTACCGGCGGGCGCCAGCAAAGCAAGCCAGCCGAAGGTTTCGTAGTTTTTCACACCCGCTTCAGCTGCCGTCGGCACGTCGGGCAGGGCTGTCATGCGTGTGTTGCTGGTGACGGCGCGCGCGCGCGCGTCCCCGCTACTTAGCATCCCTATCACGTTCGGGAGAAACTGAAAGCCAAGCGGCACTTGGCCAGCGATGAAGTCGGGCGTGTATTGCGCGATGTTACGATAGGGCACATGCGTGAGCTCGACCCCCGCGATCTGTTCGAAATAGGCGCCGGCAAGATGTTGTGAGCTTCCGACGCCAACTGAGCCGTAATTGAGTTCTTTCGGGTGAGCCTTTGCGTAGACGATGAACTCGGTCAACGTTTTCGGTGGCAGTTTGGAGTTGATTACGATGACGTTCGGGAGAACGGCAAACAGCGAGATCGGAGCAAAATCCTTTTCCGGTTCATAGCCAAGTGTCTTGAAGAGAGTCTTGTTGGCCGCGAGCGGACCGGAGGTGCTCATCACCAGTGTGTACCCGTCCGGCGCAGCCCTGGTTGCCGCTGCACTCCCGGAATTACCGCCTGCGCCAGGTCGATTGTCGACGATGATGTTCTTGCCGAGAGACTTCGACATCTCGTTCAGCATGACGCGCGTTACGACGTCGCTCGCGCTCCCGCCGGCGAAGGGCACGATAACCTCAATGGGTCTGGTCGGGTATCCCTGGGCCTGCGCACGCATGCTGGCGAAGGCGACAACGCACATTGCGAGTGCAATTTGCAAGAGTGTCAATGTTCGAGTCTTGATCATGGTGCTTCCTCCAGTCTTGAGTTTTCCTAAAGTCTTTGATCTCGATTTTACACGGCGATTGTCGTCAGTAGCTTTTCGCAGTTCGACTTGTCGTTGGCGCGACCACTCAGCACGACGTGGCCGCGGCCGATAACTGCAAACCGGTCGCAGACCGTTAGCGCCTGATGCACGTTCTGCTCGACCAGCAATATCGAGCATCCGGCGGCCGCCCTCGTTTCAGCTTTAAACTCCTTTGAATTTCGCCGGTCGCTTGCCGTGGAAAGCCTCCACGCCTTCGCGGAAATCATCGGATTGCCGGAGCCGGCTGTAGCAATGCCCCTCCAACTCGATCGCGATCGACAGCGTCGAGTCCTCCGTGTCATTTAGCAACTTCTTCGCTGTGCGCTGTGCGAGCGGCGAGAATGTCAATAGTTCGTCGACTAAGGCGTCGGTCGCCGTTTCGAGTTTCGCATCGGGCACACATTCGGTTGCGATCCCCCAATCGAGTGCCTGCTTGGCGGGGATGCGCTTCGAGCGCATGACGATATCCTTGGTGCGCGTGATGCCGACGATTTTTTGGAGGCGTGCGGAGCCGCCGGAGCCTGGAATTTGGCCGAGCTTTTGTTCCGGCAATGCGTAGAAGCAGGTTTCCGAAACGATTCGGAAATCGCAGGCCAGTGAGATTTCAAAACCGACGCCGAAGCAGTAGCCGCGATTGGCGACGATCACCGGCTTCGAGCAGCGCGCCGGAGCCGCGATGTTCCAGGCGAGCTTGGACACATGCTCGGGAGAGGCCTCCATGAAGCCTTTGATGTTGCCGCCGCTAGAAAAATGTTCGCCAACGGCGCGCAAAACGATCACGCGCACACGCTCGTCTTCATCGAGCGCCTCGAACACAAGCCGCAGCTGGTCGCGTTGCGCCATCTCGATCACGTTGAGCGGCGGGCGATGAATAATGATATCCGCGCGCTGCTTCGCGGCGTTCAACTCAACCGTGAAGCCATTGAGGGTCGCGAGGTGCGGATCGTCAAAAGTCATCGGGGTCATGCGGCAGTTCCTTGTGAGCATGCTTTGTTTTCCGCCTCGAATTCACCCGCGACCAGCTTGCGGCGCAAGAGTTTTCCGACCGGCGATTTCGGAATGGCGGCGACGAACACATAGCGGCGCGGGCGTTTGAAATTGGCCAGACCGGAGCTCTGGCAGAATTGTTCGAGTTCTTCGTCGTTCACCGGACTGCGTCGCTTGATGAAGGCGGCGACTATCTTACCCCAGCGCTCGTCCGGTAGGCCAACCACGGCGACTTCCGACACCGCCGGATGCAGCGAGAGGCAGCTTTCGATCTCGACCGGGGAGATGTTTTCACCGCCGGTGATGATCATGTCGTCGACGCGGCCCGTTACGAACAGGTCGCGGTCCTGGTCGAGGTATCCGGTGTCGCCGGTGAAATACCAGCCCTGGCGCAGCGCCTTGGCGTTGGCCTCCGGCCGCCGCCAGTAGCCTTCGAAGGATTCGTCGCCCGCAAGCAGCGCGATGATCTCGCCTTCCTCGCCGATGGCCGCGATCTCTTCAGGCGACGTGGCGCCGAGTTTTACGACACGGATGCACTGATTAATGCCCGCCCGGCCCGCCGAGCCGGGTTTTGCCGGCGCATTTTGGTCGATGGTGAAGGTATAGATTTCCGATGAGCCGTAGTGATTGACGAACAGGCCGGGCTTGAAGGCGGCATTGAGCTCCTTGAGAAGTCCGTCGGTCATCGATGCGCCGGCAAAGCCGAGTTTGCGCACCGAACTGACGTCGGTCTTGGCGAAACGCTCATTGTGAACGAGATCGTGATAAAGCGTCGGCACCAGATAGAAATTGGTGATTTTCTCGGAAGCGATCAGTTCCAGCGCTTTCGCGGATTCGAAACGCGGCAGGCAGACAAAGACCCCACCGATCAGGGACATCGCCAGCAGCGAGCGCACACCCATCGTGTGATAGAGCGGCATCACGCCGAGCGTGCGTTCGCCGTGCCGGTAGAGGTTCTGCGCAACATGCGCAACGGCGGCGGCGCGTTCGGCGCGCTGGCGTCGGGGCACGCCTTTCGGCTTCGCCGTCGTGCCGGAGGTGTAGAGCATCACCGACCAAGCGTCGGCGCCGACGCGGGGCTCGGCATCGCGGGCATCGTGCTTGAGCAGCGTGTCGAACCTGATTTCGTCGTCTTGCGCAGTGCCGAGCGCGATGCGCTTGCGCGTCTTGGCTTCGTGTGACTCGCGCAAAGCTTCCGCCGACACCTCGTCGAAAACCACGACCTTGGCCTCGGAATTCTCGAGGCAGTAGTCGATTTCGTCGGTCTTGGCGCGCCAGTTAACCGGTGTGATGACGATGCCGGCAAATTGGCAGGCCCAATGGACGGTTGCGGCTTCCCAACGGTTCTCCAGCAGGGTTACCAGATGATCGTCAGGCATCAGGCCGAGCTCGTCGAAGCCCGCCATCAGCGCCGAAATGCGGCGATACCATTGTGCGTAGGTCAGTCGCACGGAACCGTCGACGATCGCCAGTGCGTCGGGATCGCGCTCTACGCTGGCGCGAAAGCTGTTGCCGAGATCAAGCACGGGCAGGGGCCTCGCGCGGTGTTTTTGCGGCGTCGAACGCCGCAGCCAGAATCGGTACGTAGGCGCTGCAGCGGCAAAGATGATCGCCAAGAAATTCGCGCAACTCCGCCTCCGTGGACTCTGCACGAGTGCGCACGACACGATTGCACACCGAAATATGCCGGTATCGTAGACGCCGGTGAGGTTGCCCGCAACGTCCGGTGGCCGCATAAACCACTAGAGAAAAAATTCAAAAAGAGTTATCGCATTCGAGCACCGCAGCGCTCTTTTCTCTGCACGCGTTGCGTGCGCGCTTCGCTGCTAGATTTATCATCCGCCGCTCTTGCTGCGATAGGATCACGCCATGACCGACACCGACCTGCGCCAGAAAGCCGGTGCCACCTCGACACCGCCGATCGCTAGCGGCAACAAGCCGCAGCCGATCACGACGCTGCGCGACTGGCTGGATCATCTGGCGGCGCGTGACAGACTGGCTGTGATCCGGCCGGAGATATCGTTGCAATTCGAGCTTGCTGCCATCGCCAAGCGGTTTGATGGTCACAAGGCGACGCTGTTTCCACGCCCCGGCGGGCATGCGATGCCGGTGATCTCCGGCCTCGTGTCCGACAGGCAATGGATCGCCGACGCGATGGGCGTGGATTCGAGCGAAGTGCTAGCGCGATTTCAGGACGCCATGCTCAATCCGCTGCCTTGGAAAGAAGTCAAGTCGGCGCCGGTGCAGGAGATCGTGCATCGCGAGGTCGATCTCGGCAAGCAGTTGCCGTTGCCGACGCATAATGAGTACGACAGCGGCGCCTATATCACGGCCGGGCTCGTTATCACGCGCAATCCGGTCACCGGCGTGCAAAATGTGGCGATCCTCCGTATGCAACTGAGCGGCCCCAATCGGCTGGGCGTTCTGCTGCTGCCGCGCCACACTCACATGTTCTATGAAATGGCGGAGCGCAGCGGACAGCCGCTCGACGTGGCCATCGTCATCGGCGTCGATCCGCTCACGCTGCTGTCGTCGCAGGCGATCGCGCCCATCGACTTCGACAAACTGACGATTGCCGGCGCGCTGCACGGCGCGCCGTTGCCGGTGGTGAAATGCCTGACCAGCGAATTGCGCGTGCCGGCGGAAGCGGAAATCGTCGTCGAGGGGCTGCTGCTGCCGAATGTGCGCGAGCTGGAAGGGCCGTTCGGCGAATTCCCGCAGTATTACGGCGAGCGTGCCAAGCGCCACGTCATTGAAGTTACTGCCGTCATGCAGCGCAAGGATGCGATATTCCATACCATTGTCGGGGGCGGACTCGAAGCCCTGATGCTCGGCGCTATTCCGCGCGAGGCGACTTTGCTGGCGCATCTGCGCCGCAATTTTCCGAACGTGCGGGACGTGCATCTCGCCCGCGGCGGCGTCTGCCGCTATCACCTCTATGTCCAGATCACCAAGCGGCAGGAAGGTGAGGCCAAGAACGTGATGATGGGGGCGTTCGCCGGCCACTATGACGTGAAGCAAGTGATCGTGGTCGACGAGGATGTCGACATCCACAATCCGGCTGAGGTGGAATGGGCGGTGGCAACGCGCTTCCAGGCCGACCGCGATCTCCTGATTGTAACGGAGAGTCAGGGGTCTAAGCTCGATCCTTCGACCCGCAACGGCGTCGGTGCAAAGATGGGCATCGACGCGACTAAGCCGCTTGACGCTGACGAGATGAAGTTTACGCGCATCCGCGTGCCGGGCGAAGAGAATATTGATCTCAACAAAGTCATTGGTTCGGTACCGAGCCAGTCCTGGCGCAGGGCGCTCAGCCAGTAAGTAATTATTTCAGCGGTGCGGCGTGTAAAGGCCGTGCGACTATCTCAACTGGGCGATCGCTATTAAAGGACTTTCAGCCGAATCCTCTGCGACCATTACGAGGGCCGTCCGATAATATTAAAAACCATTTTGGGGCTCGAACGGGCAACACTGATTCAGAATAGGAGCCGCGCAAGAAATTTCGATTTAAACAGTTCGCTGTTTGGATTCGATTGTTGTGCTCTAGCGGCTAGCTGAGGATTGTCTCTACTGCATCGACCCGATCCGGTGCCGAGCGAGCGCGTGCTTTGCCTGCGCACACCTAGCGTGGTGCTCGCGCCCACAAGCGCCGCCAACGAACTGGGGCAAACAGGAATGCAAACGCCAGCAAGCCCAAGCTCACGCCCCATCGGATCCGCTCACGCGCCCGCGCGCGCACTTCGCCCATGACGAATTGCTCGCCTTTGCGCATTTCGCCGTAAGATTTTAGGAATGAGGAAATTCGCGCTATGCTGAAGTCGTCGAGCGCCTCGCCTTCGGTGCGGTTGCGTTTTTCCAAATCGTTCAGCTGCTCTGCCTCTCTGCGATAACGCTCCGCGTATTCGCTTGCATCCATGAAGGTCGTCTCTTCGGTGCGCGTGAAATACAGCATTCGCAGCGAAGGTACCGCGTGTTCGATGATGTCGATGAGCGGCTGGTCCGCGCGTGGCGCAGCCACTAGTTGGAATGCTGATCCCGCTAAGATCGCGGCGGCACTCCAGCGGGCGGTTGCGATCGCGACGCGCAGAGCCCTTTGGCGGTCGCCCCGCAAAAACGGGTAGAGCAACCCCGCCACGGCCAATGCCCCGCCGAAGGCGCAAACCATGGCCGCGCCAGTCGGCAAGTCGAAAGCAAAAGAGGCGGCAACGCCGGCGGCACTGGTGAACGTGCCGACAATCCAGCCGATTGCGAGCTGTCTTGCCAGCGACGACGCGAATATGACGCCGATGGCGGCGGGAATGATGAGAAACGAAAAGACCAGCAGTACGCCAGCAATCGCAACCGAGCTGGTCACGACCACGCCGAAGGTCGCATAGAAGACGAATTCCCAAACGAGCGCCCCCGCGCCAGTGAGCCGGCGATGCAGCAGCCAGTGCAGCAGCCCCACCGCGGCGTAAAGCGGAACAATGAAGGCAACCTCGTTGAGTCCGCTGGTAAGAATATTTCCGGTCAAGATTTGCTTCAGATGCTCGGCGCCTTGCGGTGCCCGATCAATGAGCAGAATGGCAGCCGCCGCCGCAACGACGTAGATGACGCCGATCAGCGCCTCCTGCGGCACGCGTGTGCCCCAGGCTCGCGTGAAGGCCAAGAACACGGCCGCAAGCAAAGTGAACGCGAGCGAATAGCCATAGGTCGCAGGGCTCTGAGCGGGATGACCGAGCATGAATGCCACCGTCGCGCCGAGCGCCGCGATCTGGGCGAGCGCTAAATCGACAAAGATCACTTTGCGAGCGAGAACCTGGATGCCAAAATAGGCGTGGATGCCGACAAGACATACCGCCACTAGGAATGACGGCCAGAGAAATACGAGTGGCTCGATCATCGCACGCCAGCCGCTGATCTCAGCGCGTCGACGTCTGCGTCGAACAGCGAGATGTAATCATCTGCCTGCGGCAGTGCGCCGACCGACGCGGCCAGCGTCACAATCGACGCTCCAGCCTTGCTTGCCACGAAGGCAACGTCACGTTCCGGCTCGTGCGGCTCGCGCACGACAACCCGTACACCGCGTGTATGCATGGTTTGAACAATCCCGGCCAAGTGCGAGGGGCTCGGCGGTACACCCGGCTTGGTCTCGATAAAAGCAACAAAATCTAACCGGAATCGGCGCGCAAAATAAGGCCAGCTATTATGGTAGGCGACGATGGGCATGCCTTTGAGCGGCGCCAGTATTGCCTCCCATTCCGCCAGCTTAGCCCGCAGGCGAGTGAGGAAAGCCACCCGATTGGCCTCGTAATTTGCCGCATTGGCCGGGTCGATCCGTGCCAGCGTTTCGAGGATCGTGCCGGTGATGATCTCGGCGTTCTTGGGATCGAGCCAATAATGCGGGTTGCCGCTGCCATGGGCATGGCCGTCGCCGGGGCCGACGCTCATCCCGCGAAGCTCCAGCACGGCGATGGCGAAAGAGGCATCGACATAGCCAGGGCCGCCGCGGCTGATCTCCGGCTTGCCGCTCTGCGCAAGCAGGCGATCGATCCACAGGTCGTAGTCGAGCCCCACGCGCACGAGCATGCGCGCATTCTTCAGGCGCAGGACGTCCTGCGGCTTGGGCTGATAGTCCTCGGCGTCCATGTTCGGCGGAACGAGACTCACTGCCGCCACCCGGTCGCCGCCCACGGCCTCGGTGAGACTGCGCAGGTCGGTCGTGGTGGTCACAACCTGGATGCGGTCCTGGGCGGATCCGGGCGATGCCAAGGCCAAGCAGGCGGCGATGAGAGCGAAGCGCAACGCCATGGGGTTTGAAATGAGGAAGGGCCGCGCGGTGCGGCCCTTCCAATTTTTCGTTAACGCTTGCCGGCGTTCGCGACCCAGATGCTCTTCGGCATTAGGCAATGGACATTCTTCTCGGTATCGGAGATCGCCCCGACCCGGCAATCCATCGCCACGCTGGCGAGCCCATAGGCATCGAGACGCGCAATCTTTTTCTCCGTTTCGAGCCACTTGATCATGCCCATCGAGGCGTCGTTCATTGCCTTGTTCAGGTCGGCATCCTTGACGTGCGAGACGTAATATTTCGACGTCTCTTTGGTCGGGCGCTCCATGTCTTCCTTGTCGCGCGTATTTTTGGGATTGAGGCAGTGGATGCC
>JGI20191J14862_1000257_pt1 | contig 18282 bp, 20 predicted proteins | sample NGESurdeep092012_7_FD_14862 | JGI IMG/M metagenome (IMG submission 14862)
TAGTGGCGGGGCAGCACCGGAGGAGGGCCAACTGGCTGCCAAGAAGGTGAGTGATATTGACACCGGGCATGATACATAGCCGGCTCACAGGACAGTTTCCACCAGTGAGGTTTATGCGAACTTCAATCGGGCAGAACGACGCTCAGTGGCGCGTCACGCTAGAGGAGACAGTTGCCGGGCAACCCGTTTGAAGATGAATACGAATCCGATCATGATCCGGCCGGATCCTTGATGGCGCATGTCGTGCTGCAGGTCGGTGCAAGCTTCGTGGCCGCGTGGTGGTTCCCGCTGATTGTCATCATGAGCGCCTTGACCACCCCGGGACGGGTAGGGCACCGGTCTCCTGTCCAGGCCACGGCACGATTGACCGAGCCGACGGTGATCTCGAGGAACTGGGCGGCGTAAGCGGTCTGTACAGCGCCATCTCAATGCACATCTGAACTGGCGACGCCGACATTTTCGGTCCGATCGACCCCATCCCGCTTGATTGGCCCCTGGCCATGGGCTATCCATGCCCCTTGCACGTACCGGCTCGCACAAGAGCAACAGCGAGGAGACCCCCGATGGCCACCGACCGAGATTTGATCTCAGTAACCGACGACGAAGCCGTTCGGATCATCACCATCGACCGTCCCGAGCGGCGCAATGCGGTCGACCGGGCAACAGGTGCCGCCCTGGCGGAGGCGTTCCGGGCCTTCGACGCAGATCGAAGTGCGTCGGTGGCGATTCTCACTGGAGCATCCGGTACCTTCTGCGCCGGCGCCGACTTGAAGGGACTGGCCGAAGGTAGGGGCAACCGGGTCAGCGAGGTTGGTGATGGGCCCATGGGTGTGTCCCGACTCCGATTGTCCAAGCCGGTCATCGCGGCCATCGAGGGTTTTGCCGTGGCCGGTGGTCTGGAGTTGGCGGCGTGGTGTGATCTGCGGGTGGCATCTTCCGACGCCACCCTCGGTGTCTACTGCCGACGATTCGGCGTACCGCTCGTCGACCTCGGGACCATCCGCCTTCCCCATCTCATCGGGCACAGCCGGGCCATGGATCTGATCCTCACCGGCAGAGGTGTGAGCGGCACCGAGGGGTTCACCATGGGCCTGGTGAACCGGGTAACCGAGCCCGGTGAAGCGCTGAAGGAAGCCATTGCCCTCGGCCATCAACTCGCGGACTTTCCCCAGACCTGCATGCGGCACGACCGCCTCTCGGCCATCGAACAGTGGGACCTCAGCGAACCTCAGGCCATGCTCAACGAGGTCCGCCATGCCCTGGTCACCATCGGCAGTGGCGAGACCCTCGAAGGTGCTGCCCGCTTCACGTCCGGAGTTGGTCGCCACGGTGAATTCCACCAGGATTAGTCTTCACTGACAGGCTGCCGGTCGGGAGGCGGCGGCTCGAGAGTCCCGTTCATCAGCCGGTACGGTAGGTCATGCCCGTGATGACCGTGGATGAGCTCCAACAGTTTCTGCTTGACGGGTTCCCTCTCGACCCCCCAGCCTTCGTGGTCGAAGACATACGTGAACAACAAGTCCGTCTTCGCCTACCCATCTCGGCTTTCCACGGTCGGCCCGGTGGGACGGTGTCGGGTCCCATCCTGATGTCGTTGGCCGACTGCGCGGCGTGGCTCGCCATCGTGGGCCACATCGGTCCGGTGGCGCTGGCTGTGACCACCAGCCTCCACATCGACTTCCTCCGCAAACCCGCCCTGGTTGACGTGGTGGCGACGGCCACCTTGCTCAAATTGGGAAAGCGCCTGGCGGTGGTGGAGGTCGCCATGGTATCCGACGGGAGCAAAGCCATCCTTGCCAAGGCGCAGGTCACCTACTCCATTCCGCCTGGCTAGGGTGGGCATCGAAGAGGCTCATTGAACGAGGGGGATCTCGCCGTGCACGACCTTGTCATCAGAGGGGGGACTGTCGTCGACGGAACCGGGGCGGCGGCGCGCACTGCAGATATCACCGTGGACGACGGGCGCATCACCGGGGTTGGTTCGTTTCCCGGGGTTGGGGCAGAGCGGACCGTGGACGCCGATGGGCTGCTGGTCACCCCGGGATGGGTGGACATCCACACCCACTACGACGGCCAGGCCACCTGGGACGACGTGTTGGCCCCCAGCAGCTGGCACGGGGTCACCACCATCGTGACCGGTAACTGTGGGGTCGGTTTCGCACCGGCCCGACCCCATCGCCACGAGTGGCTCATCGGTCTCATGGAAGGCGTCGAGGACATCCCCGGCACCGCGCTGGCCGAGGGCATCACCTGGGACTGGGAATCCTTCCCCGAATACCTCGATACCCTCGGCCGACGGAACTGGACTGTCGACATCGGCACCCAGATCGCCCACGGCGCCGTCCGCTCCTATGTGATGGGCGAACGTGGCGCCCGCAACCAACCAGCCACATCCGAGGACATCGCCTCTATGAAGCAACTGGTGAAGGAGGCCATCGCCGCCGGCGCCCTCGGCTTCTCCACCTCGCGGACCCTGGCCCATCGGGCCATCGATGGTGAGCCGGTGCCCGGCACGTTCGCGGCGGAGGACGAGCTCTTCGGCATCGGCAGCGCCCTCGGTGAGCTGAAAACAGGAGTGTTCGAACTCGCCCCCACCGGCGCGGCCGGTGAAGACATCATCGGACCGGCCAAGGAAGTCGACTGGATGCGGCGGCTGTCCACCGCCATCGGACGACCCGTCACCTTCGCCCTGGTGCAGGTGGATACCGCTCCCGATCTCTGGCGACAGTTGATGGACGAGTCGTTGCGGGCCACCTCCGAAGGGGCCGACCTCTGGCCCCAGGTAGCCGGCCGGGCCACCGGGTTGTTGTCCGGCCACTTCACCACCTACAGCCTGCTCGACATGGTGCCTGCCTATCAGGCCATCAAATCCAAGGGGCTCGCACCCGCGGAGTTGGTCGAGGCGCTCCGCCGTCCCGACGTCCGGCGCTCGATCGAGTCGTGGACTCCCCCGGACCCCGCGTCGGTGGCACGCATGGAACAGGCGTACCGGTCCACCTTCGCCCTCGGAAGCCCCCCCGAGTACGAGCCGGGGCCCGAACGATCGCTGGCCGGCCTGGCCGCCGCCACCGGTCGGACCCCACTCGAAGTGGCCTACGAGGCCATGCTCGAAGACGATGGGCGAGGGTTGCTCTACGTGCCGATCCTGAACTACTCCAACGGCGATCTCGAACCGGCCCGGGACATGCTCCTCCACCCCAGGTCCGTCGTCGGTCTCGGGGATGGGGGCGCCCACTGCGGGGTCATCTGCGATGCATCACAGCCCACCTTCATGCTGACCCACTGGACCCGTGACCGGGTGCGCGGCGAACGGCTCCCCCTCGAGTGGATGGTGAAAAAGCAGACTCACGACACGGCCCGCCTCTACGGTCTCACCGACCGGGGCACCCTCGAAGCCGGAGCCATCGCCGACGTCAATCTCATTGACTACGACGGCTTGCAGTTGGGAAATCCGACGGTGGTGGCCGACTTGCCGGCCGGCGGTATGCGGCTGGTGCAGGGTGCCACGGGTTACGTGGAGACCATCAAGACAGGGGTCACCACCTTCTTGGAAGGAAAGGACACCGGGGCCCGGCCGGGCGAACTGGTGCGGGGCGCCCGCTGATCCTCGGGTCCGTGTACCCCTGATCCACCTCGGTAGTCTGAGGGTCATGCGGTTCGATCCCTACGCAGCCGATCCGGCCTCCTATCGTCACTTCGGCGCGGTCGCCGGGGGCCTGGCTTCTGGTGCCCTCGACCCCGCCATCCTTCAGCTGGTGGATGTCCGGGTGTCTCAGATCAACGGTTGCGCGTTCTGCCTGGCCATGCACACTCCGGGCGCCCGGGACGCCGGGGTGCCCCAGGCCAAGCTCGACGTGCTGGCCGGCTGGGAGGACGCCGAGGGCTTTACCGCCCGTGAACGAGCCGCATTGGGGTTGGCCGAGGCAATGACCCGGTTCGGGGATGGGAATCGGGTGCCCACCGTCACCTGGGATCGTGCCCGGGATGAGTTCAACGACGCTGAACTCGGGGCGCTGCTGTGGGGGATCGGGTTGATCAACCTCTGGAACCGGGTGAATGTGGCGGTTGAAATGCCTGACGATCTTTCGAGGCTTTCGGGCTCCGGTTAATGGCGGGATCTCTCGGGGCCGAGATGACTGGCCGGGGAGTTCAGGCCCTATCGATCGAGAGAATCCAAGGTCACCGGTTCGGCCGATGCCAATGCCTCCACCTCTTGCGCCCGCTCGGCGTTCATGCGCCGGGTGATCCAGTGCTCCACGAAGAAGGCGAGAAACGGGACGAACCCACCGCACACCACGAACAGGATTCTGCCCAGGTGCCAGTGGGCCCGACGGGCGAGGTCGGCCCCGGCTACCAGGTAGACCAGGTAGAGGTAGCCGTGGATGGGAGCGACGATCTCCGCCACCAACTTCTGGTGGCCCCAGAATTGCAAGGGGATGGCCACGAACACCAGGATTATCAGGGCCGTCCCCACGATGTAGGCCATCACCCGGTAGCGCATCAGAGCGCCGGCCATAGGGTCGGTCCTCTTCGTCTTCGGCGGCGTCGACAGGGTCTCGGGCACGTTCACCATCGCTTCCTGTCAGAACTGGCGTTGAGGTCGGCAAGGTACCGGTTGTACTCGGCCAACTCGGGGTCTTCTTCCTCACGGCCATCGTCTTCGGCACTCTTCGGTGCAGCGACCTTCGTAGCCGCCAGAGGGGTCACTGGGGAGTCAATCAACGTATCGGTACCGGCCAGGGGTCCGGTACCAGTGACCGATCCCAGTTCAGCCCGGGAGGCCCGGCGCTTGGCCCGCCGACCTCCTCCGAGAGCCCAACCCGGTTCTTCCTGGGGGCCCAACGGCTCACCGTCTGCTCCGAACCGCTCACCCGTGCGGCCATGGACGAATACGGTGGGGTCGTCATGAATCAGTTGCCACCATACGTAGATGGCGTATCCGCCGAACAACGGCCATTCAAAGGTATAGGCCCAGCTCACCGTGTTCCCGTGATACGCCCTCTCGAACTGCCACCAGGTCAGCCAGGCAAACGTCGGAATCACGAGCAGGAGGGTCACATGCATCCCGATGCTGCGGGGCGTGAAATAGCGATGCACACCGCCAGCGTACCGCCCACATCTGGGGGTCCTGTTCGCCAGTGGCCCTGGTGATCCACCCCGTCGGTGGCTGGACATCTTAAGATCTCGTCCCGTATCCCCGTTGTCACACCTCCGCCGTAACTTCGCCTCCATGACCTACACCACCGAACCACCTGATCTGTTCCGGCCCGATGTCGAAATTCGGGTCAGCAGTCGACGGAAGAAGACGGCCGGTGCCCACTGGGAGGGCGATCGCATCATCGTGGTGGTCCCTCCCCATCTACGCGGGGTCGACAGGGATGAGATGGTCGACCACCTGTCCCGCCGGCTACAGCGGCACCGTCCCTACCTTCATGCTTCGGATGCGCATCTCGAAGAGCGTGCCACGGTGCTGGGTGTCAGGTACCTCGACGGCATCCGACCCACTTCGATCCGGTGGTCGACCACCCAGAACAAACGATGGGGATCGTGCACGCTGCTCACCCGGGAGGTCCGGATTTCCGAGCGCTTACGGGTCGCCCCCAGTTGGGTACTCGACGCGGTCATCGTCCACGAGTTGGCCCACCTCATCGAGCCGAATCACAGCCCCCGCTTCAAGGACCTCGAGAATCGGCATCCGCGGAGGCGTGAGGCCGATACCTTTCTCGATGGCTACTCGCTGGGTCTGCACATGCCCGACGACGAGGGTGCATCATGTGGACCCGACACCGAGGACGACGGCGACATCGTCGGGTAGAGCCGGATGTCATTGCCGGGGGCAACCCCGACGATTATCCCCGGCGGTCAAAACCCAGGCGGAACGAGCGGACAGCGCCCGCAAAGATGTTCGCTTCGATATCGGGAGCCTCGATCACAGACAGGTTGGTGATCCGTCGGGTCAATCGCTCCATCAACATGCGCAGCTCGAACCGGGCCAGCGGGGCGCCCATGCAGAAGTGGGTACCGAACCCGAACGACACATGGGGGTTGTGGGTCCGACGGATATCGAATGCATAGGGATCGTCGAACACAATCTCGTCACGGTTGGCCGACGGATAGAGGAGGATCACCCGGTCCCCCGCTTCCACCCCCACCCCACCGATGGCGGCCGGCTCCACTGCCGTACGGAAGAAGTTGTTCAACGGGGTCACCCACCTGATCATCTCCTCCACCGCGGCGGGGATGAGGGACGGGTCGTCGCCCAGGGCCTCCCACTGGTCGGGGTGGTCACAGAATTCGGCCAACGACCTGGTGATGACGGTCCGGGTGGTCTCCGCCCCTCCGGAGATCATCAGCCCTGTCTCGTTCATGATGGTGCCGTCGCCCATCGGACATCCGTCGATCTCCGCGTGGGTCCACACCGAGATCAAATCGTCGGCCGGCTCCACCCGTCGGGCCGAGGCCACCTCGGCCAGCACCACCGCGAACTCGCCGATGGCTTCGAAGAACGCTTGTCCGGCCTCTAGGTCACTGGCTGCCTTGTCGTAGCGCATCAGCCTTTCCGACCACGACTTGATGTCCGGCCAGTGGTCCTCAGAGAGCCCGAGGAGGTGGGCGGTGAGCCGGGCCGGCAACGGAGCGGCCAGCTCGGACACGATCTCCACTTCGCCCCGGTCGATCCATGCGTCGATGAGCTCGTCCATGATCCCGGCCAGCTTCGGCTCGAGGCTGCGCACAGCTTTCGGCGTAAACCGTCGCGAGATGAGCTTCCGTTGCTCGCTATGCCGGGGCTCATCGAGCGCAATGATGTTGTCCTCACCCGGCGCGTGGAACGAGCGGTACCCCTGGCCGCTGACAAAGACTTCATCTCTCCGTTCCACATCGACCACGTCGGCATGACGGAGGACGGCCCACAGACTGTTCTTCTCATCCCACACCACCGGATGGTCATGGCGGAGTGGGCGCAGTGCATTGTGCATGGCATCGATGTCGACGTAGAACCCGGGGTCCAACAGATCGGGAACCTCGGCTGACGACGGTGCGGTGGGTGCGGCAGTCACGGTGATGTCGGCCATGGCGGTCATGTTACCGATCAACCGGTTGGTCAGGGTTTTCCGACCGCCAGAAGCACCGGCCCATGACGGGACGCCAATGAGGCCTGCGGTTCCCCGGTAATCAGGTTCTTCGAATCTGAGCGAGGCGTAGAGCATTCACCAGGTGACGACGGTCAGTGGCAGCCAACCAGGTGGGGGCGACGTGCGCGGCACCATAGCCAGTGACGCGCTACAAATAGGCCCGTGTCCTACCTTCTGGCCGTCCTCGCCGCCTTCGTCAACGCCCTCACCTCGGTGTTGCAGAGGATCGGCGTGGAGTCGGCACCGTCCTCTGCGGCTCTGCGGCTGAGCCTGATCGCCCACGCCGTCCGGCGCCGGATCTGGCTTGTCGGCTTCGCTTTGATGTTGGTGGAGTTCGCCCTTCAGGCCACCGCGTTGCGCTTGGGTCAACTCAGCGTGGTCCAACCCGTACTCACCACCGAACTGTTGTTTTTGATGCTCATCCTCGCCGTCTGGTTCCGCTATCGGCTGGGCTGGCGGGAATGGGCCGGCTCCATCGCCATCGTGGTCGGCCTCGGGGGCTTCTTTTTGGCCGCTGAACCCAGCGGCGGCGCCCTCATCCCCGACAATCGCCAGTGGATCGTGGCGTCCACCATTTTGCTCGTGGCCATCGCCGGGTTCATCGTGGTCGGGATGCGGGGCCCCCGCTGGTGGCGGGCTGCCGCCTTCGGCACCGCCACTGCCATCACCGCGGCCTACAGCGCGGCGTTGACCAAGGTAACCACCACGTACATCACCCACGGATGGGGCCATGTCTTCACCCACGCCCAGCCCTACCTGTTGGCGGTCACCGGTCTCGGCACCGTCTTTCTGCTTCAGAACGCTCTCCACGCCGGGCCGATCACCGCGTCCCGTACGACCTTGGTCACCGTGAACCCCCTGGTCAGCATCATCATCGGGATCACCATGTTCGGGGACCGGCTCCGCGGCGGCGCTCTGTGGACGGTGCTGGAGTGCGTGGCGCTGACCGTCCTGATCACCGGGGTGGTGGTGCTGGCCCAGACCTCGTTGGTGGTCGGAATCCCCCATGGCGACGATCCCGGAGAGCTACTGGCGAACGCCCGTCACCGAGGATTACGTCCGGTGGACAGTGTTGGCGACACCATCGGAACCTCGGTCAGTTCCGGACCCTGACGACCCCAGATGGTGGGGCGGACGCTCGCCGCCCCCGGCCATCGGACGCCTTGCGCCCGGGCCAACAGCTCGGTGATCCCCAGCATGTCGTCACCCAGCCTGTTCTTCATAGCCATGAACAACGCGGCGGTGACCCGGGCATCTCCCAAGGCGCTGTGGTGATCGTCCCAGCTGAGGCCGAAGTAGTCACAGCACTCCACCAACCTGGCCCGGCCGTAGAGATCTAGCCGGTCCCGGGCCACCGTCATGGTGTCGATAAAAGGCACATCCCCGGCCACCAGGTCGTCTCCACCGTGCCGGTGGCACTCGGCCCGGATGAACCCCAGATCGAACCGACCCACGTTGTGACCCACGATCACCCGCCCCGACAGCAGATCGGCGAGGTAGGGGTGAATGTGGCCGAATGTCGGCGCGCCCAGGACCATGGCGGCGGTAATCCCGTGGACATGGGTGGGACCCGGGTCACATCCCGGGTCGAGCACCGTACAGAACGCTTCGAGTTCGACCCCAGCCGGATCGATCACCACCACCGCCACTTCGACGATCCGATCACGGGATGCCGAAAACCCGGTGGTCTCCACATCGATGACCGCAAACCCCGACCGCATGGCATCCTTGTCCTTCATCGCCACCACCGTAGATCGTGGGTGCGACGGTGGGCGTACGCTCGTCGCACACCGGATCGGGGTTGGATCCGCCACTCATCGCAGGGGGTTCAGGCATGCCGGGTTGGGTGCTCCATCACGATCTGAGAGCACCGGCATTCGGTACTCCCCGACCGGCGCTCTATCGCGAGGCTCTGGCCATGACGGCATGGGCCGACACCCGGGGATGTCCTCGAGTGGTGATCTCCGAGCACCACGGCTCCGAGGATGGCTATCTGCCTTCACCCTTTGTGTTCGGGGCCGCCATCGCAGCCCGCACCGAGCATCTGCGGATCATGATTTCGGCCCTCATCCTGACCCTGCGCGACCCGGTTGCCACCGCTGAGGATGCCGCCGTGCTCGATGTGATCAGCAACGGTCGACTGGAGTTGACGGTCGTTCCCGGGTACGTCCCCGATGAGTTCGCCATGTTCGGAGTTCCCTTCGAAGGGCGGGGCGCCCTGTTCGAGGAGAAACTGGCCACCTTCGTACAGTTGTTGTCCGGCCAACCGTGCCGGGTCGGCGGGCGGATCATCACCATCACACCACCGCCGTCCCAGCGACCCCGTCCATTCATCATCGTGGGTGGGAGCGCGCCCAAACGGGCGGCCCGGCTGGGCGACGCCTTTTTGCCAGCGGTGGCCGACCCGGTCCAAGCCGACACGTACCGCACCGAATGCCGGAGGTTGGGCAAAGGCGACGGGATCCTCTTGTGGCCCGGTGGGCCGATGTGGGTCTTCGTCACCGAGGACCCTGACCGGTCGTGGGCCCAACTCGCCCCCCACGTCCTCCACGAGGCAAATGCCTATGCGGCGTGGGCCGCCGGTGTGCCCGGGGCCAGCCCGTTCCAGGCGGCAAAAGACGTGAGCCAGCTGAAGAAGTCAGGGCTCTACGCGGTGGTTACGCCCGAGGAGTGCCTGGCTCTGGCGGCCACCCTGGACCCGCTGGCCGCCCTCACGGTAAAGCCCCTGGTGGCCGGGCTCGACCCTGACCTCGGGTGGGCGTCGTTGGAGCTGTTCGTCGATCGGGTGGTGCCAGCCCTGGCCTGAACGATCGGTTATTGGGGGGCGTCGAGCACGGCGCCGGCAACCAGTTCCTCCAGGTAACGGGTATCCCACCAGGAGATCTGGAGTTGCTTGGCCCGACGGAAGTACAGCTGGATGTCGAACTCGAGGGTGAACCCGATCCCCCCGAAAATCTGCTGGGCGGTGGCAGTCACCTGGCGGTAGGTGTTGCAGGCGAAGAGCTTGGCCATCGGGGCCAACTTGGAGATATCCCGATTCACCGAACCGGCCCATGCCGCCTCGTGCACGAGTACTTCGGCTCCGTCGACGGCAGTGGTGCTATCGGCCAAGTAATGGGCCAGGGCCTGAAATGCCCCGAGAGGCTTGTCGAACTGATGGCGGTCCTTGGCGTACTGCACGGTGATATCCATGGCGTACTGGGATCCACCCACTGCCTGGGCAGCGGCCAGGATGATGCCGTCGTGCATCACCGCGTCCCAAGTTGCCCAGCCGGTGCCGGGAGCTCCGATGCGATCGGCGGCAGTCACCCGCACCCGGTCGAGATCGATCCGGTATTGGGCATCAGAGGCGATGGTCAGGTGTTGGGTGAGTGTCACCCCCTCGGCGTTGGGATCGACCAGGAAGAGGTCGACGTCGTCACGACCGTTACCGGTACGGGCCAGTACCACCAGGCAACTGGCAGCGCGCGCGAATCCGACGTGGCGTTTTACCCCGGTCAGGAGGAACCCGTCGCCATCGGGGACGGCCCGGAGCTGAATCCCGTTGGGTCCGAAGCCATTCTCGGGCTCGAGCCACGCCGGGGTCAGGATTGCCTCACCACCCACCATCTTCGGGAGCCACTCACTCTTCATCTCGTCGCTTCCCGAGCGGGCCAGGGCTCCCCCACTCAGCACCGAGCTTACGAAGTGGGGAGAAGGCGCCAGCGACCGACCGAACTCCTCGTAGACCACCACGCCTTCGAGGGCGGTCATGCCCGACCCGCCGTACTCCTCGGGGAGCTGCAGCCCGATGAGGTCGAGGTGGGCCAGTTGCTTCCATAGGTCGGGCGAATACCCGATGGGGTCGTCCTCGAACTCGCGGACAACACGGAGAGGGCTGGTGGTGGCGCACACGCCCCGTACCGTTTCGCGCAACATCTCTTGTTCGGCGCTGAATTTGAGGTCCAACATGGTCAGTTCTCCTCTACTGGTGTGATGCGTTCTGGTGCGGTGAGCCTCATGGTTGCCACTGGTCGCCCTTGCGCTTCCACGGGTTGTCCTGGCTCGAGACCGAAAGGGCGACCCGCGCCCTACAGGTGGTCTTGGCGTCGTCGCCCACCGATAATGAAATGTCGATGGCCACCCACCCGCATCCCGCCGGGTCGACTCCGGTGTCGATCACTTCACCCCGGAACACCATGGTGTCCCCGGGGAAGACCGAGCCGAGCATGCGGAACGTCATGCGTTGCAGTCGACCGTAGGGACCTGTCCAGTCGGTGACGAACCGCTCGAACCACGCCGCCTGGTTGGGGGTATTGAGAAAAATATCCTGGGTGCCGTTCCGGTTGACGGCGAAGTCCTTGTCGTGGTGCATCGGTCGCCAGTCCCGGGCCGCCAATGCGCCCAGCACCACGGTGGTGGCGGTGACCGGATAGGCGAGCTCGGGAAGGGTGTCGCCCACGTTGACGTCCCCGTGCAACCGGGTCGGCGTTGTTGTCGTGGTCACTGTCCGGCTCCCGTCTTTTGGCCCGCGGTCGGGGCGACGTCGGCGGCGTCCGAACCGGCCCGGCTGTAGCCGAAGCCTGTGTAACTCTCCACCGCCACCAGCTCGCCGCGTTGGTTCTGGTACTCGACGTCGATCACCCAGAAGCGCCCGTTCCCGAGCCGGGTCGTCTTCTCGGCGCTGACCGAGCGGAGAATCTGGCTGGTGCGGAGAATGTCCCCTGGCCTCACCGGCTCGTGGAAGATCATGGTGTTGTCGCTCATCACGGCCTCGGGGAGACCCAGCCCTTCCTTGAGATCAAAATGGATCTGCAGCGGAAGGGCGACGCGGGTGCGCCCGGGTGCCCAGTGGTGGGGCCGGAACCACACCGACACCATGGAAGGCGGGGCGATGGGCCCGCCGGTCACCTCTTTCGCCACCTGGTCGTCCCAAAACAAGGGGTTCCCGTTCTCCACCGATGAGCAGGTCGTCCATACATACCCCTGCTCCACCGGAAACGCGCCCACCTCGACGTACTGCTCGACCCCGATCAGGCCCTCGATATCGGTCACGCCTATGCCACTCATGCCACCACTCCTTTCGCTCGCAGTTCGGCGATCCGCTCGGGTGGGATGCCCGCCGCTTCCAAGAGGGCACCAGCATCGGAGGTCGCCGGATCGCGCACCGCCACTGGACCTTCCGGGCGTACCATCCCGGCCAGCACCGGACCGACCTGGCGAAACCTCTTGGGTCCGCCGGCATCACTGCCGTCGAGAGGGGCGGCGCTGTCTTCGGCGTCCATGACCACATCGACGATGGCTCTTCGGGACCGGTACTGCTCATCGTCGACCAGGTCGGCCACCGTCTGAACCGGCGACACGCAGGTGTCGAACCCGGCCAGCTCGTCCACCCAGGTTGCCTGGTCCCTGGAGGCAAACGCCGCCCGGAAGTCGGCGCGGATCTTCTCTTGCACCTCGTCATCGAGTTGATGTGCCACCCACTGCTCACAACCGAGTCGCTGGCACAGGTTGGCGTAGAACTTCGGCTCGATGGCGCCGACGGCCAACCATTTCCCATCGGCGGCCTGATAGGTGTCGTAACAGGCGTACCGGCCGCTGATGATGTTGTGACCCGGACCCACCTCGGCCCCGGTGGCCAGGTGCTCGTCCACCGCCAGGGAGGTCAGCCACAACACGCCCTCAGCGATGGAGACGTCGAGATGGGCTCCGGCCCCTGTCTCGCGCCGCCCGATCAACGCCGCCATGATGGCCATGGCTGCGTGCATACCCCCGCCGGCGGCATCGGCCAGGGTGGCCCCGGCGATCGGCGGTCCACCGTCGCCTCGTGGCTNCGACGCCGCCAGGTACCCACCGACGGCCAGATAGTTGATGTCGTGNCCGGCCCAGTCCGAACGGGGTCCCGACTGCCCAAATCCGGTGGTCGAACACAGGATGACGTCGGGATTGACCGCCATCAGGGCCGGGTAGCCGATGCCCAACCGATCGATCACCCCGGGTCGGAAGCTCTCNACCACCACGTCAGCCGANTCCACCAGCTCGAGGAAGGCATCGCGCCCGTCGGGGTCCTTGAGGTCGATGGCGATGCGTTGCAGCCCCCGCGAGCCGCTATAGGCGTAGAACGGCGGGTTGATGGGTTGGGCTCCCCGACCGGGAACCGCTCCCACTTTCACCACTGTCGCCCCGTAGTCGGCCAGCAACCGGGTGCAGCGCGCCGCCGGTCCCACACTGGACAGATCGAGCACCACCACGCCGGCCAACAGCCCGGGCGAAGACGCTGGAAGGGCCGAGGAAGGCATAGCCGACGGGGAGGGTGTGGTCACGGTGAGAGGCGTCGATCAGAAGTTCTTCGGCAAACCGAGTTTGCGGCGGGCGATGATGTTCTTCTGAATCTCCGAGGCGCCGCCACCGATGGTGTCGATCACCGTGTAGCGATAGGTCGACTCAGATCGGCCCTTCATCGGGGCGTCTTCGGACCGAACCCGAAGCTGGCCTCCCGGTCCGGCCAGGTCCATCGACGCGTCGGCCAACCGCCGAGAGTATTCGGTGGTGAACAACTTGTACTCGGAAGCTTCCGAGGTCGGCGGCGCCCCACCCTCTCCCGCCTTGAAGACAAACTTGAGCCCGAGGACCCGGGCCACTTCCGCCTCGGTATGGAGCTGGGCAATCCGCTCGCGCACCACCGCATCGTCTTTGAGCGGTTCGCCGTCCCGGGTGGCGGTGGCCACATACTCGGTGAGCAGATCGAGCCGTTGGGCGATCGGTGAGTAGGTGAAGAGGGTGAACCGCTCCAGATCGAGCGCCTCGGAGATGTACTGGAACCCCTTGTTCAGCTCCCCGACCACATAATCGTCGGGGACAAAGACGTCGTCGAGATAGACCTCGTTGGTCCGCTCGTCGCCCATCGTCCAGATCTCTTTCACGGTGATGTTGGGATGGTCCATCGGCACCAAAAACAGGGTGATGCCGTGGTGTTTGGGAGCGTCGGGGTCGGTGCGGGCCCCCACCCAGTACCAGTCGGCGAAGTGGGCCGAGGTGGTCCAGGTCTTCTGACCGTTCAACCGCCAGCCGTCGCCGTCCCGGGTGGCCTTCAGTTGCATCGCCGCGGCATCCGATCCGGCATTTGGCTCGGAGTAGCCCACCGCGAACTCGACCTCGTTGTTGAGGATCTTGGGCAGAAACTCGTGCTTCAGGCGTTCGCTGCCATGGCTGATGATCGTCTTGCCGATGATGCCGACGCCCTTGCCGATCTGCGGTCCGCCCCGGGCGGCCAGCGCCTCGTTCAACAGGTACTCGTAGATCCCCTCACCCTCGGAGCCGCCGACCTCCTTGGGCCAGGTGATCCCCAGCCAGCCCTGCTCGCCGAGCTTGGCCATGAACTTGCGGCGCAGGGGCGTATCCACAATCTGCGCCATGTTCTCGCGGGTGACGTCAAAGACCTCAGGATCGTCGTTGGCGTCCAGGAACGCCTCGACCTCCGCCACAAATTCGATCTGCTCGGGGGTGAACTCGAAGTCCATGTGGTCTCCTCCGTCCCGGCGCACCTGCGCCGCAGTGGTTACCTGACTGACCGTCAGATACTGTGGGCATCATAGGATGAGGGTCGGGCCCGAGCCAACGCTGCGGGTGTCACAAGCATTCTCCCAGCCCAGCACGGTTGTCGTCGGGTCTCCGGCGAAACGGAGCCGACCGGCCACTCGCCCAGTCGCAGCCAGAACGAAGGGATCGTCAGAGAAATGAGAGGCATCGTCAGCGTCGCTGGGTACGTCCCTTACCGCCGCCTGCAGCGGTCCGCCGTCGCCCAGGTCTTCGGAAACGGAGGGGGCAAAGGGAGCCGGGCGGTGGCCTCCCATGACGAAGACACCACCACCATGGGGGTGGAGGCAGCCCGCCTGGCCCTTCGGGCCGCACCGACGGTGGCGCCCGACGGGTTGTGGTTCGCCACCGCCACTCCCGCCTATCTCGACAAGACCAATGCCACCGCCATCCACGCCGCACTCCGGCTCCCGGCCGAGGTACCGGCATTCGACTTCGGTGGCGCCCTGCGCTCCGGCGTCGGCACCGTGCTCAACGCCCTCAGTGGTGACGGGTCGGGCACCACCTTGGTGGTGCTGGCCGACATGCGTGACGGCATGCCCACCTCGGCCGACGAATCCGCCGGCGGAGACGGAGGCGCGGCGCTGGTCGTCGGGGAAGACAGCCCCGGTTATCCGGCCATCGCCGAGTATCTCGGAGGTGCATCGCTCACCGACGAATTCCTCGATCGGTGGCGGACGGTCGGGGACCGCCGCTCCAAGACCTGGGAGGAGCGTTTCGGGGAGAGCCGGTACGTGGCCCTGGGTGAGCAGGCGTGGGCCTCGGCGCTCAAGACGTCAGGGGTGACAGCCGAAGAGATCGACAAGGTAGTGGTGACCGGCATGCACACCCGGTCGACCAAGGCCCTGGGACGGAAACTGGGCGTGAAGCCGGAGAGCCTGGTCGACGACCTCTCGGCCACGGTAGGACAGACCGGCTCCGCCCACGTCGGCCTGATGTTGGCATCCATCCTCGAACAGTCGGAGCCGGGTCAACTGGTGGCGTTGGTGGCGCTGGCCGACGGAGCTGACGTATTGGTGTTTCGCACCACCCCGGCCCTGGCCGACTGGTCGCCATCCGACTCGGTCGCCGACCAGATTGCCGGGGGGGCGGACCTCCCCTACGGCAAGTTCCTCACCTGGCGGGGCATGGTGACACCCGAGCCGCCCCGTCGTCCTGAGCCTCAGCGGGTCTCCTCCACCGCCGCCTGGCGTAACGAAGACTGGAAGTACGGCTTCGTCGGGTCGAAGGACCGTTCCTCCGAGGCCGTGCACCTTCCCCCCTCCCGCATTTCGATGAAGGGTGGGGCCGTCGACGACATGGAGCCGATCGGTCGGGCCGACTCGGTGGCTACCATCGCCACCTACACCATCGACCACCTGGCGTACTCCCCCAGCCCGCCCATTGTCTTCGCGGTGCTCGACTTCGACGGGGGCGGCCGTTTCCCTGTCGAGTTGACCGATGTCGAACCCGACTCGGTCGAGATCGGCGATCGGGTGACCATGACCTTCCGGAAGCTGTTCACCGCGGATGGGATCCACGATTATTTCTGGAAGGCGAAACCGCTTCGGGCCAGCGCCGCCGACTAGACGAACTGCGAGGTCCCCGGCCGCTCGTGCGGCCCGGGGCTGCCAACCGAACACCAACGATTGACACGAGAGCCAGAGGAGACGAGCGATGGGATCGCATGGGATCAAGGATCAGGTCGCAATCGTGGGCATGGGTTGTACCCGGTTCGCCGAGCACTGGGACAAGAGCCTCGATGACCTGATTGTCGAGGCAGCGGGAGACACCTTCGCCTCCGCCGGGGTCACCAAGGACGATGTCGACGCCTACTGGTTGGGTACCGCCCAGTCGGGCATGAGTGGGATCACCCTGGCCCGACCGTTGCAACTCGAAGGCAAACCGGTCACCCGAGTGGAGAACTACTGCACCACGGGCTCCGAGGCACTCAGAGCCGCGGCCTACGCGGTGGCCTCCGGTGCCTACGACGTGGCCATGGCTGTCGGGGCCGAGAAGGTGAAGGACTCCGGGTACCAGGGGCTGAATGCCTACCCGATCCCCAACGACGGTACGGCCCGCACCCTCACCGCCGCGGCCATGTTCTCCATGGTGGCCCCGGCTTACGGCAAGAAGTACGGGGTCAGTGAGGACGAACTCTCCGAAGTACTGGCCCGGATTTCCTGGAAGAACCACCAGAACGGTGCCCGCAACCCGAGGGCCCAGTTCCGCAAAGAGGTCTCCACCGAGACGATCTGCGCCTCACCACGGGTGGCCGGCCGCTTAGGCGTGTTCGACTGTGCCGGGGTCGCCGACGGTGCAGCCGCCGCCATCGTGGTGAGGGCCGAGGACGCCCATCGCTATACCGACAAGCCGATCTACATCAAGGCACTGTCGTTCGCCGCCGGCAGTGGCTCAGGGCTCATCGACCCCGAGTACGACTACACCTGGTTTCCGGAGTGCGTGCTGGCCGCGGAAGACGCCTACCGGCAAGCCGGGATCACCGATCCGAGGGGCCAGTTGGCCATGGCAGAGGTCCACGACTGTTTTACCCCCACCGAGCTGGTGCTGATGGAGGACCTCGGGTTCTGTGCCCGGGGCACGGCGTGGAAAGAGGTCCTGGCCGGTACGTTCGACCGCACCGGCGAATTGCCGATCAACCCCGACGGTGGTCTGAAGAGCTTCGGCCATCCGGTCGGCGCCTCGGGTCTCCGCATGTTCTTCGAAACATGGTTGCAACTCCGGGGTGAAGCCACCCCCGAGCGTCAGATCGACACCGATCGGAAGCTGGCCCTCACCCACAACCTGGGCGGATATCCCGGGGAGATGGTGTCGTTCGTCTCCGTGGTGGGCACCGAGCTCGGCTGAGCACCCTTTGGTGGGTGTCCCTAAGATGAGCCGATGCCAGATTCCCCGCTCACCGTCGACGTCACCCGCTCCCCCGAGGAGAGTGCCGGCCAACGCCGGTCCCGGCTCCGCCTGGCCGGGATGTTGCTGGTGTCGAGCATTGCCCACTTCATCATTCCCAGGGCATTCATGAAGATCGTGCCCCGGTTTTTGGGACATGCCCGCTTCTGGGTGTACGCCAGCGGTGTGGTCGAAGCGGCAGCCGGTGCCTTGATGTTGTCAGCCGACCCGACGACCCGCCGCCGCGGCGGGATGCTCGCCACCGCTACGATCGTCGGCGTCTGCCCGGCCAACATCCAGATGGCGGTGGGCGCCGGACGCCCCCGCTCCCTCACCTCGTGGGGAGCGTGGCTACGACTCCCTCTGCAGGTGCCGATGGTGCTTTCCGCTGTCCGGGTCGCCCGCCNCTGACGACGGCTCAGGATTGGCTANCNGTGNTGGTTCATGTGCGTTAGCCATTGACGGCGTAGACGGGGGCATCGGCCTCACGCTCGTCGAGCAGCGNCCACCACGCGTCAGCACCCCGCTTGGCTGCATTGGCAACCACTGCCGGGTCGGCATCGAGTCGGGCCAGGGCGTCGAGTGCCCAGTCACCGTGATCAACATCCATGCTGGCGTGCACATCCCAGAAGGCCACACCGGCATCGTCGATCCCGTACCACCGGCGGAGCCCCTCGGCCTTCGAGGC
>JGI20191J14862_1000261_pt1 | contig 18188 bp, 19 predicted proteins | sample NGESurdeep092012_7_FD_14862 | JGI IMG/M metagenome (IMG submission 14862)
GAAATTGTTCATCGGGGCGACGTTCGTTGCAATGGAGAATCATCGCACCGATTCTATCCCAAACGATTCCTATCCCGTTAAGTCCGACAGGCTGCTAGCGCTACCGATCACCGCGGTTTGAGCCGTCTCCGTCCTTTGACTCCCTTGACCCGGTATACGGCGGGGGTTCAGAGTTGTTCTAGTTCCAAGGCGCATTCGGGCGGAATCGGCTTGATTTCGCACCCGAGCCGCCGGCGCCCGCAGCGGGCGAGGCAAAAAGAGGGCTTTTGGCCCCGAATTTGGGAGGAAGGTCATGCCTGCCGTATCCATGACGGTAAACGGCAAAGCCGTCACCGGCGATGTCGAAGCGCGCACTTTGCTGGTTCAATTTCTGCGCGAGCATTTGCGGCTTACCGGCACGCATGTGGGTTGCGACACCTCGCAGTGCGGCGCCTGCGTCGTGCATGTCGACGGCATCGCGGCCAAGTCCTGTACGCTGCTCGCGCTGCAATGCGAGGGCGCCAAGATCACCACCATCGAGGGCCTGGCCGAGCCGGGCGGCGCGCTGCACCCGATGCAGGAGGCGTTCCGCGAGCACCACGGCCTGCAATGCGGCTACTGCACGCCCGGCATGATCATGGCGGCGCTCGATATCGTGCGGCGCCGCGGCAACGATCTCGACGAGCACACCATTCGCGAACAGCTCGACGGCAATATTTGCCGCTGCACGGGCTACCACAACATCGTCAAGGCCATCGCGGCGGGAGCGAAAAACATGGCCAAAGGTGGCGCGCCGCGTCGGGCCGCCGAGTAGCGTCTAAGAAAAATTCAACGGGAGGAGACCGCCATGAGCGCGACCGGGATCGGCGCGGCGGTGCGCCGCAAGGAAGACTTCCGCTTCATCACCGGCAAGGGACAATACACCGATGACGTGGTACGGCCGGGCGAGACCCGCGCCGTGTTCGTGCGCTCGCCGCACGCCCACGCCAAAATCAAGAGCATCGATGTGGCTGCTGCCAAGGCATTGCCGGGCGTGGTGGCGGTGCTCACCGGTGCCGATCTCGCCACCGACAAGATCGGCAATCTGATCTGCGGCTGGATGATCCATTCCAAGGACGGCACGCCGATGAAGATGGCGCCGCATCCGGCGCTCGCTGCCGGCAAGGTCAACTGTGTCGGCGATGCGGTGGCCGTGGTGATCGCGGAGACGATAGCGCAAGGGCGCGATGCCGCCGAGAAGGTGGCGGTCGATTACGAGGTGCTGCCGTCGGTGTCCGATCCGGCCAAGGCGAAATCGGGTCCGCAAATCCACGAGATCGCGCCGAAGAACACGATCTACGAATGGCATCTCGGCGACCCCAAGGCGACCGCGGCGGCCTTCGCCGCCGCCAAGCATGTCACCAAGCTCGATATCATCAATAATCGCTTGGTGCCGAACGCAATCGAGCCGCGCGCGGCGCTTGCCGAATACGACACCGGCACCGACAACCTCACTTTATGGAATACCTCGCAGAATCCGCACGTCGCCCGCCTTGTGATCTCGGCTTTTATCGGCATGGCGCCGGAGCACAAATTGCGGGTGATCGCGCCCGATGTCGGTGGCGGCTTCGGCTCGAAGATTTTTATTTATCCGGAAGAGGTCGTCTGCCTGTGGGCCTCGCGCAAGGTTCAGCGGCCGGTGAAGTGGACGGCGGATCGTTCGGAGTCGTTCCTCACCGACGCCCATGGCCGCGATCACGTGACCCACGCGGAGCTGGCGCTCGACGCCAACGGCAAGATCCTCGCGCTGCGCGCCAAGACTATCGCCAATCTCGGCGCCTACATGTCGACCTTCTCGTCGTCGGTGCCGACTTATCTTTACGGCACGCTGCTGTCGGGCCAATACGACATCCCGTCGATCTATTGCGAGGTGGACGCGGTCTACACCAACACCGCGCCAGTCGACGCCTATCGCGGCGCCGGGCGGCCGGAAGCGACCTTCGTGGTCGAACGGCTGGTTGAAGTCGCGGCGCGGCAGATGGGCATCGAGCCGGCGGAATTGCGCAGGCGCAACTTCATCAAGACGTTCCCGCACCAGACCCCGGTGATCATGTCCTATGATGCCGGCGACTATCACGCCTCGCTCAAAAAGGCGCTGGAGCTCGCCGACGTAAAGGGCTTTGGCAAGCGCAAGCGGGAAGCGGCGCGGCACGGCAAGCTGCGGGGCTTGGGCTATTCGACCTATATCGAGGCCTGCGGCATCGCGCCATCGCAGGCGGTCGGCTCGCTCGGCTGCGGCGTCGGCTTGTGGGAATCCGCCGAGGTGCGGGTCAATCCGACCGGCAGCGTCGAAGTGCTCACCGGCACCCATGCGCACGGCCAGGGCCACGAAACTACCTTCGCGCAATTGGTGTCGGAGCGGCTCGGCATCCCGTTCGAAAATGTCAGCATCGTGCATGGCGACACCGACAAGGTGCAGTTCGGCATGGGGACCTACGGCTCGCGTTCCGGCGCGGTCGGCATGTCGGCGATCGTCAAAGCGCTCGACAAGATCGAGGCCAAGGCCAAGAAGGTCGCCGCCCACATGCTGGAGGCGGCGGAAGGCGACATCGAGTTCAAGGACGGCAAGTTCACGGTTGCCGGCACCGACAAGTCGGCGGCCTGGGGCGATGTGTCGCTCAACGCCTATGTCGCGCACAAATTCGCCGGCCAGGAGCTCGAGCCCGGATTGAAGGAGACGTCGTTCTACGATCCGACCAATTTCACCTTCCCGGCCGGCTGCCATATCTGCGAGGTCGAGGTCGATATCGACACCGGCAAGACCGAGATCGTCAATTGGACCGCGATCGACGACTTCGGCACCATCATCAATCCGATGATCGTGGAAGGCCAAGTGCACGGCGGCATCGCGCAAGGCGTGGGGCAGGCGCTTATGGAAGGCGCCGTCTATGACAAGAACGGTCAGCTCGTGACCGGCTCGATGATGGACTACACCATGCCGCGCGCCCACGATCTGCCGTCGTTCCATGTCGGCCTGACCGAGACCAAATCGCCGTCCAATCCGCTCGGCATCAAGGGCTGCGGCGAAGCCGGCGCAATCGCCGCGCCCGCCGCGGTGATCAACGCCATCACCGACGCGATCGGAACCGAAGACATAGCCATGCCGGCAACCGCCAATGCGGTGTGGTCGGCGCTGCAGCGCGCGAACCCGCGCCAAGCTGCCTAACATTGCCGCCTAACAGGAGAGACCGATGTACAACTTCACCTTCCATCGTCCGACCACGGTCCGCCAGGCGGCCGGTCTGCTGGGGCGCAATCCGGAGGCGAAACTCCTCGCCGGCGGCCACTCGCTGATCCCGGTGATGAAGCAGCGGCTGGCGAGCCCGTCCGCGCTGATCGACCTCGCGCGAGTCGAGGGCATGGTCGGGGTGGAGCAGAAGGGCCGCTCGGTCGTGATCGGTGCCATGACGCGGCATGCCGACGTCGCCAATTCGACGGTGTTGCAGCAGGCACTGCCGGGCCTCGCCGCGGTGCCGGGCGCGATCGGCGATCCGCAGGTGCGCAATCGCGGCACCATCGGCGGGTCGATCGCCAACAACGACCCGAATGCTGATTATCCGGCGGCCTGTCTCGGGCTCGGCGCCACCATCATCACCAACAAGCGGCGCATTGCCGCCGACGATTTCTTCACCGGCATGTTCTCGACCGCCTTAGAAGACGGCGAGATCATCACCAAGATCAGCTTTCCGATCGCCAAGAAGGCGGCGTACGAGAAGTTCAAGCACCCGGCGTCGGGCTTCGCGCTGGTCGGCGTGTTCGTGTCCAAGCGCGGCTCTGACATCCGCGTGGCGGTGACCGGCGCCGGCAGCAATGGCGTGTTCCGGGTCAAATCGTTCGAAGAGGCGCTGAAGAAGCGTTTCGCGGTGAAGTCGCTCGATGGGCTATCCATCCCGGCCAACGGCATGAACAGCGACATCCACGCCAGCCCGGAATATCGCGCGCATCTGGTCAGCGTGCTGGCGCGCCGCGCGCTGGCGAAAGCGACGGCGTAGACCAGCACGTACAGGTCATTCCGGGGCGCGGCCGTAAATCGGCGTCAGCCAGGCTCCATCCCTCGCTTTTTGATCGTTGGTGCGGCGGTTGGAGAGGTTAGAAATTTCACCAGCGTAGCCGCCGCGTCCGGTTGTTTTGCGCTGACAGCGATCCCAATTGCCATGACGATGTCGCCACCGAATTCTTTCGGCAAGGCGCCGACCACCTCGACGCCAGCCTTGCCGTCCACCACTGTCAATTGGTCAATGCCGAGATCGGCCTTCTTGCTGGCAATCGCCTCGACCAGCGCCGGGCCGCCGGGCGGCACTAGCATGGTCTTCGCTTTCATCTGATCGGCGATGCCTAAGCGCTCGACCAGTTGCACCATCAAGGCACTCGATCGCCCGCCTTTCGCCGGATCGCTGTAAACCACGGTTTTGGCCGCGAGCAGTGCGCGCTTGAACGCGTCCGGCGAGGAAATATCCGGCTTCGACGCTCCGCTCGGCACCACCACGGCGATGAACGAGCGCCCGACCGTGCTGATGTTCTTTGCTTTTCCCTGCGAGGCCAAGGCTTCGAGCGCCGGACGCAAGGTCAACACGACATCGGCCTCTTCCCCGGCGGCGATACGGTTTTTCACGCCGAAGACAGAATCGTAAGTGGCTGACAATGTGTGGCCGCTGCTTCGTTCGAAATCCGGAGCGATGTCGGCGAGTAGCGGCTGCATGGTGCGTGAGGCGAGGACCTTAATTTCGGCCGCACTGCCCGGCATTGGCGCTACGGCTCCCACCAGGACAAGGTAAGCGGCGATAATTTCCTTTCTCATTGCCTGATCCCTACGGCGTACGCCGGCCGCCTAGTCTGGATCGCGCTCATTAGCGGTCCAACTCCGCCAGCAGGTCGTGTAGGTTGAGCGGGTGGGTGTACATCTGCAAGCCGCCATCGGGACGCTTCGGCCACATCTCCTTCGGCCGGTCCCAATAGAGCTCGACGCCGTTGTCGTCCGGGTCGCGCAGATAGAGCGCCTCGCTCACGCCGTGGTCGCTGGCGCCTTCGAGCGGGATCTTGGCGACGATCAGCCGGCGCAACGCATCGGCGAGGAGCGGCCGGCTCGGGTAGAGAATGGCGGTATGGTAAAGGCCGGTCGAGCCGGGAGGCGGCGGTGATCCGCCCAGGCTCTCCCAGGTGTTGAGCCCGAGATGATGATGATAGCCGCCGGCCGAGATGAAGGCGGCGCCCGGCCGGCTGGTGGTCAGCTCGAAACCCAGTACCCCGCAATAGAAATCCAGTGCGCGCTGGAGGTCCGCGACCTTTAGGTGCACATGGCCGATCCGCACGCCGGCATCGATGGTGGGCCCGCGCAGGGCGTCTTTGGTCAGTTCAACCGTCTTTGACATGGGGGCCATTCCGGGCTGGCTGGCGGGACTTTTCAGTGCACACATGTAAGCTGCGCCCCCGTTAGGTTAAAGTCCCTTGAAGGACCGCAAAATGACCATGAAGCCGCTGCCGACCTCCATCGAGGCCACCCTCGACCTGCTGGCCAAGGCCGACTACATCGCCGATCGCTCGCTGGCGACGGTGCTGTATCTGGCCCTGCGCATGGGCCGGCCGCTGTTCGTCGAGGGCGAGGCGGGGGTGGGCAAGACCGAGATCGCCAAGGTGCTGTCGGCGACGCTCGGGCGCCGGCTGATCCGCCTGCAATGCTACGAGGGGCTCGATATTTCGTCCGCCGTCTATGAGTGGAATTACGGCGCGCAGATGATCGCTATTCGGCTGGCGGAAGCCGAGGGCGACCGCGCGCGGATCGAGCACGACGTGTTCTCCGAGCGCTTCCTGATCAAGCGGCCGCTGCTGCAGGCGCTCGAGCCCAATCCCGACGGGCCGCCAGTGCTGCTGATCGACGAGATCGACCGCACCGACGAGGCATTCGAGGCGTTCCTGCTCGAAGTGCTGGCCGATTTCCAGGTCACCATTCCCGAACTCGGCACCGTGAAGGCGGCACAGCCGCCGATCGTGCTGGTGACTTCCAACCGCACCCGCGAAGTGCATGACGCCCTCAAGCGCCGCTGCTTGTATCACTGGGTCGGCTATCCGAACGCCGAGCGCGAATTGAAGATTCTCCGTGCCAAGGTGCCGGGCATTGCGAAAAAATTATCCGAGCAGGTGGTCGCCTTTGTGCAGGCGCTGCGCAAGGAAGACCTGTTCAAGTTGCCCGGCGTCGCCGAAACACTCGACTGGGCCGGCGCGCTCACCGAGCTCGACGCAGTCGCGCTCGATCCGGCGATGGTGTCGGACACGCTCGGCGCGCTGCTGAAATATCAGGACGACATCGCCCGGCTCGATGGCACCAAGGTGAAGGCGCTGCTCGACGAGGTGAAGTCGGAGCTGCGCGCGGCGGAGTGAATTCCATGGCCGAAAGCCAAGGCCGGCTCGCGGAAAATATCCTCTACTTCGCGCGCGCCCTGCGCGCCGCGGGCATTCCGGTGGGGCCCGGCGGCGTGCTCGATGCGTTGGAAGCGATCAGCGTCGCCCATGTCGGCGATCGCGAGGATTTCTACTGGACGCTGCATGCCGTGTTCGTGAAACGGCACGAGCACAGCATTCTGTTCGACCAGGCGTTCCGTATCTTCTTCCGCAAGCGCGGCTATATCGAAAAACTGATCGCCTCGATGCTGCCGGAGACGATGCCCAACGCAGCCAAGCCGCCGCCGCCGGGCGCGCAGCGGGTGCAAGAGGCGCTGTTCTCCGGCCTCAACGAACGTGAGCACAAATCCGAGGTCGAGATTGACGCGCGGCTGACCGTCTCCGATCGCGAAATCCTGCAGAAAAAGGATTTTGCGCAGATGACGGCGGCCGAAATCGCCGCCGCCAAGGAAGCGATCGCGCGTCTTGCGTTGCCGCTCGACCACGTGCGCACGCGGCGGATGGCGGCGAGCCGCCATGGTCATCTTATCGACATCCGCCGCACCTTACGCGCCAGCATGAAAGCGGGCGGCGCGGTGATCGACCTGAAATATCTCGGCCCGCGGGTGAAGGAGCCGCCGATCGTGGCGCTGCTCGATATTTCCGGCTCGATGAGCCAGTACACCCGCCTGTTCCTGCATTTCCTGCACGCGGTCACCGATGCGCGCAAGCGCGTGACCACGTTCCTGTTCGGCACCCGGCTCACCAACGTGACCCGCGCCATCCGGCAGCGCGATCCCGACGAGGCGCTCGCCGCCTGCAGCGTCAATGTGGCGGACTGGGCGGGCGGCACGCGCATCGCGACGTCCTTGCACAGCTTCAACAAGCAGTGGGCGCGGCGCGTGCTGAGCCAAGGCGCCGTGGTGCTGCTGATCACCGATGGGCTCGAACGCGACGCCGACGACACGCTCGCCTTCGAGATGGACCGGCTGCACCGCTCCTGCCGGCGGTTGATCTGGCTCAACCCGCTGCTGCGCTTCAAGGGTTTTGAGGCGCGTGCCAAAGGCGTGCGAACCATGCTGCCGCATATTGACGAATTGCGGCCGATGCACAATCTGGAGTCGATGGCCGATCTGGTGCGCGCCCTGTCGGGCCAGCCTGCCAAGGGATACGATCCAAAAGCGTTGCTGCGACACGTTGCCTGACGGAGGAACCATATGCTCTCGCGCGATGAAGACATTCTGAAAGCTGCCGAGGACTGGCGCAAAGCTGGGCGCGGCGTGGCGCTGGCGACCGTGGTCGAGACCTGGGGCTCGGCGCCGCGGCCGGTCGGCTCCAATCTGGTAATCGACAATGACGGCAATTTCTTAGGGAGCGTCTCCGGCGGCTGCGTCGAGGGCGCGGTGGTGACCGAAGCCATCGACGTGATCGAAAGCGGCAAGCCAAAGATGCTGGAATTCGGCGTCGCCGACGAGGCCGCCTGGAACGTGGGGCTGTCCTGCGGCGGCACCATTCGCGTTTACGTGGAAAAGGTGAGCTGACGTGAAACTCGACATCCTTCAAACGCTCAATGCCGAACGCGCAAGCCGCCGCGCGGTGGTGGTCGTCACCGATGTGGCAACCGGCGCGCAGCGGCTGGTCAAGGCCGCCGACGTCGCCACGGATCCGCTGAAGGAGCTGCTGGAGAAGCGCCTGCGCATGGCGAAAAGCGGCATGGAGGAGACGCCGCAGGGCCGCGTCTTTCTCACCGTGCACGTGCCGTCGCCGCAGCTCGTCATCACCGGCGCGGTGCATATCAGCCAGACGCTGGCGCCGATCGGGCAGTTGCTCGGCTATGACGTCACTATCGTCGATCCGCGCACGGCCTTTGCGTCGATCGAGCGCTTTCCCGACGTAAAGGTGATCGCGGAATGGCCGGACGTGGCGCTGCCGCCGCTCAATGTCGATCATTACACCGCGTTCGTCGCGCTCACGCATGATCCGAAAATCGACGATCCCGCGCTCAAGCACGCGCTAGCGCGCGACTGTTTTTTTATCGGCGCGCTCGGCTCCAAAAAGACCCACGCCAAGCGGGTGGAGCGGCTGAAGGCGGTGGGCTTAAGCGACGCCGATATCGCGCGCATCCAAGCGCCAATCGGTCTGCCCATCGGCGCAGTGTCGCCGGCCGAAATCGCGGTTGCCATCATGGGCCAGATCACGGAAAAATTACGCAAGAAAGCGGAGGCGGCATGAAGTTCGGCCCGGTCGCCCCTGGCGATGCGCTCGGCGCCACGGCGGTGCATTCGATCCGCCAGGCCGACCTGGTGCTCAAGAAGGGCACGCTGATCGGGCCGGCCGAAGTTGCCGCGCTAAAGGCCGCGGGTGTGAAGGAAATCGTGGTCGCGCGGCTCGAGCCGGCCGACGTGTCGGAGGATCAGGCCGCCGCCGAGATCGCCGCTGCGAGCGCGGGCGAGGGCGTTCGCACCGACCGCGCCTTCACCGGCCGCTGCAATTTGTTCGCCGAAACCTCGGGCGTGCTGGTGGTCGACAAAGATGCGATCGATCGGCTCAACCGCATCGACGAAGCGGTGACGCTGGCGACGCTGCCGGCGTTCAAGCCGGTGGTGGAAGGCGAGATGATCGCCACCGTGAAGATCATTCCGTTCGCAGTCGCGGCCAGCGCGCGCGACAAAGCGGTGGTTGAGGCGGGCAAGGCCAAGCCGGTCATCCGGGTGGCGCCTTACAAGGTGCGCAAGATCGGCATCGTTTCGACCCTGTTGCCGGGCCTCTCACCCAAAGTGCTGGAGAAGACGCTCAAGATCACGACGGCACGCATTGCGCCGGCCGGCGCCAGTATCGTCGCCGAGCGCCGCGTGCCGCACGAGCAGGCCGCGCTCGCGCGCGCCATCGACGAGGTGCTCAAAGCGGGCGCCGAGCTGGTGATCGTGTTCGGCGCCTCGGCCATTGCCGACCGGCGCGACGTGATCCCGGCAGCGATCGAAACGGTCGGCGGCGAGATCGAGCATTTCGGCATGCCGGTCGATCCCGGCAATCTGATGCTGATCGGTAGGCTGCGCGGGCAGGCGATCGTGGGCGCCCCGGGCTGCGCGCGCTCGCCGAAGGAGAACGGATTCGACTGGGTGCTGATGCGGCTGCTCGCCGGCATATCTGTGTCGCGCGCCGATATCACCGGCATGGGCGTCGGCGGCCTGCTGATGGAAATCGTGACGCGACCGCAGCCGCGCACCGAGCCGGCGCCGGAAAAGGGCCGCCGCATCGTCGCGGTGGTGCTGGCCGCCGGGCGTTCCACCCGCATGGGCGCGGTCAATAAGATGCTGGCCGAGATCGGCGGCAAGCCGCTGGTGCGCATTGCAGCCGAGCAGGCGCTGGCTTCGCGCGCCAAGCCGGTGATTGTCGTCACCGGCCATGAGCGCGAGCGGGTGGAAGCGGCGCTGGCCGGACTCACCGTGCGCTTCGTGCACAATCCCGGCTATGCCGATGGCCTCGGCACCTCGCTGAAGGCCGGCATTGCCGCCGTGCCGGAGGATGCCGACGGCGCCATCGTCTGCCTCGGCGACATGCCGCAGGTAGATAGCCAGCTGATTGACAAGCTGATTGCCGCCTTCGATCCGGAACGCGGCGCGTTGGTGGTGGTGCCGAGTATCAACGGGCGGCGCGGCAATCCGGTGGTGTGGTCGCGCCGGTTCTTCCACGATCTGATGTCGATCGATGGCGACATCGGAGCCCGCCACCTGATCGGCAGCTATACCGAGGCGGTCGCCGAAGTGCCGGTCGCCGGCGAGGCGGCGCTAACGGACGTGGACACGCCCGAGTCGTTCTCCGCCGTCAAGGCCGAAATTGAACGCGCTTAAGACTCGAATCGTTGATCGTCACCGCGACTCACCCCTTAGCTAACTGTGACGTTCGGGTAGGGGACGATGACGGATATCTACACTCCGGTGATACGCGCGCTTGTGGCCGCCAGCCTCTTGCTGGCGACCGCGACGTTGATGCTGGTCGCGGTCAACACTGCGCGCGCGGCCGGCGCGCTGGAGATTGGCGCGTGCGGGGCGTTCGGCGAGGCCTTTGATTTCGGCACCGTCGAAGAAGCCCGCCAGAGCGCGCTGTCGAAATGCGTTGGCGACACCTGTCGCGTGGTGACGACCGCCAGGCATGGCTGCGCGGCCTTCGCGGTCGATTTTGCCAACCCGTGCGGTGCCCATGGCTGGGGGCAAGGGGCCGCGGCTCGGCCAGCCGCAGCCAGAACGCGGCGCGGCAGGCCTGCTACCGCGAAGGCGGCAAGGAATGCGTGATCCGCACGTTCTTTTGCGACGCCAAGGGCTGAGGGCTAGCGGCCCATTCACGTCGGTGGTGCGCCCGGCCAGCCAACATCAGTCATCGCATTGATTTATCGGCAGTCTTAGCGAGCCTGCTTTGCGGGCTTGCCCGATGGCTGCGTTCTAGGTATAAATGACTGACCGGTCAGTCAGTATTATGGCAGCAACCCGCACCGTGCCCGCGAGAAAACCAGCGCGCCGCAAAACCGCCGCGGCGCGGCCATCCCGCAGCGCCGAGAAAGAAGCCGGCCGTGGCGGGCGCAAGGCGCGCAGCGCCGGCCGGCGCGATGCGATCCTAGCCGCCGCGCTCGAGGAATTTTCCGCCCGCGGCTTCGAGGCCACAAGGCTCGACGACGTGGCCAAGCGCGCCGGCGTCGCCAAGGGCACCATTTATCTCCACTTCCGCGACAAGGAGAGCCTGTTCCAGGAACTCATCCGCGCGATGCTCACGCCGCTGGTCGGCACCATCGAGGCGTTGGGCGAGGCCGACCTGCCGGTGAGTGTGCTCGCCGACCGCATCGTCGAATTCTTCGTGCGCGAGGTCTACGAGACTCGTCGCAAGGACGTCATCCGCATGATGATCGCGGAAGGCCGCCGCTTCCCGAAGCTTGCTGAGTTCTACTACCGCGAGGTGCTCGCGCGCATCATCGCCGCGGTGCGCGCGATTCTGCGCCGTGCCGCCGCACGCGGGGAAGCGCCCGAGACGCTGGTCGATTTCCCGCAAATCCTGGTCGCGCCGGGCCTGGTAGCCATCATCTGGAGCGGACTGTTCGAACGCTTCGAGCCGCTCGACGTGCGCGCGATGATGAAGGCCCATGTCGAGCTGTTGTTCGCTCCGAGGAGAGCAGAATGAGGATGAAGCTCGCCGCTCTGCCGGTGGTGGCGCTGGCTGCGTTCGCGCTCGCCGGCTGCGACAGTAACAAAAATCAGATGCTGCAAGGCTGGGTCGAGGCCGAGCTGATCTTCGTGAGCCCCGACGAGCAGGGCCGCGTGGAAGCGCTGAAAGTGCGCGAGGGCGATCGCGTCGAAAAGGGCGCTCTGCTGTTTGGCGTCGACGAGGATCTCCAGCAAGCCGACGTGGTGGTGAAGAAAGCCGCCGTGACCATGGCGCAGCAGGCCTTCGATCGCGCCAAGGAACTGTTGAAGACCGCCTCCGGTACGCAAAAGAACTTCGACGATGCCGAGGCGGCGCTGCGGCAGGCCAATGCCAATCTGGCCTGGTCGCAAACGCGGCTTGCGCGCCGGCGCGCGGTCAGCCTCGCGGACGGCACCATCCAGCAGGTCTATTATCGGCCGGGTGAAACCGTGCCGGCCGGGCGGCCGGTGTTGGCGCTGCTGCCTCCGGGCAATCTGAAAATCCGCTTCTTCGCGCCGCAGCCGCATTTGCCCGAGATCAAGTTCGGCGACACCGTGAACGTCACCTGCGACGGCTGCGAGAAGGGGCTGACTGCAAAAGTGAGCTTCATCGCTCGCAGCGCCGAATTCACCCCGCCGGTGATCTACAGCCTGGATGAGCGTGCCAAGCTGGTGTTCCTGATCGAAGCGCGGCCCGAGCAGCCGGAGAAATTTCGCGTCGGCCAGCCGGTGAGCGTAAGCTTGCCGAAAGAGGCGCCGCGGTGAGCGCGCCCGACATCGTCATCGATGTCCATCACCTAACCAAAAAGTTCGATGGCCGCGCCGTGGTGCGCGACCTCTCCATGCAGGTCAAGCGCGGCACCATCTACGGCTTCCTCGGGCCGAACGGTTCCGGCAAGACCACCACCATCCGCATGCTGTGCGGGCTGCTCACGCCCAATGAAGGCACCGGCACCTGCCTCGGCTACGACATCCGCACCGAGACCGACAAGATCAAGAATCAGGTCGGCTACATGACGCAGCGCTTCAGTCTCTATCAGGACCTCTCGGTGCGGGAGAACCTGGAATTCATCGCTCGCATCTACGGCATCGACAAGCCGGCCGCCGCCGCGCGCGCGGCGATTGAGCGGCTCGGCCTGACCGGCCGCGAGGAGCAGATCGCCGGCGAATTATCCGGCGGCTGGAAGCAGCGGCTGGCGCTCGGCGCCTGCACCTTGCCGAGCCCGCAGTTGCTGCTGCTCGACGAGCCGACCGCCGGTGTCGATCCGAAGGCGCGGCGCGAGTTTTGGAATGAGATCCACGCGCTCGCCGCCAACGGGCTCACCGTGCTGGTCTCCACCCATTACATGGACGAGGCCGAGCGCTGTCATGAGATCGCCTATATCGCTTACGGCGAATTGCTGGCGCACGGCACGGTCGACCAGGTGATCTTGTCCTCGCACCTGACGACCTACATCGTCAGCGCCGAGCAGGGCGAAAGATTGAACGCGTTGGCGGAAGAGCTCACCGGCCAGGCCGGCGTCGACATGGTGGCGCCGTTCGGCACCAGCCTGCACGTGTCCGGGCGCGAGGCCGGCGCGCTCGAGACGGCGATCGCGCCCTTCCGCAAACGCAAGGGGCTGGACTGGAAGCGCTCCGAGCCCTCGCTCGAGGACGTGTTCATCGATCTGATGAGCAAGGCGCGGGACAATTTCCAATGAGCCACGTGCTTCCCACGCAAGCGCCGCGCCGCCACCGGGGCAACGGGTTCTGGCGCAAGACCTGGGCGATGCTGGTGAAAGAATTCATCCAGCTTCGACGCGACCATGTATCGCTGATGATGATTGCGATAATGCCGCTCGTCCAGCTCATGCTGTTCGGCTACGCCATCAACACCACGCCGCGCGATCTGCCGACCGCGGTGCTGCTGCAGGAGCACAGCGATCTCGCCCGCTCGATCCTGGCGGCGTTGGAGAACACCAAATATTTTAAGGTCACGCAGCTGCCGAAGACCGAGGCCGAACTCGATCAATTGCTCGCGTCCGGCAAGGTGCTGTTTGCGATCGAGATCCCGGCCAATTTCGAGCGATTGGTGCGGCGCGGCGACAAGCCGGCCATGCTGGTCGTGGCCGACGCCACCGATCCGGTCGCCGCCGGTTCCGCGCTCGGCGCGCTCGGGCAGGTGGTGCAGACCGCGCTCGTGCATGACCGCGCCGTTCCCGACAGCGCGGCCTTGCCGTTCGAGATCCGCACCCATGCCCGCTACAATCCGGCCGGCGTGACGCAACTCAACATCGTGCCCGGGCTGGTCGGCACCATTCTCACCATGACCATGCTGATCTTCACGGCGTTGTCGGTGACGCGCGAGATCGAGCGCGGCACCATGGAGAATCTGCTCTCGATGCCGATCACGCCAGTCGAGATCATGCTCGGCAAGATTATTCCCTATGTCCTCGTCGGCTTCGTGCAGGCGGCCATGATCATCGCAATCGGCGTGTTCCTGTTCGGCGTGCCGATCATCGGCAGTCTGCTGGTGCTGGCGCTGCTGTCGACACTGTTTATCACCACGAATCTGTCGATCGGCTACACGTTTTCGACCGTCGCGCAGAACCAGCTGCAGGCGATGCAGATGACCCTTATGTTCTTTCTGCCGAACATCCTGCTGTCCGGCTTCATGTTCCCGTTCACGGGCATGCCGACCTGGGCGCAATGGGTCGGCGAAGCATTGCCGCTCACGCATTATCTGCGCATCGTGCGCTCGATCATGCTGAAAGGCTCATCGGTTTCCGATCTGCATTACGATGCGGCGGCGATGTTCGTGCTGATGCTGATCGCGATGACGATCGCGGTGACCCGCTTCCGCCGCACGCTGGATTAAATTTACTGCCGCCTTACCACGCCGAGGCGCAGATAGGGGCTGGAGCGCCCGTCGGAGTCTCTTGCCCAGCCGCCGGCCGCCAGCCATTCGTTATTCTCGGTCTTCAATGCGGTGAAGTGGACGCCGAGCCGCAGATGCCGATAGCCGTCGGAGGCGAAGAACTGAGTTTCCGGCCCGGCATAAAACTGCTCGAGCCCGCGCCAGCCATAAGCGGCGCGGGCCGAGTGATTGGTCGCAATCGATGACATCGCAGCATCCATGGCGACCATGGTCGTGGCCGTGGGCTCGTACCAGAGAGTTCGCTGGCGATGCGCAGGCCGAGGGAGCGCCCGCGCAGGAGGTTCGACGGATCGTCTGGTCAAAGGCGGTGGTTCTCAACGTCGAGACCGAAGAAGACCTTGACCTCCAGATCGCCGCGCTTGACGCGCTAGCCCGGCAACACCTGGGCCGCCATTTCGGCACCGATCACCCGTTCGCCGCCGAGACTACTGGCGTTGTAGCGGTAGAGGTCGCCGGAGAGCATGAGCTTGAGGTTGATGCCGTCTTGATCGACTCCGCCTGGCGCCAATAGCAGGCCGCCGTAAGCGAAGGCGCCGTTGCGCCAGATGTCGCGGCCGGAGAACAGGAGGACCCGCGCTTCATCGTCGTCGGCTGCCCAACCGGGGCGGGCCGATACGCACAAACAACAAACAACAAAGGCCGCCGCGATGCGCACCGCCGCGCGTACGCGCCCCCCGCGACACATCGAGGCCCCCGAGGCCCAGTCCAGTCCGGCAGTTACGCACCGTGATACCTTTACAACTTAAGGGTGGCGTCCGGTTGTTGTCCAACGGTATCGCGCTAATCGCGCAATAGTTGTAATAGCCTGAAGCTACACCAGCTACTGCGCCTGCCGCCGCTGTGCGAAAATCGGCCGAACATCGCCAAATGGCGGGGCTATAGTGCGATTCTTAGCGAGGTTCTGGCCGCATGACCCTGACCGATAGCCCCGCCACCTCCGCGTCCGACGAGGCCGCCCGCCGCCGCTCCATCGCCTTCCTCAATTGGGCGCATGCGCTCGATCATTTCGTGCTGCTGATCTACCCGACCGTCGTGATCGGGCTGGAGGTCATTTACCAGCGGCCCTATGCCGAACTGATCGCCCTGTCGACGGCGGCGTTCGTCGCCTTCGGCGTGTTTTCGCTGCCCGCGGGCTGGCTCGCCGACCGCTGGAGCCGCCGCAACATGATGGCGGCGTTTTATATCGGCTGCGGGGTCTCGCTGGTCGGCATCGCGGCCTCGCCCAATCTTCTCATGCTCGCGGCCGCCATGTTTTTGCTCGGCGTGTTCGCCGCCATCTACCATCCGGTTGGCATGCCGATGCTGCTGGAAGCCTCCCAGGCGCAGGGGCGCACGGTCGCGTTCAACGGCGTGTGCGGAAACTTAGGCGCGGCGCTGGCCGCCGGCGTCGCCGCCGCGATCGCGTCCTGGCTCGGCTGGCGCGCGGCGTTCCTGGTGCCGGCGATCGTGTGCATCGCCACCGGCGTCGCCTACGTCATGCTGGTGCCCGACGACCGCCACCACACGGCGAGCCGCAAGAAAGTCGCCGACGTGGTGCTCTCGCAGCGCGCGGCAATGATCATGTTCGGCCTCTATGTGGTGATCTCGCTCGCCGGCGGTCTCACCTTCAACACCATCTCGATCGCGCTGCCGAAGATTGTCGACGAGCGCCTCGGCGAAGGTGTGCCTCTGCTCGCGGTCGGCTCGCTCGCTACCGCCGTGTTCATGTGCGGCGCGGTGGCGCAGATCGTGGTCGGACGCCTGGTCGAACGGATCGCGCCCTATCAGCTGTTCGCCTTCATCGTGGCGCTGCAATTCCTCGGCATCCTGTGGGCGGCCAATTCCAGCGGCATGACGCTGATCCTGGCGCTCGCCCTCACCATGGCCGCGATCTACGGGCAGGTGACGGTCGGCGACCTGGTGATCGCGCGCTACACCGCCGATGCCTGGCGCGGCCGCGTCTACGCGGTGCGCTATTTCCTCACTTTCGTATCGGCTGGCGCGGCGGTGTCGATCATCGCCTTCCTCTACAGCCGCGGTGGCTTCGACCTGCTGCTGATGGTCGTCACCGGCATCGCCGCAGTTTTCCTGATCGGCGTGCTCGGCATCGTGTTCCTGGTCGCGGGCGTCGAGCGCGCGCGCAGCGGTGCAGCGCAGCCGGCTGAATAAAATGTTTCTTGGTCGCAGGATCTTTTCCGAAAACCGGTTCCCACTTTTCGGGACCATGCGCACTAAAAAAGCGGCGGGATCAGGTCCTCGACCTTCACGCGGGTGCGCTTTTTGACGTTCGCCACGATGCGGTCGCGATGGCACGCCTTCGGATCGCGGCAGTAGCAGAGCAGGCACACGCGCTTGCCCGACTTGATCAGCGCGATCAGCTCGTCGAGCGCGGCTTGCGCGTCCGGGGTTTTGATGTGCTTGTCGTAAATGCGCCAGAGCGTGTCGATGGCGCCCGAACGCGCGGCCTGCCGGCCTTCCGCAGGCGTCCGGAGCTTCTGCAAATGCACGTAAGCGATGCCGGCCTCATCGAGCGAGGCCGCCAGCTGGCGCTTGGAAAAGCCCGGGCGGCGCGACGCCGCGACCGCGCGGGTATCGACCAGCAGCTCGATCTTGGCGCGCTTGAGTTCGCCCAAGACTGCCTCGGGCTTGGCCTGCTGGTAGCCGATCGTGAATAAAGGATGCATCTTGCCGTCACAGGGCTGACACAAGCACGCGGTATATAGGCGTCAAGTTGGCGATTGGAAATTGTCGAGTACCGATCGCCGTGACGGCCACGATGAGAATCAGGCGACGCCGGATGTAAGCGCGCCTCTCATTTGTGGTCGTTTTCGTTTCAGTGCTGCTTATCAAGCAAAAGGCCCGGGATTGCTCCCGGGCCTTGGTGTTTCGTGTCGATGGGATGAAGGACTTTAGAAGTCCATCCCGCCCATGCCGCCGCCGCCCATTCCGCCGCCGCCAGGCATACCGCCGCCCTGGCCCTTCTTCTGCGGAACCTCGGCGACCATCGCCTCGGTGGTGATCAGCAGGCCGGCAACCGATGCCGCGCCCTGGATCGCCGAACGCACGACCTTGGTCGGGTCGATCACGCCCTTGCTGACGAGATTGCCGTACTCGCCGGCCTGCGCGTCGAAGCCCCAGTTGTACTGATCCTTCTCGAGGATCTTGCCGACGATGACCGAGCCGTCTTCACCGGCATTGGTCGCGATCTGGCGTGCCGGTGCCTGGATCGCCTTACGGACGATGTCGACGCCGTGCTTCTGGTCTTCGTTGGCAGTGCGCACCCTCTTCAGGGCGTCGGTGGCACGCAGCAGAGCGACACCGCCGCCCGGCAGGATGCCTTCCTCGACCGCGGCGCGGGTCGCATGCATCGCGTCGTCGACGCGATCCTTGCGCTCCTTCACCTCGATCTCGGTGGCGCCGCCGACGCGGATCACCGCAACGCCGCCGGCGAGCTTCGCCAGCCGCTCCTGCAGCTTCTCCTTGTCGTAGTCCGAGGTGGTTTCCTCGATCTGCGCCTTGATCTGCGCCACGCGCGACTCGATGTCGGCTTTCTTGCCGGCGCCGTTGATGATCGTGGTGTTTTCCTTGTCGATCATCACCTTCTTGGTGCGGCCGAGCATGTTGATGGTGACGTTCTCGAGCTTGATGCCGAGATCTTCCGAGATCGCCTGGCCGCCGGTCAGGACCGCGATGTCCTGCAGCATGGCCTTGCGGCGATCGCCGAAGCC
>JGI20191J14862_1000265_pt1 | contig 18101 bp, 19 predicted proteins | sample NGESurdeep092012_7_FD_14862 | JGI IMG/M metagenome (IMG submission 14862)
GNGNCNCATGCCAGGCTCCGCTCCTGGCCCAACCCGGCCGTTAAACGGTGAGTGCGGCATCGCTAAATGTAGTAGGTGTCTGTCTTAACCGGATAGGCAAGGGTGGAGGCTTTGGCCGTAACAGCCACAGCAATCAAAACCGCCGCTGAACTAGGATTCGGAAGGCAGGAGATTGTGGATGCGATTCAGAAGATGGAGCGTTCCCACTTCGTTAAGTCCATGACCTCGTATGCAGATCACAGGGTCTGGCAAGACGTTTACAACGTGCCGCACAGCGACGAACTAACTCTTTATGTAAAGTTCACCGCTGACACCGTAACAGAGTTCAAGCTCCTGTCGTTTAAGGAGAAGTCAAATGACTGACGCGCCCCTTTCGCCCGTAACTGGCAAGCCCATGGTCCGCGACACGCGGCCCATGGAGCTGACATACAAGGGTGAGTCAGAGACTGTGCAAATGCCCGGCTGGTATTGCCGGGATTCTGACGAAAGTATCCATACCGGCGAAGACATGAAGGTGTCAGATGCCGCGATTAAGTCTTTGAAGGTGAAGGCCGAGAAGCTGCTGCCACCCGATGAGATAAAGCGCATCCGCCACAAACTCGGCCTCACCCAGCGCGAAGCTGGCGAGGTCATTGGCGGCGGCCCAAACGCGTTTCAGAAGTACGAAAGCGGCGATGTGCTACTTAGTAAGGGAATGAGCAATTTTCTTCGCGTGCTCGATAAGCACCCCGAAGAAGTACCATCCCTAAAAGAGCAGGCCGCTGCTTAGCTCTTGCCCCGCTTCGGCGGGGCTTTCTTTTTTGCTCTTCGCTTGGCTCCAACCTTCATTTCAGAATGGGGCTTGGGCGGCGCGTTCAATAGATTGCCTAGAACGCGCTTAAACTCGGGCTCTTTTGTCGGATCGGATTTACCCATGCCAAGGCAACCTTTTTCGCCTATCCGTAAACGTCAACCGGGCGGAAAGGTCAGTGTCGGGAATGACATCCCTGGCCGAATGCCAGAATTAGACGCCCTTATAGGACGGTGTCTCATGATTTGGCCACCAGCCGAAGCTGAGATGGCCCTTGTCCTCGGTCTCCTTTTGGGCGCGGAAAATGCCGCAGCCATGGCCGTATTTCAATCACTGAGACGATCAAGCTCCCAACGGGAGGCTATTGCCGAGGCGGGGAAAATAAGATTGCCGCCTAGCGATCAAGATTTGCTGAACGCAGTTTTGAATGTGCACAAATCAATTGAGGCCGAACGGAATGCTTTAGCTCACGGCCATTTTGGTATGTACAGCGAGCTAAAGGATTCACTGCTTTGGATGGCCACCGTGGAGCGCCGGGAGGCGCTGCGCCCTGCGTCATTGGGCGCGCACGCCCCGCAAGCGGCCCCCCTGGGTAACCAGGAAAGGACCGTGGGCGTGCAGGCGGGCCGATCGCAAGGCTCGCCTAAAGGGGTCTCGCAAACCTCTGGCGCCTCCCGCCGCTCCACCGCCCTCCACGATGGGGGGCTGCGTTCCGCTCACCGCGAGCGGGGCGACGTGGCATAGCTCGGGCGCCTAAAACGTGCCGCGAGAACGATGGCGCTTGCGTGTATGCTGTCATTCCGGGGCGCGCAGAAGGCAAGATCGCGCGCTTCATCGAGCAGAAGGCGGACTGACAGCATGAGTGGTGGTTCTTCCCGCGAGCGGCTCGAGGCCGCGCTCACGCGCATCGACGATCCGAACGGCGAGGGCGCGCGCGCCTGTCTCACCGTCTATCGCGCCTCGGCGCGGGCCGCGGCCGAGGCCGCCGATGCGCGCGCGCGCGCCGGCATTTCGCTCGGTCCGCTCGACGGTGCCATCGTCAGCATCAAGGATCTGTTCGACGTCGCCGGCGAGGTGACGCGCGCCGGCTCCAAAGTGCTGGCCGAAGAAGCCAAGCCGGCCGCGGCCGATGCGCCGGTGGTGCGCTCTTTGCGTAGCGGAGGCGCCGTCATCGTCGCCAAGACCAACATGACCGAGTTCGCCTTCTCCGGCGTCGGCGTCAATCCGCATTACGGCACGCCCGGCAATCCGGCCGACCGCAAGCGCATTCCGGGCGGCTCGACCGCGGGCGGCGCGGTGGCGGTGGCGGACGCCATGTGCGAGGTCGCCATCGGCAGCGACACCGGCGGCTCCGCCCGCATTCCGGGCGCGCTCTGCGGTCTCGTCGGCTTCAAGCCGAGCCGGCAGCGGATTTCCACCGCCGGCGTATTTCCGCTGTCGCAAAGCATCGACTCGGTCGGGCCGATCGCCGCATCCGTCATTGACTGCGCCAAAGCTGACTCAGTGATGGCGGGCGAAAATTTCGACGCGCGCGAGCCGGCCCCGCTCGCCGGCCTGCGCATCGGCATCGCGCAAGGCATGCCGCTGGAGAATCTGGACGAGACGGTGGCCAAACGTTTTTCCGACGCCATCGACCGGCTGGAGCGCGTCGGCGCACGGCTCTCCAACGAGAAGCTGGCGCTGCTCGACGGCATGGCGCAGGTCAACAGCCGCGGCGGCATCCAGCCGGCGGAAGCCTTCACCGTGCATCGCGACCGGCTCAACCGGCGCGGCGACGCGCTCGATCAAAACGTGCGCACGCGGCTGGAACGGGCGCGCAACATCACCGCCGCCGACTACATCGAGATGGTCAACGAGCGCGCCGCGCTGATCCGCGCCATGGAGGCGCGGCTTGCCGACATCGACGTGCTGGCGATGCCGACTACGCCGATCGTGGCGCCGACCATCGAGGAGATGGCGGCGCCGGATATTTTCGCCCGCAAGAACGCCATGCTGCTGCGCAACACCGCGATCGCCAATTTTTTCGATCTCTGCGCCATCTCGCTGCCGCTGCCGCGCGACGGCGGCCTGCCGGTCGGACTGATGCTCATTGTGCGCAATGGTCACGACCACCGGCTGTTCCGCATCGCGGCGGCGATCGAGCGATTGCTCGGGACGTGAGGGCGGCGATCGGAAGTGGCGTCGCCGCCGTGTAATTTGATTTTTCGAGCCTGTTAGAACCGGAATAAATCCGCCATCATCCGGACCAACGGCCGCGTGCTGGGCCAAGGAGCAACTTGCCATGAAACGCAAATCGCCATCGAAGACCGCGCGCGTGACCCGCCGCACCTTCGCTGCCGGGCTCGGCGCCGCCGGCTTTCTCGCCGGGACCGCGCCGTTCAACATCGTCCGCGCGCAAGGGGCGGCCCTGAAAGTGGGCGTGTTGCTGCCGCGTTCCGGCTACCAGGCCGGTATCGGACAGGACTGCCAGCGCGGCGTCGATATCACGGCGGGGATTCTGAAGGACCTCGGCCTGCCTTCGCTGCAGATCATGAACGCCGACACCGAGACCAACGTCGAGGTCGCGCGGGCGCGGGCCGAGAAGCTGATCGGCGAGGGCGCACAGCTGCTGGTCGGCGCCTTCGATTCCGGCCAGAGCACGGCCATCGCGCAGGTGGCCGAGCAGAAGGGCATTCCTTATGTGATCAACATCGCCGCCGCCCCGCCGATCACCGAGCAGGGCTACAAGTTCGTGTTCCGCAACTTCCCCACTGCCGGCATGATCCTGCGCGACGCCTTCGTCGATCAGCTTCAAGTGTTCGAGCTCACCGGCGCGGCGCCGAAGACCGCGGTGTTCATGCACGTCAACGACACCTTCGGCACCGCGATGAAGGGCGGTATCGGCGCGGTGATGCCGAAATTCAACATGCCGTACAAAATCGTCGAGACGATCGCCTACGATCCGGCGGCGCGCGACCTGTCGGTGGAAATCTCCAAAGCCAAGGCGACCGGCGCCGACGTGTTGCTGATGGTCAGCCGGCTCAACGATGCCATTCTGCTGACGCGCGAATTGGTCAAGCAGCGCTGGACGCCGATGGCGATCCTGAGCATGGGCCCGGGCTGGTACGAGGACCAGTACCTCAAGACCCTCGGCAAGCTATCCGACGGGCCGCTGAGCTTCGTGCCCTGGTACGATCCGAACAAGAAGCTGTCGAAGCAGCTCGATGCCGCGCTCGCCAAGGCGCATGCGGGCGTCAACCTGAACACCAACCACGTCTACACCTTCGAGGCGCTGCTGATCGCCGCTGACGCCTACAAGCGCGCCGGCTCGAGCGATCCGAAGGCGCTCGCCGACGCTATCCGCAAGACCAACATCACCGACAATGTCAGCATCGGCCCCGGCATCGGGTTCGACGCCAAAGGCCAGAACGACAAGATCTTGGGTGGCGGCATCCAGAACCGCGGCGGCAGGCTGCTTACCGTGGCGCCGAAGGAAGCGGCCAACGGCAAGCCGGAATGGCCGCTGGATCCTTACGACAAGCGCGGCTAAGGCGCGCTTCGTTTCCCTTTGCTCCGGCGGTCGTGGCCGCCGGAGCATTGCGTCATTAGGATTGCTCAGTGCCGGCAGATATCTATCTCAATGTCGCCGTTGGGGGCGTATTGACCGGCCTCGTTTACGGCCTGATGGCGCTCGGCCTGTCGGTAATCTTCGGCGTGGTGCGCGTGGTCAATTTCGCCCACGGCGAGATGATGACCATCGCCATGTATATCGCGGTGACACTGTTCTCGGCCTTCCACCTCGACCCGCTGCTGATGCTGGTGCCGATCGCCGCGGTGCTGTTCGCCTTCGGCTATGCGCTGCAGGCGGGCGTGATCAATTCCTTCATCACGCGGCCCGAGCACACCCAGTTTCTGCTGCTGGTGGCGCTGGCGATCATCATCGTCAACGTCCTGCTGATCGTGTTCGGCCCGGACGCGCAGAACGTGCAGACCTCGTATTCCTATGACAGTTTCCAGGTCGGACCGCTGATTGTCGACGCCACCAAGGCCTATGCCGCCGCCGCCGCCATCGCGGTCGCGGTCGCGCTGTTCGTTTTCTTCAAATACACCCGCATCGGCACGGCGATCCGCGCCTGCGCCGACAACTACACCGGCGCGCTGGTGGTCGGGCTCGACGTCAGGCATCTCTATGCCTTGACCTTCGGGCTGGGTGCGGCCTGCGTCGGCGCCGCCGGCGTGATGCTGGTGCTGATCGTCGACGTCACGCCCGCGCTCGGGCCAGCCTACACCTTGCTCGCTTTCGTCATCGTCATCACCGGGGGCTTAGGCTCGATGCCGGGCGCGCTGCTCGGCGGCGTGCTGATCGGGCTCACCGAGGCGATGGCGGGATTGCTGTTCACGCCCTCGGCCAAGAGCATGTTCGCCTTCGCCATCCTGGTTCTGGTGCTGCTGTTCCGCCCGCAGGGCATCATGGGCAAGAGGACCGCATGATGGGGGCGGCATGATCGCGCGCCTGATCGAGGGTGTGCCGCGCCGCGCCTTGGCTATGCTGGGCGTGCTGCTGGTGGCGCTGACGGCGGCGCCGCTCATCGCCAGCGATTACCTGCTCACCGTGCTGATTTTGATCTTGTACTTCGCCTATATCGGGCAGGCCTGGAACATCATGATGGGCTTTGCCGGGCAGCTGTCGCTCGGGCACGCGCTCTATGTCGGGCTCGGCGCCTATACCGCGGCGGCGCTCTACGTCCATTTCGGCATCGGTCCGTGGCTCGGCCTTTTGGTGGCGGTGCCGGTGGCGGCGCTGGCCGGCGCGTTCATCGGCTTTCTCGCGTTCCGCTTTCGCGTCGCCGGCGTCTATTTCGCCATTCTCACCATCGCGGTCGCGGAATTCGCGCGCGTCGGCTTCGATCATTTGAGCTGGACCAGCGGATCGTCAGGACTGTTCCTGCCGGTCGCGCAATACGCCCATAACGATCTCTGGAATCTGCGCGGCCATCCGGCGATGTTCTATTACATCCTGCTCGCCGCGACCGTGCTCGCCTTCATTTTCTGCCGCGCGCTGCTGCAAAGCCGCGTCGGCTATTTCTGGCGAGCGATCCGCGAAGACGAGGAAGCCGCGCGCTCGGCCGGCATCGATGCGTTCCACTACAAGATGATCGCAGTGGTGATTTCCGCCGCCATGACGTCGTTTGCCGGCGTGATCTATGCCTTCTTCTACAACAACCTGTTCCCGGAGCAGGTGTTTCACATCGCGCGCTCGATCGAGATCATTCTCGGGCCGATCGTCGGCGGCGTCGGCACGCTGTTCGGGCCGATCCTCGGAGCCTTGCTGCTGACCGGCTTAGCGGAAACGCTCACCGCCGCGCTTGCCGCGCTCGGCGTCAATCTGCCCGGCGCCAAGCAGGTGTTCTACGGGTTCTGCCTGCTGCTGGTGATCATGGCGCTGCCCGACGGCGTGTGGCCATGGCTGTGCAAACGCATCGGCCTGACGGAACGCAACCAATGAGCGCGCTCTTGTCGGTCGACGCCGTCAGCAAGCGGTTCCGCGGCCTGGTCGCGGTCGACCGGCTCAGCTTCGAGGTGCCCGAAGGCGGTATCTTCGCGGTGATCGGCCCCAACGGCGCCGGCAAGACCACGCTGTTCAACATGATCGCCGGGGTGTTTGCGCCCGACAACGGCTCCATCACCTTCGCTGGCGAGCGCATTGACGGCTTGCCGCCTGACAAGATCTGCCGGCGCGGTATCGGGCGTACCTTCCAGATCGTGCGGCCGTTTCCGGGCTTAAGCGTCGAGGATAACGTCATCGTCGGCGCGCTGCTGCACCGGCATCGTGTCGACGCTGCACGCGCGCATGCGCATGAGGTGCTGCGCCGCCTCGACCTCTACGACAAGCGCGCGCAGCGCGCCGCGGCGCTCACGCTGCCCGACCGCAAGCGGCTGGAGGTGGCGCGCGCGCTCGCCACCGATCCGAAATTGCTGCTGCTCGATGAGGTGATGGCGGGACTGCGGCCGATGGAGACCGATCGCATCGTCGCCATCTTGCAAGAACTCAATCGTGAAACCGGGCTGACCATTCTTTTAATAGAGCACGTGATGCGCGCGGTGATGGCGCTCGCCTCGCGCATTCTGGTGCTGCATCACGGCGCCGCCATCGCGCAAGGCACGCCCGAGCAGGTCGTGCGCGACCGCGCGGTGATCGACTCCTATCTCGGCGCGGAGGCGGTTAGCGCATGATCCCGAAAAGCATGTCCTCGACCCCGATCGGGGATGGCAACCGGTTTTCGGGCGAGATCATGCGCAAAAGGATAGAGCCATGATGTTGAAGATCGAGAATCTCGACGTGTTCCACGGCGACGCCCAGGCGCTCGACGGCGTCTCGCTCGAGATCGAGGAGGGCGCCATCGTCGCCATCGTCGGCGCCAACGGCGCCGGCAAGACCTCGCTCATCCGCACCATCGCCGGCATGCACAAACCGGCAGGCGGGCATATTTATTTTCGTGGGCTCGATATCGCCGGCTGGCCGAGCCACAAGGTTTGTGATCTCGGCATCGGCCAGGTCGCCGAAGGGCGTCAGGTTTTCCCGTCGCTGTCGGTCGCCGAGAACCTGGCGATGGGCGCTATGGTGCCGCGCGCGCGCGACGAACGCGATAAAAACCTCGACCACGTCTATACGCTGTTCCCGGCTCTCGCCGAGCGCCGGCATCAGGCCGCCGGCACGCTGTCGGGCGGCGAGCAGCAGATGCTCGCCATTGGACGATGTTTGATGGGCGCGCCGGATCTGGTGATGTTCGACGAGCCGTCGCTCGGCTTGGCGCCCACGGTCGTGCAGAGCGTGCTGCAGACCGTGCGCGACCTCAATCGCGAGGGCCTCACCTGCGTGCTGGTAGAGCAGAACGTGGCGGTGTCGCTCAAGCTCGCCAGCCAAGCCTATGTACTGGAGAACGGCCGCATCACGCTGGCCGGCTCGGGCGCGGCGTTGCTGGTCGACGACCGCGTACGGCAGGCTTATCTCGGGCTATGACGCCTACTTCAGCGGCGGCCCGATGGTCACGGTAAGCTTGCCGACGCCCTCGACTTCGCATTCGATCTTGTCGCCGGCAACGGTGGCGGCGACGCCCGACGGCGTGCCGGTCATGATGATGTCGCCGGCCGCGAGCGCGACCATTTCCGAGAGCTTGGCGATCGTCTCCGGCACGTTCCAGATCATCTGGTTGAGATCGCCGTCCTGGCGCAGCTTGCCGTTGACCTTGAGCGTGATCTTGCCCTTGGTGGGATGACCGGTCTCGGCTGCCGGCTTGAGCGGTCCGCAGGGCGCGGAATGGTCGAAGGCCTTGCCAACTTCCCACGGCCGCTTCACGTCGCGCGAGGCGATCTGCAGGTCGCGGCGGGTGAGGTCGATGCCGACGGCGTAGCCGTAGATGCAATCATTGGCCTTAGCCACCGGGATGTTGCGGCCGCCGCTCTTGAGCGCGACCACCAGCTCGACCTCGTGGTGCATGTCCTTGGTCAGCGACGGGTAGGGCACCGTTCCGCCGTCCGGCACGATCGCGTCGGCGGGCTTGGCGAAGAAGAACGGCGGCGCGCGCTCGTCCTGCCCCATCTCGCGGATGTGCTCGATATAGTTGCGGCCGACGCACCAGATGCGGCGAACGGGGAAGGTTTTGCCTGAGCCGGCGACGGCGATCGTCGCTTGCGGGGCCGGCGGAATGACGTAGCGGCTGTCGTCGGTCATGATGAATTGGCCGTTGGGTATGATTTTGGTTGGGGAATTGACCCGAGCGCAGAACACGCCGGGCCATCGATTGCCGTGGGGTTATCAGGTGTGATGCGCAGCCGTCAACGGCCCAGCTCTCGGGTCCAAGTCTCGCAGTTCAGACCCGCGGTCGGCTAGGACGATGCGACCGCCGCGACCGGCGGGCGCGCCTCCTGCTCCTTGAGCTGGAGCCGATAGAACAAGGCGTAGCGGCCGCTCTTGCGCAGCAATTCGTCGTGCCGGCCGAACTCCAGCGCGCGGCCATTCTCCACCACATAGATGCGGTCGGCATGCGAGACCGTGTGCAGCCGGTGCGCGATCGCCAGCGTGGTGCGGCCCTGGCAGAGACGCTCCATCGCCTCGCGCACCTGCAGTTCGGATTCGGAATCGAGCGCGGCGGTGGCCTCGTCGAGCAGAATGATCGGCGCATTCTTGATCAGCGCGCGTGCGATGGCCACCCGCTGGCGCTGGCCGCCGGAGAGCTGCAAGCCGTGCTCGCCGACCGGCTGGTCGTAGCCGCGCGGGAAGGTCATGATGAAATCGTGGGCATAGGCGCCCTTGGCGGCGGCGACGATCTCGTCCTCGCTGGCGCCCGGCTTTCCGAATTCGATGTTTTCGCGGATCGTGCCGCGGAACAGGAACGTGTCCTGCCCGACATAGGCGATATGCTGGCGCAGCGAGTGGCGCGACACTTGGGCGATGTCCTGCTCATCGATGATGATCTTGCCGGCCTCGGCCTCATAGAAGCGCAGGATCAGATTGAACACGGTCGACTTGCCGCCGCCCGAAGGCCCGACCAGCGCGGTCAGCTTGCCCGGCTCGGCCACGATCGACATGCCGGATAGCACCGCTTCGTCGCTGCGATAGCCGAAATGAACGTCGTCGAATTCCAGCCGCGGCGTCTTGATCTGCAACGCCGACTTGTCGTTGTCGATCGGCTCGCTCGGTGGGCTGTCGATCACCTCAAACAGGATGCGCACGCCCACCAGCCCGCTGTTGAGCTCGATGTTGAGGCGGGCAAGGCGCTTGGCCGGTTCGTAGGCCAGCAGGAAAGCGGTGATGAAGGAGAAGAATTGCCCGGCTGTCGCGCCGGTGTCGATCACGCGATAGCCGGCATAGATCAGGGCCATGGCGATGGCGCAGCCGCCGAGCGTCTCCATCAGCGGGCTGGCGCGATTGGAGACGCGCGCCATCTTGTTGGCCTCGTGCTCGACCGCGGCGACGTTGCGGTCGAAACGCTCGCGCATGATGTCTTCGAGCGTGAAGGCCTTGACGATGCGGATGCCTTGCAGCGTTTCCTGCAGCGTCTCAATGATGCGCGTGCCGCCGTGGAATTGGGTGCGCGCGATGGAGTAGATGCGACGGATCAGCTTGCGCAGAACCAAGAACGCCGGCGGCACGACCACGAAGCTGAAAAACGACATCACCGGGTCCTGCACCACCATCACCGTCACCAATCCGATCAGCGACAGCAGATCGCGTCCGAGCGAGGTGATCAGCAGGTTGAGTACCTGCGTCGCCGCCGCGGCGCCGGTCGACAGCCGCGCGATGAATTCGGTCGAATGCCGGTCGGAGAAGAAACTGAGGCCTTCGTTGAGCAGCTTGGCGAAAACGGCGCGCTGATTGTCGGCGACGATCCGGTTGCCGATGCGCGAAAGCATGACGCTGTGGCCGTAGGTCGCTAGCCCCTTGGCGGTGAACAGCACGGCGATGATGCCGCTGAGCGTGACGATCCCGGCGAGATTACGATTGATGTAGGCCTGATTGATGACGTCGCCGATCAGATAGGCGCTGATTGCCGTGCAGGCGGCGGAAAACGCCATCAAGGTGAAGGCGATCGCGTATTTGCGCCAATGCACGAAGCCTTGTTCGGTCAGCAATCGCCGGATCAGGGCAAAGGCGCCGTAACGCTCGTCGTCAGCCGATGGCAAGGTGTGTTCGTTCATCCACCCTCTGTCGGGCATTGATTATGGCATGTTGCAAACCGATCCATTTTGCGTGGATCGGAGCCCGTGCTTACATCTTTTTTTCGATTGCGCATGATCTTTTCCGAAAACCGGTCCCCCCTTTTCGGGATCATGCGCTAAGACGCGGACAGGGGCGTTGTTTCCTTGCCTGCTGGCAACGAAATTTTCAAGCCAAAAGGTGGTAAAAAAGGCGGCGCAGTCGCTGGTTTCTCGTGCGATCAGGCGGCGGCGGTGCCGCGCTTGCCCGGTAGCCGCTTTTCCCAGGCGAATGCATGGCGGACGATGGTGTCGAGGTCCTGGAATTGCGGGCGCCAATCGAGTATCGAGCGGATGCGGTCGACATTGGCCACCAGTGCGGCAGGATCGCCCGCCCGCCGGCCGCAAATCTCCACGGCAAAATCGCGTCCGCTCGCGCGCCGCACCGCGTCGATCACTTCGAACACCGAAGAGCCGCGGCCATAGCCGCAATTGAAGGTCGCGCTGGCGCCGCCGCGGCGCAGATGGGCGAGCGCCGCCGAATGCGCGCGCGCGAGATCGCTGACATGGATATAGTCGCGAATGCAGGTGCCGTCCGGCGTCGGATAGTCGGTGCCGAAGACGTCGATCTTGGGCCGCTTGCCGAGCGCGGCTTCGCAGGCGACCTTGATCAGATGGGTGGCGGCCGGCGTGGATTGCCCGGTGCGCAGATTCGGATCGGCGCCGGCGACATTGAAGTAGCGCAACACCACGAACCGCAGCCCATGCGCCTTGCCGGCATCGTGCAGCATGATCTCCGACATCAGCTTCGAGGTGCCGTAAGGCGAGATCGGCTGCGTGGCGGCATCCTCGCGCACGGGCGTCCGCTCGGGATTGCCATAGACGGCGGCGGTGGAGGAGAAGATGAATTGCTTGACGCCGCTTTCGACCGCGACGTCGAGCAGGCTGCAGGTATTCATCGTGTTGTTGCGGTAATATTCGAGCGGATCGATTACCGATTCCGGCACCACGATCGACGCGGCGAAATGGATGATGGAGGTGACGCGATAGTGCGCGATGGTCTCGGCCACCAGCTCGCGGTCGCCGGTGCTGCCGGCGACGAACGGAACCGTGCCGGGGATCAGGAAGCGGAACCCGGTCGACAGGTTATCGAGCACGACCACCGGCTCGCCGGCATCGACCAGTTCATGCACCATGTGGCTGCCGATATAGCCGGCTCCGCCAGTGACCAGGATCGTCATAACCTATGTCCTCGAATGTTCGCTAATTTTAGCGGGCGCCCGTAAAAGAGCGCTTAGGCCGCACAGCCAGTGGCCATGGTTATGGCGGCCATGCTTAATGCTCCGTATATGCCTAGCGCATGATCCTGAAAAATGGGAACCGGTTTTCGGAAAAGATCATGCGCCAGCAAAATGTTAGGTCTTGGTTCTGATCCAATCAGAACGGATCAGACTCTAGTATAAGCGCGATATGGCCGAGATTCTATTCATCAAGACCTCTTCGCTCGGGGATGTGATCCATCACATGCCGGCGTTGACCGAGGCGCGCGCGCGGCGCCCCGACGCCCGTTTTGCATGGCTAGTGGAGGAGGCCTTTGCACCGCTGGTCCGCCTGCATCCGGCGGTGGATGAGGTCATCCCGGTGGCCTGGCGGCGCTGGCGCAAGTCCCTGTATGCGCCCGCGACCCTGGCCGAGATCGCCGACAGCCTGGGCGCCATCCGCGCACGGCGCTACGACGACATCGTGGACAGCCAGGGCCTGCTGCGCTCTGCCGTCATCGGCCGGTGCGCGCGCGGCCGGCGCCATGGTTACGACATCCGCAGCATCCGCGAGCCGCTCGCAGCAGCGTTCTACGACATTCGCCACCGCGTCAGCCGCGACCTGCACGCGGTGGAGCGCAACCGGATCCTCAGCGGCCTGGCGCTCGGGTATGCGCCGCAGGGCGCGCCGGATTTCGGGCTTGATCGCGCACGATTAGCCAGCCCAGGGCCGCGCTATGCCGTGCTGCTGCACGCCACGGCGCGGCCGGAAAAGGAATGGCCGGAGGCGCATTGGATCGCGCTCGGCCACGCGCTCGGCCGCCAGGGGATCGAGTTGGTGGTGCCGTGGGGCACTGCGCCTGAGCGCGCGCGCAGCACCCGCATCGCCGCCGCGCTGCCACGCGCGCGCGTCCCCGAGCGGGCGCCGCTCGATGCGGTCGCTCGCCTCATCGCCGGCGCGCAATTCGTGGTCGGGGTCGATACTGGATTGTTGCATCTGGCGGGGGCGCTCGGCGTGCCGCTGGTCGCGATCTTTGCCGGCAGCAAGCCGGCGCTCACCGGACCGGTAGGATCGGGGCCGATCGGCGTGGTCGGAACGGGGGGAAGTCCGCCGTTTGTTGCGGCAGTGGCGAACGCTGTCGAAACCATCGCGCCGCCCGATATAATAAACTGATATCATTATCTGGGCGGGTCGAAGGCTGGCGATGATCTAGTCTTGTCGCCGAGATTCGAAGTGCCCCCGCGACCCCGAGATACCCCGCGATGAATTAGCGTTGCTCAATCTGTGCTGCGCAGCGCAGAGAGGCTAAGATGGTTGCTTGGAGACCCGCCCGTGGCGCGCATTTTCGTCAGCCAATCTAGTCCGGACGCTGAGCCGGCAAAGCGCTTGCGCGCGTGGCTGTGCATACAATGGTTCACCCCGGTCATCGATCTGAGGCATACAAGTTTGACGGCAAATCAAGCTCCGGCTTTTTTCTGCTTGGCCGCTATGATTGCAAATAATTCGATCTTCCGTTTAGGAGCAATGCCTTTTGCATGGTCATTCACCGTCATTTTCATTGTCACAATTATAGCAATCCTAGCGCCGCATTTCGCCCCGCCAGGCAAACTTACTCGGCCGACCTTTTGGAATGTGGCGATCGGGCTTATGGCATTGCTGCCTGTGATTGCGAGCCTGGCGTTCGGCTGGAATCGGGAATTCGCCTTTAGCGGCGACCAGGGACTTCACCTCAAACTGGCCTATTACTTTGGCTACTGGTGGGCATTGCCGCCCGGCACGCCGGCGGCCGGCATTCTCGGGCGAACACTCAGCTAGCCAATTTCCATGAAATTCTTGCAAAACCGTGGCAACTTTTGTGGTCCCGCTCCGCGCTCCTTTTCATTCTGTTCGTCGCTGTTTGGCGGATTTACCGGCGATCGCCGCTCGCGGCTCTCGCATTTGCAACGATTTCGTTCGTCGGATGGGGCCTATTAGAACAGACAATCTATCTTCGTTTTCCCTATGCTGGCTACTTCTTGTATCTACCGTTCATTGGTCCTGCCTACCTGCTTGGCCACATTGATCTGGCAGGCCGAATTCCCAACGCGTTGGCGGCGGCAGCGTGGCTGTTTATTCTGCGGCCAATTCTATTGAAGCGCTGGCCCGATGTCGCAATATTGCCGATCGCGGCGCTGGTCCTTTGGCATAAGGACGTTCTGTATTATTTTGATTCCGCTTATCTCGAGCCGTGGCCGGTTATTTTCTCGCTGCTTGCGGTTGAAATTCTGATCGCACAGGGCCGGCAAGGCGCACCGATTGCCTGCTTGATGGTCGGATGCGCGGCCGCATTTAAAGAACCATTTATTCTTCCATTGCCGCTCATATGGCTAGCTTCGATATTACCATGGATATCGCTGCGCGATGCGATACGACCGACTGTCATTGCGCTCGCCGCCGGTTTTCCGTTTTTGTCTTATTATTTTGCGCGAAACAACGTGCCGGAAACAGACATCGTTTGGAACCGACCATTCGTATTCACAGCATCAACGGATCAATTGCTTATCTATGCGAACGAGTTTGCGCATCGAATGGCAGAGGCCTTTCCTGGTTCAAGCGCAATCGTCGGCATTGTTGCGATTGCTCTCCTGCCAACCCTGCTCTGGCGTGGAACACCCGAACGGCGTGTCTTGCTCATCCTGATTGCTGCCGGGTTCGTCTCAGTTTTATTTTTTGCAGTTGATACAATCGCCCAAGGATGGCCTGGCTATTTCCGTTATTTTCTGTGTTCATTTCCGTTTTTCGCAGCGGGCGTATTTGCGCTCGGGTATTTATTGAGCGCTCGTTCAGCGCTCGTAGTCGGCGTTGCGGCGCTGGCGCTGCAAGCACCAAGTGCTTTGACTGCGGTTATGCGCTCAGCCGGCCCAGGGACGGAGCGGAATTTTGTCGAACACTATGAAGCTCCGCTTGTCTTTCCGTTGCAGTCGCTTCTCGCCGAAGCGCGTCAGGCCGGGATGCTCAAGCCGAGTGACATCGTTGTTGCTAACCAACCCGACGACACCGTCAGAACTGTCCCGGGAATCAATATTGAATATGGCCGGCTCGGCGAACTACGGTGTCAGTGTGATGACGAGCACCGAAATGTGATGGCGCTTTTCATTCGCTATACTAATTTGAATGCGCCATTTGCTGACAGCGCCCAACCGCGAACTCATTTTTTTGGAAATTTGCCGCCCGATCGAGAGAACGTTTGGCGCGCAAACAGGGCAGCCCGCCCCGCCTGCCTCGCGGAACTGCGGCGAACGTGCAAGAACTTCATCGAACGAGTTGAAGGCGGCGAGGTCGTCGGCGCCATCGGGTCTCGTTGATTGATACGGTAGGGTGGTGACGGCAGACTTGCGTCACGCGATCAGTTTCTTGCCGATAAACAGTCCCATTGGTAAATACCTGCCTTGGTGAGGAAGTACAGAAACGAAACACGCAACACACCAAAACCGTATTTCACGCTTCGCTGAAAATTGATGGATGAGGCTTCTTTAAAGTATTTGGTGGGACAGGTTATCTCGGCAATATCGAACCCATTGTAAAAGATTTGCGCAACCACTTCATTGTCGAAAATAAAATCGTCAGAGTTTTTGTCGAACGGAATTGTATCCAGCACTTCACGCGCATAAGCCCTGAAGCCGGTGTGATATTCGGATAACTTCTGATTCATCAGCAGGTTTTGAAAAAGGGTGAGCAGCCGGTTGGCGATGTATTTGTACATCGGCATTCCGCCGGTCAGCGCACCTTTGCCCAAAATGCGAGATCCAAAACCGACCGGATACACCCCGTTACCGATGATGCTCACCATCGCAAGAACCAGATGCGGGGTATACTGATAATCGGGATGAAGCATGACAATGATGTCAGCATTCAAATCCAATGCTCGCCTGTAACAGGTCTTCTGATTGGCGCCGTAACCGCTGTTTTTCTCGTGAATGATGATTTGTTTAATGCCAAGTCGCTTCGCAATGTTAACGGTATCGTCTTTGCTATGGTCATCCACCAGAATGACTTCGTCGACCACATCGAAAGGAATTTCAGCGTAGGTGTTTTCGAGCGTCAGTTCTGCATTGTAAGCAGGTAGCACAACAACAACTTTACGATCTTTGTACATGCGGGACTTGGCCTACATTCGCAAAAATATACTGGGCGGACGATAGCAAACGGTGCGGTTCGGGGGGGCGACAAGCCAAGGCAGGCTGGTTTCCGTTTAGCTGCGTCGTGGTGCTAGACTAGGCCGCGCCGGCGCGCAACAGATCGTGCACGTGAATAATGCCGATCGGCTTGCCGGCCTCGACCGCGAACAGCGCGGTCACCTTCAATGAATTGCGGATATCCAGCGTCTCGCTGATGAGCTGATCGGGACGCGCGGTCTTCGGTCGGTGCGTCATGAGGTCGTGGACGCGCGCATCGAGCAGGTTATTGCGCATGTGGCGGCGAAGGTCGCCGTCGGTGATGATGCCGACGCAGCCGAAGCCCTTGGTCGACATTTCGAGGATAGCATCGGCCCTGTGGGTGCCAGCGGCGCCAACGAATGATCGATTGCCTTTAATCCCGCATTCGCCAGATGAACGGAACTTATCCGGCGAATGTCGGCTGAGGCCGAAAAGGCCTGTAGCGCGCCGGGGCGCGCTACAGGGATCATGATCGGTCGAGATCAGGCTGAGCGACATCCGCCCAGCCTGAAGTTAGGTCAGATGGAGCGGCCCGAACGGCTGGCCCGGCGTGTCCTGCCGGACAGCACTGTCAGCGTGACTGACGCGAGGCCGGAGGATCCGATCGCCCGGGCGCCAGCCGGGATCAGGTCGATGACCCGACCCGGGATGAAAGGGCCGCGATCGTTGATGCGGACGACCACGGAGCGGCCGGTCCGGATGTTGGTGACCTCGACCATCGTGCCGAACGGCAGAGTGCGATGAGCCGCAGTGAGTGCGAAGGTATGGGCATACTCGCCGTTGGCGGTCAGCTCACTACTGTATACCGATGCAATACCGGTCTGTGGGCCCGCCATAACCGACGAAGAAAATGAAATAGCTGCGATTAAAATCAAAACTCCAAAGACTACGTTGCGCCGACCATTCATTCTATAGCCTCATATATTGTTGATATTGTCATCAACCGCGAAACTGATCCGCAGTTGATAGAGGCCGGTACTTATCAAGTATCGTTATTGTGCGACGCAGCAAAGTATAATGTTGCCGAAATTGATTATTTTGGCAGCGATTGACTACCGCTCAGCGCCGCCGCGCCCAGCCAGCGCCGTGAGCGCCAACGGCGCAGCTGCAAGGACATCAGCTGGAATTGGCATTAGCCGAGAGGCTGGAATTGGCATTAGCCGAAGGGGTGCGTAGGCCTCACCAGCCCATGCCGTAGTTCTCCTGCGCCAAGCGCATATAGTAATTGCCATCCGCACCTTTCGCCTCGGAGCGTGCGACCTGCTTCTTTGTCGTCTTATGTTTGGCGGCCAGCTTTTCTGGTTTGGTGGATTTGGCAAACGCCAAGGCCTCGGGCGGCGTCGCGGCTTGCGGAATTGCGGAAGCCGTCATCGCCGGAGGTGGCACGTCGCGCGCTGTGGGAATGTCAGGTGGCGCTTTCCAGCGCTGCGGCAGGCCGTTGAAATTCGTGCTGAACCACAATGGCGGCGGCGGACCGATTGCGGTTTCAGCGAGCATGATCATGCCCATAAGTATGCTGCCGACGACTGCGAAATACGCAAAGAGCGGCATGGAGCACCCCACACGCGCTTAACTGTTTGCAGAGCAATGCATAATTGCAGATTTAGTTCCGGCTTCCGCTGAAAAATGCCCTGTCGGTGGCATCGCGAAGATTGCCAATAAATCCAACGAACTGATTCAACGCGAGCGCGCGCAACTGCATTGGCCCGGCATTGCTAGTCGATCGGACGCGATGACTCACTGCGGAGGAATTTTCGGGCAATCCACTTGCGCAACTCCTCCAACGCCAGCATGCCGGCTCCCAACGCGATCAGCAGCAACCATAGCTCGCCCGGAACCGGAGCCGTGTCGAGCAGCCAATTTCCCGCCGGCGTGTAGTTGATCACCAGCGCCAGGACGATTTCCACCATCACGCCCCATAAGATTAGGCGGTTGCCGAAAAGACCCGTCGAAAACACCGACCGCACCGAACTCCTGCACAGGAATACGCCGACGATCTGCATGACGATGATGGCGCTGAGGCAGGCGGTGGTGGCGCGCAGATAGAGCGGGTCGTTCGCCGCCAGGCTCTGCCCGTAACTCCAGCCGCCACCGAGCAGAACGAAGAAGAATGCGGCCATCGCGATAGCCGCTTCGATCGGTCCGAGGAAAAGATAGGCGCGCGATGCCACGGACCAGCT
>JGI20191J14862_1000270_pt1 | contig 18052 bp, 20 predicted proteins | sample NGESurdeep092012_7_FD_14862 | JGI IMG/M metagenome (IMG submission 14862)
CTTGGACCATGCCGGCCACCATCGACGATCCGGCGATTTTGGACGAGATCGGCGCGGCGATGAAGACGCACGGCGTGGGGAGCTAGCCCGCTCCGCCGCTACGTTTTCAAAGAAAGTCAGCCCTGGCGGCTTCGCGCGAACGGCGGCATAGTGGCGCGATGGCCAACAAGAATGCCTTTGCAATCGTTGGTATTGCGCTCGCTTTGATGGTCGGCGTTATCGTGGGCGTCGGCATTGTAGGGACGATTCTGCTGTTTCTCTACGGGATCGTCGTTTCCGTTTTCAGAAACGCATTTGGCATCGAACTGCCGTACCCATTCTAGAGGGGCCATGCCGGCGACCATCGCCAACCCCCGTCACTTCACGTTGATGACAATCACCCGCGCTAGTGGCGGCCGGCCGCCGCTCATGACGTTGTAGGAGACCGAGTCCGTGCCATGAAAGCCGGACTTGGATTTGTATCTGAGCGTGATGCCGGTGATGGTCTTGCCCGCGCACGTGCCGGTGTTCCCTGCGGCGGGCGTGTTCGCGGGCAATGTGCTCGTTATTCCCGGCGCGACTGCAACGGTTCCGTTCACGGGATTTTTTGTGATGCTCACCGTGACAGCAAGCGCATTGCAGCTTCGATCCCAGGCCCGCTCATGCGCGATGCGGGTATCGACCCCGGATTCCGCCGACCGCGTCAGGGTGAGTTCCTGGGCGCAAGCCAACGCGGCCCCCATCAGAGAGGCGATCAGGCAAGCCAGCGAAACAGTCCGCGTTCGCATCTCAGCCCCCCGTTGCAACCGGCATTTCCGCGCGATGACATCAACGATAGCAGACGGCGCGGTTGCCACGAAAGCCACGCGTCGGCTGCGGGGCGCCTTTCGCTGCTTGCCCCAATCAATGCGCGCTTGGGGTGTGGGTCAGTTTGGATTTATGTCCTAAATTCAGCCCTAGCAGCCTCGCGCGAACGGCTGCATATTAGTCGCATGGCGCATTTGGCCCAGAAAATATTGCGGAAAGTTATCCACGCGGCGGCTGTTGTCGCCCTATTAACAGGCGTTGCTTCCGCCCAGTCGCTGATGCCGGGTCTCAATTTATCGGGCGACAAGCCTCCATTGACGCCGCAAGAAGAAGAAAAGCGAAAAGCCATTGAAGATTCATATAAATCGGCACTAAAGAAAATCCCCGATAAGCAAAAGTCTGTTGATCCGTGGGGAAACATTCGCCCAAATCCATCTACCGCACCTAAGACCAAACAAGGGCAGCAATGAAAAAGCGTCCTCGCGACCCGCGCTTGGGGGTGGGTCAGTTTGGATTTAAGTCCTAAATTCGGCCACTAGCGACTGTCGTAAAGTGAGACTATCGTTCGCTGATGGCCAAATCCCCCCGTGTCACCTTTCATCCCAACCGGATTGCCGAAGGCGATTGGCAAATCGAGGCTCGCTGCCCCGGCGCAGAAATTCGATATGTAACCGGCTTCAAAACCAAAGCCGAGATTGATGAATGGCTCGCGGGGGACGGCAAAATTAAATGGCTAAGGTCACAGGGTTACGCAAAATGACCGGCCACCGTAAACGCCCTCTAAGAAAGTCGCGAACCACGCTCACGCCGTCGCATTGCGCATGATGTATTACAATTTCGTCGCATCCATCAGACGCTGCGCGTGACGCCAGCCATGACGGCGGAGTGCAAAATAGACCACTCATTTTGCGATGGCACCGCGAAATAGGAGTGTCCCTGCCGCCACAATCAAACTGAGACACTACCTAAAACTGACCCCCTAATCGGCGCNTGACAGGACTATAGTCCTTATGCTTATATTCCTACACCTGTCCAATGANNGGCGCTTCTAGAGGCGTTCTTGAGGTGGGGCAGGTGCGGCGCCCGCGGGCGTGCCTCGCAAGCACGCACTCGGGAGGCCCTGGGTCGCCGTCCGTCCCCACTACGGGGGACTGCCTTCAATGGCTGGACGCGGCACGGACGAAGGGCGGCGAAAGCTGCCCGGATCGGGGAGGGCGCAGCCCTCCCGTCCGCGCCCGGAAGTTACGGCCNCGGGGACAGAAATCGCCGCCATGGAGCGCCGAGTGGCGAGCGCGCCTGCGCAGGGCGCGCCGACGCCACAAACGCGGACAAGTGGCGCAAACTGCGTACACTTGTTTGCGCGGCGTCAGGACTGATGGTTGCGCCACCCGGCGCTCCATTCCCCTCGCACGCATGTCGGGTTTACCCGATATGCGCAGATAAAAAGTGCGGGGGACTAAGGAAGGCCCCGCTCAGCGGGGATGGGAAGACGGCGTACCCGGCGCCGCCAAGAATACGGGCGATCGCGCATGTCCATTCGATCCGCTCGTCGCCGCGAAAGCGGGGACCCAGTTCTGGATGCCCGCTTGCGCGGGCATGAGCGGAGGAGAGGCAATCGCGGAGCGCAACGTCAAAACGAAACCGGCCGCGCGCTGCCAATCAGGGGGGATGGCAATCGCACGGCCGGATGACGTTGCGCCACGTGTGATCTGCTGGCGCACCACAACCGTTCACGCGCACGATCATGCCCGGCATCGGTGAAGGACATATTGTTACGAATCCCACATGGGGCCCCGTAAAAATACTTAAGGGGAAATGCGTAGGGCGCTTAATTGAGGCCGGTCTGCGCGGCTTTGCTTCAGCGCCTGATGCAACCTTTGACGAATTGGTGACGCTTGAAATACGACAATTTATTTACGCGCGCCTCGCGCTCGCAGTTGGCGCGCTTTTCCATCGCAACTTTGTCAGCTGCGGCGATCTCGCTGGGGCTCTTTGGCTTTACAGGCGCCGTTTGCGCGAGCGCCGGCATCGCAGCGAACGCCGTCAGCATCGCCAGCGTAACGATGCGCAGAAGTCGTGACATCACACGAGATCCTTTCGGAATTCGTTATAACGCCGTTACTCGCCTTCCTTGTCGCCGTTCTTGCCGCCGAGCTGCTTGAGCTTGGCGAACACGGCGCTGACGTTGAGGTCGCTGCCGCCCGGCTTGTTCTCGGCTTCCGCGGCGGCGGCGGCGACTTCCGCCTCCTTGCGCGCGGTGGTCTCGGCCGCCGGCAGCAGCGTCGCGCCGGTGTCGAGCGGCGCCGGCTTTTCCTTGTTGGCGCGGTTGACCTCGAAATCGAGGTCGGTCTGCGTGGCGAGGCCGAGCGTCACCGGGTCCATGGGCGCGAGCGCCTGCGCATTCCAATGGGTGCGGTCGCGGATCGCCGAAATCGTCGACTTGGTGGTGCCGACGAGGCGCATGATGGCGCTGTCCTTGAGTTCGGGATGATTGCGCACCAGCCACAGGATGGCGTTCGGCCGGTCCTGCCGGCGCGACACCGGCGTGTAGCGCGGGCCCTTCTTACCGCCGCGCTCCGGATTCGGAACCGAGACTTTCTGGTCGGTCAGTGTGAGGACGAGGGCGTGATCGGCTTCGGCCGCGGTGATCTGCTCGCGCGTGAGCTGCCCGGTCTGGATCGGGTCGAGACCCTTGATCCCCTGCGCGGAGTCGCCGTCGGCGATCGCCTTTATCTCGAGCGGGTGCAGCTTGCAGAATTCGGCGATCTGGTCGAACGCCAGCGTGGTGTTGTCCAACAGCCAGACGGCGGTCGCCTTCGGCATCAACGGTGCTGGTGTGGCCATGGCAAATCTCCTCTACGCTTCGCCCGCCCGCCGGGCGAAGCACCAGATCATCGGTGATGATCGGAAAGTGGCCGGAATATAGGGGCTGAGTCGGGTCCATGCAACCGCCCCGGCTTGACAGAGCAGGGCGGCGCACCCCATGTCGGGGCTTGAAACTCGCGAAAAATCGGCGCGGTTTCGAGGACATCATGATGAACACCCCGGAAAAGCCCGCGCTCAAGGTGCTGCTCTGCTCGCCGCGCGGATTCTGCGCCGGGGTGGTGCGCGCCATCGAATCGGTGGAGCGCGCGCTTAGCGTTTACGGGCCGCCGGTCTATGTCCGTCACGAGATCGTGCACAACCGTTACGTGGTCGAGAGCCTGCGCGCCAAAGGCGCGATTTTCGTCGAGGAACTCGACGAGATTCCCGATACCGGCGCCCCGGTGATCTTCTCGGCCCACGGCGTGGCGCGCAGCGTTCCCGCGGAGGCGGCGCGGCGCCATCTGTTCGTGCTCGACGCTACCTGCCCGCTGGTGACCAAGGTGCATCGCGAGGCGGAGATCCATCACCGCCGCGGGCGCGAGATCGTGCTGATCGGGCATGCCGGTCATCCGGAGATGATCGGCACCTTGGGCCAGTTGCCGCCGGGCGCGGTGACGGTGATCGAGAGCGTGTCCGACGCCGAGAATTTTATCCCGCGCGACGCCGGCAACCTCGCTTACGTGACGCAGACGACCCTGTCGGTGCAGGACACCGCGGAGATCGTCGACGTGCTCAAGGCGCGCTTTCCGACCATGGCCGGGCCGCACAAGGACGACATCTGCTACGCCACCACCAACCGGCAGGAAGCGGTCAGATGCGTGGCGCCCATCGTCGATGCCATGATCGTGGTCGGCGCGCCGAATTCGTCCAATTCGCAGCGGCTCAAGGAAGTGGCCAAGCGCGCCGGCTGTCCGTACGCGGCGCTGGTGCAGCGCGCCGCCGATATCGACTGGAACGATTTCGGCGCCATCGGGCGGCTCGGCATCACCGCCGGCGCCTCGGCTCCGGAAGTGCTGGTCGAGGAGATCATCGGCGCCTTTGCGCAGCGCTACGCGGTGAGCCTTGAGACCGTCGCCGCCGCCGAGGAGGACATGTTCTTTCCGCTGCCCCGCCCGCTGCGCGTGAGCCAGGCGGCGGAGTGAGCCTTCCATGGCCGTCTATACCGACGTCACTGCCGACGATCTCACCGACTTTCTCAGCCGTTATCAGATCGGCGAGCTGCGCTCCTACAAGGGCATCGCCGAAGGCGTGGAGAATTCCAATTTCCTGCTGCACACCAGCGCCGGCAATTTCATTCTCACGCTGTACGAAAAGCGCGTGGCTGCGAACGACCTGCCGTTCTTCTTAGGCCTGATGGAACATCTCGCGGCGCGCGGCATCACCTGCCCGCAGCCGGTGAAGAACCGCCAAGGCGGGGTGCTCGGCAAACTCGCCGGCCGGCCGGCGGCGATCGTCACCTTTCTCGACGGATTGTGGATCCGCCGGCCGAACCCCGGTCATTGCGCGGCGGTGGGCGAGGCGCTGGCGCGCCTGCATCTCGCCGGCAAGGATTTTCCGAACAAGCGGGCGAACGCGCTGTCGATCGAGAGCTGGCGCGCGCTCTACGCGCAGGCCAAGGAGCGTGGCGACAGCGTGCGGCCCGGCCTGTGCGCGGAGATCGCCAAGGAGCTTGACGCGCTCGACAAGTCCTGGCCACGTGATCTGCCCGACGGCGTGATCCACGCCGATCTGTTCCCCGACAACGTGTTCTTCCTCGGTGACAGACTGTCCGGGCTGATCGATTTCTATTTTGCCTGCACCGACACGCTCGCCTATGACGTGGCGGTCTGTCTCAATGCCTGGTGCTTCGAGCCGGATCATTCCTACAACGTCACCAAGGGACGCGCGCTGCTCAGGTCTTATGCGAATGTGCGCGCGTTGTCGGCGGCGGAACGCGCGGCGCTGCCCATGCTGGCGCGCGGCGCGGCCATGCGCTTTCTGCTGACCAGGCTGGTGGATTGGTTGGCGGTGCCGGACGGCGCGCTGGTCAAGCCGAAGGACCCGCTAGAATATTTCCGCAAGCTGCGCTTTCACCAGTCGGTTAAAAATGTAAGCGATTACGGGGTTGACGCATGATCCCGAGAAGTGGGAACCGGTTTCCCGCCTTCACGAAGCCCGCTTCGGCGGGCGAAGGAAGGTCGGATAAGATCATGCGCAAGAGAAAAGAACCGTGACTGATCAGCGCGTCACCATCCATACCGACGGCGCCTGCTCGGGCAATCCGGGCCCGGGCGGCTGGGGCGCGATTCTAACTTTCGGCGACCACGAAAAGGAATTGAACGGCGGCGAGCCGCACACCACCAACAACCGCATGGAATTGATGGCGGCGATCTCCGCGCTGGAAACCCTGAAACGTCCTTGCTCGGTCGATCTCTATACCGACAGCGAATATATGCGCGGCGGCATCACCGGTTGGATCAACGGCTGGAAGAAAAACGGCTGGCGCACCGCCGACAAGAAACCGGTCAAGAACGTCGATCTCTGGAAACGCTTAGACGCCGCGCTCGGCCATCACGAGGTGCGCTGGCACTGGGTGAAGGGTCACGCCGGCCACGCCATGAACGAGCGCGCCGACGAACTCGCGCGTGACGGCCTGGTCGCGGCGCGTGCCGGCGCAATCGGGGCGATGAAATCCAAATAGTCATTCCGGGGCGCGGGCGTAGCCCGCGAACCCGGAATCCAGAAACTGATTCATTGGTTGCGTCTGGATTCCGGGTCCGGCGCTAACGCGCCGGACCCGGAATGACAAGACCTCAAAGCTGCGCCAGCAGAGCCTGCCCGCCGGAGACGTCGCACTTGCCGGGCGCTTCCTCGACGTTGAGCTTCTTCACCACGCCGTCCTCGACCAGCATCGAGTAGCGCTTCGAACGCGTGCCCAGCCCGTTGCCGGAGCCGTCGAAGGCCATATCAATGGCCTTGGCGAATTCACCGTTGCCGTCGGCGAGAAAGTCCACCTTGCCCTCGGCGCCGGTCGACTTTTTCCAGGCTTCCATGACGAACACGTCGTTCACGCCGGTCACCGCAATGGTGTTGACACCCTTCGCCTTGATGGCGGCGGCATTGTTCAGGAAGCTCGGCATGTGCATGTTGGTGCAGGTCGGTGTGAAGGCGCCGGGCACGGCAAACAGGGCCACTTTCTTGCCCTTGAAAATGTCGTCAGTGGTCTTGGGCTTGGGGCCCTCCGCGGTCATGACGCGGAACGTTGCATTGGGCAGACGGTCGCCGACCTTGATAGCCATGGGTTTCCTCTTGCGTTGTGTTGCGCTGAGTTGCGTTTCGTAGAGTTAAATTCGGTCGCGCATGATCTTGTCCGAAAACCGGTATCCACTTTTCGGGATCATGCGCATAGCGCAAATTAGCGCGCTTGCGCCCGTTTAGTCGAGATGGGTCTTGACCTCGGTCGCGCTGCCGCCTTTCACGATGGTGAAGGTGAGCTCGAACGGACCCTTGGGATCGACGCCGGACGGCAGCCCATCGAGCTCGAAACTGAAATGCTGGCGGCCGGGCGGCGCGCCTTGCGCGGGCTTGGGGATGGGCAAGGCCCATTCCGTCGTCGGTCCCTCGACGAACAGTCCGACCGGCTGGCCGGTGGGCGCGGCGAGATCGACGAACACCAGCGGCTTGCGCTTGTCGTCATTGGCGCGGCGCGCGGTCAATCCGGCATCGAGAGCGGAAACCGGTTGCGGCACGCGCGCTTCGGCCGCCGCCAGCGCGGCATTGTCCGCTCCGCCCGCGCCGGCAAGCGTCAGTTCCACACTTGCCTCGACCGGTACGCACAGCTTCTCGCACGCCGCGTAGTCGATCTTGCCACGCAGTGTGACCGGCTTGTCCTTTTGCCGCGGGAAGACGCGCAGCGGAAAGATCACGCTACCCTTGTAGCCGATGGTGGTGCCGGCCTCGTCGGTGAAGGCATGCGGCGCCGGAAACAGCACCTGCACGGCGGCGAGATTGTCCGAGCCGGAAAAACTGAAACGCGGCGGCACGCCGGAGTCGCCGGGGTAGCGCCAATAGGTATGCCAGCCCGGCTGCATCTTGATCTCGATCCCGGCGCGCAGGCTCTCGGCGCCGCTTTTGTTGGCACCGGCGATCAGACGAATGGCCGAGTAACTATCCTCGACCCAGGGCGAGGCGTCGGCCGCGCGTGCCGGGGCGCCCAGCATTAGGGCGACGCCGCAGGCGGCCAAGGTCACGCCGATTCGATTGCTAGAATTTTCCATGGCGCTCGATCTAGTCGGTTAAGACGCATTTCGCCACTGAATTCATTGTGAGCATGGGGCGAACAAGATGCGGGCAAACCTGCAATTTTTCCTGCGATTTTGGCGGCGATTTTGCCACAATTGAGCCGTTCAATATGACGGTGGGTGATTGAATTTTCCGCAGCTAGCATCAGTTGCAAAGGCGGACCGATTGGGTAACCTTTGAGCATGAAGCTTCCACGCAAATCGGCTGGCAAAACGCCCGCGCGCGGTTACCTCGACGGTCAGATGCTGATCGCGATGCCGGCGATGAACGACGAGCGATTCACCCGCGCGGTGATCTATGTTTGCGCGCATTCGAGCGAAGGCGCCATGGGCATCATCGTCAACCAGCCGGCCGGTAACATCAAATTCCCCGATCTGCTGGTGCAGCTCGAGGTGATCCCGGCGGCCGAGCGCATCGAATTGCCGGTGCGGGCGGAAGACGTCAAGGTGCTCAAGGGCGGNCCGGTGGAAACCGGGCGCGGCTTCGTACTGCACTCGGCCGATTTNTTCATCGAGAACTCGACGCTGCCGATCGACGAAGGCATCTGCCTCACCGCCACGCTCGACATCCTCAAGGCGATCGCGCGCGGCAACGGGCCGGAGAGCGCCATCCTCGCGCTCGGCTATGCCGGCTGGGCGCCCGGGCAATTGGAAAACGAAATCCAGGCGAACGGCTGGCTGCATTGCGCCGCCGATCCGGAATTGATCTTCGGCACCGACACCGACGGCAAATACGACAAGGCGCTGCGCAAGATCGGCATCGATCTGGGCCAGCTGTCGAGCGAATCCGGGCACGCTTAGTTCTTCACTGTCGTCCCGGCCAAGCGAGCGTTAGCGAGCGCGAGCCGGGACCCATGGCCACCGGACTATCGATGGGCTGCGGAGTATGGGTCCCCGCCTTCGCGGGGCATGACATTTTAATAATGATCTAGCGCGCGACTTCGAGCTTTTCGCTGCTGAGCAGCCCGCCCGCCGCCTGCGCGCTCATCGGCTCGCCGAAGGCGAAGCCCTGCGCGTATTCGCAGCCCATCTGGTAGAGTTCGACCGCGTCGGAATCAGTCTCGGCGCCTTCCGCCACCACTTCCATGCCGAGATCGTGCGCAAGCGCGATGATCGAGCGCAGGATCACCGGCCGCGTGCCGCGCGCGGTGGTGCGCACGAACGACTGGTCGATCTTGATGGTGTCGAACGGGAAGCGCTGCAGATAGGCGAGCGAGGAATGTCCGGTGCCAAAATCGTCGAGCGATAGCCCGACGCCGAGCTCCTTGATGCGCGTGAGCATCTGCGCGGCGTGCTCGGGATTTTCCATCACCAGCGATTCGGTGATTTCCAGCTTGAAGGTGCCGCGCGCCAGCGTCGAGCGCGACAGCACGCCGCGCAGGTCCTGGATCAGGTCGTGGCGCAGCAATTGCCGCGACGACACGTTGACGCTGGCGAAGATCGGCTCGCGCGCGCGGCTGGCGGCCTGCCAGATTGCGAGTTGGCGCGCGGTGCGTTCGAGCACGAACAGGCCGAGGTCGGCGATCAGGCCGATTTCCTCGGCGGTGGTGATGAACTCGGCCGGCGACAAGCGGCCAAGCTTGGGATGATCCCAGCGCGCCAGCGCCTCGAAACCGGCAATGGCGCGATCCTCCAGCCGCACGATCGGCTGGTAGAGCACCTTGATCTCCTCGCGCTCGATGGCGCGGCGCAATTCCGATTCCATGGTCAGCCGGTCGGTCTTGCGCGAGCGCATGGCCGGCTTGAAGATTTCGATGCGGTCGCCGCCGATCCGCTTGGCGTGATACATGGCGAGCTCGGCGTCCTTGAGCACTTCCTCGGTGTTGCGCGACTGGTCTTCGGCGAGCGCCAGCCCGATCGAGGCGGTGATGAAGATTTCGCGGTCGTTGAAGCCGATCGGCGCGCGCAAGGTGCGGCGCATGGTCTCGGCGAAGGCCACGATGCGCGCGGGCTCGCGTTCCGACAGCAGGATCAAGGCGAACTGGTCGCCGGATAGCCGCGCCAGCGTGTCCTGCGGCTTGAGCAGACGGGCGAGCCGGCGCGCGATGGTGAGCAGGACGGAATCGCCGACCGCGATGCCGACCGAATCGTTGACCTGCTTGAAACGGTCGAGATCGATCACCAGCACCGACGGCCGGAATTGGCTGTCGGAGCGGGCGAAGCCGAAGGCCGCCTCCATGCGGTCGATGAACAGTTCGCGGTTGGGCAGGCCGGTGAGATTGTCGTGCACCGCGTCGAACAGCAATCGCTCCTCGGCCTTCTTGAAATCGGTCACGTCGGTGAGTGTGCCGACCAGGCGCACCACTTCGCCGTCGGAGCCGACCACCGGCCGTGCTTTGAGCGAGAACCACAGGTAATGGCCGTCGACCGCGCGCAGCCGGAAAGTCTGACTGAGGCGTCCGCGCCGCTGCTCCACGGCGCTGTCGAGCGAGGCGCGGAAGCGGTCGCGATCGAGCGGATGCAGCACCTCGAGCCAGTCCGCCGCCGGTCCTTCCAGCGTGCCGCGCTTGAGGCCGAGAAGTTGTTCTGTTTCCGGGCTGGTGTAAACCTTGTCGGCGGAGACGTCCCAGTCCCAGATCAGATCGCCGGCGCCGGTGAGCGCCAGCGCGCGGCGTTCGACGTCGGAAACGATGCCGTGGGTAATGCCGCCGGCGAAGGCGTGCTGCATCACCGTGAATCCGATCAGCATCACGATCAGCACCAGGCCGCCGAGCAGCGCCGGGCCGATGATGTCGTTGGTGACGACGCCGGTCACCGCAAAGCCTGCGCCCAGCGTCCACACCACCAGCAAGAGCCAGGTCGGAATCAGCAGCACGGCGCGGTCGAAGCCGTGGGTGGAAAGATAGATCACCAATGCGAGCCCAAAAACGGCAATGCCGACGAGCGACATGCGGGCGATGCCGGCGGCAACCGCCGGATCGAACACCGCGACCGCGATCAGCGCGGCGAGTACTGCGAGCCAGCCGATGGTGATGTGGGCGTAGCGCACGTGCCAGCGCGACAGATTGAGATAGGCGAACAGGAACACCAGCAGCGTCGCCGACAGGATTGCCTCGCCGCAGGCGCGCCAGACGCGCTCGGCGCCGGCCGACATGTCGAACACCTTGCCCCAGAATCCGAAGTCGATGCCGATATAGATGAGCACCGCCCAGCCGAGCGCGGCGGCGGCTGGGAACATCACCGAACCCTTGACCACGAACAGGATGGTGAGGAACAGCGCCAGCAGTCCGGCGATGCCGATGACGATGCCGTAATACAGCGTGAAGGAGTTGACCTTGTCCTTGTAGGCGTCCGGCTCCCATAAATAAATTTGCGAAAGCTTGTCGGTGCGCAATTCGGCGACGAAGGTGATGACGGTGCCGGGATCGAGCGTGACGCGAAAAATATCGGCGGTCGTGTTCTCCTGCCGCAGCGGACGGTCGCCCGAGCTCGGCGTGATGGAGGCGATGCGTGACAAGCCCAAGTCGGGCCAGAACAGGCCGGAGCCGACCATGCGGTAATGCGGCACGACGATCAGCCGGTCGATCTGCTCGTCGGAATTGTTGGTGAGCGCGAANACCGCCCAATTGGTATTGGCTTCGCGCGCGCGCACCTCGATGCGGCGCACGATGCCGTCCGGACCGGGCGCGGTGGANACCTGGATGCGGTCGCCGTCGGTCTTTTGCACGTCGGTGGCGGCGGTGAGATCGATGGCCGCGGCATCGAGCCGCACGTTCACGGATTCGACGGCAAGCGCGGCGGGCGTCGTCAGCAGCGAGGCGGCGAGCGCGAGCACGGTGACAAGCGCGCAGCGGTGCGAGATCAATCGAGAACCCCCGGCCGCAGCAGTGCCAGTCATGCTGCTGATCCAGCTCCGCCGACGGTAAAAATCTGCAAGCAAATTCACCCTGCCCGATTTTGCTTCGACATTGCGCCGATTTCGCGGCCCTGGCGCCCCTTGCGCACCTGCCAGGAGTATCGGCTCCGCTCCCGGCGGGCAAGAGATCGACCGCGCTTTCAAAGGGTTAGCACGATCTTGCCGATATGCGCACTGGTTTCCATCAGCGCATGGGCGGCGGCCGCCTCTTTGAGCGGGAAGGTCTTGTAGATCACCGGTTTGACCTTGCCCTTGGCGATCATCGGCAGCGCATTGTCTTCGACCGCGCGCGCGATGGCCCCTTTGTCGGCGACCGAGCGCGAGCGCAGCGTCGAGCCCGTGTGATGCAACCGCTTGAGCATGATGCGGCGGAAATCCACCGTCGTCTTCGGTGAGCCTTGGAATGCGATCTGCACGATGCGCCCCTCCACCGCGGCCGCTTCGTAATTGCGCGCGATGTAATCGCCGCCGACCATGTCCAGTATAACGTCGGCGCCCTTGTCGCCGGTGGCCGCCTTGCAGGCTGCGACGAAGTCATCGGTTTTATAGTTAATGGCCACGTCGGCGCCGAGCTTGCGGCAGGCGGCGCATTTTTCCGTCGTGCCCGCGGTGGTGATCACGCGCGCGCCGAGCGCCTTGGCGAGCTGGATCGCCGTGGTGCCGATGCCGGACGAGCCGCCATGCACCAGGAAGCTCTCGCCGCTTTTGAGGCCGCCGCGCTCCACCATGTTGTGCCAGACGGTGAAGAAGGTTTCCGGGACCGCCGCCGCTTCCACCATCGACAGTCCGCCCACCGGCAGCGCGTGGCTTTCATGCGTGAGGCAATATTCGGCGTAGCCGCCGCCGACTACCAGCGCCATCACGCGGTCGCCGGTTTTCCAGCGCTTGACGTTCGGCCCGAGCGCCACGACCTCGCCGGCGATCTCGAGGCCCGGAATATCCGGCGCGCCGGCCGGCGGCGGATAAAGTCCCTGCCGTTGCATTACATCTGGCCGGTTGACGCCGGCGGCCGCCACCTTCACCAGGATCTCAGCCTGGCCGGGCGTGGGAACCGGGCGTTGCTCCGGCACCAGCATCTCCGGCCCGCCGGGGGCTTTGATGCCGATGGCCGTCATGCGAGTAGGAAGTGCGGTCATGGGTTCCTCGGTTCTCTAAGGGCAGGGCGCCTGTCTAGGTCGGCGTTGCCGATGTGACAACCCGCTTTGCTGCGGCTAAATTCTGCTTGGCGGAGGCGCGCATGGCGGCGATCGACGACGACGACAAGCCGAAGAAAAAGATCACCCATGAGATCGGGCAAGACCTGAGCCTGCTCTCGGTGGAGGAGCTGGCCGCGCGCGTGCAGTTGATGCACGACGAGATTTCGCGGCTGGAGGCCGACATGGCGGGCAAGCGCGCCTCGCGCTCGGCCGCCGACCAGTTCTTCAAGCGGTAGGCTTGCACCGTTCCCGTGTTCGGAGCCGACACAAAAAATCCGGCATTGGACGGAAGTTCTTAACGTGTCGTTAAGCCTTCTGGATCATTACTCTGATCGTCCATCTTCTTGGACATTGAGTGGCTCCTGTCCACTCTGTTTGACGCCTCCCTGTTATCAACTTCGAGCCGCCGGCGACGGCGGCTCTTTTTTGTCCCATTCCGGGACAGTTGCGGCTGCTATAGTGGCCGCGCGCTTAAGCTTGCCCGGCAACTATGTCGCAAAGTTTGCGCATCGCGGTCTGGACATTGCGGCCCGGCGGGAGCGATGCTGATCCTTACACGGGGCGCGTAACAGTCCCGGTGCATGGGTGAGGCGTAGCGTTATGGCTGAAAAGTCAGTGAACGAATTGCAGCCGGTGTCGTTTGGTGCGCGGCTTGCCAATTCGCAAGTGTTTGCCGATCTGTTCCGTGACGGCATGGCGCTGGTGGAGGAGACCGCGACCTATCTCGACGGTCCCGGCCGGCAGGAATCCAAGAAACTCGAGCGCGCCGCCGCGCTCGCCTACGCCACCGAAAGCATGCGGCTGACCACGCGGCTGATGCAGCTTGCTTCCTGGCTGCTGCTGCATCGCGCGGTGAAGGAAGGCGAGATGTCGCTCGCCCAGGCCAACAAGGAGAAGAGCAAGGTCAAGCTCGCCGCCGCCGACTTCCACGAACCGCATAATCTGGAATTGCTGCCCGCTGTTCTGCGCGAGCTGATTGAGCGTTCGCGCAAGCTGCAAGGCAAAGTGCGCCGGCTCGACGCCAGCATCCACAATCACGACGCTCCCGACCGGGCCGCGATGATCAATCCAGTCGAGCGCCAGCTCGGCCTGCTGAAGGCGGCGTTCGGCGCGGAAAGCGTTTAGTGTGACGCAGGAAATAGTTTTTGGGCTGTTCTTGCTGGCGATGGCGTTGATCTTGGCTGCGGCTGCAGGGTGGTATCTGAAGGGCGATAGGGAAAATGTCCGGCTATTCGGCGCGAACGCCGTTTGGCCGACGGTTACCGGACAAATTGGCTCGGTCCAGATCGTCGAGACTGGCAGCTCCGAAGACAGCAACAGTTGGTGCGAGCCGAAGGTCGATTACACCTATACGGTGGCAGGTCGGGAATATGCGGGCACGCGCATCAAATTCAGTCGTTTAAAGAATGTCAGCAACAAGACGGCGCGCGCCGTAACCGCCAATTACGCCGTCGGAGCTACAGTGGTCGCTTATGATCCGGCCAATCCGCAAAATTCCGTTCTTGATCGAACCGCCAAACCACCCGCAATCACATTTTGGACCGGGGTTTTGTTCGTCTTCGCGGCGATCGTGCTGGCCCTTGCCGTGGTGATGCTGAGCATTACGGCGTAGCGTTTGCCGGCTTAAACAAAAACCCCCGCATGACGCGGGGGTTTTTCGTTGCGAGTGCAACCCTCGCGCTATTTCTTGTCGGCCTTCTTGTCGTCGGCCTTCAGGAAGCCCGAGAACTTCTTCTGGAAGCGCGACAGCCGGCCGCCGCGATCGAGCAGATGCTGCTGGCCGCCGGTCCAGGCCGGGTGCGATTTCGGGTCGACGTCGAGATGCATGACATCACCCTCCTTGCCCCAGGTCGAGCGGGTGGTGAATTCGCTGCCGTCGGTCATCACAATCTTGATGGCGTGGTAGCCGGGATGGATGTCTTGTTTCATCGGTTCGGTTCCGTGGGGCGCCTGCGCGCCGAAAGGGGCTGAATTTGGCGGGTCTATACAGGACCGAAGCGAAAGCGGCAAGTCGCCGCAATTGACCCGGATCAAGGCCGCAGGGCATTGTCCGGCCTCTTCTACGCAGGCCGTCGACCCTATGCTCGGCGGCCTTTCACAATAATGCCTTGAGCTTGGCGAACAGCTTTCGGCCTCGCCATTCTGGCGGCAGCCTTCGGCTTGGTTGGGAATAGATCCGATGGGAAGACAGGAATTCCGCGCTGCCAGCTCTCTCGCGGCCGTCTTCTCGGTCAGGCTGCTCGGCCTGTTCATGATCTATCCGGTGTTTGCCGCCTATGCCGAGCAGCTTTCGGGTTCGACGCCCTACCTGGTCGGAGAGGCGCTCGGCATTTACGGACTGAGTCAGGGGCTCTTGCAGATTCCGTTTGGTCTGCTGTCCGACAAGTTCGGACGCAAGCCGATGATCGTCGTGGGGCTGATCATTTTCGCGATCGGCAGCGCCGTGGCGGCGCTCTCCACCTCGATCGGCGGCGTCATCGTCGGCCGCGTGCTGCAGGGCGCCGGCGCCGTCGGCTCGGTGATCCTGGCGCTGGTGGCCGATCTGACCACCGAGGAGAACCGCACCAAGGCGATGGCCATGGTCGGCATCACCATCGGCGGCTCCTTCATGGTCGCGCTGGTGGCCGGCCCGATCCTCGCGACATTCATCGGCGTCCAGGGCATCTTCTGGCTGATGGTGGGGCTGGCGCTTGCCGGCATCGCGATCACCGAGTTCGTCGTACCTAGTCCGCGCCAAATACGCGTCCATCGCGATGCCGAAGCGGTGCCAGCATTGATCGGTTCGGTATTGTGGAATGGCGAACTCTTGCGACTTGATATCGGGATATTTGCACTGCATGCGATGTTGACGGCGAGCTTCCTGGTGGTGCCCGGCCTGTTGCGCGGCACGCTGGACATCGCAACCCATAATGATTGGATGATCTATCTGCCGGTGCTGCTGGTCTCGGTTGCTGTGATGGTGCCGGCGATCATCGTGGCCGAGAAGTATCGTCGCATGAAGGGCGTGTTTGTATGCGCGGTTGCCGCGCTCGTCGTCAGCCAGGTGATGCTCTACTTCGGCGCGCACAATCTGTATGCCCTGCTGGCCGCGCTCATCCTCTTCTTCTCAGGTTTCAATGTGATGGAGGCGAGCCTGCCCTCGCTCATCACCAAGGTGGCGCCACCCGATGCCAAGGGTACGGCGATGGGCCTATATTCGAGCTTGCAATTTTTCGGGATTTTCGTCGGCGGCATTGTTGGCGGCTGGGCGAACCAGACGGGGGGCACCGCCGGGGTTTTTGCGCTGACGGCTGTGCTGGCGCTGCTCTGGCTCATCGCCGCGGCCACCATGGCGCAACCAAGCTATCTGACGACCCGGCTGCTCCCCATTAGCGACGGCCAAGCCGGCGACGCCGAGAGCCTCGCCGCAAAGCTGCGTCAGGTGCCGGGCGTGGCTGTGGCCGTCGTGATCGCCGAGGAAAAGCTCGCCTATCTCAAGGTCGATTCCAAAACCTTCGACGCCGCCATGGCGGCATCGTTGGCCAGCGCCTCACGGTGAGGCGGAGATAGCCCGCCAGGCCATGCGGTTCACCGGCTTGCCCGACACCGGGTTCTTGTCCTCGCCGGCGTAGACAAAGCCGTGCTTCTCGTAGAAGCGGATGGCGCGGGCGTTGTCCTTATTGACCAGCAGCTCGAGGCCTTGCGGCGACAGCCGCTTGGCCTCGTCGAGCAACATGAGCGCAACGCCGGAGCCCCAATATTCGGTCGCCACCACGAGCTGATCGAGATACATCGTCTCGGGGTCGACGGTGACGAAACCGATGAGTGCGCCGTTGTCTTCCGCGACCACGACGCGCGCCACCGGCACCAGCTCCTTGCGCCAGCGTTCGCGCCACCAGGGAACGCGCTCGGTGAAATTGAGATGCGGATAATGCTTTTGCCAGGTGCGCCGCCACAGCTCGATCGCCGCGTCTTCGTCGGCGGCGCAGTAGGGGCGCAGGGTGATCTTGGCGCTCACCGTTCGGTCAGCTTGAACTCGATGCGGCGGTTGCGCCGGTAGGCGTCCTCGCTGGTACCGATCTCGATCGGCTGGAATTCGCCGAAGCCGGCAGCGACCAGCCGCTGCGGCGAGACGCCCTTGCCGACCAAATATTGCAGCACCGAAATCGCGCGCGCCGCCGACAGGTTCCAGTTCGACTTGAACACGCCGCCGGTGACCGGCCGCACGTCGGTGTGGCCATCGACGCGCAGCACCCAGGCGATATCGGTGGGGATTTGCTTCTCGAGTTCGACCAGCGCGCCCGCCACCTTGTCGAGCTCGGTGAGCGCCTCCGGCTTGAGATCGGCCTTGCCGGTGTCGAAGAACAGCTCCGATTGCAGCACGAAGCGGTCGCCGACCACGCGCATGTCGGGCCGATTGCCGAGGATTGCGCGCAGCTTGCCGAAGAAGTCGGAGCGGTACTTGGTCAGCTCCTGCACCTTCTGCGCCAGCGCCAGATTGAGCCGCTGGCCGAGATCGGCGATCTTGTTCTGCGCCTCCTTGTCCTTCTTCTCGGAGGCGTCGAGCGCGACCCGATGGCGGCGAGTTGCCGGCGCAGCGCCGCGATCTGCTGGTTGAGGATCTCGACCTGCGCCAGCGCCCTGGAGGAGATTTTCTTCTCGCCTTCGATCTGGCCGGTGAGTTCGGAGACCTTGCCCTGCGCCGCGGTGGCGCCCGCGCCGGCGCCCTCGGCCAGGTCCTTGAATTTGTCGCGATCGCTCGCGGCGGAAGCGAGCGAGGCCTGCAACTGCGCGAGCTGGTCTTCCAGATTGGCCTTGCCGGTCTTCTCCAGCGACAGCAGTTCGGTGAGCTGGGCGATCTGCGCGTTGAGGCGGGTCAGCGCGGTATCCTTGCCGGCGACTTCCTGTTGCAAATAGAATTGCACCACCACGAACACGGTCAGGATGAAGATGATGCTGAGGATCAGCGTCGACAACGCATCGACGAAGCCCGGCCAGTAGTTCATGCCGCTTTCGCCGCGGCGCGTTCGTGCAAGCGCCATGATTTAGGTCACCTGTCGACCTTCTCGCGCACCATGACTTCCAGCAGC
>JGI20191J14862_1000271_pt1 | contig 18021 bp, 21 predicted proteins | sample NGESurdeep092012_7_FD_14862 | JGI IMG/M metagenome (IMG submission 14862)
TTCACGTTGCCCCGCCCGATCCCGGTGCCGATTTCGTTGGCTACATCAAAAGCAACCATCCCGAAGAACAAACCCAGGATGACATGATACGGAAATCCGAAGCGAAAGTCTTACGGGCCGAGCATCAGCAAACTCAGGCTTTCGCCGCCACGCTGCGCGCCAACGGTGTTCGCGTAGATCAAGCTTTAACGGTTCAAGGGCCGACCCTGGCAACGATCCTCGCACACGTCCGCAAACTGAATTCTGATTTGCTCATGTTGGGTTCCCACCAGCACGGCGCGCTTTATCGTCTCTGGTATGGAGATACTGCCACCGATGCAGTCAAGCAGGCACCATGTGCGCTGCTTGTGGTGCCCATGTAGCCTTGATGCATGGCCAACTCCGATCAAGAAGCGCGATGGCGAGCAACGTATGAAACCGTTGGATACGATGCCGTCCGTCGCGGACATAATCTTTTTGAAGAGCCGAAACGTCAGTTCGCCCTTCGCTGGCTTCGAGAAAAAGAAATCGCTCGCGAAACTCGCGACGAAGCTGCGCAGTGGTACTTGAAATGGACCTTCCGGGCCGCTGTCGCCGCCTTGATCGTTGGCATTGTCTCCGTGACCGTAGTCATCATCGGATTGACGTGGCACTGAAACGCCGCCCTACGCAGCGCCTCACTGTGCACCGCCCGCGCTAGGTCAACAGCAACCAGACTCGCAAAACGAGAGCGAGTATCATTGTAGGCTGCATGAGAGCGAAGGTCGCAGACCATGAAGCTCACGCTCACGCACGCATTCGCCGCCATCATTCTGGTGCTGAGCTTTGCCGCGCCCGTGGCCGCAGGTCCGGGCGAGGATGGCGTAGCTGCATATAACGATGGCGTAGCTGCATATAACGATGGCGTAGCTGCATACAACAGAGGCGACTACGCGACCGCCCTGCGGCTTTTTCGTCCATTAGCAGACCAAGGCGTTGCCATCGCCCAGAACAACCTCGGGGTCCTGTACGAAAAAGGCCAAGGCGTGCCGCAGAACTACGCTGAGGCGGCGAAATGGTATCGCCTCGCTGCCGACCAAGGCGCTGCCGTAGCTCAGTATAATCTCGGAATTATGTACGCAACCGGCCATGGCCTACAGCGGAACTATATCTCGGCATACATGTGGCTCAACTTATCGGCGGCGCAGGGCAACCAAGGTGCAGAAAACAGTCGAGACAGAGTCGCGCGGCTCATGGCTATAGCGCAGATAACCGAAGCGCAGAAGCTCGCACGCGAGTGGAAGCCGACTAAGCAGCAGCCTTCACGTTAGAGATATTCGGACCTTATCGGCGCTCAATTCCAGCGGCAGGACGCACGATGCCCCGCGACGGCGCGATCATCTTCGGCGACCTGATCGCCAAGCTCGAAATGCTAAACGTCGCCTAGCGACAAGTGCGGGCGCAAAGGTCGCTATGCGGTGGCGCGTTTGATCGAGCAGCGCGGACGCGATGCAAAGGTGCATGGACGCGACGCATGGCTGCTATTGGGGGGCTGTCGGCTTAACGCAGCTTCTAACCGACGCTCGATGGCAGCACGACGACCTTGGTCCCGACAGGCGTACGGTCGTAGAGGTCGATGACGTCCTCGTTCGTCAGGCGAATGCAACCCGAGGAAACATTGCGGCCGATCGTCCCCGGCTCATTGGTGCCGTGGATCCGGTACAGGGTGTCCTTTTTGCCCTGCCAGAGGTACAGGGCGCGGGCGCCGAGCGCGTTCTCGGGGCCGCCGGGCATTCCTAACCCGCTCTGCAGCTCGATCATTGCTCGTCTAAGTTCAGGCTTACGCTGGAGCATCTCCTCGGGCGGATACCAGTCCGGCCATTCCTGCTTGTTGCGGACCTTCGCCACGCCGGACCAGCCAAACCCTTCGCCGCCGACGCCCACTCCGTAGCGCACGGCTCGGCCGCCCGCCTGCACGAAGTAAAGGAAGTGCTCCGGCGGATCGACAACGATGGTACCCCGCGCCTCTCGTGTGGCGTACTGGACGTCTGTGCGCCGGTAGGCAGGATCGACATCCGCCAACCGCGTTGGCGTGCTGACACAGCCGGCAAGTCCCCAGGCAGCGCCAATTGCGGAGGCTCCCGTTATCAGTGCACGGCGGCTCAGTGCAGGCATGGACTTGTCGACCTTGGTGGCTGCGTCAGTATAGCCATCTGAGGACATTCGGTTTAATAAATCGCTAACCCTAATGATCCTTAAAAACGGAACGGGGTGGACGGCCGGCGAGGCGCCCCCTGTCGGCCGGCCCTGTGCGCGCACCTCGCGCCAACGCGCATGGACGGGCCGCGCTGTGGCGCTGCAGCGTCAGCCGATTCATAATTTTTTATATTAAATGGGATTACCGTCTGGCCGTTCTTCTCATGGTCGGCATCGCGATGACCTATTTGCTGTCCCAGGAAATGCTTGCGCTTGCCAAGCTATGCTATGCGCAAGTCAACGACACGTTGAATCCTGAGGCAAAAAAGACCTTGCAGGACATCGGCAATCATTACGCGCAAAAGGCCGAAGAGCTTCGCCGCATTGAAATTACCCGAGCCGTTTTTCCAGCGGCAAAAAAGTAGAATAGGCCGCCTCAGTTGGCGGCCTCAATGATCCCGAGTAGCACAGTGGCAGAGTTAGCGCGCGCTGACTGATTTTGCCGCGCGTGATACGCTTGCCACCGATGCAGGCGCCAGCCCCCATGACCCTCGCCAACATGCGCGCCAACGGCGTGCGAACGCTTGCCGCGTGGTATCTCGGTCGCGGCTGTAATAACTATCGTGTCGTCGACGTGGGTTGATATAAAGAGTATTAGTGGAACCGATAGGGAGGCTGATCAAAAGTGAAGAAATCCAAGAAGGCAAAACGCGGTGCCCCGGCGCGCAAGAAGAGAACCGTGGCAAAGAAGCCGGCGCCAAAGCCCGCGCCCGCTCCGATAGCTCCGACGCCGATCTTAGGAAGTTTCGGCGGCAAGACCGAAGATCAATAGACACCACCGCAGGCAGCAACGCCGCAGGTCGCGTTCTGTGTGGCTGATACTTTGGTGCGGATCGATGCCAATGCCTCGATCCGTATGGCATGCGGGTGAGTAGCGCATCCGACACTGTGCCAACCATCAAAAGCGCTCGCTCCTGAATCAGAAAGACCGCCTCGCGGCGGTCTCTCCAAAATCCGATCAGGTGTTTTAGCGGCGTGGATGTCAGCCGGCTATATGCTCACGGGCATGGATGACGAAAGCCGTCATTGCCGAGATAAGTGCCACTCCTCGGATCATAAGACCTGAAGCGCTGCATGCAGTACTCCACCGCATCTCCCGGTGGAGGCCCGCTGTAATTGGGGGCCGGGCCATAGTATTGCGGTTGGCTGTTGGCGATGGCGCCGCCTATGATGGCACCGGCGACAAGTCCGCCGAGGACGCCAGCACCCACGCCGCAGCCGCGGCAATAGGCGTCGGCTGTAGTCGGGACGCTCAGGGTGCCAGCAGCGATGGCCGCCGCTGCCGCAATCGCAAGAATGGCTTTTTTCATAGCGTGCTCCAGAGCAGGTGCCAAAGAAAGAAATTAGCGGATCTCAAGTTTGCGATCAACACCAATCGCCGTGCAAGACGCAACCGACAAGCGCCCTGTAGGTCATTGTGCGCAAACAAACTCGCAGCGTAGGACAGCAGCATTGACCTGTTTCCAGCTTTTACCGGCGCTGCATAGGGCCTACCGGCCGCATGAGGCGATCATGGTCCAGATCGGGTGATACCGATTTCCGAACAGGCGCTCGACCACGCGGGCGCCGACCTGCGCCGGGCCGAACAGCGTGCCGAGGCTGACCGCCACCGCAAAGTCCACGCCCCTCGCCTGCAGAAAAATCAAGAGATGCACGACCACAATCGAGCCGATGCCGGCGGCGAGCGAAAGCACCACGGCGAGCAATGCGAAGATCTGCATTTCGTTTGCGATGCGTGGCGGCTCGGCGCGGCGACCGTTGCCGTCCCGCGCATCGTTGGTGCTGATGTGCGCCGGCGCGCGCCGCACCACGGACATTTGCAGCGGCAAGGCTACGAGCAGATGCAGGCCTGCGTAAATGAAACAGGCGCTGCGCCAGCCGACATGATCGATCATGAACGCGCTGAGCGGCCAGCATACGGTGCTGGCAAATCCGCCGAACAGCGTGAGATTGGTGATCGGCCCGCGCGCCCCGCTGCCATAGAGACGGCCGAGCGCGGCGAACACGGAATCGTAGAGCCCGCTGCCCATGCCGATGCCGATCAGCGCCCAGGCCAGCAGATAAACCGGCAAAGCCGGCGCAACGGCCGACGCCGATCAAGCCGGCGGCATAGAACAACGAGCTCGCCAGCAGCACCGGCCGTCCGCCATGGCGATCGATGACGCGGCCGACCTGCGGCGAAATCAAACCCGCAACCAGCAGCCCGATCGAGGTGCCGCCGACCACCCAGCCGAGTGACCAGCCGGTATCGCTGACAATCGGCTCGGCGAACACGGCCGGAAAATAGAACGACGTCCCCCAGGCTAGGATTTGCGCGATGCCGAGCGCGGTAATGACGACGCGGCGATCGAGCGGGCGCGCCTCTGCTTCCGAAGCCAAAACGCGTTCCCTTAAATCGCCGGGTCCATGCCCTTGGATTTGAGCACCGCGGCAGCGGCCGGGCCCGCGAAGGCCTTGATCAGCGCCTCGGCCGCGTCCTTGTTCTTCGCCGATGCGCCGAGACCGGCGGCATAGATGGTGGTGTTCTGGATTTCCTTCGGCAGCGGGCCGACAAGCGCCGCGCCTTTCACCGGCACGATCTCGCTGATCTGATGCAGGCCGAGCTCGGCTTCGCCGCTGACAATAAGATCGGCGACGTGGCCGCCCTTCTTGAGCTTCGCCTTCGGGCGGATCTGGTCGGCAATGCCAAGCCGCTCCAGCAATTTGTCGATGTAGATGCCGCTCGAGCCGCCGCTCGCCGGATCGATATAGGCGACCGACTTCGCCGCCAGCAGCGCGCGCTTGAAGGCCTCGACCGTGCTTACGTCCGGCTTGGGCGCGCCCTCCTTCACCACCACGCCGACGCCGACGCTGGCGAGATTGATGCGGCTGCCGGCGGCGATCTTGCCCTTCGCGATCAGGTCGTCGACCACGCCCGGCGTGATCACTGCGACGTCGAAGGCTTCGCCGCCCTCGATGCGCTTCTTCAAGCCGCCGGCGGTGTCGTTGTCGACGGTGACCCTGTGGCCGCTCTGCTTCTCAAAGTCGGGCACCAGCGCCAACACCACCTGCTTGAAGGCGCCGGCGGTGAGCACCTTGATCTCGGCCGCGGTTGCCTGCGGCAGCCCGGCCAGCCAGAGGGCTGCGGCAATGATAGCGGCACGGCACATATGCGAATTCATGGGTCTTCCCTCTCCTTACTGGCGCGCAATCTACACGATCCGGTGCCGTTTTTGCGTTCTAAGGCCCCGTTTTGCGCTGCCGCAAAAATACCGGTAAAATATGCGCCCAAAAACCGACTAAAGTCGACTTTCTCGTTAATAATCAGTTTCTTGAGCTATGCGTTTTTCACCTAGCTGCAGCGCAGCAAAGTTCCTTTTCAAGCGCCGCCAAATGACTATTTTGCAGTTAACACGATTCACCGGCCGGTTGCCGGATTTGAGAGAAAGAGGACTACCATGATTGCCGCACTCGTCCGCTTCATCCAGGAATGGAAGCGTTATAATCAGAGCTTGAGCGAGCTGTCTCGCCTGGGCGATCGCGAGCTTGCCGACATCGGCATCAGCCGCTCCGATATCCCGCGGGTGGCCTGGAACGCCGCGCACGAGCACTAAGCTCCCGCTCGGCAATAACTTCGAAAGCGCCCGCGCTTCGTTCGCGGGCGCTTTCGTTTATGCGCCCCGGTTGCCGTGCCCATTCGTGACGCCTAGTTTGCGCGCATGACCTTGAAATCCGTCCACGTCGTCGGCGGCGGCCTCGCCGGCTCGGAGGCTGCCTGGCAACTCGCCCAGAACGGCGTGCCGGTGACGCTGCATGAGATGCGGCCGCTGCGCTCGACGGCCGCGCACAAGACCGACGGCTATGCCGAACTGGTCTGCTCGAACTCGTTCCGCTCCGACGACAAGGACCACAACGCGGTCGGCTTGCTGCACGAAGAGATGCGTCGGCTCAGCTCGCTGGTGATGCACGCGGCCGGCTTGAACCAGGTGCCGGCCGGCGGCGCGCTGGCGGTCGATCGCGAGGGCTTTTCCGCCGCGGTGTCGGCAGCGCTCGCCGGCCATCCCCTCATCACGCTGGCGCGCGGCGAAATTGCACTGCCGCCGGATGAATGGGACAGCGTCATCATCGCGACCGGCCCGCTCACCTCGCCTGATCTCGCTGCCGGAATACGCTCACTCACCGGCGAAGACGCGCTCGCGTTCTTCGACGCGATCGCGCCGATCGTACATCGCGACAGTATCGATCTCGAGCAAGCCTGGTTCCAGTCGCGCTACGACAAGGTCGGACCCGGCGGCTCGGGCGCCGACTACATCAACTGCCCGCTCTCGCGCGAGCAGTATGACGCCTTCATCGACGCGCTGATCGCCGGTGACAAGACTGTGTTCCACGATTGGGAAACCAACACGCCCTATTTCGACGGCTGCCTGCCGATCGAGGTGATGGCCGAACGCGGACGCGAAACGCTGCGCCATGGCCCGATGAAGCCATTCGGACTGACCAATCCGCGCCGCCCCGACGTGAAGCCCTATGCGGTCGTGCAACTGCGCCAGGACAACAAGCTTGGCACGCTGTTCAACATGGTCGGCTTCCAGACCAAGCTCAAGCATGGCGAACAGGTGCGCATCTTCAGCAGCATTCCCAGCCTGCAGAACGCCGAATTCGCGCGGCTCGGCGGGCTGCACCGCAACACCTTCCTCAATTCGCCCAAGCTGCTCGATGAAACGCTGCGGCTCAAAGCCAATCCGCGCTGGCGTTTTGCCGGCCAGATCACCGGCTGCGAGGGCTACGTGGAATCCGCCGCCATCGGCTTGCTCGTCGGCCGCTTTACCGCCGCCGAGCGCCGCAATGAGCTGATGATGCCGCCGCCGCCCACGACGGCGCATGGCGCGCTGCTCGCGCATATCACCGGCGGCCACATCGAAACCATCGATGCCGGGCCATCATCGTTCCAGCCGATGAATGTGAATTTCGGGCTGTTCCCTCAGCTCGCCGAGCCTGCCGCCTACGATCGCGACGGCCGGAAATTCGGCCGCGGCTCGGCCAAGAACCTCGCGCGCAAGACCGCGCTCAGTGAGCGGGCGCTCATCGATCTCGAGCGCTGGGCGGCTGCGCAATCGCGCGCGCCTGCCGCCGCGGAGTAATCACGCCCTGAATATGCGGCTCGGATCACGCGCCGCACGCCACAGCAGCCATTGCCGGCGCCAGGGAGATAGCTCCGGCGGCCGGAACGGGTCGTAGTCACGCCGCTCCATGCGGTGCAAGACGGGACGCAACGGCGCCAACGGCAGAAATGCCGGCAAGGCGCTTTGCGGAATTTCCGAGCTTTTAGCGCCGACCCGAGCGAGATGGCCGCGCGCGCGCAAACGCATCTCCGCCAGTGTGGTGCGCAACTCCGTGGTCGCGCGCATGGCGAAGATATCCTCGTAGTTGGCGCCATAGGTTTGCAGCGCTTCGAGCGGCACATAAAGCTGGCGGCGCGCCGCATGGCGCGGAAAATTGCCCAGCAAGTTCGTAATCGCCTGTGCCTGCGCTGCATCCATCGCGAGGCTGACGACTGCTGGAGCTATATCCCCGGCGAGCACGCGTGCGGCAAATTCAAAAATAGTGCCCGCCGTCCGCTCTGCGTAGGACTGCAACTCCGCGAAGGTCGCCATAGGATCGTCGTAAAGATCGAAGCTGCGCGCCTCGATGAGATCGATTAATCGCTCGCGCGCCAGATTGTGCTGCGCCAACGTATGCGTGAGCGCCGCCGCGACCGGATGGGCTGCGGCCTCGCCGTCGCGCTCGCCGGACAGCACCTCGCGCCACCATTGCAGCCGGATTTCCCCCGGCATCGGCTCACGCGCCAACTCGCGCACGCGGATAATTTCGAGATTGAAGGCATAAAGCGCGAACAGCGCATCGCGATGCTCCGCCGGCGCGAACAGCGTGGCCAGAAAGCGATCGCGGTCGGCCTCGCGCACCAGTGCGGCGCAGTGCTCGAAATTGGTCTGCATAGGGGCAGTCTAGCTGTTTAGCTTGCGCATGATCTTATCCGAAAACCGGTTCCCACTTTTCGGGATCATGCGCGCGTTCAATCGACCGCGATCAGTCCAGCACCGACGCGGCGATTTTCCGCCAGCAGGATATTGTAGGTTCGCACCGCCGCTCCGCTCGCCATGGCATCCACCGATAGCGACATTTTGCGAAAGCGCGCTCGCAGTCGTTCGGAAATTGGCCAAGGATCGCGGCCAGCACCGATCAGAAAGACATCGAGCGCCTCGGCCCGCGCGAAGACGGACTCCAGCGCCGCCTCGGTCAGTTCGGTCACATTCGTGACCGGCCAGGCCCAAATGCCATCCGGCAGACAGAGCAACGATCCGCGGTGCGACATGCCGCCGAAACGAAAGCCGCCATTGCCATAGGCATCGATCAGTTCCGGCCGCGGCAGATGCGGGGCAGCGGCCTTGACGCCATCAGCCTTGGCGCTATCGGCCATGGGTTACGACTTATCCCGGTCCGAACTGCTGAGCGCATCGCGGCCGGTGCCGACGCCGAGATAGATCAGGATTGGCGCTGCGATGAACACCGAGGTGTAGGTGCCCACCAGCACCACGCCGAACATCATGGTCGCCGTAAAGCTGTGGATCGCCTGCCCGCCAAACAGTAGAAGTGCGAGCAGCGCCAAGCTGACGGTGACGTGGGTGACGACCGAGCGCGAAAGCGTCTGGTTCACCGACGCGTTGAGCAAATCCGGCATCGGCAGCTTCTTGTAGCGGCGCAGCATTTCGCGAATACGGTCGTAGATCACCACGGTATCGTTGAGCGAATAGCCCAAGATGGTAAGCAAAGCCGCGATGCTGGTGAGGTCGAAGTCAATCTGCGTCACCGACATGAACCCAATGGTGAGCACGATGTCGTGCACGTTGGCGATCATGGCGCCAAGCGCAAACTGCCATTCAAACCGGAACCACAGGTAAACCAGAATGCAGAGAATCGCGAGCCCCAAGCCGACCACGCCGTATGACAGCAATTCGCCGGATACGCGCGGGCCGACCACTTCGACGCGGCGGTATTCGACGCCGCTGCCGAGCGCGTTGCGCACTTTCGCCACCGCCACCTGCTGCGCGGCTTCGCCGCCCGGCTGCTCGGCGAGCCGGATCAGCACTTCGTTCGCACCGCCGAACTGCTGCAACTGCACCTCGCCAAGATTGAGCGTGCCGAGCGTCGCGCGCATGTTGGAGATATCCGCCGCCCCTGAGGTCGTGCGCACCTCCATCAGCGTGCCGCCCTTGAAGTCGATGCCGAAATTCAAGCCGTGAAAGAAATAAAGCGAAATCGCCAGAATCGACATCAGCGCCGAAACAGGAAAGCTAATGCGCCGGAAGCGCATGAAATCGAATTTGGTGTCGTCGGGTACGATGCGAAGCAGGCGCACAAGCGACTCCTAAATGGGTACGCGTTGCGGGCGCCGCCACCGCACCCACGAGGCGACAATGAGCCGCGTCAGGGTGAAGGCGGTGAACACCGTAGTGATGATGCCGATGCCGAGCGTGACGGCAAAGCCGCGCACCGGTCCGGTGCCGATATAGAACAGCACCGCGGCGGCGATGAAGGTGGTGATGTTGGAATCGAGAATGGTGGCGAGTGCCTTGGTAAAGCCGGCGTCAATGGCGTTGATCGGCGTGCGGCCGCCACGCACTTCCTCGCGAATGCGCTCATAGATCAGCACATTGGAGTCGACCGCGATGCCGACGGTCAGCACGATGCCGGCGATGCCCGGCAATGTCAGTGTGGCATTGAGCAGTGACAGCACACCGAAGATCATGGCGACGTTGATCGCCACTGCGATATTGGCGAACACCCCAAACAGGCCGTAGGTGGCGAGCATGAAGATGATGACCATCACCGCGCCGACATAAGACGAGATCTTGCCCTTGGCGATCGAGTCCGCGCCGAGCCCGGGGCCGACCGTGCGCTCTTCGATGATCGTGAGCGGTGCCGGCAGTGCACCAGCACGCAGTAGGATAGAAAGGTCGTTGGCACTTTGGACCGTGAAGCTGCCGGAAATCTGCCCGGAGCCGCCGAGGATCGGCTCGCGGATGACCGGCGCCGAGATCACTTCGTTGTCGAGAATGATCGCGAACGGCTTGCCGACATTCTCCTGCGTTACTTGCGCGAATTTTCGCGCGCCGCTGGTATTGAAGCGGAACGAGACGATTGGCTCGCTGGTGCGCTGGTCGAAGCCCGGCTGCGCGTCGGTGAGGTCGGCGCCGGAAACCACCACCCGCTTCTCGATCAGATAAGGTGTCTTCGGCTCGGTCGAACTGTAGAGGATTTCATCGTCCGGCGGCACGCGGCCCTGCAAAGCCTGCTCGGCCGGCATCGCGGTGTCGACCATCCGGAAATCAAGCTTGGCGGTCTTGCCGAGCAGTTCCTTGAGCCTCGTTGGGTCCTGCAGGCCTGGCACCTGAACCAGGATGCGGTCGACGCCCTGGCGCTGGATCAGCGGTTCGACGGTGCCGAGCTCGTTCACGCGCCGTTCGATGATCTGGATCGACTGCTCGACCGACTGCCGCACCCGTTCCAGGATGGCGGGGTCCGTAAGCGTCAGCCGGACCAGGTTTCCGGGTTCCGTGGTGATGTCGAGGCTGCGTTGGCCCGTACTGCTGAGAATGCCGCCCAGCGGCAGCGAAAGTTCACGCAGCTTGGTGAGCGCCTGATCTAAATTGGAATTGTCGCGGATGCGCACTTCGACGCTGTTGCCACGCACCACCAGGCCGGTATAGCCGGCGCGCACATCGCGTAGTACGCGGCGGACGTCGTCGCGCAGACCTTCCAGCTTTTCCTTGCGCACTGCATTGCTGTCGACCTCGAGCAGGATATGCGAGCCGCCCTGCAGGTCGAGGCCCAGCACGACGTGCCGCTGCGCCCATTTCGGCCAGCTCTGCACCATCTTCTCGGACAGGAAATTGGGGACGGCGAACAGGCAGACGACGAATGCCGTGAGCAGAATCGCCGCCGCCTTCCACCGCGTGAAATAAAGCATGATGTCCCGACTTCGGTTGAAAAACGAGGGCTGCCGGCGCTTAGCCGGACGCGGCTTCGTCCTTCACCGGTTCACCCTTGGCGCGGACGTCGCTGACCATTTGCCGCATCTGGCGGATGCGCACGTCGTCCGCAATCTCGATTTCGATCTGATCGTCGTCGATCACCTTGGTGACTTTGCCGATGAGCCCGCCATTGGTGACGACGGTGTCGCCCCGCCGCACATTCTTGACCATTTCCGTGTGCTGCTTCACGCGCTTTTGCTGCGGGCGCAGGATCAGGAAATACATGATGACGAAAATCAGCACGAATGGCAGCAGCGACATCAGCATGCCACCGTCGCCGCCTGCCCCGCCGCCGAACAGCGACCCTAGAGACCCTTGCGCAAACGCAGGCGTAATGAACATCGAAGCTTCCCTTGCGTGGTTTTCGGGGCACGCCGGCCGGTGTCCCCGACCCAGCATCCGCGCTTGAATTTCGCGCGGACTATAGCGGCCGTGGCCCCAATTGCAACGCCGCGCGACCCCTTAAAACCAGCCAGTTTTGGCCGTTTCCGACCTGCCCGGCTTGCGGGGCCATCGCCGCCCGGCTAAGAGCAGCACAATTTCCGAAAGCACCCCCAATGGTTAAATCGAAGTCCAAATCCACGTCCAAATCGCAACGCGGTTCCACGCCCAAGCCAAAACTTGGCCCCCAGGCCGCGGGTCAAGCGGACGCTCTCGAGCGCATCGCCAACGCGTTCGAACGGCTGGCGCCACAGCGGGCAATCCTGCCCGATCTCACTACCGCCGACGCGTTCATTTGGCACCCGGACGGCCGCCTCGCGCCTGTGCCCCGCGTCAACCGCGTCGAGATGTCGCTGCTCAAGGGCATCGATCGCGTGCGCGACGTGCTGGTGGAGAATACCGAGCGTTTCGCCAAAGGGCTGCCGGCCAACAATGCGCTGCTGTGGGGCGCGCGCGGCATGGGCAAGTCGTCGCTGGTGAAGGCTTCGCACGCAGCGGTCAACGCCGAGTCCGCGCGTAACAGCAAGAGCGGCCCGCTCAAGCTCATCGAAATCCACCGCGAGGACATCGAGAGTCTGCCCGACCTGATGGCGCTCACCCGCGGCTCGGCCTATCGTTTCATCGTGTTCTGCGACGATCTGTCGTTCGATGCCGAGGATACCACCTACAAGTCGCTCAAGGCGCTGCTGGAAGGCGGCATCGAGGGCCGGCCGGATAATGTGATCTTCTACGCCACGTCGAACCGCCGCCATCTGATGTCGCGCGACATGATGGAGAACGAGCGTTCGACGGCGATCAATCCGGGCGAGACGGTGGAAGAGAAAGTGTCATTGTCCGATCGGTTCGGGCTCTGGCTTGGCTTCCACCGCTGCAGCCAGGATGAATACCTGGCAATGGTCGACAGCTATGTCGCGCATTACAAAATCCCGGTGCACGGCGAAGCACTGCACCGCGAAGCGTTGGAATGGTCGACGACGCGCGGATCGCGCTCCGGCCGCGTCGCCTGGCAGTTCATCCAGGATCTTGCCGGACGGCGTGGCGTGGCGGTGAAGGATTAGACTCAGGCGCCGCTGAGATACTTGGTCGGATCGACCGGGGTCGAGCCTTTGCGGATTTCGAAATGCAATTGCGGCGAGGTCACGTTGCCGGTCTGGCCGGCATGCGCGATCACCTGCCCGCGCTTGATGGTGTCGCCACGTTTAACCAGCAGCTCGCTGGCGTGCGCATAGGCCGACACAAAGCCGTTGGCGTGACGGATCAGCACCAGATTGCCGTAGCCTTTGAGCTCGTTGCCCGCGTAAGCGACGACGCCGTCGTCGGCGGCCTTGACCGGGGTACCTTCCGGCACCGCCAGATTGATGCCGTCGTTCTGCGCGCCATTCGTCTTCGGGCCAAAGCCAGCGATAACGCGGCCGCGCACCGGCCAGCGGAATGACGGCATGCTGCCCGCCGCCTCCGCGGTCTTGACGACGCTTTCCGTCTTATCGGGCTCTTGCGTGGCAATGCGCGCGTTCTGCGCCGGCGCACTGGCAACCTTCTCAACGGGAACCGTGCGCGGCCGCGCGACTTGCGGCGCCGGGTTCGCGGCAACCGGACGCCCACCGGGAACGACGAGGCGGTCGCCCATGCTGATCTTGGCATAGGGCTGGATGTTGTTCGCTTTCGCCAAAGCCGCGAGCGAAACACCATAATGGTGCGCGATCCCGCCCAGACTTTCGCCGGGCTGAGCGACGTGCACGTTGTTGGCAACCGGCGCTACCGCTGCACGTGCCGGAGCTTGCGCCACCGGAGCCTGCGGCGCGGTTCCCGAAATGTAACGCGGAATGACCAAGCGCTGGCCACGCTTGATCGAGGCTGGATTCGTGATGCCGTTGGTTTGCAAAATAGCGGACGCCGGCACGCCGTATTTACGCGCAATAATCTCGACGGTTTCGCCATTGCCGACGGTTACCGGCGAGCCGCCGTCCCAGGTCCAGGCGCCGGCTGGCTTGGGTGGTGGTGGCGACACGGCCGCATGGGGCGCCGGCACCGATCCGGTGACGTCGGAAGAATTATGAGTGCCCGGCCGATAGGCGCCCAACCCTTGCGCGCCATTGGCGACGCCGCCACTGGCTGCGACGCTGGCGGCCCGGCCCGGCGCCGGCAATGGCTGTGCCTCGACGCGGCCGCTGGACGCCGGGCGCGATACGATCGAGCCGGTCACCTCCTGCTGCTGCGGCGGAGCCTGACGATTGGAGTGGAAGATGCTGGAATCGAAGCGCCCGGAGTCCGAACAACCGGCCGCGGCTACGCCGACCAGCGCAAGGACGGTAACGCGCGGCCAAATATGCGAGCTTGCACGAGGGCGAGACGGCACGTTGGAGCGCGGCATGTGGTTACTCACTCATACGCAAAAACCGTAGAGTTCGAAATAAAGCAGCCGCGAGTAAATAAGGTTTTAAGAATTGCCGGATCGCTGCGAGGAGTCTTGAAACCGGCAAAAATGTCACAGTTAGCGCATGATCCCGAAAAGTGGGAACCGGTTTTCGGAAAAGATCATGCGCAATGCTACAATTCTTGCGCTTGCCCTGCCAGCAGCGGCACGAAACGCACCGGTATCAAGTTGTCCCGGGTAACGCCCGTTTGCGACTTGGTAAACTTGACAACGTGTTGCGCGCCGCCCGGCGGCCCGAGCGGCAGCAGCATGACCCCGTCGTCGGTCAGCTGGTCGAGCAGGGTTTGCGGCATAGTCTCGGCGGCGGCGGTGACGATAATGCGGTCATAGGGCGCCCTGCCCGGCACCCCGGCAAAGCCGTCGCCGACGACGACGTCGACATTGTCGTAGCCGAGCGAACGCAGCCGCTCGCGCGCCTGATCGGCGAGCGTGCGATAGCGCTCGATGCTCACCACCTCGCGCGCCAGACGCGAGAGAACGGCGGCCTGATAGCCCGAGCCGGTGCCCACCTCCAAGACGCGATGGTGCGGCCGCACGGTGAGCTGTTCGGTCATGTAGGCGACGACATAGGGCTGGCTGATGGTCTGCCCGCAGGAGATCGGCAGCGCATGGTCGGCATAGGCACTGTCGGCGAATTCCGCCTCGACGAAACGCTCGCGCGGCACCTCGTCCATGGCCCGCAGCACCGCCTGGTCGCCGATGCCTCGGCGGCGCAGCGTCAGCAGGAACTCCATGTGGCCGATGTCTTGCTCGTCCCGCGGTGATTTGGACACGGTCCAGCCCCCCGTTTCTGGCTATTTGTAGCACGTTTAGGGGCGATTCAGGTAAGCTTGCGCATGAAATAGGGCGACGCGCGGCAGGTGGAACCCGGCGCCTCGCATAAGAGTTATAAAATGGATGCAGGCGATGACTGACGCCACCAAAGCGATACCGCGCGTCCTCCTGGTTGAGGATGAATATCTTATCCGGATGCTGCTGGAGGATATGCTGGCCGATCTCGGCTATGGCATCGCCGCCGCGGTCGGCACCATCGCCGAGGCGAGCGAACTCGCCGCCACTGGCGAATTCAACGTCGCCATTCTCGACGTCAATCTCGACGGCCAAGAGATCTACCCGGTGGCGGAAATTTTGGCCAAACGCGGCCTGCCGTTCGTGTTCGTCACCGGCTATGGCAAGGGCAGCCTGTCCGAACGCTATCGCGGCCGCCCCGCGCTGCAGAAGCCGTTCCAGGCCGAGCAGCTCAAGACCGCGCTCGCCGGATTGCTCGTGACGGCTTAGAGCCGGCGCATGATCTTGTCCGACCTTCCTTCGCCCGCCGAAGCGGGCTTCGCGAAGGCGGGAAACCGGTTCCCATTTTTCGGGATTATGCGCTACGGGATCATGCGCTAACTGAACACTTCCGCGAGTTTCGTCATGAACGGCTCGTCGGTCAAATCGAGGCGCAGCGGCGTCACTGATATCCGCTTCTCATTCAACGCGGCGAGATCGCTCCCCTGTGCGGCGCCGGCAATACCGCCGCGGCCGAAGGCGATCCAGAAATACGGATTGCCGCGGCCGTCGTGGCGCGCATCGATCCGCAGCAGCTCCTGGTCGCGTTTGCCTTGCACGGCGACCGCGATGCCGGCGACTTCCTCAGGCGGACAATCGGGAAAATTGATGTTGACCAGCACGTCGCGCGGCATGCCGACGCTAAGCACGCGGCGCATGAGATCGGGCGCGAATTTAATCGCGGTCTCCCAATGCGGCATGTGCCGTGTCGACACTTGATAGGCCTGCGACAACGCGAACGACGGGATACCGAACACGGTGCCTTCCATCGCGCCGGCGACCGTGCCCGAATAGGTGACGTCCTCGGCGCAGTTACGGCCGCGATTGACGCCGGCGAGCAACAAATCCGGCATCTCCTTCATGATATGGCGCGCACCCATGATGACGCAGTCGGTCGGCGTGCCTTTCACCGCGAAATGCCGCGGGCCTACTTCGCGCAGGCGCAGCGGATCGTTCAGCGACAGCGAATGCGAGACGCCGGACTGGTCGGTCTCCGGCGCCACGATCCAGACTTCGTCGGACAGCGCGCGCGCGATCTCCTCGCAGGCGGCGAGCCCCGGCGCATGGATGCCGTCGTCATTGGTGATCAGGATACGCATTACGTCCGCTCGATTTTGGTAATTCCGCCCATGTAGGGCTTGAGCACCTCCGGCACCGCGATCGCGCCGTCGTCCTGCTGATAAGTCTCCATCACCGCGACCAAGGCGCGGCCGACCGCCACGCCGGAGCCGTTGAGCGTGTGCACGAAGCGGGGAGCATGTGTCCCTGAACCAGAAATAGGCCCACTAGAAATTGGCCCTTCCGAAAAAGTAGGGGGGAAGGATTTCGGTCGGTAGCGCGCGTTCATGCGGCGCGCCTGGAACTCGCCGCAGACTGAGCAGGAGGAAATCTCGCGATACAGGTTCTGGCCCGGCAGCCAGACTTCGATGTCGTAGGTCTTCTGCGCGGCAAAACCCATGTCGCCGGTGCAGAGCGTGACCACGCGGTAGTGCAAATCGAGCTTCTTGAGCACCGCCTCGGCGCAGCTCAGCATGCGCTCGTGCTCTTCCTTGGATTTTTCCGGCGTGGTGATCGAGACCAGCTCGACCTTGGTGAACTGATGCTGGCGGATCATGCCGCGGGTGTCCTTGCCGGCCGCACCGGCTTCGGCGCGGAAGCACGGCGTGCAGGCGGTGAACCGCAGCGGCAATTTGTCTTCATCGACGATGGATTCGCGTACGAGATTGGTCAGTGGCACTTCGGCGGTGGGGATGAGCCAAAGGCGATCAAATTTCGGCTCCGAATCTACATCAGCAGTCAGAATAGTTGTCCCAGGCCCGCGGTCGCCCTCCCTTATTCTTGCGTTTTGAATTGCTCGATCCAGGCGCTCGTTAAATGTAACTTCTCGATAGGCAGAAAACTGGTCATCGATAAACTTCGGCAACTGCGCCGTTCCAAACATTGTGTCGTCACGCACCAATATCGGCGGATTGACTTCGGTATAGCCGTGCGTGCCTGTGTGCAGATCGAGCATGAATTGCCCGAGCGCGCGTTCCAGCCGCGCCAGGCCTTTCTGCAAGACGACAAAGCGCGCGCCGGATAATTTCGCGGCCAGCTCGAAATCCATCATCCCGAGCGCTTCACCTAACTCGAAATGCTGTTTCGATTTAAATGCGACTCCGTTTTTGTCTTTGTACTCGCGCTTCTCACCGCGCTTATAGCGCTCTACATTGCCGTGCTCATCCTTGCCTTCCGGCACGTCCTCGAGCGGCAGATTCGGGATTTCGGATAGTGCCTTGCTCAACTCGTCGTCGGAGGCTTTTACCTCGGCTTCCAACGTCGCAATTGACGTCTTGCATTCGGCAACTTCGGCCATGAGCAATTCAACGGTGGCCTCGTCTTTTTCCTTCTTGGCTTGGCCTATCTTTTTCGACGCCTCATTCCGGCGCGCCTGCCGGGTTTCGAGCGTCCTGATTCGCGCGCGTCTCAACTCGTCGAGCGGAATGAGCTTTGCCGACAGCGGCTCCAGGCCGCGCCGCGTCAGCCCGCGGTCGAAGGCGTCAGGATGCTCGCGAATCCATTTGATGTCGTACATGGCGGTTTCTTAGTCGGAATCGTCGCGTTGTGAAAGGAAACGACCAAGCGTCATCGCCCGTATTCTTGGCGGCGCCGGGTACGCCGTAGTCCCTTTCGTTCTCCTCGGCAACGCCGAAGGGATGGAGCGCCGAGCGGCGCTACCGTTCCTTCGTCTACCGCGTCCTCTTTTGGAGGACGCGGGCGCCTCTCGGCGCTCCATCGCGGCGTTTATTTCGGCCCGGGGCCGCGCTTTCGAAC
>JGI20191J14862_1000274_pt1 | contig 17873 bp, 17 predicted proteins | sample NGESurdeep092012_7_FD_14862 | JGI IMG/M metagenome (IMG submission 14862)
TTACCCTCTCGCATCAAGAAACCATAGAGGGTGACCACCAATTCGGCATGGGTGGCGGGCGCGATCTTGCGATAGTCGGGAACCTGGCAGGCATCCCACAACCGCTCGATGTTCGCCCGGTTGCGCGCCAGTGAGCGCACATCCTCGTCGCGCGCGGCATGTTCCAAAACGAGAATATCTTGCGCCGTCGGCGCGCGGGTGAGGCCCTCCTCGCGCGGCGGCGCTGCCAGCGATGCCTGCAATGCCCCGATCGAGGCGAAATCGAGATCGGTATTGCGCCATTGCAGCATGCGGATCGGCTCGAAGCTGTGGCTCTCCAAGGCCTGCACCAATTCCGGCTCGAACGGATCGCAGCGGCCGGTGGTGCCAAAGGTGCCATCGCGGGTGGCACGGCCGGCGCGGCCGGCGATCTGCGCCAGTTCGGCCGGCGCGAGTTTGCGGAACTGGTAGCCGTCGAATTTGCGGTCGGAGGCAAAGGCGACGTGATCGACGTCGAGATTGAGCCCCATCCCGATCGCGTCGGTCGCCACTAAATAGTCGACGTCGCCTGACTGATAGAGCGCGACCTGCGCGTTGCGGGTGCGGGGCGACAGCGCGCCCATCACCACGGCGGCGCCGCCGCGCTGGCGGCGGATCAGCTCGGCGATGGCGTAAACTTCGTCGGTCGAGAACGCCACGATGGCCGAGCGCGACGGCAGCCGGGTGAGCTTCTTCTCGCCGGCGTAAGTGAGCATCGACAGCCGCGGCCGGCTGATGATGTGCGCGCCGGGCAGCAGCTTCTCCACCATTAGCCGCACCGTGGCGGCGCCCAGCACCATGGTCTCCTCGCGCGCGCGGAAATTGAGCATGCGGTCGGTGAACACATGGCCGCGCTCGAAATCGGCGCCGAGCTGGATCTCGTCGATCGCCAGGAACGCCACGTCGAGGTCGCGCGGCATGGCTTCGACGGTGGACACCCAGAAGCGTGCATTCGGCGGCTTGATCTTCTCCTCGCCGGTGATCAGCGCCACCGCGCCGACGCCGACCCGATCGACGCACTTGTTGTAGACCTCGCGCGCCAGCAGCCGCAGCGGCAGCCCGATCATGCCGCTGGAATGCGCCAGCATGCGTTCGATGGCGAGATGGGTCTTGCCGGTATTGGTGGGCCCGAGCACCGCCGTGACGCCGGCGCCGCGGGCACGCGATGCTCGGTTCGGCTGCGGGGAAAATGAAATGGCCATTACGCGTCCAGACTGGCGGCAAGGAAGGCTTGATTGCGCATGATCTTGTCCGAAAACCGGTTCCCACTTTTCGGGATCATGCGCTATCGAGCCTTGGCGGGGGCTTCCTGTATCACAATGCGACGGCGAACATGTCCGCGGTTAAGCTTTAGAACGAGTCTGGAACGAAACGCGCCCGAATCACTGACTCGGGCCCGGTATGCGTTCGTTCACGGCGACATCTGGCTACGCTTCTGCCTTCTCCCACAAGATCGGGTAGTCTAGGCAGATTTTGCCGCCCTTGCGCCGCGCGAAAACATTAATGACGGTCAAGATCGGTGCCGCGGATAGAGTCAAGGCCATTTCACGGTCATTGCGTCTTCGGCCCATTGGCGGATGCCCGGGTCGGGCTGGCGACCGAGACGAATTCGCTGGCCTCGAGCACGGCGGTGCCGATCGGCGTCGGCCCCTCCGCGCGGAACGGCACCAACACGCGCGTGCCCGCGATCGGCGCCATCCAGACCTCAATGTCGCGCAGCTTGGCGATGTATTTAATCGCGCTGCGCGATGGGATGTAGCCCGCCACCGGCGAAAAATACACCGCGCAGACCACCACCGGGCCGGCATAGCCCTTGTCCGCCTTCACCTTGTCCATGCGCTTGTAGGCGAGTTGCAGGTCGTAGCGCAGCCGCCCGTCGAAGATCGAAAGCGTCTGCTTGCAAGCCTCCGGCGACAGCAGATCGCCATTGCCGGGCACGCGCAGCAGCGATGCGGTCATCGGATCGAGAATGCCGAGCTGATGCGCCTCGGTGATCGGCACGCGCTCCGGATCGGTATCTTGCGGCGGATCGACCTTGAAGTCCTTGATGTTGCCGTTGGCGATCGTGATCCGGACCTCGTCGGTCTTCTTGCTGGTGGTGATGATGCCCGCGTAGATCGATGACGTCGGCCGGCCGGCGCTGAGCGTGCCGCGCGTGGCGCTGGTGCCCTGGCCGCCGGTGAAGATCCGCATCAGGCCAATGGTGATGCCGCTCGCGGCAGCCGTGTAATGGGTGTCGTTTATATCGATCGCCCAGCTGCCCTTGCCGATCGGAATGCCGGCCAGCGACGCAGTGTAACGCGCCTCCAGCTTGCCCTGCGCCGATGCGGGGACGGACGCCGCCGCGGCCAATATCAGGGCCTGGGCCAGCGCACCCGACGCTAGCAGCATACATCGTAGGGCTTGCCGCAACGCCAGCACGAAGCTCCATCCTCCCGCGCGCCGGCACTGGCGGATAGCCCGCCTCCGGGCGATAGTTATATCATCAGCCGCGCAAGCCGGCACGCAAGGGCTCCCCGACAGGCGGGACGAACGACACACAGGTATGAAGGCCCGCCGGCGGCGCGCCAGTCTGGTCGGCGTCAAATAGGTCGAATCTGTGATCGCGGCGGCTATGGACGGCGCTGAAACTGGGTAAAAACCGGTTCAAATCCTCGGCTTGACGCCCTGCACCCCTCTCTCTATACGTCCGACCGTCTTCCAAGATGAATGACCGGACCGGCGCGGCTTTTGCGCCGGCGCTTTTCGAGGGATGTGCCATGTCATGGCGTTGCGATCTGACCGGTAAGAAACCCCTGGTCGGCCACAAAGTGAGCCACTCCAACCATAAGACCAAGCGGCGGTTCCTGCCGAACCTGCGCAACGTCACGCTGATCTCCGACTTGCTCGGCCGCAGCTTCCGGGTGCGGGTGTCGGCCAATGCGCTCCGGACCGTGGACCATCGCGGCGGGCTCGACGCCTTCCTGCTCAAGGCCAAGGACGCCGAGCTGGCGCCGCAGATGCTCGACCTCAAGCGCCAGATCGCGAAGAAGCAGGCCAAGGCTGAGGCCGCACCGGCCGCGGCGGAGCCGGTGGCTGGCTAGCTTCGTTTCTAGAAAATTCAGACGATCAAAGTTTCATGCCCCGCGAAAGTGGGGCATTTGCTTTTCTCACTCCCCCACCAGCGTGAATTGCAGCAGCAGATTGCGCTGGATCACGGAAAAATTGTCGTCGGACACCAGCGTGATGATGGTTTCGCCGCCCGCGTTACGGTGCACCGCGATGCCTTCCATGTTGTCGATCTGGTAGGCGAGATCGGCTTCGATCAGCGGTTTGCCGTCGACCAGCGCGTCCGGCTTGATGCTAGCGAGCGGCACGCGGCGGATGCGCATGGCGACGCCGCGCGTCGGCGAATAGCGGCGCTCGAGCAACAGCAAATCGCCGGGCGGCAGGATCGTGCAGTCGCTGATGTCGTAGTCGTCGCTGCGCGCGACACTGAAGCGCTCGACATGGTCACCCTTGATCAGGAACGAGCGATGGTTGCCCGCGCTGTCGAGGCTGTGTTCGGTCACCACGATGAGGCTGCCGGCAAGCGGCGCGCCTTTCGGCGGAGCCGCCAGGCATTCCAGGCTCTTGTTATAGGCGAAGGTCTTAAAATCGGGCGGCACCGCAATCTTTTCGCCGCGCGCCAGCAGGCCCTCGCGACGATAATTGAAGCGCACGATCTGCTCGACCCGCTCGATGCCGATATAGAGCATGCCGTCGATTTCAGTGAGCGACTCGACGTCGTACCAGCCGCGCGCAGCCAGCGGCTTGCCGTCCGGACCGAGGATCGGCGCCATCTCGGCGTCGGCGATGCCGGCGGGTTTGCCGTCTTGGTACACGATGCGGCCGCGCAGCCAGGACCCGCGATCGGTGACCGCGATGAAACGGCTGCCGTCGGGCTCGACGTGGATGGCGGAAACGCCGCCGAACGGTTCGTAGGCGGCGGTGAGCGCAAGCCCGCCGCGGAATTCCAGAATCCCGAAACGCGTCTGCGACGGGTCCCGGTTGTCGAACGCGGTGATCGGCGTTGATCGGATCGCGATGCGCGTCGGCGCCGCGCTGAAGCGCAGCGCCTCGGCCACTGCGAACGAGCCGACAACAACGAGCAGCGCGGCAAACAGCGTGCCGCCGACGAGCAAACGACGGCGATTGAACGTCAAGCGACACGCCTGCGCGGGCGAGGTGTCGAGCGCTCAGTGGCGGCGTGCTCTTCGAACAGCTCGGCGAGCTTCTCGGTCATAGCGCCGCCGAGCTCCTCGGCATCGACGATGGTGACGGCGCGGCGGTAGTAGCGCGTCACGTCGTGACCGATGCCGATAGCGATCAGTTCGACCGGCGAACGGGTCTCGATCTCCTCGATCACCCAGCGCAGATGGCGTTCGAGATAATTTCCGGGATTGACCGAAAGGGTGGAATCGTCGACCGGCGCGCCGTCGGAGATCATCATCAGGATTTTGCGTTGCTCGGAGCGCCCAAGCAGGCGCTTGTGCGCCCAGTCAAGCGCCTCGCCGTCGATGTTTTCCTTCAGCAGCCCCTCGCGCATCATCAGCCCGAGATTCTTGCGCGCGCGCCGCCACGGCGCGTCGGCCGACTTGTAGACGATATGGCGCAGGTCGTTGAGGCGGCCGGGATTGGCCGGCTTGCCGGCGGTCAGCCAGTTCTCGCGCGCCTGACCGCCCTTCCAGGCCCGGGTGGTAAAGCCGAGAATCTCGACCTTGACGCCGCAGCGCTCGAGCGTGCGCGCCAGGATGTCGGCGCAGGTGGCGGCAACCGTGATCGGGCGCCCGCGCATGGAGCCGGAATTGTCCAGCAGCAGCGTCACCACCGTGTCGCGGAATTCGGTGTCCTTCTCGGCCTTGAACGAGAGCGGGTGCATGGGATCGATGACGATGCGCGCCAGCCGCCCCGGATCGAGCTGACCTTCCTCCAGGTCGAATTCCCAGGAGCGGCTCTGCTGCGCCATCAGCCGGCGCTGCAGACGGTTGGCAAGCCGCGCCACCACGCCCTGCAGATGCGAGAGCTGCTTGTCGAGATAGCTGCGCAGACGATCCAGTTCCTCCGGCTCGCACAGATCCTCGGCCGCCACCATCTCGTCGAACTTGGACGTGAAGGCGCGATAGTCCGGCCCGCGCGGCGCGTTGGCGCCGAACTGGCGCGGCCGCTGCGGCTCGCCCGCGGTCTCGGCGTCGCCCATGTCGGTGTCGTCGGCCATGTCGGCGGTCGGGGCATCGACGGCTTCGGTGGCAGAATCCGCCATGTCCTCGGCCGACACCTGCGTGTCCTCCGTGCTCATGCGCTGCATTTCGTCTGAGTCGGCAGCTTCGCCGTCCTCACCGGATTCCTGCTTGCGGCGATCCTCCTCGCCCTCCTCGTCTTCCTCCTCGGAATCGCGGCTGCGGTCCTCGCCCATTTCAAGCGCGTCGAGCAGGTCATGCACCGCGTCGCCGAATTGGCGCTGGTCCTCGAGCAGGTTTTCGAGCTGGTCGAGCTTTCGGCCGGCGCGGTCCTCGATCAGCGGGCGCCAGAGATCGACCAGCTTCTTGGCCGCCGCCGGCGGCGCCAGGCCGGTCAGGCGCTCGCGCACCATCAACGCCAGCGCGTCCTCGATCGGCGCGTCGGCGCGATCGGTGATCTCGTCGAACTTTCCGCGCTGAAAGCGCTCGTTCAGCATGGCGGTGAGATTTTGCGCGACGCCGTCCATGCGCCGCGCGCCGATCGCCTCGACGCGCGCCTGCTCAACCGTCTCGAACACCGCGCGTGCCTGCTGGCCGGCCGGCTGCAGGCGGCGGTGCATCGCCGGATCGTGGCAGGCAATTCGCAACGCGATCGAGTCGGCATTGCCGCGCACAATCGCGGCCTCGGCCTTGCTGAGCTTGCGCGGCGGCTCTGGCAGCCGGACTTTGCCGCCCATCAAACCGGGGCGTTCGGCGGCGAAGGAAACTTCCAGGTCGGGCTTGCGCGCGAGCGCGCGCAGGCAGCCGGTGATCGCCCGCTTGAACGGCTCGTTCGGCGATTCCTTCGACGACGACTTGATTTTGATGTTGGACGCCATTTCTTTTCTCCCTCGCCCCGCGTGCGGGGCGAGGTAAAACTTTACGACAGCGCCACGTTGACCGACGATTCCGGCAGTTCGATTCCGAAGCAGCGCTGATAGAATTCGGCCACGATCGGCCGCTCCAGCTCATCGCACTTGTTGAGGAAGGTGAGCCGGAAGGCGAACCCGATATCGTTGAAGATCTCGCAATTCTCCGCCCAGGTGATCACCGTGCGCGGGCTCATCACGGTCGAGATGTCGCCGTTCATGAAGCCGTTGCGCGTCAGATCGGCGACCCGCACCATCTTGTTGACGATGTCGCGGCCCTGCTCGTTGCGATAGTGCTTGGCCTTCGCCAGCACGATCTCCACCTCGTTGTCATGCGGCAGATAATTGAGCATGGTGACGATCGACCAGCGATCCATCTGCGCCTGATTGATCTGCTGGGTGCCGTGATAGAGGCCGGAGGTGTCGCCCAAACCGACCGTGTTCGCCGTGGCGAACAGGCGGAACGCTGGATGCGGCTTGATCACGCGGCTCTGGTCGAGCAGCGTGAGCCGGCCCGAGGATTCCAGCACGCGCTGAATCACGAACATCACATCCGGCCGGCCGGCGTCGTACTCGTCGAAGCAGAGCGCGACATTGTGCTGATAGGCCCAGGGCAGAATGCCGTCGCGGAACTCTGTCACCTGGTGACCGTCCTTGATGACGATGGCATCCTTGCCGATCAGGTCGATGCGGCTGATGTGACTGTCGAGGTTGACGCGCACCATGGGCCAATTGAGCCGCGCCGCCACCTGCTCGATATGGGTGGACTTGCCGGTGCCGTGATAGCCAGTGACGATCACGCGCCGGTTCTTGGCAAAGCCGGCGAGGATGGCGAGCGTGGTCGGGCGGTCGAACCGGTAATCGGGATCGAGGTCGGGCACGTGCTCGTCGGCCTTGGAATAGGCCGGCACTTCCAAATCGCTATCGATCCCGAACACCTGCCGGATCGACACTTTCATGTCGGGCAGGCCGGTAACTTCTTCCACTGCGGCGGTCATTGATCCTCCGTGACTTCGGAATCCCCGAAGCCCCTGATGCGGTCCGACTGATACGGTCCGGCTGATGGCGGCGGCAACTTAGCAGACCAAAAGCCCGCAAAAAACCCGCTGATAGCGAATAACACCATCAATTATATCAATAAGATAGGTGTTGACTGGCCTGTGCGGAAGGCGGGGCTGGGTTGCTTGGCGCAACGTTTTAGCCATTTTTCGAACGCGTGATCTTGCCCGAAAACCGGTTGCCACTTTTCGGGATCACGCGTCAGCCGAAGCCGGCCGATTTCAGGTAGTTGTACGATTGAATGACCTCCACCAGACGTTCCTCGGTGGAGCGATCCCCGCCATTGGCATCCGGATGAAACTGCTTCACCAGCTCCTTGAAGCGCAACTTCACCTGTTGCGGGGTGGCGCCGATATCGAGCCCGAGCTTATCGAGCGCCTTGCGCTCGGCATTGCGGATCGGACGGGCTTCCGCGCGCTGCTGCTGCTGCTCGGTACGCATGCCCTCGCCGAACAGCCCGAACGGATCGTCACGGGTACCGAACGTGCTCAGGTCCGGGCGCACTTTCCCTTTCCCGGTTCCCATCTTCCAGGTCGGGCGATGGCCGGTAATGGCGTCCTTCTGGTAGGCCATCACCGCGGCGTCGCTCATGCCGCTGAAAAAATTGTACGACTGATTGTATTCCCGCACGTGTTTGAGGCAGAAACGCCAATATTGGTTCTCGGTGTTGCGGCCCTTGGGCGCGCGATTGGTGCCCTTCTCCTTGCAGCCATGCCATTCGCAAGCCGGACCGCCGGTCTTCGGCCGGCGATCCTTGCTCGGTTTAACGCGGATACTATCGAAAAACGGCGAGTCGGATGTCATGACCAATCATTATGCTCTTTTGCCGGTGACGCGTTCAAGACTTGACAGCATGACAACGTCCTGATTCTGCCGCAAAGCGGCCATTGACCCGCAGGCCGCCCCCGTCCCTTGCGCATGATCTTTTCCGAAAACCGGGTTCCACTTTTCGGGAACATGCGCTAAGCGGGGCGGCATGCGAACCGCCGATCTCATCACAAAGAAACTGACCGAGGCTTTCGCCCCGCAAAGTCTTACGGTGGAGGACATATCCCACCAGCACGAAGGCCATGCCGGGTCCCGGCCGGGCGGGCAAACTCATTATAGGGTCTATATCGTGTCGCAAGCGTTCAAAAGTAAGTCCCGGCTCGAACGTCACCGCATGATCAACCAGGCGCTTTCGGACGAGCTGGCCGGCGGCGTGCACGCGCTCGCCATCCATGCCGCGGCACCGGGCGAAGGCGGCAGCGCATGATCGCGAAAAGTGGGAAACGGTTTTCGGATAAGATCATGCGCATCTAACGATTATTGCGCCTTTATGTCCGCCGCGCGGATGATCTCGCCCCACATTTTGCGATCTTGCCGGGCCTGTTGCTCGAATTCATTGGGGCTATTGCCGAGTAGCCGCGCACCGGTTTTGGCGAAGCGCTCGCGTAGCGCGGGCTGACGCAGCGCCGCGGCGATCTCCTTATGCAGCCGCGCCACGACTGCGGGCGGCGTCCCGGCGGGCGCGACTACGCCGAACCAGGACGACGCCTCGTAGTTGGCGACGCCGGCCTCGGCGGCGGTCGGCAAGTCCGGCAACAATTCCATCCGCTGCTTCGCAGCCACCGCCAGCGGACGCAGCTTGCCGCCCTCGATATGCGGCAATACCGTCGGCGGATTGTCCACCACGCCGTCGATCTGTCCCGCGATCAGATCGGTAATCGCGGGCGCCGCGCCGCAATAGGGTACGTGCGTGAGCTTGATCTTCGCGGCATGCATGAACAGCGCAAGGCCCAGATGTCCCGTGGTGCCGATGCCGGGCAAGCCAAAGTTGAGCTTGCCGGGATTGGCCCGCGCCAGCGCGACCAGCTCCTGCAGGGTCTTCGCCTCCACCTTCGGATTGACGACGACCATCATCGGTATGTCGGCGACATTCGAGACCGGCACGAAGTCCTTCTCCGGATCGAACGGCATCTTGGAATAGAGGAACTGATTGGCGGTCAGAATACCGGCCGACGTCATCAGCAGAGTGTAACCATCGGGCGCTGACTTGGCGACCGCATCGGCGCCGATATTGCCGCCCGCCCCGGCGCGGTTTTCGACGATCACCGGCTGGCCAAGCGTCCGCGAGATTTCATCGCCGACCGCGCGGGCGAGCACGTCGGCAAGGCCGCCGGCGGGAAATGGCGCGATCAGACGAACCGGACGGTCAGGATAGTCTTGCGCTTGGCTCCCAACGCCGAAGCAAACGGAAAACAACACGCCCAGCGTCAGTAAGCGCGCGCGGCGCAGCAAAGCCGTCAACGATGTCACCGGAAGCCCCCCAGCCGTTATCGCGTCTTGTTTCGTGCAGACGCGTTTTTCGCGATCATCCTGCCTTTGCCGGCGGCTTGCGCGCAAGAGGCTGGATGCGTAGCGCGGTGATGCGGTTACGGCTGCGGCGGAGCACGCGGAAGCGGAAGCCGTGGAAGGTGAAGCTCTGCCCGACTTCCGGAATCGAGCGCGCCTCATGGATGACGAGGCCGGCGATGGTGGTTGCCTCCTCGTCCGGCAGATTCCAGTCCATGACCCGATTGAGGTCGCGGATCGGCGCCGCACCGTCCACGTTGACCGAACCGTCCGGCTGGCGCCGCACGCCCGGCATGGCGACGTCGTGCTCGTCGGTGATGTCGCCGACGATCTCCTCTAGAATGTCCTCCAGCGTCACCAGGCCTTCGACCTCGCCGTATTCGTCCACGACCAACGCGAACGGCGTCTTGCGGCGGCGGAACGCCTTGAGCTGCTCCGACACCGACCGCGTATCGGGCACAAACCAGGGCGGCGCCATCAGCGCAGCGATGTCGACCTTCGACGCGTCGCCGTCGAGCGCGTGCAGCGCGCGCAGCAGATCCTTTACGTGCAGGATGCCGACGATGTTCTCCGGGTTTCCGCGCCAGAGCGGCAGCCGCGTCACCGGCGAGGCGATCACCGCGTTGACCACGTCCTCGGGCGAATCGTCGGCGTTTACGGTGATCATGTTGGTGCGATGGATCATCACATCGGAGACCGCCAGTTCGCGCAGATCGAGCACGCCGCCGAACATGTCGCGGTCGAGCGTCTCCACGCCGCCTTCGCGGTGCAGTAGATCGACTGTGCCGCGCAATTCCTCGCGCGCGGACAGCACTTGCTGATCCTCGCCGACCGTCATGCCGACGAACTTCAGCAGCCACCGCACCAGCGCCTCGATCGTCATCAGCACAGGGCCGAGCACCTTGACGATCCACAGCATCGGCCTTGCGACCGCCAGCGCGATGCGATCGGGCGCGTTGAACGCAGCCGTCTTCGGCAGAATCTCGGAGAACACGACGACGAGGACCGTCATGGCCACCGTGGCATAGACCACGCCGGCAGGACCAAACCAGGCCAGCAGCACGCCGGTCGCCAGCGCCGATGCGGCGATGTTGACCGCGTTGTTGCCGAACAGCAGTGCGCCGAGCAGCCGCTCGCGTTGTTCCAGCAGACGGTTGACGATGGCGGCGCGGCGGTTTCCGTGCTTCTCCAGCCGCGCCATGCTGGCGCGCGAGGACGCGGTGAGCGCCGTCTCGCTGCCGGCGAAGAACGCCGACAACAGCAGGCAGATCACGACGATGACGAGGGACAGCCAGTCGTTTCCGGTCATCGATTAGAGTCTGATCCGTTCATTTTGAATCAGCGCTCCCCTTAAAATTTTCCTGGCGCGTGATCTTTTCCGAAAACCGGTTTCCACTTTTCGGGATCACGCGCGCTATGCGAGCTTGTCAGTGAGGAAGGCGCGCACCTCGGCGGGATCGACGTCGTTTTCGATGAACGCCTGCCCGATGCCGCGCACCAGGATGAAGGTGAGCTTGCCGCGTTTCACTTTTTTGTCTTGCGCGATCAGGTCCATCAATGCGTCGAGGCCCGGCACGCCGCCGGGGACATCCTTGAGATGGGTAGGCAGGCCGACTGCCGCAAGGTGAGCGCACGCGCGCGCGGCCTCGGATGAACCAATCAAGCCCTTACGGGCGGAGAATTCGAATGCCAGCGCCGTGCCCAGCGCCACCGCCTCGCCGTGCAGCAGCCGGTCGGAGAAGCCGGCGCCTGCTTCCAGCCCGTGGCCGAAGGTGTGGCCGAGATTGAGCAGCGCACGCTCACCGGTTTCGCGCTCGTCGCGCGCCACGATGGCAGCCTTGCCGCGGCAGCAGACCGCGATGGCGTGTTCGCGCGCCAAGCTCCCGGAAGATTTGCCGCCAGCGAAAACGTCTTTCCAATTGGCTTCCAGCCAAGTGAAAAACGCGGCATCGCCGAGCAGACCGTATTTGGCGACCTCGGCATAGCCGGCGCGGAATTCGCGCTTGGACAAGGTATCGAGCAGCGCGGTGTCGGCGATCACCAGCACCGGCTGGTGGAAAGCGCCGACGAGATTCTTGCCCTGGCGGGAATTGATGCCGGTCTTGCCGCCGACCGAGGAGTCGACCTGCGCCAGCAGTGACGTCGGCACCTGCACGAAGTCGAGCCCGCGCCGCACGCTCGCCGAAGCAAAACCGGCCAGGTCGCCAATCACGCCGCCGCCGAGCGCGACGATGAGATCGCCACGCTCGATGCGCGCCGCGATGATTGCCTCGCATACGGTCTCGAACGTGGCGTAGTTCTTGGAGCCCTCGCCTTGCGGCACGACGATCGCTGAGCTCTCGATGCCGGCGGATTTGAGCACAGCCGCGGCGGCGGCGAGATGGTGCTTGGCCACATTCTCGTCGGTAACGATCGCGGTCTTGGCGCCCAGCCGCAGCGCCTTCACGCGTTCACCGAGGCTCGCCATCAGGCCGCGCCCGATGACGATGTCGTAGGCGCGCGTCCCCAGCGCGACCTGCACCACGATCGGCTCACCCGAGCGCAACGGCGCGGTCATGGCTGTTTCTCCCCGCCTGCCGCGAGGCCAAGATGCTTCGCCAGCGCATCCACGATCTCGTCGACGATCGTCTCATGCGGCTCGTCGCGCGACCGCACGACGATGTCGCACTGGGCATAGAACGGCTCGCGCAGCGGCATCAGCTCTTTGATCTTTTCGACCAGCGGCCGATCGTTGCGCCGCTTGGTCCGTTTCACCAGCACGTCGAGATCGGCGTTCAGCCAGACCGAGATGCCTTTTTCGCGGATGAGCTCGCGGGTGTGCGGGTCCATGACCGAGCCGCCGCCAGTCGCCAGCACACTCGGACCATTGTCCAACAGCCGCGCGATCACGCGCGCTTCGCCGGCGCGAAAATACGGCTCGCCGTGTTCTTGGAAAATCTCCGGAATGGTCATGCCGGCCGCGCTTTCAATCTCGGTATCGGCGTCGACGAACGGGATGGCGAGCCGGGCGGCAAGCCTGCGACCGATCGACGACTTGCCGGCACCCATCATGCCGATGAGCACGATGGAACGGCTTCCGAGCGCGCGGACGATGGCCGATTCCAGGCCATTTTCCGGGGCTTTTTGAATGGCGGTGTTAACCATGCTAGATTTCCAAATCGACGCCACGGTTCCATATACCAGAATCCGGGCAACCGCGATGGCGGCTCTTGTCACCCGTTAAGGAACGTGGTCGTACTCGCGTGAATTGCCCCCCGCGCTAAAGCCGCGGGCGGTTGCCGGATTTCGATCATGCCGAGTCTTTTCAGATTTCTCGTTTTCATCGGCCTGCTCGGCGGGCTGGCCTATGGCGCGGTGTTCTCGTTCGCCACCTTCGTGACTTACAAGCCGCGCGAGATCACCGTGACCATTCCGCCCGACAAATTCCTCAAGCCGCAGCATTGACGCACCGCATGATCCCGAAAAGTGGGAACCGGTTTTCGGAAAAGATCATGCGCAAACGAGACCCGGGCAAGGCGATGACCCGCCGGCCAAGAGCATCCGACGAAACGCTGGTCGAACTGTTTCTCGACATGCAGGCGGCCGAGCGCGGCGCCGGCGAGAACACGCTGGCCGCCTATCGCAACGATCTCGCGGATCTCGCGGCGTATCTGCGCGCCGCCGGCCGCAGCGTCTTCGCGGCGACCACCGACGACCTGCGCGGATTTCTCAACGATCTCGCCGAGCGCGGCTTCAAGGCGTCGTCGCTGGCGCGGCGCTTGTCGGCGGTGCGGCAGCTCTACCGGTTTCTCTACGCGGAAGGAAAACGCGGCGACGATCCCGCCGCGGTGCTGGAAGGGCCGAAGCGCGCGCGCACGCTCCCCAAAATTCTCTCCATCGCCGAGGTCGATTCGCTCCTGGCGCAGGCGCGCACGAATGCGGAGAACGACAAGCAGCCGCAGGCCGCTCGCCTGCGAGCCGCGCGGCTGTTGTGCCTGCTGGAAGTGGTCTACGCCACCGGCCTGCGCGTGTCCGAGCTGGTGGCATTGCCAGCATCGAGCGCGCGGCGCGATCAAAGAATGCTGGTCGTGCGCGGCAAGGGGGCTAAGGAGCGGCTGGTGCCGCTCAACCAGGCGGCCAAGCGTGCCATGGCCGAGTACCTCAAACTGCGCGCCGACACCGGACGCCAAGAGTCTTCAAAACAAGCGCAATCGAAATGGCTGTTCCCGTCGTTCGGCGAGCAGGGCCATCTCACCCGCCAGCACTTCGCCCGCGAACTGAAGGCCTTAGGCCAGGCCGGCGGCATCGCACCGGAGCGCTTGAGCCCGCACGTGTTGCGGCATGCCTTCGCCAGCCACTTGCTGCATAACGGCGCCGACTTGCGTGTGGTGCAGACCTTGCTCGGCCATGCCGATATCTCGACCACGCAAATCTACACCCACGTGCTGGAAGAGCGGCTGAAGGCGCTGGTGCGCGACCTGCATCCGCTGACGGACGGCTAGCCCTCAGTGGCCGTAAGAACCATATTAACCCGATTGCTTGACTAAAAGGCTTCGTCCGCGTCAGTTCGCCCCGATCATCACGAGCCACCGGAACCAATGCGCAGCTATCTCGACTTCGAAAAGCCGGTGGCCGAACTGGAGGCCAAGGTCGAGGAATTGCGCGCCATGGCCGAAACCGGCAGCGCGGTCGCCGTCGGCGACGAGATCAACCGGCTCGAGGTGAAGGCTGCGCTCGCGCTTAAGGAACTCTATGCCGATCTCACGCCCTGGCAGAAGACGCAGGTCGCGCGCCATCCGCAACGGCCGCATTGCCTGGACACCATCGCCGGCCTGATTGCCAATTTCATCCCGCTCGCCGGCGACCGCAAATTTGGCGAAGACCCGGCCATCGTCGGTGGCTTCGGCCGCTTCCGCGGCGAGAGCGTCTGCGTCATCGGCCACGAGAAGGGTTCCGACACCGAAAGCCGGCTCAAGCACAATTTCGGCATGGCGCGGCCGGAGGGCTATCGCAAGGCGGTGCGCCTGATGGAGATGGCCGACCGCTTCGGCATTCCGTTGATCACGCTCGTGGACACTGCCGGCGCCTATCCTGGCATCGGCGCCGAAGAGCGCGGCCAGGCGGAAGCCATCGCGCGCTCGACCGACGTCTGCCTTGGGCTCGGGGTGCCGAGCGTCGCGGTGATCCTGGGCGAAGGCGGCTCCGGCGGCGCCATCGCCCTCGCTACCGCCAATCGCGTGCTGATGCTGGAACACGCCATCTACAGCGTGATCTCGCCGGAAGGCGCCGCTTCGATCCTGTGGCGCGACACCGCCAAGGCGCAGGAGGCGGCGACCAACATGAAGATCACCGCCCAGGACATGGTGCGCTTCGGCGTGATCGACACCGTGGTGACGGAACCGACCGGCGGGGCCCATCGCGATCCGCAGGCCGCGATCGCCGCCACCGGCGAGGCGATCGCCAATGCCCTGGCCGAATTGCAGCCGCTCGACCGCGATACCGTGCGCCAGCAGCGGCGCGAGAAGTTTCTCGCCATGGGCCGCAGCATGGGCCGCCTGGCCGGCTAGGCCGGAGGCCGGGGGCCCCATCTTGGCCCCTTGGGGCGGGCCCCGGACGCGCCGGCAGGCTTTACCTTTGCTTTACCATAGGCTTACCGGTAGGCTTGGGCAGGCTCGTTTGCCTTGCGGATGCCACATCTTAAGGATAACGATTACTCAATGACGTCCCGCCCGCTCGGGGGAGTACCGCGTTTGAAACGACCCTTTGTACGCGCGCTGCTCGCATCTGCGGCTGTTGCCGCTGCGATCACCCTTGCCGGCTGCGATCCCGACAGCATCGCGCCGACCGGCCGTTCCCAGGCCCCGCTCTCCGAAAAGACGCTCGCCGAGATCGAGGCGAAGCACATGGACAAGAACTCTCCGATCCTGGCCCGCATCTTCAAGGAAGAGGCGGAGATGGAGATCTGGAAGAAAGATCGCGACGGCAAATTCGCGCTGCTGAAGACCTATCCGATCTGCCGCTGGTCGGGCGATCTGGGCCCGAAGAAGAAGGAAGGCGATCGCCAGGCGCCCGAGGGCTTCTACACCATCACGCCCGGACACATGAATCCGAAGTCCAACTACTTCCTCGCCTTCAATACCGGCTATCCGAACGCCTATGACCGCTCCTGGGGCTATACCGGCTCCGAGCTGATGGTGCACGGCGACTGCTCTTCGCGCGGCTGCTACGCCATGACCGACGAGCAGATCCAGGAAATCTACGCGCTGGCGCGCGAGTCGTTCTTCGGCGGGCAGACTGCGTTCCAGTTGGCAGCCTTTCCGTTCCACATGACGGCGCTGAACATGGCCAAGCATCGCAACAACCGGAACTTCGCGTTCTGGAAGATGCTCAAGGAAGGCTACGACCATTTCGAAGCCACCAAACAAGAGCCGAAGGTCGCCGTCTGCGAGAAGCGCTATGTGTTCGACGCGGCCGCGCCCGCAAATGCCTCGAAGCCGCTTTCGTTCAATGCCAAGGGCCAGTGCCCCGCCTACGAGCTCGACAAAAATGTCGCCGATGCCGTGCTCGAGCACCGCCGGCATGAGCAGTATCAGATGGCCGAATATATCGCCCGCGACGTCGCCGTGGTGCCGTCGCGCGACGGCATCGATGGCGGCATGAATCCGGTGTTCGCGGCCAAGCTCGGCTCGCAAAGCGAGTTCGATAATAACGGCCGCGTTTACGAGGTCGCCGGCAATACCGTGGCGCCGGGTACGCTGCCGCGCACGCCCGCTGCAGCGGCCACGACAGCCGAGACGTCGCGCGCTACGCCGAAAACGGCGAGCGTGCCGATGCCGCAGCGGGCGCCGCAGTCGAAGGAAGGCGAAGCCCCCGCTGTGCAAGAGCAACCGAAATCGATCGCGGGGCTGCTGGGTAATCTGTTCGGCGGTGCGCCCGCGGAACCCCGGCCGGCCGCCCCGGCAACCGAGAGTGCGCCGGTCGGCTTGCGCGGCAGCAACACCGAGTTGGCGGCGAAGCCTAAACGCGCCACCACATTCCGCACCGCCTCCGCTCCGGCAATACACCATCCCAAGCCGCAAGACGCCGCGCCGGCCAAGCCGAAGGCGGTCGCGAACAATACCTCTGAGTCCGCGCCGAAGCCACGCGTGAAGCAAGCCAACAAGGACGAAGCGCCGCGCGCGCCCGAGCGGGAAATCCGCACCGCATTCTCAGCACCACCGGCAAGCAGCAACGGCCTGCTCGCGGGCGCGCAGCCGGTGATCCCGGTCGGCTCGTTCGACAGCCGCTTCTCCGGCCTGCGCTGACAAGCGCGACTAGCCCCGACCTGACAATTTTTCCTGAGCGCATGATCTTTTCCGAAATCCGGTTCCCACTTTTCGGGATCATGCGCTAGCGGCGGATGACGCATGGACTGCTACGTCTACGTCCTCGGCACCTTCGCCAACAATCGCCACCTGACCTATGTCGGCTGGACTAACGATGTCGCTCGGCGCCTCGCCCAGCACAACGCCGGCAAGGGCGCGCGCACGACGCGCGGACGCGTCTGGATGCTGCTGCATTCGGAGTGGTTCCCGACCCGGCGCGAAGCCATGAGTCGCGAGTGGCACCTGAAGCGTGACCGCAAGTTTAGGAAAATGCTGGCGCAGACGCTGAAAAGCGAGCGCGCACGGTGACTCTTTTCAAAAAGTCGAAGATCGACTGCCATACGCACGTGCTCGATCCGGTCAATTTTCCGTACGGCCGGGATATCGAATACAAACCGTCCGGCCAGGAGATCGGCACCTCCATCCAGCTTCGCCAAGTCATGAAGACCTATGGCGTTAGCCATTCGCTTCTGGTGCAACCAAATTCCGGCTACGGCAGCGACAACGCGTGCCTGCTCAATGCGATCGCGCACGGCAATGGACGCTTCAAGGGCATCGCCATCATCGGATTCGACACGGATCTTGCAAGCTTACGAAAATTGAAGAACCAGGGAGTTGTCGGTGCGGCGTTTAATTCGACGTTCCACGGCATCGACTACTACAACCGATCCGCCGATTTGATCGCCAGGCTCGCAGAACTCGACATGTTTCTGCAAATCCAGAGCGAGCACGATCAGTTGTTGAGGTTTGTGCCATGGATCGAAGCAATGCCGATCCGCGTGCTGATCGACCACTGCGGGCGGCCGACACCGGACGCCGGAGTCGACCAACCCGGCTTTAAGGCGCTGTTGCGGCTCGCTCGCACAAAGCGAGTCAGCGTCAAGCTGTCCGGCTATTCGAAATTCTCACAGGAGAGGTGGTCCCGGTTGTCTGAACAGAATCTCCGCGTCGATAAGTGGAGCGTCTGCCTGGGTTAGGCTGCCAAGCGGAGGGGCAGCGGCGTGAAGTAGGCT
>JGI20191J14862_1000275_pt1 | contig 17870 bp, 22 predicted proteins | sample NGESurdeep092012_7_FD_14862 | JGI IMG/M metagenome (IMG submission 14862)
GATCAGTGTGACCGCGTGATGCTTGCCCATCGTGGCGGCGATCGCCGCGGCGATCGCGCAAGGCGCGGTCCATAGCACCGACAGCACCGTCGCGACTACGCCCCATGCGAGGTTGAAGATGCCGCGGTGCGCACCAGCGGCGTATGACGGAGCCTGCGCGTGATTGGCCATGGCCGAATACTTTGCCCGCTGGCGGCGCCGTGCTGCAAGCGCGCCGCAGATGCGTCGATCAGCAGTGCGCATCCGGCCGAGCGCGAAAGTTGACACCGCCCCAATGGCGTTGTTACATCGATCATAGCAAGACGAAGCCGACCGTCGAGGATTCAATGGGCCGAATCAGCGGGTTTCAGCAGTTTCTCCAAATCCTGACCGTGCCGGACAACGTCCCGATCATCGCGATGATGATCCTGGTGATGTTTTTCACCTATATCGCGCTCAAGCAGGCCCGCCGCAACGATCAGCTGATCGAGCACGGCCATCGCGAACGCATCATCGATGAGATGAGGAAGTAGCCGCGGCGCGGGTGGAAGGGAACCAGGATGCCATTTACGATCATCGCCGAGAATTGCACCGGCTGCAGCGCATGTGAAAAGCGTTGCCCGACCGGCGCGATCTCGGGCCTGCCAAAAAAGGTCTATTACCTCGAGGCCGCGATGTGCATCGATTGCGCTGCGTGCGGGGTGATTTGCCCCGACGACGCGATCATGAACAATCACGGCGCGATAACCCACGTNCTCAAGCGCTCCGAACGCCCGGTCGCCGTGGTCCATCACGATAACTGCAACGGATGCGGCGTATGCGTGGACGTTTGCCCATTCGATTGCATCTCGCCGTCGCCGGAGAACACGGTGGTCTATCTCGGCAAAGTNCAGGTCAACGAGAAGACCTGCGTCGGATGCCTGCTCTGCGAAGAGGTTTGCGGATGGGACGGAATTTACATCATGCCGTCCGGCCGGAAGGAGGCGTTCCTGAGTCCGCTTGGCGGCGAGAGCCGCGAGGAAGACGCCGCCTGACGATATCGCGCGCGCTTTTTCAGTATCTACGCGGATACTGCTGCTGCTTTGCCGCCTTACTTTTTGTCAATCAACTAGTTCTTGCAGCGGATCTATCGCCCGGGCCCGACAACAGCGCCGAAGCGGCATGCGCCGAAATCAAGACCGCGCTTCATGCGCTGGCCGGCGCGGAACACGACGAATCCCTGGCGCTCGATCTTGCGTCGAGCGGGGGGAATTCGACCGCGATCGTCGCGGTGCGGCTGTCCGTCCTGCTCGATCGCACGCAGGATTTGCGCATCGCGCTCAGGCACGCGCGTCGAAGCGCGGTCGCGCGCGACCCGATGGTCGATCAGTGCACGCGGATGGGGTTCCGCGCGCTGGTGATGTCCGAGAAGCTGAGTTCCGACGTCGAGAGTGTGCTGTTCGGCGCCGGCGATTCTGCCGCACCGGCGCCCGAGCTCAAGTCTGACTCTGCTGCGCCTGCTGCATCGCCGCCCGCTCAGCAACCCTGACCTGTCGTGTGGCAGCGTTGCGTGGAACCAACACGGCGGCCGCCGCAAACATCAGCAGAACCGCCTGCGCGCCGAGCGACTGAATCGTCGGGAAGATACCGAGCATGGGAATCGTTGGCGCGTAATTCACGAATGTAGCCGATATCCTTGACGCTTCCTGCAAGCTCGCGACGCCCTGGCCGACAAAGACGATCGCCAGCGCGTAGAGCATGATCGAAGTCGCGTGGAAGAATATCCTCATCGGGATTCGATCTGCCGCGCGCCGGATGACCACGAATGATGCGGCCAGTGCGACCGCGGCTACGGCGATGCCGGCCGAAACCGCGTGACGCTCGGCAGCTTCGGTCGCGCCGTTGGTGAGCGCCTGAAAGAACACTATTGTCTCCGCGCCCTCGCGCATCACGGCCAGGAACGCCGTGAGCCCCAGCGCGATACCGGGAATCGTGCTGCGCTCGGCGCTTTCGAGTTTGTGCGAGATGAACTTCATCCAGCGATCGGACTGGCCCTTCGAGGTCATCCACGAGCTGACGTAAAAGAGGGTCGCTGCGGCGAAGAGTTGGAAGACGCCCTCGAGCGTGTCGCTGGCGTCGTCGGTGATTATATGGTTGACCACCCACGCCAGAACGACGCTGGCGGCGATCGCGGCTACCGCCCCCGCGTAGATGTCGCGCGAGCGGCCGATTCGTCCCGCGCCGCGGGTCGCGGCCGCAAGCGCGATGACGACCAGCATCGCTTCCATGCCTTCGCGGAAGATAATGCCAAGCGAATAGAAGAAGTAGGCGACGGCGGTTTGATTGATCATATTGTTAATTCTGAGAATGATTCTCAATTCCGATTGTAGCCCCGCCGGACTGCGATGTCAACGGTGAGGATTTATCCGTCCGCCGCGGGCTCAGCCGGTCACACTTGCGACCATCTAGCGCCGGTAGTAACCTCACAAATGAAGCGGACCCGCCGATTTATCGTGCGCACGGCCGCTTCAAGTTTTTTCAGGGCTTTTTCGGGAATGCGGTCCCTGCGATGCATTCGGGCGTCGATGCGATGCTCACTTTGAGGCGGTCAATCTCCTGATGCGATGCGTCTATTGCAGCAAGCGCGCCGGTTTGATCCGCCGCGTCTGCACGCCGTGTGCGAAAGTAGTTGCGATCGTGGACCGCGCCGGCGGCGAAGTCGGATTGGCCGGGCTGGTCGATATTTTCGTGGCAGAGGGTCTCACGCGGGAGCAGGTCGATTTGGTGCTCGACACGCAACTCGGCGCCGAGCCGACCATCCGCGACCGCCTCACCTCGAGCATGACGAACGTCTTGATGCGCAACCTCGGGATGCCGGGGCGCCAGTCGCCCGAAGACGTCAGGAAGGTGCGCACCGCGATGCGAAGCGGCGGCGGCGGCGGCACGTGGGTCGGTGGTGCGGAACCCCCGGAGCATCATTGATGCGCTCGCGGGTCACCGAATCGACGATGGAAAAAGATCGCAGCGACTTTGCCGTGATGAATCGCATGATCGATCGCATCCGTTTGTTGATCGCTGTGGATGACGAGACGATTGCGGTCAAGAAAAAACTCGAGGCGCAGGCGATTCTCAAAGACTTTCAGTCGCTGCTTTCGGAAGCGCCGGAAGATCAGGAGCGCGGCCGGATAAAGGGTTACTATGAGATCCTGTGCCGCGAGCTTGGCGATGAGGCCGACGTTGCCGCGTTGCTTAGCTCGCTCAGGAATTATGTCCCGTACCTCTAGTTCACGGCTGAAAAGTTTTCGGAGAGACGAATGAGTTTGCAGCGGATCGGCGTCATCGGGGCAGGGCAGATGGGTGCGGGAATCGCGCAGGTCGCGGCGCAGGCGGAAATCGGGGTCGTAATGCATGATATCACGCCGGAGCTGTGCAAGCGCGGCGTCGATTCGATCGCGCGCAACCTGGGGCGGATGATCGAGCGCGGGCGCTTCAAGCCCGAGGAGCGCGATCGCGTGATGCGCCGCGTCGAGACGACCGCCAGGCTCGAGGACCTGGCCGGGATCGGCTTCGTGATCGAGGCGGTGATCGAAAACGAAGACGCGAAGATCGCGCTGCTGCAGAAGCTCGACAAGATCTGTCCGCCGGAGACGATTTTCGCCTCGAACACGTCGTCGATTTCGATCACCAGGATGGGCGCGCGGACTTCACGCGCCGACCGCGTGATCGGGATGCACTTTATGAACCCGGTCCCGGCGATGAAGCTGGTCGAAATCATTCGCGGACTGGCCACTTCGGAAGCGACTTTTCAGCAGACGCGGTCGCTCGCCGAGCAGCTCGGCAAGACCACGATGACCGCGCAGGATTTTCCGGGATTCATCGTCAATCGCGTGCTGCTGCCGATGATCAACGAGGCGATTTACACGATGTACGAAGGCGTCGGCGGCGTAACCGATATCGACATCGCGATGAAGCTCGGCACCAATCAGCCGATGGGTCCGCTCGAGCTGGCGGATCTGATCGGGCTGGACACCTGCCTTGCGATCATGGAGGTGATGCATCGGGTGCTGGGCGACGACAAGTACCGTGCATGCCCGCTGCTGAAGAAGTACGTCGATGCCGGATACCTGGGCCGCAAATCAGGCCGCGGTTTTTATGTATATGATGAGAAGGGTACTTTGATTCCGCCACCGCGCTGAGCGCGGGTGTGCGCCGGGAGGAAACCAGCATGTCCGTAAAGGCATTCATCCTGATCGACACGTCGCCGGGAAAGGCGCGCGAGGTCGCGGCCAAGATTCGAGGCGTGGGCGGCGTTTCGGTGGCGCATGCGGTCACGGGGCCGCACGACATCATCGCGATTGCGGAGGCCGCGGACGTGACCTCGCTCGGCGAGCTGGTGGTGCAGAGGATTCAGAGCGTGACCGGCGTCAATCGGAGCCTGACTTCAATCGTCGCGGATTGAAGCAGGCAAAAAAAGATCGCGACTGCGCTCACCGGCGCGGCGATCGTATAGACCAGGGAAAAGATCGCATTCAGGAAGTAGTGTATCGATGGCTGAATTACCGGTAATCAAGCGGCTCAGAAAAGACCTCGAGACGCTCAAGCGCGAACTCACCGTGGACCTGCCCAAGGAACTCGAGCGCGCACGCGCTCACGGCGACTTGTCCGAAAACGCGGAATGGGCAATGGCCAAGCAGCGTCAGGAGTTCCTCCGTGCGCGGGTGGGCAACCTGGAGGCGCGAATCGTCGAGCTCACGATGATCGATCTCGAGACGATTCCGCGCGACACCGTCGGGCTGGGCAGCCGCGTTCGGCTCGAGGATCTCGATGAGGGCGGCATTGCGGAGTTCGAGATCGTCGTGCCGGAGGAAGTTGACGGCGCGCAGAACCGCATCTCGCTGTCGTCGCCGCTGGGCCGCGCGCTAATCGGCAAGGCGGCGCAGGACGATATCGAAGTCGTCACCCCCAAGGGCAAGCGCGCCTACATGGTGAAGCAGCTTACGACGATCCATGCGATCCTGGTCGTCGAGAACGGCCAGACAAAGTAACCGGGCCCGACGCGCGATCAATCACCGAACATCGAGTCGATCTGTTCCTTGAAGTGCGCCTGAACGATCTTGCGGCGCACCTTGAGCGACGGCGTGAGCTCGCCATTTTCCTGGGTGAACGGCTCCATGATCGTGAACCCGACGATCGCTTCCACGTCCGAGAGCCCCTTGTTGATTCCGCGAATGCGCCCCTGCAGGAACGTCTTCAACGCCGCTGATTTCGCCAGCGCATCCGGGTTTTTCGGGTCGAGCTGGTTGCTGCTTAGAAACTCCGCCAGATTCTCGTAGTCCGGCACTATCAGCGCGGCCAGATGCTTGCGGCGGTCGCCGACCACGCAGGCTTGCGAGATGAATTTGTCGGCGACNAGCTTGCTCTCGACNTAGGCGGGCGAGACGTTCTTGCCGCCCGACAGCACGATGATTTCCTTTTTGCGGTCGGTGATCGCGATGTAACCCTCGGCGTCGATCTTCGCGATGTCTCCGGTATGGAGCCATCCGTTTTCGTCGATCGCTTCCTTCGTGTCGGCCTCGAGCTTGTAGTAACCCTTCATGATGTTCGGCCCGCGCAGAAGCAACTCACCGTCGGCTGCCGTTTTGGCCTCGACGTGCGCCAGCGGAAGTCCCACCGTGCCGACTCGGGTCCTGCCGTTGTGCAGATTGCACGCGACGACCGGCGCCGCCTCGGTCAGGCCATATCCTTCGACGATTGGAACTTCGGCGGCAGACAGGAACCGGTTGATCTCGACAGGCAGCGGCGCACCCCCGGAAATCAGGTACCGCATTCGATTTCCGAAGATCGAGCGCACTCGCGCGAAGACCAGCCGCCTGAACAGCGCCATCGACAGTGCCAGCATCGGCGGAAGCGGTTTACCGCGATGGCGATACTCAGCCGCTTGTTCGCCCGCCGCGAGCGCCATTTTGAACAGTCGTTGGCGCATCGGAGGCGAGGCCTCCACCGTGCGCATCACGCGGCTCTGTATCACTTCGAGCAGGCGTGGCACCGTCAGCACCACGGTCGGCTCGACCTCGGTCAGGTTCGCTGCGATCTGCCCGAGACCCTCGGCAAACGCGATCGTCCCTCCCGCGATCAACACCGTGTAGTAACCCGCGGTCCGTTCGAACGAGTGCGCGATCGGCAGATGCGACAGCGTCATGTCGCTGCTGTCGAGCGCAAGCGCGGCAAGCGAGTCCTCGCAGTTGGCAAGGATGTTGCCGTGCGAGAGCATCACGCCTTTCGGCGTGCCTGTCGTGCCCGACGTATAGATGATCGTCGCGAGGTCGTCGCTGCTGCCCTCGACGATGGCCGCCGGCGCATCGCCGCTCACCGATGCCAGCGGCATGATGGCGGGCGTTCCGTTCGCGGCGGGCGCCGATTCCGCGCCGCGATGCATGGCGACAATTGCCGTGACCTCGGGAATCGAACTGCCCAGCCCGAGAATTTTCTTGATCATCTCGGGCCCGTTGGCCGCGACGATTTTCGCTCCCGAGTCGCCGATGACGTGTGCGGTTTCCTCCAGTCCGCTGGTGGTGTAGAGCGGCACGACGATCGCGCCGAGCCCCAGCACGGCCTGATCGACGACGATCCATCCGGGGCAATTGTCGGAGAGGATCGCGACGCGATCGCCGGGCCGCACGCCCAGGCTGAGCAGACCGGCGCGAAGTTTTCCGGCGGCGTCCGAGATTTCGGTCCACGAGTGGTCCGTCCAGACTTTGCCGGGCTTGTCCTTTAAGAATGCGCGCGCACCGTGCTTCTGTACCTGCGCCTCAAAGGCTTGGGAAATGGTCGCCACGCGATCAGGCATAAGAAATAAAGACCTCCTCTTCCTCGCCCAGCCGTTGTAGCCTAAACATTTGCTGCCGCCAATCTCGCGCCAATACCTGATTACCGAATCCGCGGCCCTTGCGATCCTGCGACCGCGAAGCGCTTGAAATTATTACCGAAATGTGGGCGTCATGGCGGCTATTGAGCAGGCGTTGCGATGGTGGACAAAGATTTTTCATTTCACTAATCGTTGCGCTGACGGGCATAGTCGCACCCAATTCATGAATCGGAAGGCGTTGGAACGTTGCATCAGCCGCCTTGATCGGCGCGGCGAGCGCTCGTCCGGAATTTACACATTGGCAGCGCAGAGGTGACGCTTCGATGCTCGAGTATCTGTATTTTCCGCACGACATCTCGACCTTCGGTCCCCAGGTCGATTGGCTCTTTGAGCTGATCTTCTGGATCGTGATCGTCGTTTGGGCCGNGGTGATGATCGCGATGCTGGTCTTNATGATTCGCTATCGCGCCCGGCCCGGCCGCAAAGCGCAGTATATTGAAGGCAATTCGCGTCTCGAGATCATCTGGACCATGGCGACCGCCGCGATCCTGCTCGCTGTGGCGTTTATGAGCCGCTCGACGTGGGCTGATATCAAGGAGCATGGGCCTCCGGGGCAGGTGTTCTACCTGGTGAACGGGAAGCAGTTCAACTGGGAATTCACTTATCCGGGGCCCGACGGCAAATTCGGCACCAAGCACGACCTCACGATCGAGAACGAGATGCACGTGCCGGTCAACAAAGTGGTGCGGATCGATCTGACCTCGAAAGACGTCATCCACAGTTTTTTCGTACCGAACTTGCGCCTCAAGCAGGACGTGGTGCCCGGCCACGTCATCCAGGTCTGGTTCGAGGCGACCGAAACCGGGCAATACGAAATTGCGTGCGCGGAGCTGTGCGGCTTCGGCCATTCGGGGATGAAGGCCGACCTGATCGTCCAGTCGCAAGAGGATTTCGACAAGTGGCTCAAAGACACGTATGCACACCCGCCCGCGCCGCCCGCGCCGGCAGCGCCGGCCACGCCGCCCCAAGGAGCTAGCCCAAAATGAGCAGCACCGCAGCGGTTGCGGCACACGGCGCGCACGCCGAGCATCATGCGCTCGGCTTTTGGCGCACGTATATTTTTTCCCAAGATCACAAGATGATCGGCAAGCAGTTCCTGTTCATGGCGCTGTTCATGATGGCGATCGGCGGCCTGATGGCGATGCTGATGCGGTGGGAACTGGCGTTCCCCGAAACTCAGGTCCCGGGATTTCAATGGGTGCCCGAACCGTTCATGTACGAGGGCGCGATTCCGCCCAATACCTACAACGCGATGTTCACGATGCACGCCACGATCATGATCTTCTTCGTGGTGATACCAATCCTGGTCGGATGTTTCGGCAACTTCCTCATCCCGCTGATGATCGGCGCGCGCGAGATGGCGTTCCCAAAGCTGAACATGCTGTCGTTCTGGGTCGGCGCGGTCGCGGGGGTAATCATGCTTTCCTCGTTCTTCGTGCCCGGCGGTTCTGCGGCCTCGGGATGGACCTCGTACGCTCCCCTGAGCGCGCTGGCAATTTACACCGGCGTCGATTGGGGCCAGAACTTATGGTGCATCAGCATCATCGTGCTCGGCGCGTCGTCGCTGATGGGCTCAATCAACTACATCACCACGATCGTCAACATGCGCACCCAGGGGTTGTCCTTCTTCCGCCTGCCGCTGGTGATCTGGTCGCTGTTCATAACCGCGATTCTGATGCTGCTCGCGCTTCCGATGCTGACCACGGCGCTCGCGCTCCTGCTGTTCGATCGCATCGGCGGCACGCATTTCTTTCTGCCCTCGGGTGGCGGAGAGCCGCTGCTGTGGCAGCATCTGTTCTGGTTCTTCGGCCAGCCTGAGATTTACGTCATGATCCTGCCCGCGATGGGGATCGTCTCCGACATCATCGCGACGTTTTCGCGCAAGCCCATATTCGGATACCGCACGATGGCGTATGCGATGGTCGCGATCGCGGTCCTGGCGTGGACCGAGTGGGGCCAGCACATGCTCCAGTCGGGGATGGATCCGGCGCTCGGCGCCGGTTTCATGTTCGCGACGATGATCGTCGCAGTGCCGGCGGCGCTGGTGACTTTCAACTGGCTCGGCACGCTCTACAAGGGCAACATCCGTTACACGGCCGCGATGATGAACGCGCTGGCGTTCGTCGCCATGTTCGTGATCGGCGGAATGTCGGGAATCTGGATGGCGTCCGCGCCGGTGAACATGTACCTCCACTCTACTTACTTCGTCGTCGCGCATATTCACTACGTACTATTCGGCGGCAGCCTGTTCGGNATCTTCGCGGGAATTACCTATTGGTATCCCAAGATGTTCGGCCGCATGATGAACGAGACGCTGGGCAAGATTCACTTCTGGATNACCTTCGTGACGTTCAATTGCACCTTCTTCCCGATGTACATCCTCGGGATGGCGGGACACATGCGCCGGATTTACAATCCGCAGCAGTACGATTTTTTGAAGCCGATCATTCCCATAAACCAATTTATTTCGATAAGCTCTTTCGTGCTCGGCGCCGCGCAGTTCCTGTTCCTGGCCAACATCGTCTGGAGCTGTTTCAAGGGCGCCAAGGCCGCCGAGAATCCGTGGCGCGCGAATACTCTGGAGTGGACGACGCCTTCGCCGCCGCCGCACGGCAACTGGCCCGGGACGGCGCCGATCGTTTACCGTGGACCGTACGAGTTCAGCTCGCCTGAGGTTGCGGAGGATTATCTGCCGCAATCGCTGTTGCTCAAACGCTCGAAGGCCGCGGCGGATTAGGCGGTCGCGCTAACTGGGAATGAATCAATCGTCAACAGGAGATGAGAAGGCGCGCGGGCTGCATCGTTTTGCGGTGTTGACCGCCGGCGCCACTTTTTGCCTCATTTTCGTCGGCGGACTTGTCACCTCGACCGGTTCCGCGCTTGCCGTGCCGGACTGGCCGCTGGCGTTCGGCAAACTCATCCCGGCGTGGGAGGGTGGCATCCGTTTCGAATTTGGCCATCGCCTGGCTGCCGGAACAGTCGTAGTTCTTACGCTGGTGCTGATGGCGTGGGCATGGCGCACGGAGCCGCGGCGATGGGTCCGCAAACTTGTCGTGCTGGCGTTCGGACTGATCGTCGTGCAGGCCGTCCTCGGCGGAATCACAGTGCTGTTCGAGTTGCCGCTGGCGATCGCGGTTGCGCACGCCGCTACGGCTCAGGCGCTGTTGTGTTTGATGGTATCGATCGCTATTTTCACCAATCCGCGCTGGAGCGCGACCCCGCACGTCGATGATCCGCCCTCACGAATCCCGCTGCCTACGCTTGCCGCCGCGACGACCGCCGTCATTTACCTGCAAATTCTGGTCGGCGCGGTGATGCGACACATGAGCGCCGGGCTGGTGATCCCCGATTTCCCGCTTTCGTTCGGCTATCTCGTGCCGCCGTACTGGGACGAGAACATCGCAATCAATTTTGCGCATCGATGCGGTGCGGTGGTTGTCACCGCGATGGTTTTGTGGACGGTCGCGCGCGTGCTGCGGACGCATCGTGAGGTTGGCGCGCTTCGCCGCCCCGCGCTCGGGTTGTTCCTGTTGCTGGTTATCCAGATTTGCCTCGGTGCGATCACAATCTGGAGCGAGCGCGCGGTGCTCCCGACGACCAGCCACGTCGCGGTCGGCGCCGCGGTTCTGGCGACCGGCCTGACGCTGACGCTTCGTGCATATCGCATCCTCGNAGCGCCGCCTCGCGCCCATCCGATCGAGTNGCATGCGAGTTCGNGCGTAATCGAACGGCAGNTGACCGCGTGAATGCCAAAGTGGCGACCGCTGAATCTGCGCTTACTCTCCCACGCGGCCGCGTGAGNGATTATTTCGAACTGACCAAGCCGCGCATTGTTCTGATGGTGCTGGTCACGACGCTGGCCGGTTTCTATCTGGGTGGGCGCGCGGGATTCGATGTTACGCTCGCGCTGAATCTGCTCGCCGGTACTGCCCTGGCGGCCGGCGGGACGCTGGCGCTCAATCAGTACGTCGAGCGCGACACCGACGCGATGATGGACCGCACGCGCCATCGTCCGCTGCCCGACATGAGGATGCGCCCGGCCGAAGCGCTGGTGTTCGGCGTCAGCGCGACGGCCGCCGGCTTCGTTTACCTGACGCTCGCGACCAACCTGCCCTGCGCCGCGGTGATNGCCGCAATCACAATCATTTATCTCGGCGTGTACACTCCGCTGAAGCGATATACCTGGATGTGCAANGTCGTCGGNGCGGTTTCNGGTGCTCTCCCTCCNGTGGCGGGATGGGTGGCGGTGCGCGGCGGCCTCGGCTTGGAGCCGGTGGTGCTGTTCGCGATCATGTTCCTGTGGCAACTGCCGCATACGTTTGCCGTCGCGCGACTCTTCCGGCTCGACTACGCACGCGCCGGCATCCTGCTCCTTCCGGATGATACTGCGCGCGGCGGAAATCCTTCGAATCCGGTCGTAATTGCGGGCTGCCTCGGACTCGTCGCGGTGGGAATCATCCCGACCATGCTTGGCTTCGCTGGAATCCCTTATATGGTAATTGCCTCCGCGCTTGGTGCCGGCATGTTGATGTTTGGATTTGCGATGGTCCGTTCGCCCGGTAATTCGCGGGCCGCGCGCCGCTTGTTGCTCGCCTCGCTGATTTATTTACCCATCGTGTGGCTGGTGCTCGTGCTGGATCGCATGTGAGTGCTGGCATGACTGGCCTGGTGAAACGCGACGAGCGCAAAGAGGAAATCTGGCGGACGCTCAAGATACTGGTCGGCGTGATGGTCCTGCTGGTAACGGTCTCNGTCGTGACGATTCTGGTGAAGCATTGATATGGCGCCNNGCGTGANAGCATCGACCCGCGATCGCGATGCGGCACACGCCGATCGGTTGGAACCGTCACTTACGCCGGGAAATCNCGGCAAGCTCGGGATGTGGACGTTCCTGGCCGGCGACGCAATGATTTTCGGCGCCGCATTCGCTGCCTACGGTGCGCTTCGCATCAACAACCCGAACTGGCCGGTGCCTGCCGGCTACCTGGGCATCGCCACCCCGGCGGTGATGACGTTCATCTTGCTCTGCTCGTGCTTCACGATGGTCGAGGCGCTCGACGGCGTCCAACACGGGATGCAGTCGAAGTTCCAAATGTTCATGGCGCTGACCGTCCTCGGCGGGCTCCTGTTCCTTGGGATGCAGGCGTTCGAGTGGCATCGCTTGCTCATCGAAAAAGGGATGTCGCTCCAGCGCGACCTGTTCGACGCGACCTTCTTCATCCTGACCGGCTTTCACGGCTGTCACGTTTTCGGCGGCGTGNTGTACAACGGCGTGCTGCTGATTCGCGNAATGAGGGGCAAGATACCGGTTGCGAAAGCCGGTCTGGTCGAGATNGCGGGCCTGTACTGGCAATTCGTNGGCCTGGTCTGGATTGTGATCTTCACGTTCATCTATCTGATTTAGGGCGCCGGTTTTTCCAACGACTACGGTCNGGAGATGAAATTCAAGCCATGACGACGCAAGTGGCGATTTCAGGGCATGAGGCCGATCCTAGCGGGCCGAACTACGTTGCGGTTTTTATCTACCTGGCGATTTTGACCGGGATCGAGCTGGTCGTGTATGCGACGGGTCTGCCGCAAGTCGCCAAAGCCGGCCTGCTGATCGCGCTGGCGGGGGCACAGGCCGTGCTGGTGGCGATGTACTTCATGCATCTGGCGATGGAAAAAAAGGCGCTGGCGCTCATCGCGATAGTTCCGGTAGTGCTGGTCACCGTTCTGTGCCTCATGCTGCTGCCCGATCTGACGGCGCGGATGTGGACGAAGTCCGAGCACAAGATCGGGGAGACGAATCCGGCCGAGATGGAAGAAAATCCGGTCGCGCCGCCGGCCCAGCAAGTCCCTCAGCATTAAAACCGTGAAAAACTTGGCAACCTGATTGGATTCCTACCATTCACTGGCGCCGCTCAACGCGATCCTCAATGGATGCGCCGCCATTCTGCTGCTGGCGGGATTCGTCTTCATCAGGAACGGCTGGGTGCGAGCGCATCGTGCATGCACGATCGGCGCGATGGGTTTTTCCGCGGCTTTCCTGACGTCATATCTCGTCTATCACTACCACGTCGGAAACGTGCGCTTCAGCGGCGAAGGGTGGGTTCGGTCGCTGTACTTCGCGATTCTGATTCCGCACGTGATCCTGGCCGGTGCAATCGTGCCGCTTATATTCGCGACGCTTTGGTTCGCGCTCCGCGGCAAGTTCAAGCGCCATCGCCGAATCGCGCGATGGACCTTCCCGCTGTGGATGTACGTGTCGGTGACCGGAGTGATCGTTTACCTGATGCTGTACCGGATCTACACGCCGATATATCCGCCGGCGGCGGCTCTCGCCCCGTCCGCCTCGCGCTGAAAAAAACCGGGCGGTCCGCTCCCCGCGAACCGCCCCAATTCCTTCCTGTCATTCTTCGCTGCGCTTGGCCGAATCCTGCCCTATGCCTTGGCGCTGGGACGGCTCGATACCGCCTGATGCCATCGCGCGAGGTTCTTCTGATTCTCCTGGACCTTGATTCCGGTCAGCCGGCCGAAATCGATTCCGATCAGCGCCGTGATATCCGCAATCGTGTAGCGCGGTCCCGCGATGAATTCGCGATCTGCCAGCACCGTGTCCAGCCATTCCAGCCGTTTGACTGCCGCGCTTCGACAGATCTCGCCGTATTCCTTGACTTGCGGGATGCGTCCCTTGAAGAAATCGCTGGTGTTGCGGAACGCGCCCGCCGTCATCATCAATACTTCGAACTCCATCCGCCGGTTCCACATCTCGACGACCGCCTTGTCNTTCGCATCCACGCCCATCAGGCGCGGCTCCGGCTTGGTTTCCTCGAAGTAGCGGCAAATCGCCACNGACTCCGCGATATGAGTGCCGTCGTCAAGTTCGAGCACCGGCACCCCGCCCANCGGATTAATTTTCAGGAACTCGGGCTTGCGATTGTCNGCAGTNGCNAGATTNACCTGCACGAGAGGAACGTTGATGCCTTTTTCCGCGAGAAANACGCGCACGCGGCGTGGATTTGGAGCNCCGGTGAAATCGTAAATTTTCATAGTTGCAATTTAAAACTGTGCGCTGCCGCCGTCAACTCCAAAAAATCATTGGATTCAGCCGCGCGACGGTCAGCTCAGCCGCTCGCGATGATAGGCGAGATAGATCGCGGTGCCGATCGAACCGGTCAGCGCGATTGCCAGATAGATCACGATGAACCCAATCGATCGATCCCCCTCAAGATGCGTGTACCAGAACAGCACCAGGTTGTAGGGGACGTAGAACGCATAGACGATCGAAAGTGGGATCACCCACGCGCGCAAGTTCCAGATGCCGTGGGCGTAGATGAGAAATACGATGCCGAACAGCGGACCGAGCACGAGGTTGTTCGCGACGCCGTAGAACTTGTGCCCGAAGACCACCAGCCCCCCGACCGCCGGATTATGCGCGAACTGGAGCGCCTTGGTGAAATCGGAAAGCGCAAGCACGACGAACAGCACCGTCATAACGGTGAGAAACCATCCAAGCGGCGCGCGAGCGGATTGCGACGTTTCATTTGCCATGCGCCGGACGCTAATCGCGTGCGCAATTAGATTCAAGCGAGCGCGTCGCTATAAAAAAGCAGGGGCCAGCCCCTGCACCTTAGTGAAGGAGAAAAGATGCGGCCTGACGGCCTGTTAGAACTTTTTTTGTGTCATTCTTGAGCGCTTCTGGATAACTCCGCTTCCACCAGCCGAAGCCCTGAGCGCCGCCGAAGGGGAAGAATCCCGGCGCTGGGTCTTCTTTGTGTCATCCCGAGCGTAGCCGAGGGACCCCGGTTCCTTCCTTGCCGCGTGTCTGTGACACCGCTCCTGACAGGGAGGTGTCACAGACACACGGCCGACGCGAGACCTTGCGCGGCGGGTGAGGGACCTAATTTTCCGTGATTCCCCGAATGCGCGGCGCGTCAGACAATCGCGCCGCGTCGCGCACGGCGATCAGCAAGTGATTGAGCTTGGCAAATTTTTTCTTCGCGCGTTTCACTGGCTCGACACTAGTTGGCGGTCGACTTCACACTCAAGCCGCGCATCTTTGTTTTAACACTGGGTGCAGAGCCTGTCCTGAGCGAAGCCGAAGGAGGTCACCCCTGCTCAGGGATGAACTATTTCAGCCTGCCCCGGCCGCGCCCGGCGTGCTACGCGTACTGATATGGACAACGATCAGCATGCTCTACCCTCGCCGGCCTTGGCCTTGCCCGAAAGCGGGCTGCCCGCGCTTTCGCCGCGCCAGCTTGCGGCGCGCCGCGCCAACGCGAAGAAATGTACCGGGCCGCGCTCACCCGAGGGCAAGGCCGTTGCGTGTCTCAACGCGCTCAAGCACGGTTTCTTCGCGCGCGACGTCGTGAACCCCGAACTCGACGGCCCGGTTCGCGTCGAGGAATTCAATTCGCTCCTCGACGCTTTGCTCGAAGACTTCCAGCCGCAATCCGCCCATGAGCGCATCCTGGTCGACGAGGTCGCCGCATGCTGTTGGCGGATCCGCCGAGTGCTGCGCTACGAATGCCGCGAATCCTGGCTCGATGAGGACGCTTCCAGCCGCGACGCCGATACTGAGACGCCCAGCGAATCGCTGCTGGCCACGATGGGTTATGACAACTACGGCGTTCGTCGGCGCACTGCTCGCAAGCTCCGGCGCGCCGGACTCGACGCCTTTGTCCTTCCGAGCGATTTGGATGTGGATAAAATCGTCCGCTACGAACGACTCGTAAAGCGCAATCTGTACCGCGCGCTCTATTCACTCGAGCGTATCCGCGCCGCACGCAGCCGTTCGGAATCATCGGACGCAACTTCACCATCACAAGCATGACTCAGCATCGGGCGACATCTGCTTCGCGAAAAATTAATTTGACGGAACGAAACTACCGATGGGAGTACAGCCTCCGCCGGACCACAATGGGTAGTATGAATTGCAGCGGTTGACTTGGCGCTCAAGGCGCGTAGTGTTCATTGTGATTCGCCCGGGGAAGCCGGTGTGAGACCGGCGCTGCCCCGCAACTGTAAGGCTGAGCGTCACCACGAACAAATCGCGACGCTCGTCGAGTCAGGCGACCGGGTGAATCGATGGAGCCGAAGGAACCTTCGCGGGAGAGGGAGGCTTCAGGAGTCTTTTCAGTGACTACTGCCGGTGCCGTACTGCCGCGTAGTCGTTCGTCGCTCCTGGCCGCTTCCATTCCGATCCGCGAAGCCTCGGCCGGACGACGTGGACGACGAACAGCACAAATCGCAACTTTCCTACGATGCGACCGAGCCGCGCGCGACTCGTCATGTGGCGTCGTTTGTAGCTTCGATCGCGGCTCACGCGGCGATCGTCGGTTTGATTGTGTGTTTCGCGTCGCCGGTGGCAAGCCTGCCCGGCGATTGGGTTCTCGCCTATCTCGTCGAAGGGACAGACCGCCCTGCGGGACCCGGCGGCGCGAGCGTTGGCGCGTCCGAGGCCCCGTCGATTCATGCGGAGAGCGGGATGCTTAAGCGAACGCTGGCGGATGCGGCGATACGCTCGGCACCGGCGCGGGCCGCTCGGCAGCCGCGTCGCCGGATTGAAGAACCGGATTCCGAAGTCGCCAGTCTGGCGCCGCTGCGCTCGGTCGCGCCCGCGCGATATGCCCATTCAGAGCATGACGAGCATTCGCAAAATCGTGATGATTCACCGGGCGGCGCGTCTGGTTCTTTTTCGGCGGCCGTTTCCGGCATCGGTGCCGGACCAGGCGGCACCGCGGCGGCAGGTGCCGGCAACGGCGACGGCGGCGATCCAAATTCGATCGCCCACGCCGATTACGCGAGAAATCCTCCCCCCGCTTACCCTGCCATCGCGCGCCGGCGGGCGCAGCAGGGCACCGTGACGGTCAGTGTGCTGGTCGGCGCTGACGGTTCCGTAGAGCGCGCCGAAGTTGCGGATTCTTCCGGGTTCGACACGCTCGACGACGCTGCGCTGGAAACAGTTCGGTCGCGATGGCGCTTTGTGCCGGCCCGCCACCGCGGACTTCCCGTCGAAAGCTGGGTCCTGGTGCCGATACGCTTTGCTTTGATCGAGGCCAACGCTATTCGATGAGCTTCTCACTTTTTACTGTCGCAGTCGTGCTTATCCGGAGAAGCCGTGATATAAGCCCAAGCCGAGGAGGGTAGGAAAGATGGCTGCGAAACCGTGTACTGCTCTGGTGGTGGCGGGGCTGATTGTCGCGGCGATTCTTGCGCCCAACAGCGCACGCGCGATCGAAGTCAAGAAGGATCTTTACAAGAACGGCGGTCCTGCCGGTCCGAGTGCTGCCGGTCCGAGTGCTGCTGGTACCGGCAAACAGAATCCCATTCCCAAGGCGCAGCAACAGGCGCTGATGGACACTGTCGCGAGCGAATCCGATAGCTATCTGAGTGACGAGAGCGAGAAGAAGGCGTCGGGCAAGCTGTACGTCGATCTCGAGCACGCAAAGTTCACCTATCTGCCGGCGATGAAGGAGGGACACTGGACCGTGCTCGCCAAGCTGCAGGCGGCCGAGTACATGCCGTCCAAGAGCGGCGAGGGCAAAGGAAGGGCGACCGGCAAGCAAAAGATACTGGTATTCAACTACCGTCTCGACGGTAGCAAATGGGCCGAAGTCGAAGCTCCGAAATGGCAGGATGTCGAGACCAAGGGCGCCGCGGCGGCCGCGCATAAGTAGCTATTCGGGCGAAGTAGCTATTGGAGTTGCTATAGCCATTCGCGCAAAAGGGAATCGCGGCCACGCTTGCCGCGTTGGGTTTGATCGCCGTGACGCGAAGCAAATTCGCGTCACTGAATACGCGAACAGGAATCGCGCCCACGCGGACCGCGTTGGGTTTTCCCGGCGTTGACACAACGTAGATTCGCGTCACTGAAAAGATCACTGAAAAGATGAAAGGTAAGATTCAGGGCGATCTCAAGGCCGCGATGAAGAGCGGCGACAAGCTGCGCATGATGGCGCTGCGCGGCGTGTTGTCCGAGATTTCGCGTCTCGAAAAAGACGTT
>JGI20191J14862_1000284_pt1 | contig 17631 bp, 13 predicted proteins | sample NGESurdeep092012_7_FD_14862 | JGI IMG/M metagenome (IMG submission 14862)
AACGCAATCGGCCGATCTCGAATGCCCATGGCGCGCAGACGCTGCACGAAGACTGGCCCGTACGAGGTGTCCCGATCCCGAATGAGGTATCGCGGCGGCTGCGGTGTACTTGTAGAGCCACGACGCACCCCCGTAGGTGGTTTGCAGCCACAGACCGGCACCGTCACAGAGCAAGCCCCGAGACCTCTTGCCCGCTACGCTTGCGACTTCCTTGGCAGTCAGTTGGTTACCGCGTGCCATGGTAATCTCCCAGCATGTTGTTGAGCATATAATTGAGAGCTGGATATATGCGCACATCGGTGGACAAACAAGTTCGTGGGCACACAATACCCCGAACGCTGTCATGGGGTTAACACCCAGAAGTGCCTCTGAACAAAGGGGTTGCCGCGGCATTGTTCTCCGCGCTCGGCACCCAGTTCGGCAGCGAGAACGAGACATTGCGCAATCTGCTGCTCGACGCCAACAGCAAGATCAATGAGCTCGACACCATCAAGAGCGCGGTCGGCAAACTGGTCGATCCGGTCAGCAAGGCGCTGCGCGATTTCGAAGCCGAAAAGACCGAAAAGGTCGGCTTGCAGACGGTGCTCAACAATACGCGCACCGCCTACGGTAAATTGCGCAACGAGGTCGGCGACATCGAGAAAAAACTGGCCGCCTCGGAACGCGAATGCCAGACGCAACGCCAGGATCTTGCCGCCGCGCAGAGTCTGCTGCATACGCTGGAAACGACCAAGACCGATTTCTCCATCGACCTCGCCACCGGGCGCGCGCAGATCGCCGATCTGGAATCGAATCTCGCGCAGCGGACGGGGGAATGCCTCGCATTGCGCGAGGAGAACCGCCGGTTCGATGAACGGCTGGTCACCGCCGAAAAGCGCATTATCGCGCTCGAATCCGATATCACCGCCGCGCGTCAGCGGCTGCTGATAGCCGATGATGAGAAGCGCGCGCAGCATATCCTGCTCGACAAAGCGGGCGTGGAGGCCGCGCGCCTGTCGCGCAAGGTGACCGAAACCGAAGCGAGCTTCAACGCCGTGCAGGGCCGTCTGCGTCACGCGGAAGCGAGCATCAACGAAGCGAGCATCGAGCGCGCCCGGCTTGTCACCACCCTCGACGAGCTCAACGAGCGTCACGAGCGCGAGCGCGCCGGCCAGAACATGCGGTTCGACTCGCTGCAGTCGCGCGCGGCGACGCTCGAAAAGGTGGTGGCGGACGCGCGCGAGCTGCTGCTCGCCCGCGCCGAACAGATCCGCGAATACGACCGGCGTAACGGCGAAGTCGCGACCGAGCGCAATGAATTGCAGGAGCGGGTTTCCAATCTGCAAGCCGCGCTCATCGAATACGAATCCAAATACAAAGAGGCCGACCAGACCCGCTCGGCCTACATGGAGCGCAACGGGGCGCTGGCGCGCGCCCTCACCGCCAAGGAAGCCGCGCTGGCGCAAGCCGAGGATGCCAACGCCTCGCTCACCGACCGCGTCGGCGCGCTGGAAACCGCGCGCGCCGGCGAGAAGCAGACCGCCGAGCAGAAGATCACCGAACTCGACGCGGCGTTGCGCCGCGAAAAGCTCGATCGCGCGGTGGTGGAAGGCGCGCTGGCGACCGCCCGCAAGGACTTCTCCCGGGCGATGCGCGAAGTGATGGCGCTGCAACGCAACCCGCCGGCGCCGGCCGAGCCGGCGCGGCCGCGCGCCGCCAACGCCGCATAAGGATTGCTACGGAACTTGCCGCATCGCCGGGCCGCGCCCGGCGATGCCGTTTTTGGTCAATTGATTTACCGCAAGGCAGGCCGCCGCCAGTTCCGCTAGCTTGCGGCCGCGTCATCCCGGCGGGGGCCGAGAGCTTTTCGAATGCCGTACCGCGTCAACGGCGACCTGCCGCCTTCCGTGCGCAACCATCTGCCCGACCACGCGCAGGACATCTACCGCGAGGCGTTCAACCACGCTTTCGCCGCCCAGGCCGGCGAACCCGATCGCGAAAGGCGCGCCCACATGATCGCCTGGGCGGCGGTCAAGCGCAGCTACGTCAAGGCCGGGGATAGCTGGGTGGCGCGCTAGTCAGCCGGGCAGAAAGCCGGCAGCAGCACGATTGGACTGGGCGCGCGCCAGCCAATCCGTAGACACTTGCTCGCTATCGGAGCGCTGGCAGGCGTCAACGGCCTGCGCCAGTGCCGACACCCCGGTCGGCCAGGCGGCCGGGACCGTAACCAGGTCGTGCTGCTCCGCGAGCGCCGGCAAGTTGCGGACGGTACCCGGCTGCGCATCGGGCGCAGCCGCGGGCGTCAACCGGGGTTTGTTAAATCGGTCCATGGATTTTGTTTAAACCGATTTCGCTAGCTCGGCATTGATCCAGCGCAACGGTAAAGGTCAGTAACCCTTACACAAAAATACGTACCTATCTTCTCACCGCACCAACTCCCGCATCGCCCGATCCAGCCCCTCCAAGGTGAGCGGAAACATCCGCCCGCCCATCAACTGGCGCACCATCTGGATCGAATAGGTGAAATCCCATTCCGGCTCGGGCACCGGGTTGAGCCACACCGCCGCCGGATAGGTGCGCGTCACCCGCTCGAGCCAAGTCTGCCCCGGCTCGTCGTTGAAATGCTCGACCGAGCCGCCGGGCGCGCTGATCTCGTAGGGTGACATCGAGGCGTCGCCGACGAACACCACCTTGTAATCGTGCGGATAGGTGTGCAGCACGTCCCAGGTCGGCGTGGTGTCCTGGAATCTCCGGCGATTCTCCTTCCACACTTTCTCGTACAGGCAATTGTGGAAGTAGAGATGCTCCATGTGCTTGAACTCGGAGCGCGCCGCCGAGAACAGCTCCTCAGTCGCCTTGATGTGCCAGTCCATCGAGCCGCCGATGTCGAAGAACAGCAGCACCTTCACCGCATTGTGCCGCTCCGGCCGCATGAGAATATCCAAATAGCCCTTGTGCGCGGTGCCCTTGATGGTGCCGTCGAGATCGAGCTCCTCGGGCGCGCCAGTGCGGGCGAACTTGCGCAACCGGCGCAGCGCGATCTTGATGTTGCGGGTGCCGAGTTCGACCTCGTCGTCGAGATCCTTGAACTCGCGCTTGTCCCACACCTTCACAGCGCGGCGATGCGTACTCTCGCCGCCGATGCGGATGCCCTCCGGGTTGTAGCCCGCGTTGCCGAACGGCGAGGTGCCACCGGTGCCGATCCATTTCGAGCCGCCCTGGTGGCGGCCCTTCTGCTCGGCCAGCCGCTTGCGCAGTGTTTCGAGCAACTTGTCGAGCCCGCCCATGGCCTCGATCTGCTTCTTTTCGTCTTCGGTAAGATATTTCTCGGCCAGCTTTTTGAGCCACTCGGCCGGAATGTTCGCTTCCGCCCCGTCGCCGAGCAGCTCCAGCCCCTTGAACACGTGGCCGAACACGCGGTCGAACTTGTCGAGATTGCGCTCGTCCTTCACCAGCGTGGCGCGCGACAGGTAATAGAAATCCTCCACCCGGCGCGAGGCGAGATCGGCCTGCATCGCCTGCATCAGCGTCAAATACTCGCGCAGTGTCACCGGCACGCCGGCGGATTTGAGTTCGGTGAAGAAGGTGACGAACATGACACTTGTCATCCCGGGCGCAGCGCAGCACGCCAGTGGTGCGCTGCAGACGCGGGATCCACTCTATCAAAAAAACCAAGCTGGATCCCGGATTAGCGGCGCCATAGCGCGTCGAAGACGCGCGTAAACGCGCTTATGGTTTCACGTTGCGCCGCATCCGGGACGCGGAAGACCGCGATTCGCCCCTCACAGTGGCGCCGTCAAGCGTGCCGGTCTCCCTCACCCCGCATCCGAACTCGGGTTTACCCGAGTTCGGCATTTTAGATTGGCCGAAGTCGGATATATCCAACTTCGGCTGGGGATAGGCAAAAACGCCTTGCCGGCCCGCGTTTTCATTGCAGAGGCCTGTCGCTAAGGCCTTCCGGCCAGTGTAAAGTGGGCGGTCGCATTGTGGGGCTGATGATGGCGGACGTTTCGATTGCCGGTCGTGCGGCGCAGGCTGGCGCCGCCGCGGCGATCCCGCAATTTCAACGCAGCGTTTTGACGTGGATATTCGCGAGCGCCGCCATGGTGCTGGCGCTGATGGCGCCGGCGCTGTGGAACGGCTTTCCGCTCATCTTCCCCGACACCGGCGGTTATCTGGACCGACCGTTATTCGGCACGCTCGGCCTGGGCCGCTCGGCGCTCTATGGGTTGTTTCTCTATGCGGGAGCCCCATTCGCGTTCTGGCCGAATGCCATTGCCCAGTCGGTGCTGACGGTCTGGCTGATCGTGTTGACGCTGCGCGCGAACGGATTGGGCGGGCGGCCCTGGCTGGCGCTCGGCATCGTGGCAATGCTCACGGTCGGCACCGGCCTGCCCTGGTTCGCCGGCCAGTTGATGCCGGACATTCTGTTTCCGGCATCCGTGCTGGCGCTTTATCTGCTCACGTTCCGCGCCGAGCAACTGGCGCGGCGGGAGGCTATCGCCCTCGCGGCCGTGATCGCCTTCGCCATTCCCAGCCACATGGCGGCCGCCGGCATGTGCGTCGCCGTGGTCGCGGCGCTCTGCCTGCTGACGCGCTTCAAGCGGCTTGCTCTGCCGAGGCCGCGGCTATGGTTTGCGGCGAGCAGCGTGGCCGCCGGCATCGCGCTCTGCCCGATCTCCAATTTCGCAATTACCGGCAGCTTCGCCTTCACGCCCGGCGGATCAAGCTTTCTTTTCGGCCGGCTGATCGAGGACGGCATTGTCGCCCGCTATCTCGACGACCAGTGCCCGGACGCATCGTTGCGCCTGTGCGATTACAAAGGAACCCTGCCGGATGACGCCGACGGCTGGCTTTGGGATAGCGACTCGCCATACCGCATACTGGGCGACGAAGCGGGTTTGAGCGAAGAAGAGCACGCCATCACGATGGCGTCCATCAGACGCTATCCGCTCTTGCACGCAACGACCGCCGTCACCGCCGCTGTCAGTCAGTTCTTTACCTTCCAGACCGAGATCGGCGTCGATAATAACGCGCCGACAGTCCACATGTTTGGCGAGCACTTTCCGCGACTGTTTGCGCAATTTATGCGGGCGCGCCAGCAGGCCGACCGTTTCGACGTGGCGCCGCTCAATTATCTGCACGTGCCGGTCGCGGCGCTCGCCATCGCCGGCATCGCCGGAGCCCTGATCTTCCGCCGCCGGCTCAATATCGCGCCGGAGGCGGCCGCGCTCTGTCTCACCATCCTGCTGGCGCTGGCCGCCAACGCAGCGATCTGTGGCATCTTTGCGCATCCGGTCGACCGCTATCANAGCCGNCTGGTGCTACTGGCCCCGCTTGCCGTGGCGCTGCTGATCGCGCAGCGACAGCACGCCGGCTTAAATCGCCGCCTTGGATCGCCCCCCGATATCGCCTAGGCTTTAGTCAATAAATATAAACTGCCGGGGAGAAACATCGTGGCTATTCAAACGCGCACCATTGCCATTGCCGCCGTGCTAGCCTGCGGCATGATCTCAACAGCTCTCAGCGAACCCGCGATGGATAAAGTCCTGAAGGACCTCGCCCCCACCGGCAAGCTGCGCGCCGCGATCAACCTCGGAAATTCGGTGCTGGCGCAGACCGACGCCGCCACCGGCCAGCCCAAGGGCATCACGCCCGATCTTGCGCGCGAGCTCGGGCGCCGGCTGGGCGTCCCGGTCGAACTCATCACGTATAACGCCGCCGGCAAGGTGTTCGACGCGGCCAGCACCGGGGCATGGGACATCGCCTTTGTCGCGATCGAGCCGGTGCGCGCCGCCGTGATCGAGTTCAGCGCGCCCTACGTCATCATCGAGGGCACCTACATGGTGCCGAAGGATTCATCCCTGAAGGCGATCGCCGACGTCGATCGCCCCGGTGTGCGCATCGCCGTCGGTCTCAAGTCGGCCTACGATCTTTATCTGACGCGCACCATCAAGAACGCCACCGTCGTGCGCGCGCCGGCCGGCGGCGGCAAGGCGATGATCGACATGTTCGTCAACGACAAGCTGGAGGTCGCGGCCGGGGTGAAGCAGCCGCTGCTGGCCTATGCCAAGGATCATCCGGAGATGCGGGTGATGGACGGTCATTTCATGGAGATCCAGCAGGCCATGGGCACGCCCAAAGGCCGCACGGCCGGCGCAGACTATCTGCGCGCCTTCGTCGAAGAGATGAAGGCGTCGGGCTTTGTCGCCGAGGCGCTCAAGCGCAGCGGCCAGTCGGCGGCGGTGGCGCCACCGGCTGCGAAGTGAACCATCGCAATGGCTGACCCCGCCGCTCAACTCGCTCCCACCGGAAAACTGCGCGTCGCCATTGCCATCGCGCCGTCGCCTTCCGCGCAATTCGCCATCAAGGACGCGGCTGGCCACTACCGCGGCGTCGCCATCATCTTAGGGCAGGCTCTGGCCAAGAAACTCGGCGTGCCAGTCGAATTGATCGCCCACAACGGCTCCGGTGAAATCCAGAATTCGGCCGCCGCCAACAAATGGGACGTGGCGTTCCTGCCGGTCGACGAGGAGCGCAAGAAATTCGTCGATTTCGGCAATGCCTACCACCTGCTGCAAAGCACTTATCTGGTGGGGCCGAGCGGCAAGATTGCATCGGTCGCCGCCGCCAACACCGCCGGCGTGCGCATCGGCGGCGTCGCCAATACCGCGACCTTCCGCACCTCCAACAAGACCGCGCCCAACGCCACCCATGTCAGTTTCGACAAGACCGACGCCGCGGTGGCGGCGCTGCGCGACGGGCAAGTGGACGCGCTGGCGTTCTCGCGCGAGTCGCTCACCGGGCTGGCGCCGAAAGTGCCCGGTTCGCACATTCTCGACGGCGGCTTTTTGAATTCCACCACCTCGGTGGCGGTGCCCAAGGGCAAGCCGGAATCGCTCGCCTACGTCACCGCGTTCATCGAGGAGGCGAAAGCCTCCGGCCTGGTGCGCCAGGCATTCGATGAGATGGGGCTGAAGACCTCACAGGTCGCCCCGGCGGGGATGAAGTCTTGAGCCGCATGATCCCGAAATGTGGGTACCGATTTTCGGACAAGATCATGCGCGACCACAATGGCTTGAACTCATAAACACGCGCGTCGCTCCCGCTGCCTCATTCGATCACCTCATCGGCGCGCANCAAGATCGNTTCGGGAACGGTGACGCCGATTGTCTTCGCGGCCTTGAGGTTGATTATCAGCTCGAATTTTGTTGGTTGCTCCACCGGAAGATCCGCAGGCCGCGTGCCTTGCAGAATCTTGTGCACGTATGATGCGCCACGCCGGAATAGCTCGGGCAGGCTCGCACCGTAGGACATGAAGCCCCCTGCCAGCACATTCTCCCTGGTTTGGAACATTCCGGGTATCCGATTTTCTGCAAGGAAGGCGATAATCTTTTGGATGTGAAGCTGATGAAAAGGATCGTTGGTCATGAGTAGCGCATCGGGATGTTCGCGCAACATGGCCGCAAACGCAGTGTCAAACTCGCTGGTACTGCGGACCGCCACGGAGATAAGGCTCATACCCAGCTTTGGCATCGCGGCCTGCAATTCGTCCCGAATAACAACATTCGATGCATTGTCCGGATTCCAGAGAAACGCCGCTCGGGAAACAGACGGAATAACTTCTTTCAGAAGCTGCAGCCGCTTTGGGCTCAGGTCCGGACCTAGAATCGTATTGCCAGTCATATTGCCGCCCGGCCGCGCCAAGCTTGCAATAAATCCGGCGCGCACCGGGTCGCCAATAGAAATCATGACAATCGGAATCGTTGTCGTCGCCATCTGCGCCGCCCGGGCAGCCGTCGAACCGAACTCGACAATGACATCAACCGGTATGCCAGCCAGTTCTCTTGCTGCCTGCACGAGCCGAGCCGGCTCGCCCTGCGCTGCTCGATATTCAATGACAATATTCTGACCTTCGACATAGCCAAGGTCATGCAATGCTTTCCGAAAGTGATCCCATATGGGCGCATCGTCGATGATGCCTATGCATGGGATTTTCGTCGGCCGCTGCTGCGCCCGCGCGACTAGGGGCCATGCAGTCGCTGCACCGCCGAGAAGCGTGATGAACTCCCGCCGCCTCATTCGACCACTTCGTCGGCGGCTGAAAGCAGGCTCGGCGGGATTTTTAAATCAAGCGCTTTGGCTGTCTTGAGATTGATGAAGAACTCGACCTTCGTCGGTTGCTCGACCGGGAGGTCGCTGGGTTTGGCGCCCTTAAGGATCTTATCGACATAGACAGCCGAACGGCGGCACATCTCGATCTGATCGGCGCCATCGGACATAAGCGCACCATCCACAAATGTTTCTCTCGAAAACGCGCTGAATGCCAGACGATGCGCAATCGCCAGTTTTGCGATGTTTGCCCGATACTGAAATGCCGTGCCGCCAGAGGCAGTAATCATCGCTTGNACACCAGCCGCCGTCATCCCGTCAAANGCCAGCTCCAATTCCTTGAGCGAGCGNGCTTCGAATATTTGAATAACCAATCCGAGCTCTTCCGCGGCAGCTTGGGTCTCTTGGATGTAGATACGCGTGCTCGGNACATTTGGATTGACGAGCAACGCAACCTTGGACAGGCCGGGAACGATCTCCTTCAAAAACTGCAGGCGTTTACCGACCAAATCTCGTCCGAAATTCGATAGTCCCGTTACATTGCCGCCCGGCCGCGCGAGACTGTCGACCAGCTTGAGTCCAACGGGATCGGGAACGAACATGAAAACGATCGGGATTTTTGAGGTTGCGTTCTTCAGGTAAACCGACCCGAGCGATCCGCCCATTAAGACATCGCAGTTCAACGCCACGAGTTCAGCCGCCATGCTTTTAAATCGCTCGGGCATTTCATTGGGAAAGCGATGCTCCAGAATAATATTGCGCCCGTCGACGTAGCCGAGCTTCGCGAAGCCCTCCAGCAGCGCCCTGAAATATGGTCCTTCCTCTTGCGCGCTACCAGCGTGCCAAAGATAACCTACTCTCGGAATTTTAGCGGGCTGCTGCGCGCGAGCGGCGCTTGGCAGCCCAACGATCGCTCCGCCAATAAGCCTAATGAACTCGCGTCGTCTCATGGAGCCATCACCTGAGAACACGTCCTGGTGCAAGTCTCAAAGCCTAGCACTTTGCCGCGGGCGGCGAGTGAGAAATGGCACACAATCGGCCTAAAACGCCAATCAAGCGCGCGCTTACGCCTGCTTCTCCGGCGTTCGCACCACCAGCCCGTCGAGTTCGTCGGAAACCTTGATCTGGCAGGACAGCCGCGAATTCGGCCGCACGTCGTAGCCGAAGTCGAGCATGTCCTCCTCCATCGGCGAGGGCTCGCCGGTCTTGGCGCGCCAGGCCTCGTCGATATAGACGTGGCAGGTGGCGCAGGCGCAGGCGCCGCCGCATTCCGCCTCGATACCGGGAACATTGTTGCGGATCGCCGTCTCCATCACGGTGGCGCCATTCTCGGCCGTGACCGTGCGGGTGGTGCCGCTGGAATCGATGTAAGTGATCTTCGGCATGAGGAACGGGTGCGGGAAGTCGCGCCGGAATTGGCGCTAAGCGGCGCCCCGTATATAATCATTCGGCCGGGCGCGCCAGTGCGCCCGGCGCCACGCGATTATGCGGAGACGGTCGCAGCCCTCAGGATGCGCTCAGCAACTCGGCGATCAGCGCGCGTGCCTCGTCCACCGCCTGGGCCAGGCGGTCAAGCGCGCGGCTGCACTCGGCCGCGCTTGCGCCGGCGGTAAATTCGGCTACGTCCGCCGCGCGCGCCACGCGTTGCGCGCCGATACCGGCGGCCGAGCCTTTCAGCGTATGCGCGAGCGAGCCGATCGCCGCCGCGTCGCCGCTGCGCATGCGCTCGAGCAGGATCGCGGCTTGCCGGTCGAACAGTTGCAATACCTCGCGCTCGAGGCTGCGGTCGCCGAAGGTCATGCGCGCGAGCTGGCGGCGGTCGATGGCCGACGCCGGCGCGGCCGGCTCCTGGTCGATGATCTTGCTGGCGAGTTGCGCCATGAAACCTCCCGAGGGCTCTACGGCCCCTTCTGTTGCCGCGCAGTTTGACCCGCGCGGGACCAACACGGGGTAAATGCGCGGCCGCCGCCGGCCGGGTTTCCGTGACGTAGTTAATGGGCGCTGTAACCCCGCGCGCGAGCCGGAAATGTCATGGTTAATAGGAAGTTAACGATGATGAAAAAGTCCTTACCATCGCGGTTTCTTTCGCAATGCCAAGCCGATAGGATGGCCGGCCGGCGATATAAAGCATGATTGTGGCCGCGGCTGCGAACGTTCCAGCGCTCGTGGAGCGGCCCGCGCAAGATGATGGTTCGGGCCGCGACAGTCCGGCGTAATGACGAGGCGACGACCGAAATGGCGAATATCCCGCAGAAATCCCCGGATCCGACCGAAGAGGCGCTGACCGCCATCCGGGAAGCGCTCGATACCAACCAACCCGAACGCCGCGCTGCGCCGCCAGCCACGCCCACCGGCGAAAGCGATCTCGCGCAAACCCAACCGAGCGCGACCGCCGACCTGTCAAACGAGGAGCCGCAGGCGGGCAGCTGGGATTCCGACGGCAGCCTGACGCGCCGCGCCGCCAATGACGACCGCGCCAGCCTCGGCCAGATGCTGCAGGCCATCCACGGCCGCCCGGCGCGCATGCCCTATATCGTTGCCAGCGTCGCCGCCTTCATCTGGACCGCCGGCGGCCTCGCCACCGCCTATCTCTACGGCAGCGAATTGCAGGCGGTGTTCGCGAGCCCGCGCATGGGCTTTGCCACCATGATCGGGCTGGCCAGCGCCATCGCCGTGCCGGTGATCTTCTTCTACGTGCTCGCCCACTTGTTCCGCCGCTCGCAGGACCTGCGCCTGGTCGCCGAGACCATGGCCGAGGTGGCGATGCGGCTGACGCAGCCGGAGACCGCCGCGCGCGAGCAGATCGTGACCGTCGGCCAGGCCATCCGCCGCGAGGTCGCCGCCATGGGCGACGGCGTCGAGCGCGCGCTCGCCCGCGCGGCCGAGCTGGAATCGCTGGTGCACAACGAAGTCTCCGCGCTCGAACGCGCCTATAACGACAACGAAGTGCGCATCCGCGACCTGCTCAGCGAATTGACCAATCAGCGCGAGACCCTGGTCAATCAGGCCGAGCACGTGCGCAACGCCATCGCCAGCGTGCACCTCGATCTGTCGCACGACATCACCTCGGTCGGCGATCTGGTCTCCGACAAGGTCAACGAGGTGGCGCAACGTGTCACCCGCGTGCTCACGGAGAAGGGCGAGCACATCACGATGGCGCTCGGCCACGCCGGCGATTCCATGATCGATACGCTGACCGAGCGCGGCGCGACCATGCTCGACCGGCTGGAGACCACCGGCGACCGCGCCAGCGCCGCCATCTCGTCCGCCAGCGACCAGCTAACGAACAGCCTCAATTTCAAGTCCGAGCACGTGCACGACGAGTTTGCCGACCTCGCCGCCCGCCTGCAGCAGATGATGAGCGCCCGGCTCGACCAGGTCGCGCAGGGCTTCGCGCAGAAAGCCGCCGTCACCATCGAGGCCATGGCGAGCCGCTCGCAGCAGTTCAACGACGCCCTCACCCAAACCGGCGGCCAGATGGCCGAAACTATCGCCGCCCGCGCCGAGGAAGTGAACACCACGCTGCGTTCGACCGGCAACACGGTGGTCGACAACTTCCGCCAAAACACCGAAGCCCTGGCGCAGGTGCTCAACAGCCGCGGCGACGCGGTCAAGGACATGCTGGCCGCGCGCCTGCAAGCCTTCGAGGACATGTTCAACCAGGGCGGCACCGCGCTCAGCGAAAAGGTCTCGCGCGACGCCGACACGCTCGGCAGCCTGATCACCCGTCACATCGCCGAGTTCGACCGCACCGTGAAGACCTATGGCGGCGAACTGGTGGAGCGCCTGGGCCAGCGCACCCAGGATGTAGCCGAGGCGATGCGCAATTACGTCGATACGTTCGATCAACGCCTGACCGGCCGCGCCGGCGAACTCACCGGCTCGATCGACGTGCGGCTCTCGCAGTTCGAGGAGCAACTCGGCTCACGCGTGTCCGATCTCACCGCCCGCCTGACCGACGGCGGCAAGCGGGTCGTCGATACGCTCGACGGCCGCATCGGCGCGGTGACTAGCACCATCACGACGCGCGGCGCCGAGGTCGCGGATGCGATCGGCGCCAAGATTGCCCAGATCGACCAGACCTTGGGCGCACGCGCGCTCGAAGTCGCCAACACGCTCGACAGCCGCGTCACCCGCTTCGAGGATCTGCTGGTCGGGCGCGCCGAGACCGTCACCAATCAGCTCGAGGCCCGCACCAAGGCCGCCGCCGACGCGCTGCATGCCCGCCTGGAGCAGGTCGGCCAATCGATCAAGACCAGCTCGGCCGACGCCGAACGCTCGCTCAGCCAGATCGGGCTCATCACCAGCGAGACGCTGCGCACCAGCGCCAGCGAAGTCGAGCGCACGCTTCTAGACGTGAGCACCGAGGTCTCCCGCAACTTCGTCGGCAAGGCCGACGAGATCGCGGACGCGGTCAGCCGGCGCACCAACGAGATGGCCACCGTGCTGTCCGACAAGAGCGGCGGCGTGCTCGCCGCCATCACCGAAAAGGGCCAGCAATTCGCCAGCGACGTCAGCAAGGCCACCGATGAGGCGATGAAGTCGATCGAAGATAAGGGCTTCGTCTTCACGCGCACGATGCTGGACAACAGCACCGAAATCTCGCGCATGATCAACAGCGCGGGCGAAGCCGCCTCCAATACGGTCAACCGCACCCTGAACGATCTGAATGACACCGCGCAGAAGGCGATCGAACTGTCGAAATCGACCGCGACCGCCACCGTCAGCGAGATGCTGGAAACGCACAACATGCTGCGCGCCGACACCACCGCCTTGTTCGAGCGGCTGCGCGAAGCCAACATCATGCTGCAGGAAGTGCTCACCGGCTCGCACGCGAACATGAGCGCGCTCGAGAACACGCTGGTGCTGCGGGTGTCGGAATTCGTCACCGCCATGACCGAGGTCACCGGCGCGACCGGCGCCGTCACCAATCGGGTGGAAACCAACATCGCCGACTTCCGCGAAGTCACCGCGCGGGTCATCGCCGATCTCGGCGAGCTCGCCAGTCAGTTCAATGCCCATGGCCGCGACCTCGCCAACGCCGCCGAACAGATCGACCACAGCAACCAGCGCACCGAGGACGGCATGGACGAGCGCCGGGCCACGCTCGATTCGCTGGTCGCCACGCTCGACATCCGCACCGAGGATCTCGACCAGCGGCTCAAGCGCTTCTCCGGCCTGCTCGACGAGTCGCTTGAGGTGGCCTCCGCCCGCGCGCGCGACATCGCCCGCGTGCTGTCGGAGTCGACCGCCGAAGAAAGCCGCGCGATCAGCGAGCAGTACGAGCGCGTGCGCGAACACGCCGACGACGAACGCCGCCGCACCGCCGAGGCGATGCGCTCGATCTACGAGCAGACCGCCGGCGACACCCACGCAATGTTCAGCGACGCCAACGAGCGCTTCGCCGAGACGGTGCAGGGCATGAAGCAGATGGCCGCCGAAATGCAGCGCGAGCTCGAAACCACGCGCGCCGAATTGCGCCGCGGCATGTTCGAGCTGCCGCAGGAGACCGCCGAAAGCACCGCGCAAATGCGCCGCGTCATCGTCGACCAGATCGAGGCGCTGGCCGAGCTCAACCGCATCGTCGCCCGCCACGGCCGCAATCTCGACGCGGTCGAGCCGCGCCGTCCGCTGCGCGAGGAAACCCCGCGCGCCGCCGCCGGCAGCCGCGGCGAACTTTCGGCCCGCCCGGCCCCGCGCAACGACGTCGGCAGCTTCGCGCCGGCCGCCCGCCGCACTGAGACGCCCTCGCTCAGCCCGCCGGCGAGCGCCACCAGCCGCACCGGCTGGCTCACCGATCTGCTCAGCCGCGCCTCGCGCGAGGAAGGCGAGCCGGAGCGCGATCTGCCGCGCGAAACCGCGCGCGAGCCGCTGCGCGGAGGCGAGGAGCGCACGCCCCGGCACAGCATCGAGTCGCTCGACTCGCTCTCGGTCGATATCGCCCGCATGATCGATCACGACGCGGCGGCCGATCTGTGGGACCGCTACAAGCGCGGCGAGCGCAACGTCTTCACCCGCCGGCTCTACACCTTGCAGGGCCAGCAAGCGTTCGACGAGATCCGCAAGAAGTACCGCGCCGACCGCGAATTCAAGCAGACGGTGGACCGCTATATCGGCGAGTTCGAGCACCTGCTTGATGAGGTCGAGCGCGATGACCGCGGCCAGGTGGTGGCGCGCACTTACCTCACCTCGGAAACCGGCAAGGTCTACACCATGCTGGCGCACGCGGCCGGGCGTTTCGACTGAGTCGTTAACTCATAAACGGCTACTCGACGATGTTCGCCCGTGCCTGTTGAGCGGCCGTTATTCATTGCGGCCGCAAACTGCTGTTTCGTGCCAACAACAGACGTTCCGGCTGTGTGCCAGCAAGGAGTCAAGGGATCGCTACGCACGATGCAGTATTCTCAACTCTTGCCCTTCATTTGGTACAATGGCGGAGGCGAACCAATCAGGCCGCGCTTGCCTCGCACTCTACCATCTCAGCGCGCGGTGCAAGCAACGGCAATATTTCCGCGAGGGGTTTCGGACGGCTGAATAGATAGCCCTGCAATTCGGTGCAGCCCAATTCGCGGACTTTCTCCCGCTGCTCGACTGTCTCAATACCTTCAGCAGTAGTCGTCATATTAAGACGGTGCGCCATATCTATTACCGCTTCCACGATGGCCGCGCAGTCATTCTCTTCCGAGATCCCCTCGATAAAGGAGCGATCGATCTTAATCTTGTCGAATGGGAAGCTCCGCAGATAACTCAAGGAGGAATATCCAGTACCGAAATCATCCATCGCGATCCGCACCCCTATGTCGCGCAACTGATGCAGCATAGCGAGGCTCGCAAAGGTGTTCTGCATGAGAACTGATTCGGTAATCTCAAGCTCCAATCTGCTGGCTGACATTCCCGACGCCGCAAGGGCATTGATGACCACTGGCAGCAACTTGCCACCCATCAACTGGGTGGGCGAGAGATTGACTGCAACTTTGACGCCGTCTGGCCAAGTGGCGGCGTCGGCACAAGCTTGCCGCAGCACCCACTCGCCAAGGGAGGCAATGAGTCCATTTTCCTCCGCGACTGGAATAAACTCGGTGGGCTCGACCATACCGCGCTCTGGATGGTGCCAGCGCAGCAGGGCTTCGCAGCCACTCACCTGGTTGGTTTGCAGGTTGACGATAGGTTGGTAGTACAACTCGAATTCACCATTGGCGAGCGCATCGCACAAATCGGTGTCCAGCTTATGCCGAGCCTTCACGCGCGCATCTAATTCTGGCTCGTAGAAGCAATAGGTGCCCCGTCCGCCACCCTTGGCTCCATAAAGGGCCATGTCAGCGCATTTCACCAACTGATCCCGATCGGCCGCATCATTTGGCGCGATAGCGATGCCAATGCTGACGCCCGCTACAACTTTATGACGATCAATATCGGAAGGCGCTTTGAGGGCTTCGCTGATTCGTTCTGCCAGCGCCGCAGGGTCTGAGGACGGCTCAAGTGAAGTTTGAATAATGGCAAATTCATCGCCACCCAGCCGGGCAATCAAGTCCGTCTCTCTGACGCAGCCGCGCAGACGGTCGGCGACAATTTTGAGCAACTCGTCGCCAATTATGTGTCCGAGAGTATCATTCACGCGCTTGAACTGATCAAGATCGAGATACAATAGCGCGAAACGTCCTCCCCGCTGGACTAATGCGAGCGCCCTATCCAGCTCCTCCAAAAACAATGCACGATTAGGTAGGCCGGTCAGCGCATCGTAGTGCGCCATGCGCGCAATTATCGCCTCAGTGCGTCGACGCTCCGTGATGTCTTCGTGTGTGGCGATCCATCCGCCGTCCACCAGTGGTTGATTCACGACGGAAATAATGCGGCCGTCGCCTGTCTCCACCTCTTGTTTTGCCGTCTCCCCTTTGGCGATCGAGGCCAGGAGACCGCCAACGTACTTCTCTGGGTTGCCGGAAAAAGTTCCGTTCGCCACACGGGATTTGAGTAGGTCTAAAACAGCGCAGTCTGGCTTCGTCAAATCTGGCGACATATTGTAGATCTGCCGGTAGCGATCATTGCACATAACGAGCCGCGCCGCCGAATCGAACATGACCAGCCCTTGGGACATGTTTTCGAGGGCGGTATCTCGTTGAAGATTTTTCTCACGAAACTTTTTTCCAACCTGCCATACACAGACGATAACCATGCCACCAATCAAGAGCCCTATCATGAGGGCCGCAGCGGTCATGGTGATAGCCCCGCGTTTCCAATTGGCAAGAGCATCAGCGACCGAAGTCGTGGCCACCACCACAACTGGGTAATGGGCGAGCGCGCGAGCCGAAATCAGTCGATCCTTGCCATCGACTTCGCCAATCTTTCGAATTGTGCCATATTCAAATTTCGGCTGCAGATTTTCGAACAGTCCGCTGCGGGGAATGGATTTGCCTATGATAGCGTCGGGACGGGGATAGCGGGCAAGCAGCGTGCCGTCGCGGCGAAAGAGCGCAATCGAGCCATCTGCCGCATTGGTAATAGCCTTGAAATGTTGCTCAAGTTGCTGCGCGTCAATAACGCCCTTCACCACGCCCAAGAACTTGCCGTCCGGGCCGGTGAACTTGCGTACGACCGGAAAAACCCAGGTTCCGGTAACAGGGCTGCGCATAGGCTTGCCCACAAAAGAAATCAGAGGTGGGTCAGATTTGAATAATTCGGAAGGGTCTTCATCGGGAATCTTCACGCTCGGAATCGGCCAAGAGCGGGAGAAGTTGATCAGTTTGCCTTTGGCATCAGTCAGCACAATGGCGTCGATATACGGCAATGCACTGATTTGATCTTTGAGACGTTGATGGGTGTCATAGCCGGACATCCACCGTTCAAGCTCTTCTGCCGACGCAATGCCGAGACTTTGCATGCGCTCGATCACCGCCGTCTGGATAAGCTCCGCTGACTGAAAGCTGTGATCGATCTGCTCGGCCAGTATCAATGTAAGTCTTGATAGCTCGCGCTTGCTTTCGGCAAGGTCACGGTCGCGGAGATTCAAAAGCAGGCCCGCCGTCACCGCAATGACGGCACCGACTAGTATGATTCCGCTGATGATGATCAATCGGATCGGACGAGAGTGCCACGCGCTTTTTGCGGCTACTGAATTGTCCGCGATGTGCGCGGGCTCCTCAGATGCGGTTCGCATCCGGTCGCTTTCCGTGGTACCAAATTTTTTAGACGCCCGCCCCATCGGGCAAAAATGCACTACTGACAATAAAACACGTTTAATGGCGAATGATCTAGAATTGCAATTTATGAACGTCAATATTTTTTTCTTAACGAATATCAATTCTTAACTCACATTTCTCAGATCTTGGTATCGTTAACAGCTTCCAACGCGATGAATAGCCGATCGTCACGGTCATTTTTGAAATTTTTATGCCCGTGGCGTCAAGGACGACTATCGGGAATCGCCACCGTCCGCACAGAACATCGCACGGGCCCAGAGTTCTGCAGTTGGCTGGAATATCGGATAAGGGTCGACTGTTGAAAAAGTCCTCTGCGAGCCGCTAGAACGCAACGTCTTCACCC
>JGI20191J14862_1000289_pt1 | contig 17520 bp, 20 predicted proteins | sample NGESurdeep092012_7_FD_14862 | JGI IMG/M metagenome (IMG submission 14862)
GGCGTTGGCGCGCACAGGCCAGAGATCAGCCCGTGGTTCGCGTGCCCAGAGCGCAGTCCCTCGCCTTCCATCTGGGGTAGCAGTTTCACCGAGGATCCGAACACCTCAGGGCAAGCTCTTCATTCAGATGAGCTTCCGGGCTGAGAACGAGTTGAATGTTCTCTGTTCGGCCTGAGAACGCAGTTCGCATAGCCGACTGTAGGGGCGCAATGGGAATTGCGATGCCCTTTGGCGCCTACAGGCCAGCGTTTTCGTCATCGTTCGCGTGCCCTGCGCGCACACGTCGGCCACTACAGCGGCGCTCGCCGGGGTTCCTGAAGGCCCTTTCAGGCTGCTATTCGAACCAGCACCGGCAGCAGCCGCTCCGGACGGCAGGATGGTTGAGTCGCGGCAAGCTCGTTACCCCGCGACGGTTAGGACGAGTCGGTTCGCCCGCCTCCGCCCGATCTCCAGCGCCCGGTAGTCCCGGACTACCGCGCTCTGAGCCATCAGCCCGGCCTCTAGGCTGCCCGCACGCCGCTCCGAAGGAGGTAGACAATGCGGTTCGAACGCCGTTTCTCGACGGCCAGCGAAGTCTGGTCCCGGAGGCTCGCGCGCTGAGCCATTACTCCGGGGACACCTTGCTGGAAAAGGCCGAAAACTCGAACCTAAATCGCTGTCCGGACAGAATGCCCGTCTTTGGGGCGGGAGAGAGAAAGAAACCGAGGGTTTGACTCTGGTCTCTACGCGCCACAGCGCCCGGCAATTCCCATTGCGGCCCCCACAGCCTCGGGTACCGAACACCCGCCCGAACGCATGAGAAGCTTCTTTAGGAGGCGGCGTGATTTACGCCGTCAAGTATCCAAAGGACCGGGTGCGGTACACCCGGCTTCAGCGCATGCCATTACTAGCCCTTCTTGCCAATCATGATATTCTTCAAGATCTCCAAAATGAGTTCATTCTGATGCTCCAAGTGCAGAAGAATAACCTCAATCTCCTTTTCTGCTCTGACATTCACCTCAAAATCGGATTCGGCTCTATTTTCAGCGTGACGGCCCTGAAGATTTTGACCGATCATGATCAAAGGCATCAGAAATATTTGAATCACGTTTGAAATGAATAGCCATAACACAAAAGCCGGGAAAGGATCAAATCGCCATTCTTTTGGCGCAATGGTGTTCCAACCCAGCCATAGGATAGTCCAGCCAAAAATGATTAGGAAGAACCCTATCGAACCCACATGGTCTGTAAGCTTGACCGCGAACGTTTCTAAGAGGCTTAGACTTTCCTTATGCAGGACATTAACATTTCTTATTGGCTTTCGTAATTTCTTAAGTTCTTCATGAGCTTCACGAAGTTTACTTTTGTTCATTTCTCCTCCGTTTTGCGATTCGACTCTGGATTCAATATGTTGTTACTTGCGTTGTGTTTTCGGGTATATGGCTAACTCTGGAACTCACGGGCGCGCCCGCAGGGGCCGAGCCAAGCGAGTGCCCGAGGACTGGGTCGCTGCAGGGATGAAGTGGACTCCTCCTTCATGACGTGAAGTGTAGGGGTGCAATGGGAGTTGCGGGGGGACTGTGACGCGTAGAGACCAGAGCTACGCCCTCGGTTTCTTTCTCAATCCGGCCCCGTAAACGGGCATTCTGTCCGGACGGCGATTCTAGGTTCGAGAAACCGAGCCTTTTCACGGAGCATCCCCGAGTGGATGTCTCAGAGCGCGGTGGTCCGGGACCACCGAGCGCGGAGGACCTGTGGTGCCGCTCGCCTCCGCCGTGCTCGACAGCGGCAAGGCCACGGTGGCGAAGGCGGCGGTGGAGGTGAGGAACAGGTCGCCCACGAGCAGGAAGTCGGCGGCCAGCAGGCCGTCGCACAGGACCACCCCCAGCTCCTTCTCCATCTGCTCCAGGGCCTCGGCGCCTTCGGGGTCGACGTAGCCGGACAACCAGCGCGGGTCTCTGCGCGCCAGGACGGGCCGCAATTCCCATTGCGGCGCTATAGTGTCGCTCTTCTTGCTCTTCCCAGCTCTGGTGGTGTAACACATGAATTCATGGGCGCGATTTCCAGAAAGGCCACGAGCAGATACGGGCAGCCCGTGTCGTCACGCTTGAAGACTCTTCGTTAGAGCCGAGGGAGGGAGCATGCCTCTTCGCCGGAAAGTCGTCATCGTGATCAGCCTGGCGGCGGCCGCCTCCGGGGCGGCATTCGGCATCTACCGGCTCGCGTCCCCGCAACAGGCGCCCGTGTTCCGCTTCACGACCGTCCAGCGGGGGGACATACACGCGCTCGTCTCGGCAACCGGGACACTTCAGGCCGTGACGACCGTGAGCGTCGGTACCCAGGTGTCGGGACAGATCTCCGAGCTCCTCGTCGACTTCAACAATCATGTCAAGAAGGGGCAGCTCCTCGCCAAGATCGATCCGACCATCGCCCAGCAAGGCGTGGCTGATGCCCAGGCGAACCTCGAGAAGGTGCAGGCGGAGGCCAACCAGGCGAGGAACGATCAGAGTCGCAACATCCAGCTTTCGTCCGCCGGGCTCATCGCGGGGAGCGCGCTCGAACAGGGCGGTTCGGCAAAGCAGGTGGCGGATGCCACGGTGAGATCGGCGCGTGTCGCCCTCGATCGGGCGAAGCAGAACCTCTCGTTCACCTCGATCTATGCGCCCATCGACGGTGTCGTCGTCGAGCGGAACGTGAACCTCGGACAAACAGTCGCCGCGAGTCTCTCCGCTCCGCAGCTCTTCCTGATTGCGAACGATCTCGCGCGGATGCAGATCCTCGCGCTGGTGGGAGAGAGCGACATCGTGCAGATCAGCCAGGGACAGGCCGTGACCTTCACCGTCCAGGCGTTGCCAGGACAGTCGTTTCCGGGCACCGTGGAGCAGGTTCGGCTCCAGTCCACGACGGCGGACAACGTCGTGAACTACACGGTCGTCGTGACGTTGGAGAATCCCGAAGGCAAGCTGCTGCCCGGGATGACGGCCCGCGTCGACTTCCTCGTCAAATCGGCCGAGAGTGTCCTCAAGGCGCCGAATGCGGCACTGCGCTACAAGCCGAGCGATGACGTGCTCGCCCGTTTCGGAACGGCACCGGCCTCCGGGAATACAGAAACGACGACCGCCGCGACCGCCTCGGCGAGCCCCCGGGCCGGCGCCAGCGGAACGCGCGCTCGCAGGAGCGACGGCGGTGCATCCGGTGTCGGTGGAGGCACGCTGTACACGCTCGACGCGAAGGAGAAGCTTCAGATCGTGCGCGTGGGCACGGGCATCAGCGACGGCGTCTTCACCGAGGTCCAGGGACAGAACGTGACGGAAGGCATGAAGGTCATCGACGGCATCGTATCGGCCTCTCAAAAGCCCGCGGCGGCGACCGCCAACCCGATGGGCGGCGGTCAGCAGACCGGACGCGGTCGCCCCGGCGGATTCTGAGGAACGCGACGGCCATGAGCGAGGTCGTCATCCAGACGGACAAGATCACGAAGACGTACGTGACCGGCACGAACGAGGTGCACGCCCTGCGAGACGTGGACCTGAAGGTGACCCGAGGGGAGCTCGTGGCCATCATGGGCACGTCGGGCTCCGGCAAGTCGACGCTCATGAACATGCTCGGGTGCCTCGACACGCCGACGTCGGGGTCGTACACGCTCGACGGCGTCCGCGTCGACGGACTCGGGAAGAACGAGCTCGCGGCGATTCGCAGCCAGAAGCTCGGCTTCGTCTTTCAGGGATTCAATCTGCTGGCGCGTACGAGCGCGGTTGCGAACGTCGAGCTGCCGATGCTGTACGACCGCAGCGGCCGAAAGCGGGATATCCGTGCCCTCGCTGTGTCGGCGCTCGAACGCGTCGGGCTCGGCGACCGGCTGGACCACCAGCCGAGCGAGCTCTCGGGCGGCCAGCAGCAGCGGGTCGCGATCGCCCGGGCCCTCGTGACGGAGCCAGCGCTCGTCCTGGCCGACGAGCCGACGGGCAACCTCGACTCCCGCACGTCGGTCGAGGTGATGGCGCTCTTCCAGCAGCTGAACGCACAGGGCACGACGATCGTAGTCGTCACGCACGAGCCCGACATCGCCGCCTATGCCACGCGCATCGTCCGGATGCGGGACGGCCGGATCCTCAGCGACGAGCTGGTCGCGGACCGGCACGACGCGGCCCGGGACCTGAAAGAGCTGGACAGGAATGCAGCATGAACCTCGCGATCCTGATCCGTCTGGCGATGCAGAGCATTCTCAAGAACCGGACGCGTGCGATGCTGACGATGCTCGGAATCGTCATCGGCGTCGCCGCCGTGATCGTCATGGTCGCGGTCGGCTACGGCGCCCGGTCGCGGATCCGCGAGCAGATCAACAACCTCGGCACGAACATGATCGTCATCACCCCGGGGGCGAGCACCACCGGGGGGGTGAGCCAGGGTGCCCAGGCCTTCGCGACGCTGACCCTCGAGGATGCCGAGAAGATCCGCAGCCAGTCGCAGACCGTGGTGGCCGTGTCGCCCGTCATCGTCGGCCGCAGCCAGGTCATCGCGCCCGGAGGCAACTGGCGCACGGCGATCAACGGCGTCGACACCGACTACCAGGTGATCCGGGACTGGCAGACGGACTCCGGCGCGTTCTTCGCACCCGAGGACGTTCGCGCGGCGCGCAGCGTGGCCGTGCTGGGCCGCACCGTTGCCCAACGCATCTTCGCCGGCAGCGACCCCGTCGGGCAGGAGATCCAGATCGCGGCGCTCCGCTTCAAGGTGACGGGCGTCCTGGCGCCGAAGGGACAGACCGCGAGCGGCAGCGATTCCGACGACGTGATCCTCGTTCCGTACACGACGGCGGCGACCCGCCTCACGGGCAGGCCGCGCATCCCGCAGATTCTGGCCAGCGCGGCCTCCGCGGGCGACATCCCGGCCGCGCAGGAGGAAATCAGCATGCTGCTTCGCGAGTCCCATCACATCAGCGGAGACGAGGACGACGACTTCACGGTCCGCAACCAGACCGATCTCGCCACGGCAGCGGAGAGCAGCACCCGCGTGATGACGCTGCTGATGGCGGCGATCGCGTCAATCTCGCTGCTCGTGGGCGGCATCGGAATCATGAACATCATGCTGGTGTCGGTCACGGAGCGGACGCGGGAGATCGGCATCCGGCTTGCGATCGGGGCTCGCGGCTCGGACGTCCTGATCCAGTTTCTCGTCGAGAGCATCGTGATGGGCATTCTGGGCGGCGTGGTCGGCCTCGCTTTCGGCTTCGCGAGCGCGAAGGTGCTTGCGCACTTCACGGGATGGGAGACGGTGATCTCGCCCCTCGTCATGATCGTCGCGGTCGGCTTCTCGGGTGCCGTGGGGGTCTTCTTCGGCTTCTATCCGGCGCGGAAGGCGGCGGCGCTGAACCCGATCGAGGCCCTGAGGTACGAGTGATCCAGGCTCGCGCGGTGCTGGACACCTGTGGATCGCCAAAATCGCAGCGGGGGCGAACGACGGAACAGAACCGGCCTCGACGAGGCTGTTGCGGTGAGCGAGAGCGATATCGGCCGAAGGCTCAGCGACCGGCGGGCTCTGTGGTCCCCGTGACCGAGAAGCGAGCCGCCGGGAGCCGGACGGAGTCCGACGGCATCGCGGAGAGCTCAGGGTGGCTTCGTGGATGCGTCAGGCTGCGCGCCGCGAATACCGGTGATGAAGACCGCCGAGGCGGGGTTGCGAGATGACCTCACCCATCTCGGGCGGCTCAACCGGCCTGTGATCAGGAGCGTCCTTCTCGAGGGCGAGATGAAGGCGGTCCTCGTTGTACCAGACCTGAAACTCGCGAAGCAGCCGCCTCGCGTGACGCTCATTCGACACAATCACGTGGTCGAACAGTTCGCGGCGGATGGTCCCAGATCCGCTCGAGGTACCGCGAGACCGTCCGTTCGCTTACGCCGAAGCCGAGCTTAAGGAGTTCTCCGTGGATTCGGGGCGCCCCCCACGTCGGGTTGTCTGAGGCCATCTCCCGAATGAAGACGGGCGGGCCTCGACCGCAGGAGGATGCCGAGTTGATGCCGCAGGGCAAGGTTCTCGGCCACGAGTGCGGCCCGAGGGCGAAAGAGGGCGAGAATGAACCAGAGAGAGGCCGGCCTTTGGGGCGCGAACCTCAATCGGCTGAGGTACCTATGCCCCGACTCGGACACCCTATGGGCTTCTGGCGAGGCACACGAGTCTCAGCGTCCTGCCCCTGATAGAAAGCGAACCCGCCTCTGACCCTTCGGAAGCGGGTTCGAGTTCTTTTCTATGGTGGACACGGTCGGAAAGAATTCGAACCGCGTCTGAGGTCGCGCTCTCGTTCCCGCTGACCGAGGCGGAGCCGCCGACCTACCAGCGAATCGCGCGTGAGGCCGAACGACTCCGAGCGCTGGGGCTGAGCCTCAACAAGATCGCCGAGCACCTGGGCGTCGACGGCAAGACGGTCGGGAAAGCCCTGGCCTGGCTTCAGAACCCAGCTAGTTGAGGGAGTTGGGTTCGTTTCGCAGATCCGGCCAGTCTGACCCGTCTTGACTTACGCCGTACTTGCGTCTCACTTCCCCCATCGACGTGCCCGTCGGTGACCGAAGATGGGCGAGTTGTCTACCGGCCGCTGCGCGGTTGCAGGCGCTGGAACTCAGCCTCTCGCGCTTCGTCTGCTCGCCAAAACGGAAACGGTGGGCTGCAAAGACACTATCCGATGGGACCGCCTTGCAGGCACCCACCGGAGGCTTCGTCATGAAAGAACGGCATCCACCCTTCGTTCGAACATCAGCCAGAAGTCGAGTTGCGTCCCGAGCTGGTGATGGCAAGCGCCCTGAACCAGCTAGGAGCTGGGCTAACGAGAACACGCAGATCGACACAGGACCGACCTGGATTCCCGGGCCCGGTGAATTCATGGACGCCCGGCGAAGGAGGGCGCAGAGGCGAAAGTCAAAAGTCGATTTTCCTGCCGAGATCCTAGCCGCCCGCGAATCCCTCGACGCCCTCGCCGCCGCCTTCATGCGCCGCGGGCAATTGAGTAAAGCGCACGGCGTCCTACGCGAACGCATCAAGCTTCTATCGCTCGCCAGATTTGTCCAGCCCCTCACCGCATCGGACGCACTCCAGGAATACATCGAACCGGAGATTCACAGTCTCAGTGAAGCTGAACGGGAACACCGACACCGGGAAATGGAGGGACAAGCTGTCCTTCAGGCGGAGCTCAGCCGTGCCGCTGCCGAAAAGTCGGGCACGCGCGCCGACGTTTCGCCGAGCACTTCGGCGGCCAACCCAGCCGCTTCAAATCAGAACCCACTCGAACGGCCGCTTGGTCCGGAAGCACCAGGTCAGAAACGTGAACCCGATTCGACACTATCCACAGGGGCGCGTCTAACGCGCCAACCAGGAGATGAAAATGAGCGCAAAGAGAACGACGCCGATTGAGCCCCTCCCGGACCAGCAACTGGAGCCCTCGCCACCAGACCGCACACCCTCCTCGAGTCCTGTCGGCGGGGAAGGTCCCTGGAAGCCGGAAACTCACTTCGACCCGATGATGGAAACAATCGTAAAGAGAGGTGCGCAGTGGCTGCTGCAAGAGGAGCTAGCACGCAAAGACAGCAACGGCCACGATGCCGCCGATCCCCTCCGGGTCCTGTACTTCAAGTTGGCGCAGGCAGATGGAACTAGGCCCCAGCTGGAGAAACTCAATCATGAGATCTCAAATAACAACCCCGGCTCGATACTGCGCGACCTGAAACTTCGCGGGGCGGAGTTGTTGATTCTAGAAGAGATGGGGCGCAAGGACTCAAAAGGTCGCCCCGCGGCGAATCCCAGCCGGTTACTGTTCTTAGAAATCGCCTGGAGAAACGATCTCAGATCGCTGCTGAAAGAACTTGAGAAAGAAATCTCAGAGGCTCTTGATCGGAGGCAACGTTCAGGCTGAGCGTCCGCCAGCCGGGGATGGACCTCCAGTGGAGATCGGCGGCGATGGCGATCACGGCGAACCTCAAGCTAGCGACCTGCCAGCCGGGAGCGTAGCCCTTGGCGTGTCAAGAGGCCGAGAGTGACAGTATGGGATCGGGCTCACTGACTGGGCATTGCGGACCTTACCGCCGCGAGCCGCCCGAAATACGCCCATCATGAGTATAACCCCCAAGTGCTAGTCACTCGTGCGGCCACAACCCAAATTGCAGGAAGCCGTAGCGGGTACACACTCAGTATATCGGTTGACATACAAGTCGAGCGCGATTGGCGGCGCCACGAGAGTACTGGTCCGCAAGCTCGAAAAGGCAGGTAGCTTCACCATGGTTTCGTCATCTAAACTCACCGCCAATCGCCGGAACGCGCGGCTGTCCACCGGGCCGAGGACCGCGGCAGGTAAAGCCCTTTCGTCTCGAAATGCTTTCAGACATGGGCTGCTCGCCGTTCAGGTGATACTTCCGGACGAGAATGCCGCCGAGTTCGACGAGTTCCGCGATCGAGTCACAGCCGACCGTTCTCCAGTCGGAGAAATCGAAGCGATCCTTGTGGAACGAATCGTATTCGCCTCGTGGCGCCTTCGGCGGGTCGCGCGAATCGAGGCCGCGGCAGCTCGCGCGCAGATGGATCCCGGGTTCGGCGTCGCTGAGAACGAGAGGTTTGAGGACCGCGTCTACTGGGCCATGGTTCGCGATTCAAACAGTGGCAATCTGCTTGAGCGGGTCCGGCGGTACGAGGTCACTCTAGAGCGGAGCTTCCTGTCAGCCCTACATGAACTCGAGAGGCTTCAGGCGGGTCGGGCAGGGGAGCCGACGTCTATTCCTGCGGTTATCGACGTCCACGTGAATTCGGCCGAGTAGCGCAAGCGACTGCGCCTCGTCCAGTTTCCCGACTCTATGAACCTCGAGGATCAGTTTCTCGTCGACAGGCTTATCGGCCGGAAGAGAGGCGATCCACTTGTACGTGCTCACTGCCGCAGCGACCTGCTTCTGCGAGCGGGTTTCCAACTGTTCGGGCGATTCCTTCATCGCGGCGTCGAGTTCCTTCTCAGTGAACTCAGCGCCTTCTATCCGAGATGTCCCTGCTACCTCGCGCTTGAGCTGAACCGTCTGAAGCTTCTCGGCCCAACTTGCTCTGCCCCCCAAAATTCTAGACACATGAAGTCTGAGGGTTGAGGGCACGAAACTCCTTTGGGGAACGCATTCCGAGGGAAGAGTGGGGAGCGATTCTGTTGTAGTCGTCGATCCATCCGGGAAGCTGCCGGATGACGGTTTCCCCGTCCGAGAGATCGGCGCCGTGGACGTAGTCACGCTTGACGGTGTTCACGAAGGCCTCGGCCATGCCGTTGGACTCGGGGCTGTAGGCCGGAGTCGTCACCGGACGGAAACCGAGAGTCTGGGCGTAGAGGACCGTGTCCGTCGAAGTGTAGGGGCCGCCGTTGTCCGAGAGCCACTGGATCTCGACGGGAGCCGTGAGAGTGCGTTCACCGAAACGACACCAGAGGGCTTCATCGAGTAGCAGTTTGATGTCTTCGCCGCGCAGGTCGCGGGCGCGGGCCACGTGTCCGAGAGCCTCGCGGTCGTGGCAGTCCAGGGCGAAGGCGACTTTCACGACGTCTCCGTTCCAGCAGGGGATGTTGAATCCGTCCGAGCACCAACGCTGGTTGGAGATGGGCATCTCGACTTTCCCGGTATGAGGCCGGTCGAAACGATGCCTCTTCTTGCCCGGAAGCATCAGGCCGGCGATTCTCATCACCCGCCGGATGCGCTTGCGGTTGTAGGGTGTCTCACCGCCAGCCTCCCGCTCGCGATTGACGAGGCGGTGCGTGCGCCGGTACGGTCAAGCGCTATTCGTCAGGAAAGGCCGTCCAGCGGGACGGGGCCTGGCGGCACACGAAGATCACGCTTTCGCCGCTGAATCGTGATTACCGACCAGTCATACTCACGCCCGAGTCCGAGGAAGACCTTCGGATGATCGCCGAGTTCGTGAGCGTGCTAGGCAGATAGTCCCGGTGGGCGACAAACGACGGGGACTCCTCGCTAGGCCGCGGCACCGGCAAGCTGAGGACGGACTCTCTCCAGCAAGTTCCGAAGGTGTGTCCATGGGACGTGCCCTTCGTGTTGAAGTCGACCGACTACGATCCCAGGATGCACGCCTAGTGACTGAGCGAACTCCAACACGCGTGCGCGGTAAAAATAGGGAGACGTGGCCGTAACAAATTCTGCCAGCCGATGTGCCGGCACAAGCCACTCGCTCGCCAGGCCATCGACATGCTTCTCTTCAGCCTGCTTTTCAGATGCGGGCTCACTGTCGCGTCCCACCAGGGCATCGTCAATGCGCGGGCGATCCTTGGCGTGACTCGAAGCAATGTGCGCTAGCTCATGCATCAGCGTGAACCAGAAGTAATCAATCCGGTCATACCGAAGTGAGAGTGCCACGACCGGCGCGCGAGGATCGAGCCAAAAAGCCGCTCCGTCGACACGCGTGTTCGGAAGGTGTTCCGCGACAACAAAGCGAATGCCGATCTCAGCGAGCCGTTGCCGGACCCCCGCTGCGCCGTTGTCTTTGGCCGAGATCTGGGGAAGGGTCTTCGCCGCCTCGGAAACGTGTGCCGGGTTGAAGGTCGAAACCTTCTGCTTGCGGGCTAGCGAATGCACATGGCAGACCCATGCCACCACGCTCGCGGTCTGTGGGTCGCCTGATTTTCCCTGCCGAGCCGCGAACGCAAGGCTAGGCCTCTCGTCTATGGATTTCGTGCCGAGGAAGTCGCAGACAGCCCGCTCGAGCTGAACCGGGTCTTTGGGGTTTGGGACCGTCAGCCACCCTCTCTTGATGAGTTCCTTGACGGGCGCTGCGGCAAAGGTGCGCGCTCGGCGCGAGATGTCTTGCTCGGGTTGTGGGCTTCGTTGGTGTAACTGGTCGAGGCGGTAAAGGGAGTCGAGACGGAGCCAATACTCCGCACTGGTTCCCAGTGCTCGGGACAGGGCCACGGCGGTTTCGGGGGTGATCGCCTTCTTGCCCGCGATGATTTCGTTAACAGCCTGCACTGGGCGATCCAGGATTGCGGCGAGATCTCCCTGTGTCCAACCGCGCGCGTCGAGCTCCTCTTGAAGCAGCTCGCCTGGCTTTACCGGCCGAAACGGGCGAGGCATGGTGGCGCTCATACGTTTAGTCTCCATAGTGATTCGTAATTTCCTCGACGGTTACCGTCTTACGGTTACCGCTGCCCGCGATCCCTAAGATGAGGCGCCACTTGTCGTTCAAGCGAACAGAATGCTTACCGCTGTACGCCTTTCCTCTTAGGGACTCGAAGTGAAAGCTCTTCTGCTCGCGGAGGTCGCGTTCGTCGACAGCAGCCTCGATGGCCCGGACCCGACGAAGAAAAGCGGTCACGACCGACTCAGGGTATTTTTCGGCTCCTTCTCCTGCTGCATACAGCCTTTCGAGCCGGCCATCGGCGAAGTGAACGATCACGGCGTCTGACCAGCTCGTCCGTAAGGTAGTGCCTTTGTTTGCAAAAGTCAATTCACCTACGGGGTGAAAGGCCCTTGACAAGTTAAGAGGCTGGTACTACCGTCTGGTTGTGGCGGCGACAGGGGCCGCCGAACGACTCGACTAGGAGGTAGTTCCATGAATGTTCCCGCGGTTTCAGGCTCGGCAGCGCCGGATCCGAATACTCATCCCCACCCCCATCTTCCGATTCCGATCTCGATCGACAGGAAGCCCTGCAAAGCGCCGAAGACTCCGATGACGGGCGCCGAACTCAGGGCCCTTGCGGATCCGCCCATTGGCTCGGATCGCGACCTCTACCTGGAAATACCGGGCCGTGGGCAGGATCGCCTGATCCAGGACGCCGAGCCTGTTGACCTGAAAGAGGGCATGCATTTCTACAGCGCGCCGAAGACGGTAAACCCCGGAGCCTAAGGCGTGCAGCTGCCCGAGGACGACGAGCGCTACCTAAGCGACAAGGGGCTCGCCTGGGAGTTGCGTGCGGACGGACAGGGTGCCTGCCTCGTCATACATGACTACCCGGTCGCCGCCCACACATTCGACCGAGAGGCAGTGGAACTCATGGTGCGAATCCCCGCGCAGTACAACCTGGCGGGGCTCGACATGTTCTACGTCAGCCCGCAGCTGCGGTTGCGGGCGACAGGTGCGGTGCCCCCGGCCTCCGAGCAGATAGAGGCACACTGCGGCACCGAGTGGCAGCGGTTCTCTCGTCATCTGCCGTCGCCGTGGCGCGCAGGTGTCGACGGGCTCCCGACCCTCCTCGTTCATGTGAGCCGCGAGCTTCAGGGCTCATGAAGTACACCCTCACGTTTCGCGACGAGACCTTCGATGAGCTCGGAGCCCGGGTGTACGAGCGTCCCGGGCTCGAGGGGGCCGCTTACGTCCTGTGTGGCGTGAGCCATCTTCACGGCGAGGTTCGCCTCCAGGCACGTGAAGTTGTCACCGTCGACGACCGCGACTACCTGGTGCGCGGGCCGGACCGACTGTCGATCTCCTCTCAGTCGTACTCCCAAGTGGCGAAGCGCGCTGCAGCGGAGGGGACGGCGGTGTTGTTCGTCCACAGCCACCCTGGAGGACGGGGTTTGTTTTCGAAGCAGGACGACGCAGAAGAGCCGAAGCTGATGGACTTCTTCTCTTCCCGCGCCGTTGACCTCCCGCACGGGACACTCGTTCTCGGCGCAGACCCCGAGCTAAGCGGCCGCGTGTGGCAGGGGCCCGGCTGGGCGCCACTCGAGCGCATCCGTGTGCTCGGCGGTCGGTTCCGGTTCGTTTTCCCCGCGTCCACAGGCACAGCCGACGAGATTCCTCTGTTCTTCGACCGGCAAGTGCGGTCGTTCGGGGCTGACGTTCAGCGCCTACTCGCCCAGCTGCATGTCGGGGTCATTGGGGTCGGGGGCACGGGTTCGGCGACGGCCGAGCAGCTTTGCCGTCTCGGCGTTGGTGAGGTTTCACTTTTCGACGGGGAGACGTTTGAGCCTTCAAACGTCAGCCGAGTCTATGGAGCCACCGCGCTCGATGTTGAGCGCCCGAAGGCCGAGGTCATCGCGGCCCACCTCCAGCGCATCGGGCTCGGCACGAAAGTGCACGCGTTCCCCTCCCCGATCACTGTCGAGGGCACGGCACGAGAGCTTCGTGCCTGCGACGTGGTGTTCGGCTGCACAGACCGGCAGGCACCGCGCGGCATTCTCGTGAACCTCTCGCTGTACTACCTCATCCCGGTATTCGACGTCGGCGTCAAGATAGATGCGCCCGACGGTGTCATCCGCAGCATTGACGGTCGCATCACGATCCTCTGGCCTGGCGCGGCGTGCCTGTTCTGTCGAGGCAGGATATCCGCTGACGTTGTCGCCCTCGAATCCCTGTCGCCGGGCGAGCAGCGGCTCCGTGCAGACGAAGGCTACGCGCCTACACTGGAAGGCGACGAGCCTGCGGTCATTTCCTTCACGACCGCCGTCGCAGCAAGGGCCGTCACCGAGTTCCTCCATCGGATAACAGGGTTCATGGGTCCGGAGTCCCCATCGGAGTTTCTAATGCTGTTCCATCACGACTCGATTCGCGGCACTTCCCAGCAGCCCACCTCGTCCTGCTACTGCGCTCAGCAGGGTCGGTGGGCGCGTGGTGACCGGCGTCGGTTCCTCGACCTTTCCTGGGGGAGCTAGCCCGGGTCGAGAATCAGACCCAGATTACGGCGCCTTCACGAACCCAGAAATGACTTCCACACGTGGCCACATCGAGGGACGGCGTGAGTGTGACCGGGCGACTAGGGCCGCGACTGATTAGCCTGTGCCGAGCATGGCCCAGCATGAGGTTTACCCAGAGCATCTCACCGCACCGGCACGGGCAACCGAGCAGCGCCCACTTCGGGCTGTCGGCCGGGCCAACTATTACGAGCTCTCCCGCCTTCAAGTTTGATCCGACGCTTTCAGTGGATTCGGTACTGGGAGCTTCCGTAACGCGGCGCACCCTTCGAGCGCGTCTCCACCATCGTCGAGCGGCCTCAATCATCAGCTCTTGAAGTATGGCGCAGTGGCGCGCGCCCCACGCGGACTTCCGGCATCGGAGTGTTGTGCGCTTCAACACGGGTGACTGATGAGTAGCCCTGGGCGACGCGAAGGTGAAGCGCCGAGCACGCTTTGGTTCGCGCTTAGACGACGAGTCGCCGGAGAGCCGGAGGTGCCCCGGGGGCCCGTGCGGGTGGGGGCCGGGGAGGGGGGCTCGGATTCGCGAGGCGTACCTGGCGACAGTTAGGACGAGCCTGTTCGCCCGCCGCCTTCCGACCTCGAGAGCCCGGTAGTCGCGGACCACCGCGCTCTGAGCCATCCACCCGGGGATCAGACGGGAAAAGGGCCGGTTTCTCGAACCTAAACGGCGGTCCGGACGGAGTGTTCTTGGTCTCTACGCGCCAGCGGGCCGGCTTTCCATAGCTCCCCACACTTGTCGATTAATCACTGACCTCACTGCCTTAACTGAGGTGCCTCTTCAGATCGAGGCTCTATCGACGACATCGGAAGGACGTCCGCATCGCGTCAGAACACCGATGCTGTGAACACCCACTGAACCGTGAGTCGTTTCTCGACGACTGGCATGTCGCGCGCGTGCAGGCGTGCGTTGATGACGGCCGATGGGTCAGCGTACGGCTGGACGAGGATAGAGAGCTCCTCGAGCTCAACTTCTACGCCCGGGTAGATGAGGGCGGGCAACCGTTTCGGCTCCGGCTGGTTTCTACCGGCCGGGGCATCGGTTTGGATGTAGCAGAGGATGTCTGTGGTCCGCCCCTTTGCAGATGGTTGACGCCAGAAGACTGATGGCGGGCGGTCGAACGGTGTCCACGCGCGTGGCGAAATGAGGTTTCGAACGAATTCAACCTCGAGGTAGAGATTCTCGGCAGCGACGAGCCCAGAATTGCGCACGCGGAACTTGAGGGCGAAGTCTTCTCCCAATTTCGTAACGAAAGGGAGCAGCTCAAGGCGTGGCGCGCGACGTCGAAAGAGAACGTCCCGGACCTGGTAATCCTCCATCGCCACTGACTGGAAGTTCTGCCGCATGTAATAGCGGTTATCGACCATGTGAGGCGCGCGATCCGAAGCGGGGACCTGGATCACATAAGCATAGCGACCCGGGCTCGTAGTGATGAGCTCGATCGCGGTGATCCGGATGCCCTCGACGCGAGGCGACACCCCCGAGTCGATAACCTGCTCAATCCACTCCTTTGAGATCGCGGGGTCGGCGCCGCTGTCGAGGACATCTGCCTCGTGCGTATCGGAATTCTCGGCGATGCCGTACACCAACATACCTCCCTCGGCAGTGGCCAGGGCCGCCACGTCCTTGGAGAGCTCGCGTCGGTCGCGATCGGTCTTCTTGAGGGCGTCGCTTCGCTTGTAATCGAGATGAATCGACTCCGGCACGCGGTCGCTGACGAAACCCTGAAGGTCGGCTTCGGTTTCGGGTTGTTGCCTGCTCATGGCGTGGCTGTTCCTCTCGAGCTGGGCCCGGCAGAGTCGCGCTGTTTTACCGGCTCGTAGGCAGGGCATCTCTGCCTGAGCGGGCACTCGTGGCCGGCTTCCTTCTCGAACCATTGCCTCGAAAGGCATCGGCCACTAGCGAACGTCAGCGTGGGGCCGGGCGTGATTTCTCGCTCGTAGAACCGAGCCTTGTAAATCCCGCAAACGACTTTTCGTGGGACGGGTTCGAGGAGGGTGCAGAGATGTGCGAAGACGTCCTCGATCAGTTTTCGAACGGCCACGGAGTCGGCATTGACTTCCGTCACGATGTCGTCAGTCTTCAATCCCCCGTGGAAATAGGCGATGCGTGTGGTCTGCGTGTCGAGGTGACAGAAGCCCGTCCCACCGTGAGTAACAGCCACACGAATCTCGCGGAGGCGGGGAAACCACGTGCCATATGCCTCAGCGAGACAAGCCCGGATCGGCCCTGGAAACTCAGGTCCGTACGTCTTCTCGGCCGCTCGCTTGAAGAGCTCATTCGTTGACTTCCGCTGAACACTACGCACCGTTCGATGGGCTTCGTAGAGCGCGTCTCGAAGCCCGCCCAGCGCGGAGTACAGCGTGCAGATCAGCGTTTCGGCCAACGCAGCGAACTCCCGGGATCGAATGGCCGGAGTGAAGCCATCGCGATGAAGCTCCTCGGAATCCTCGCCTAAATGGGGAGTGAGCCGGTTTGCGAGATCGGCGAGAAGATCGTATTTCTCGAGGTGTCCGCTCACCGCATGAGAACCCGACAAGACCCCTGGTGAAGTTGGGAACGGCGGCCCCACGGTCTTTAGAAACCGCCTGAGGGAGTCCCATCGCTCCGGCAGGAAGTCGAGAGCGAACTTGTCGGAGATGTGTGGGGCTGGTGTGGCGGGGGCGTCCGGCACTCTAGCGATGCTTGACCACGAGGGCGTCGATGTGAAGGACGAGAACGCTGCTCAGCGCGGCCGAATCCGTCAAAGCATCCTCCAACTATGGACTCTAGGATACCTCCGCCGGGGCTGACAACTTCGACTCGGGCACAGGCCTCGTCTTAACCCACATCACCGACCCCAACGGCCGCCTCACGAAGCTCGGCTACGACGAGCACGGGCGGCAGTCGAACCCTTATCCTTATCTTTCCGAGAGTCTTGGCTCCGACCTGTTCTCCCGACGTCGTCCGATTTCCAGCGCCCGGTAGTCCCGGACCACCGCGCTCTGAGCCATCCACCCGGGGATCCTTTCGGAAAGGTCGATTCTGCGAACCTAAAATAGCCGTCCGGACAGAATGCCGGTCTACGGGCCGGGATTGAGAAGGAAACCGAGGGCGTGACTCTGGTCTCTACGCGCCACAGCCCCCGGCAATTCCCATTGCGCCCCTACAGTGCGCAGCGCGCAGGAGGGCGGGAAGAGCCAGGGCGGGCGCACCGCCGCCGACAGTCTGGCCAGAAATGCCGTCTCGCGGCGGTCGGGAAGAGTGCATGAAGGGCCCCCGCCGGACCAGAATGCCCGTCAACTGGGCGGGGTCAAAATGCCTCGGCCGCACCGAGAAAGAGACAGAATGGCGCCGGTTTCACGCGGTCAGCCCCCGGCAATTCCCATTGCACCCCCACACCTTCTCGTACAGAAAGAGCGCGGCCTTCGCAGCCTCATCGAGCCGTCGAGTGCGGTATAGAGCTGCGACGTAGAAACAAAACACGGGGTAGTAGCGGTCCGCCTTTGCAAAGTCGGGGCCGAGCACTTGAATGATCCGTTCAGAATCGGTGGGGTAGCACTCGGCGTACCGCGCGCTCAGTGCCTCCTCGAATGCGCTTATTAATCCGAGCATATATTGTTTGACTTTGGAAGCGTTTACGGCTACGATGCGACATGACCAAACGAGATGCCCGGTTTCTGACCAGCGAGACTCAGGAAGCGCTTCGAATTCGTGTCGTGGAGGCGGTTCGGGGAGGGATTTCGCAGACCCAAGCGGGCCGGATCTTCGGAGTCTCGCGGGTTTCGGTGAATGGTTGGATGAAGCGCTCGTCTCTGGGCGGCATAAAGGCGCTTCGGACGGGAGCGCGCGGACGGCCGAAGAGCCCGGCGTTGCCGGGACGGGATGCGGCACGGGCCGTCCGGAAGATCACGGGAG
>JGI20191J14862_1000291_pt1 | contig 17331 bp, 15 predicted proteins | sample NGESurdeep092012_7_FD_14862 | JGI IMG/M metagenome (IMG submission 14862)
TTGATGTAATCGCGCAGGATGGTCTTCGCCGTGGCTACATCGCCGGCCAGCATGGCTTCGACTCCTTCGCGGAGAAGCTCTTTTCGGAACTTGGGATCACGCTCGACGCGAGCACGAATGGTTTCTTTGAAATCGCGAGTGAGCGGCATCGCTGAAGTCTCCTACTTCCTGAGAAATTCCCTAGTGAGACCCGGGTGACCGCCGTCGTTACCTTCGCGGCGGCCTCGGCATTCAGACTGTCGAACCACGCCGCGTACGGGCTGTCGCCGCTGCTATCGAGATATTCTCGAACTACGATCATTGGCTATAGTAACACATGCGTTACCATTGTCAAGAAGCGAATTGGAAGCGCGAATCGTCCGCGTCGGTGCGACTCAACGGATAAAGCACATTATCATTCATGTTCGGTCGTCCGTACGGGCGGGGTGGAGGCAGGACGCGGTGGATCGGATTGCCGCGGCGGGCGCGGAACGTTCGCACTGTCATCCTATCCGGTGTGGCATCGACCATCACGGCGCCGTCGAGGTCGGTGCGCATCAGGATTGTGCCCGCATCGACGTAACGTTCGACGACGGCGGCGGCCGGAAAATGAAAATTATTCAAATATCCGTCCGAGATGACCACAGCCTGCGGATGTACGGCCGCAATGAAGGCCGGCGTCGAGGAACTCGCGCTGCCATGATGCGGCACCTTGAGCATCGTGGCGTGAAGATCGCCGCGACGCTCGATCATCGCGCGCTCCCCGGCCGACTCGATATCTCCGCTGAACAGCAATGATACGTTGCCGAAGCTGAATCGCAGCACCATCGAGGTGTTGTTCTGGGTCCGTGGGCGCCGGTGCTGGCGTTGAGCGACGCAATCGCAACGCCGCCGATCGCCGCGACCGGCGCCGCATCGCCGACCTCCACCAGCGGAATTTTGGCGCGCTCGAGGTCGTCCATCAGGCGTGCGTAGCTATCGTCAACGCTCGCCACTCCCGTGCTCCAGAAAGCGCGCGGCGCAAAGTTCATGGCGATGAAATCCAGACCGCCGAAATGATCGAGGTCGGGATGGCTCAACGCAAGGTAATCGACGCGCATGATTTTTTGCGACCACAAATACGCAGCGACAATTCGCTCGCCGGCGTCGAAGCCGCCGTAGGAGCTACCGCCATCGATCACCATCACGCGCGAGCCGGGAAATCGCACCACCGCGCCGTCGCCCTCCCCGACCGACAGGAACGTCACGCGCAAGTCCGGATTGAAGAAGCGGTCGTAGGTCCAGCATCCCGCGTCAACCATCAGGACAATTGCCAGCGCAATGGCGCATCGCGCATGCCATCCGAATCCGGGCTTGGCTGCAGGGTCGTTCAGAACGTTCTCGCGAGTTCCATCGTCGCGCGATCGCTTCCCGGTTATGGCCGCGGCAAGCGGAGCGAGCAACCAAATCATCAGCAACCCATAAGCGATTGCGAGTTCGAGAATCGTCGGCGTGAAGATACGAAACCACGCCAACGGCAAAGCGACGAACCAGGCCGCCAGCCGGTTGCCGGCCGCAAGCGCGTGCGCGCCGAATAGCAGCATCGGGCGCGCGGCCGGCTCCGAAAAGAAACTCAACGCGGCGGCGACCAATCCACTGATCGTGGCGCCGAATACCATGATCGGCACCACCACGGCGTTGGCGGCCACGCCGACAACAGCAAACTGGTTGAAGTGGCGCGCGGTGAGAGGAGCCGTCCCGACCATCGCCCAGAACGACACCGCGAGATAGTCGGCCGGGGTTCCCAGAAACCGCCATCGTGGCGACGAAGGCTCGCCGGGAAGCATCCCGATGCGTTTGCGGCGCGCGAACCAGGCGGCAAAGCGGCGCATCCCGAGCACTATCGCAATCACCGACGCAAACGAGAGCTGAAACCCGATGTCGGCGGTCGAACCGGGAAGCGCGACGCAAATCACGATCGCAGCCAGCGCCAACGACGCGATCGCTTCGCGAGAACGATCGATCGCCACGGCCAGCATATACGCGAGCACCATCACCAACGCGCGCATCGTGGACACGTGATGCCCCGCGATCGACGCGTACGCGCATACCGCCAGCATCGCGGCAACCGCGGCAACCTTGTTCGCGTAACCGCGGTTTGCCAGCCCCGGGAACAGCATCATCGCAAGCCGCGCCGCGGCGAACATCGCGGCCGCCACGATGCTCAAGTGCAGTCCTGAGATAACCAGCAAATGCGCCATCCCGGTGCGCGCGAATGTTTGTCGAAGCGGCTCGCCGATTTCGCCTTGGTCGCCGATCACGAGCGCGCGCATCTCGGCGTTTTCAGGATAAGCAAGGTTCCGATCGAAGAACTCGCCGATGTGATTTCTTATCGATTCGATCTGGCTCGACGGAACGCGTGAACGATGCCCGATGATTTGAAATCGCGCCGAACCGAGCGAATCTTTCGGCGCGGTCATCGTCGCGTCAATGCCGTCGCGCGCCATCAGTCCCACGTAGTCGAATTCGCCGGGATTACCGTAGTTGCGGGGGAAATGAATTCGCGCGCTCAGCCTGATTTCGTCGCCCAGCTTGAAGCTTCCGCCACCGAGGACCGCGATTCGGACATTGCCGCTGGACGGCAACATAGCTCCGCCCTGCTCGGCGGCTCGCTCGACCCTGACATACAGCCGATCGCCATAAGCTTCGCGCTCGGCCTCGCGAAACAGATGTCCCTCGACCGTAACGCGCGAACCGTCCACCATCGCGGCGATGCTATGTGACCCGCGCGGCGGGTCGAGTACGTTCGCAACGGCTACTGTCGCGGTCAGTGCAAGAGCAACGTACGCCGCCGCAAGACCGAGCGTCCGTCGAGCGGCCAGAAACGCGCCGAGCGCTAATACGCTGAGCGCCAATGCAAGCGACAATGGAATCGCGATGTGAAAATTGCCAAGCGCATCCCCGGCGACTATCGAGGTTGCGACCGCGTAGATCGGCGCAATCCGTTCAAGCGGGCCGAATGCCGGGATCGGAGGTAAAATCTCGCGGGACCTGGTCGACTCCAGTCCGACAGGTCGCAAGGCGGCGCGTTCTATGGAAAGTGCTCCCGCAGCGATAGCTACGCACTCCTTCGCGCATCAGCGGCGGCGTGAGGTCGATGTTGACCCGAAGATTATGCTCCGACACAAGCAGGTAGCGCGACCGACGACGTGTGCTCTGGGGAACGTTCGCGTCAATCCTGGGCGGGTATGTCGTTGACTCGAGCGCCGGCGTTATTGGCGGAAATGGCGGATGAAGCGAGCGGAAGAGCCGGCTGATCCGCGGAGTCGGCAGATTCTTCGACGTCGAGCAGCGCCGTCATTTCGTCGAGATGGCGGCGAATCTCGGTGGCAAGTTCGCGATTGAGTCCCTTCACCGCCGCAATCTCGTCGGTGGTCGCCTCGCGAATCCGTTTGAGACTCCCGAAATGACGGAGCATCGCACGGCGCCGCACCGGGCCGACGCCGTCGATGTCGTCGAGCACCGAGCGCAGCCGTGCGCGGCGCCTTAGTTCGCGGTTGTAGGCGATCGCGAATCGATGCGCCTCGTCGCGAATCCTCACGAGCAGGAACANCGCGGTGGAGTTTTTCGGCAGCACGATCGGATCCTTGCGCCTGGGAAGGAAGACGCGCTCCTCGGATTTCGTNACTTCTTTTTCGCGCCGGTCGTTCAGAACATGCTGCTTGGCCAACGACACGCAATCGATCTGATCGGTAAGCTTGAACTCGCGGATCACTTCGAGCGCGACGTTCAGTTGTCCCTTGCCGCCGTCGATGACCCACAAATCCGGGTATTCGTTTTCGCGCACGGCGCGTTCGAGCCGGCGCTTCAGGACTTCGTACATGCTGGCGAAGTCATCCTGGCCTTCGAAGCTGCGAATCCGGTAGCGGCGGTAGAGATTCTTTTGCGGCTCGCCTTCGTCGAACGTCACCTGCGACCCGACCACCATCGAGCCCTGCAGATTCGAGATGTCGTAGCATTCCATCCGCTTGGGCGTGTTGCGCAGACCGAGCTTGGCGCGCAGATCCTCGAGCATCTGCTCGCGGGTCTTTTCGTTGTCGCGCCGCGAGGCAAAGCTTTGGCGCGCGTTGTCCATCGCCATTTCGAGCAGGCGCAGCTTCTCGCCGCGCTGCGGCTGGAAAACCTCGCATTTCTTTCCGCGCCGCTCTGAGAGCAGCTCTGCGCGCACGGCGGCGTCCTCCAGTTCGACCGGCACGATCACTTCGTCGGGGATATTGCGCGCTCCCGAGTAATACTGAGTCAGCAGATCGGAAAGAATTTCGTGAACCGGAAATTCCAGGTCCTGAAAGCTCCAGCCCTGGGTGCTGGTCAGCTTTCCGCCGCGGACGATTAGAACGATCGCCTCGATGAAGCCGCCCTCGCGGTAAATTCCGAACACGTCCTGGTCGATTCCCCANTGATGCAGCACGGTTTGCCGCTCGACGGTTTTTTCGATCGCGCGCACGCGGTCGCGGATTCGCGCGGCCTGCTCGAACTCGAGGCGCGACGCGTGATCCTTCATCAGGTCGCGCATCTCGCGGAGCAGCTCGAGATTTTTTCCTTCGAGCAGCATCTGCGCCGCGTGCAAATGGCGGCCGTACTCTTCGCGATCGACCGGCAANCAGCACGGCCCCAGGCATCGCTTGATCTGATATTCGAGGCACGGCCGCGAGCGATTGCGGAACACCGCATCGGTGCAGGTGCGCAGCGGAAAGACTTTGCGGATGACGTCGATCGTCTCGCGCAGTCCGTCGGCCGAACCGAACGGGCCGAAGTAGCGCCCGCCGTCCTTGACGATCTTGCGGGTGACCGTGATTCGCGGCCATGCGTGATTGGTGATCTTCGCGCTCAGGTACGATTTGTCGTCTTTGAGGCGGATATTATACTTGGGCCGGTACTGCTTGATCAGATTGTTTTCGAGGATCAGCGCCTCCTTCTCGCTCGCGGTGACTAGCGTGTCGAAGTCGCGCACCCGCCGCATCAGGAAACGAACCTGGAAGCGACCGTCGCCGCCCTCACGGAAGTATGCGCGCACGCGGGAGCGCAGCGACTTGGCCTTGCCGACGTAAAGTACCTTGCCGGCGCGATCGCGAAGCAGATAGACGCCCGGCTCGGTCGAGGCAGCCTCCAACTTTTGGTCGATAGGGACCGATTCGTCCCGGACTGCGTGCGAATCGGCGACCGCGGCTTGCCCGGTCTGCGCTGGCGCGTCCTTGAAATACTCGATCAGCGAGCCGTAATCCGGGCCGGTCGGCCCGCCGGTCGGTTCAGGCGGAGTTTCGTTTGCTCCGCGCTTTTTGTTTTCATCTTCCGGGGCCATCGTCGCAGCTATTATATCATCGCGCCGCCGGTATCGGTTTGCCTGCAAATCATCGGTGCTGATTCAGCTCGCCAAGCCGACAAACTGAGCCGCGACGGCGCACTTCTGAATGATCGAATACAGCGGGAAGGAGGGATCCATACCATATGTAGTGGTTTTGGGACAGCTCCCTATCTAGGGCTAGTTTCGTTCCGTCAAAATTAATATTCGCCGGAGGTAGGCGTCGCCCGATTTTGGGCGCGAGCCCGGCGAACGTGGGGCATCTTGTGGGGCATTTTGACGTATGGTCCATAGCGTACGCGTAGCACAGAAAATCCGCCGGGGTCAGGCTGAATAGTTCATCCCTGAACTCGGGCTGAAACCATCCGCGCACAAATCCCTGTCGATGCGCGCAGGCCTGAGCCGCTCGGGGCGGGGGCGCCGAAAATCTCCGCGCTACCCGACTCGCCTGAAACATTGCTATTCAGACTTTTGCAATCCACATCAAAACATCGCGCGACCGGACGCGCGCAGGAGAACGGCAATGGGCAGACTCAACGGCAAAGTGGCGGTCATTACGGGCGCGGCGAGCGGAATCGGGCGCGCGACTGCAATCAGGTTCGCGGGCGAAGGCGCGGCGGTGGTGATCGGGGACCTCAACATCGAAGGCGGCGAAGCCGCCGTCCGCGATTGCAAGGAGAACGCCGGGCGCGCGGTCTTCCAGAAGACCGACGTCTCCGCCGAAGCTGAAATTAAGGCGCTCATCGCTCGCGCGATCAAGGAGTTCGGCCGCCTCGACATCATCTACAACAACGCCGGGATCGGCGGCGCGGTAGGTTCGCTGGAACAAATTTCCGTCGAAGACTGGGACAAGAGTCAGGCGGTGCTGGTGCGCGGCGTGTTTCTGGGGATGAAGCATGCGGCGCCCGAGCTACGAAAAGCAGGCGGCGGTTCGATAATCTCGACTGCGTCGATCGCAGGCATCCGCGGCGTCGCCGGACTGCATGCCTACTGCGCGGCGAAGGCCGCCGTGGTGAATCTGACGCGCTCGGCAGCGTTGGAATTCGCCAAGGATAAAATCCGCGTCAATTGCATCTGCCCCGGTATAATCAATACGCCGATCCTGCATCGCAATGTGCCGGGTATGAAAGAAGCGATGGAACAATGGATGGTGAAGGGTCAGCCGATTGCGCGCGCGGGCCATCCGGAGGATATCGCCGGGATGGCGCTCTACCTGGCCAGCGACGATTCGGTATTCGTCACCGGGCAGGCGATGGTCGTTGACGGTGGACTGACGGTCGGCAGCCAGTTCTCCGGCGCGGGGGGAGATGGCATGCCGTCGGCGATCCCGCCCGCCGGCTTCATGGGCCCGTCGTTCCAGGGTTGACAGGCCCGTGGCGCGTGTTCAGGTGCGCGGGTAGCCGGGCAGCCGCGCCTGCATCGCATTGGGATACTCGAGCGGCAACGCGCTCGCCTTGTCGAGCGCGGCGAGCTCTGCGGCCTCGAGCCGAAATCCGATCGCGCCCAGGTTCTGTTCGTTCTGCTCTTCAGTCCGCGCGCCGTAAATCACCGAGCTGACGCCGGGCTGCTGATTCACCCACGCCAGAGCGACCTGCGAGATAGTACGGCCTCGTTCCTTCGCGACGTGCTCGACTGCTTCAAGCGTCGAGTAATTCCGCTCGTCAGCCAACCGATTCCACATATCCATCTTGGCAAGCCGGCTGTCCTTGGGCGGGCGCTGCCCCGAACGATACTTGCCGGTGAGAAATCCACCGCCGAGCGGACTCCACGGAATCACGCCGACGCTCTCATAGCGGCACATCGGCAGGAGTTCACGCTCGATCTCGCGCGAAATCAGGCTGTATTGGGGCTGCAGGCAGTCAAAACGCGCCAAATCGTGTTTATCGCTGACCCACAGACTCTTCATCAGTTGCCACGCCGTAAAATTCGACGCTCCGATGTATCTGACTTTACCTTGACGCACGAGGTCGTCGAGTGCGCGCATCGTCTCTTCTATCGGCGTTTCGAAGTCCCACGAATGCACCTGGTAGAGATCGATGTAATCCATTTTCAGCCGCCGCAGGCTGGCCTCGACCTCCGACATGATATGCCCGCGCGAGAGGCCAATTTGATTGGGCGCCACCGGCTTGCCCATGAAAACATTGGCGTTGAAGCGAACTTTTGTCGCGACAATCAAATCTTTTCGCCGCTCGCCGACAATTCGCCCGAGAATTTCCTCCGACGCGCCCGCCGCATAAACGTTCGCGGTGTCGAGGAAATTACCGCCAACCTCGATGAACTGGTCGAGAATTTTTCCCGCCGTAGCTTCATCCGTTTCGCGTCCAAACGTCATGCAGCCAAGGCAAAGTTCCGAAACCTTGAGTCCGGTACCGCCTAATCGCCGATATTCCATGGCTTTTTCGATTCCTCCGCGACCGAGTCTAGTCCGACCATCGGCGCATACAAATCGAAATTTTCGACTTTGAATAATCGCTGAAATGAATCGTCTCACTAATTGGGTGCAGACGGCTCTGGCACCCTCCGGTTGGATGCTCCTCCCAACCAGCCGGATTCCGTCCGCTGCGTAAGCGGACGGGCCGCTACGAACAGGCGGGCATTGGAGAGTCCCCCCCCTCTTCATATGCCCGCCATTTTTTTATTTCACCAATCTCCATCGTCGCGAGCATCGGGTACTGCACTCGGGCGAGCCAAGATCAACTCGTAAATTTCGTTCGCAAATCGCGCCTTAACTTGACAGCGCGCGCTGGCATCGTCATAGCTCATAACTTGATGTTCTCGCGGTGGCTCAGATTCCTGGTGGTCGCGCCGGTTGTATTGTTCGTCTTCGGAGCAGTTATGCTCAGTTGCGGCGGCGGCGGCGGATCGTCTACGGCAAACCCGAGTCCGGGTTTTTCGCTCGCTTCCATGACGATCGCAGATGGCGCCCCGCCCTCGCCTACGTTCTCAGCGACCTCGACCTCCAGTAAGACTCCCAAGCCCACAGTGACGCCCACATTGACGCCGCGTCCCGCAGCAACCAGCACCACCTTGTCGAGCTCCGGCCCAAATGCCGTGCCGACCGGCGGGACGGTCGCATTCAATGTAATCGGCACATTCGTCAAGAAGGGATCTAAACCCCGGTACCATGACATCACGGCGGGACCGCTCACACTTTGGACCTCCAGCGACAACAGTGTGCTGCAGGCGCCTCCATCCGGGCCTCAGGGCGGCATCTACACGACGGGAGATGCGGGATGCGTCTGTATTCTCGCGAGCAGTTCCGGAGTGAGCAGTCAGTACGTTGGCGTCGGCGTTTACGAGGACGTCGGCACCTGCCCGCTATGCGACCCGACACCTGCCGCGATGCCGACGCCGAAAGGCGCCTTGGCGCCGGCGGCTTCGGGTACGCCTGCGCCATCGGCGCGAAGTGCGGGCGTTCTGATGTGGACCTTCGATCCGGGCGCGGAGTTACGCGGGCGAATCGCGACCGGCGCCAACGGCTCGATATATTTCATCACCCGTGACGGCGTGCTGCACGGGCTGAATTCCGCCGGCAAGGAAACCATGCGTCGCGATGCCGACGGTTCGTCGCCGGCAGTGCTGCCCGACGGGACCGTGGTCGCGATGTCGTCCAAGTCGGAACTTGCGGCGATCGGTCCCGACGGCGCCACGCTCTGGCGCGTCGAAATCGGCGCGAGCGCGGGGCCGCTGGCCGCGACGGACCGCGCGATTTACGCATCCGCGGGCGCCGACCTCGCGTCTGTCAGCACCTCGGGATCTCTCAATTGGCGCGTGAGCGTTGGACCGGTGACTACCGCCGCGACGACTCCGGACGGGGTCGTGGTGGGAACCTCGCGCGGCGCGGTTACGGCGCTTGCGTCAGACGGCGCCGTGGTCTGGATGTTCACGCCTGACGGCGGATTTTCGGGATCGGTTGCGTACGCCGACGATGTCGTCTATGCGGGCTCGGCCGGCGGCGGCGTGTATGCCATCGATTTGCGAACCGGCAATCCGATCTGGCACGTCAACTCCGCGCATGCAGTAACTACGGGACCGGCGGTCGCTCCGTCGGGAACAATCTTCGCCAGCTCCGATATGATCTATGGCATCTCTCCCGACGGGCAGCTCCGATGGAAAGATCCGACGCTGAAACCGGGCGAGGCCGGACTGTTCGCGCTTGGCTCCGACAGCGTGTTCGACGCGGCTACGGAAAATGTGGGCGCGGTGCTCACTGGCGACGGCAAGTACGTCTGGACGTCGCGAAGCTTCGGCAAGATCACGACGGCCGCATCGTCGCCGTCGGGGATGCTGTACGTCGGGACCTCGACCGGGCGCATCTTTGCCGTCAGATAAAAGTTTTTCACTGTTTCATTTTTTCACCTTTTCACTGTTCCCCCGAGCCCGCTTAACCGGGCGCGTCGAAAGCGCCTGACTGTAGGAGCGTGCGCGCCACCGACATCATCAAGCGCCGTCTCAAGGAAGACCGTATCCCCGAAACTCCCGAAGAAGTCGGACAAAAGAAAAAGCGCCCGCGCGAAGTCGCGTTCATGGACGTGAACCTGTGCTTCCCGTGCGGCAAATGCCCCGAGTTTTGCCCCGTCCAATGCATCGAGTACCTGGCGCCCGGCTCGGTTCCCGGCCGAGGCGTGCAACCGGTCCAGGACCGCTTTCAGGAATGCATCGGATGTTACATTTGCGTCGAAGTATGCGCGTTGCTCACGGACTACGACGCGGTCAGGATGTACGACAGCAACCTGGTCGAGGACGTGTTGGGCGTGAAGATCACGGGCACACCTCCGCCCGAGCCGATCCCGGCGCAGCCGCACGAGGAATATTTTTCGGAAGGTGGACAGTATCGGCATCTCGGGAAGGGATCGCGTATCCGCGAGAAGATGACCGCTGAAGAGCGCGCGATCTTCGCCCGCGAGCGCGTCCGCGGGTGAGCCGCCACTTACCTAAAAATTCTATGTGTTCCCTGAAGAACGCTGCCTCCACTTCATCAGTGCANATGAATCGTGCATCGGTGGTATACTACTGGAACAGTGGAGAACAATAACNCAGGTTTCAGGAGGTAAGGAAATGCCGAATCCAAACGACAAGTGTCCATGTGGCTCCGGTAAGGTCTACAAAGACTGCTGCGGCAAGGGCAAGTAGAAGCCAGGCAGTCACGCGAGCCGAGAGTTACATGGCTTTCGGCTCGCCGCAAGACTTAAGCGTGCCGGGATAGCCGTCCAATCAAGCTACGGCGCGCAGCGATTTCAGCATCCTGCTATCGCCTTCGATCTTCGCCCCGGAGCAGCCTCGCGAAGTATCAGCCGGGCGGTAAGCGTTTTTCGTATCCTCCCTCCGGCATCTTCAGTCCAGTTGCTGAAACGGCGATGTGTCAAGACGAGGCGCAGGGTCTCTCGCGCCATGTTTCACCATTGCAAAAGTCGCTCTTCTGCACGCCGTCGGTGCAGAGAAATCTTTTAAGAACAAGGTCTTTTCGTCGGCATGAGCCGTGCCTATCCACTTGGGTGGTGCGCCGAAAGTGACTATCGGCCAAGTAAAACGCCTAATTCATCTCGCGGGGAATAGCCGATTTCGACTACTTGCGCGATGCGCGCCAGACTTCGGGCTTTTGGCCGGTCGTCATCTCCGGCAGCGAGGTCAACTCGACGCGATCGGGCGTTATCAGCATCAGGCCGAAGTCTTTCGACTCGGGACCGCCGGGCCAGAACTGCGCGAGATCGTAATCGAATACCTTGCCGTTCCAGATTCGCTTTTTCTCAGCCAAATCCTCAACGAACTTGGCTTTGCCTGTGACGGTCAGATGAATCATCTCGGCGCCGATCTGGTAGAAGAGTTCAACCCTGGGGTTCTTGTCGATATGACGGGCCTTAGCCGACGTGCGTCCGGTTGCGATCCACACGCGCTTGCCCTCGAAGGCGGGACGCACGACGCGGACCTTGGGCTGGTTTCCGTCGGCGGTCGCGAGATATGCCCAGGTCGCCTTGGCGGCGGCTGCGTGGGCCTTGTCCCAAAATTTTGAATCGCTCATCTGAACACCTCCGCAGCCTTTTCGTAACACGCCGGTGACGTGTTTGACACTACGAATATCGCCAACTACCGTGAGACTTCCGCACGGAGAAGCGCAATGGAACGCCACGCCCGTCGCGCGCAGGTGCTGTGCCACGCCAAGCGCATCTTTGCCCGCAAGGGATACCACAGGACCAATGTCGCGGACATCATCGCCCGCGCCCGCATCGCGCGCGGCACGTTCTATCTCTATTTCCAGAACAAGAAGGACCTCTTCGAGGAGTTGCTCGAGCAGGTGCTGGGCGAGCTGACGGACAGGATTCAACGCATCCGCCCGGGACCGGGAGAGGCCGACCCCGTCGATCAATTGCGCGCAAACCTGACGCGGGTGTTGCGCTACGTGCTGGCCGAGCGCGAACTCACCGACATCTTGCTCAACCATTCGAGGGGCTTCGACCACGAGCTCGACGACAAGATTCAGGAGTTTTACGATCGGATCGCGGCGCTGATTAAACGATCGCTCGATCTCGGAATCGAGATGAACCTGGTGCGCGACTCGGATACGCGCGTGACCTCGTACGCAATCCTGGGCGGGATCAAGGAAGTAATCGGGATGCTCTCGCGCAGCGACGACCCCGACATTGCGGCGCTGGTCGAGGAAATACTCGGCTTCGGGCTGAGCGGCGTCGCGCGTCCCGAGCTGTTTAAATTCACGTGATGCCCGGTTTCTTTCGCAGATTCGCGCTTGCGACGCTTGCGATCCTGCTCGCGTGCACGCCAGCGTTCGCGTGGGACGCGAACACGCATCGCGAAATCACGTTCCTCGCAATCGAGACGCTGCCGCCCTCACCGCTCAAGAATTTGTTCATCAAGAACCTCTCGCGGCTCGAATATTTTTCCGTTCAACCCGACGTTATCCGCGCGAAGTACGGTGACGAGTCCGAGAAAATCCGCCATTACATCGATCTCGAGTACTATGGCGCCGATCCTTTCGATGCGCTCGTACCGGACCGTAATGCGATGAACAGGCGCTTCGGAGCATCGATGCTGCTTCGCTCCGGCACGCTGCCATGGACGATCGTCGATTTCTCCAATGCGTTCGAACAGGAGTGGTCGCGCGGCGATTGCAACGACCTGCTTCGACTCGCGGGGTTCCTCGCGCACTACGTCGGCGACGCGAGTCAGCCGCTGCATACCACTGTGCATTACGACGGCTACGAGGGCGATCGCGGAGTTCATAGGCGAATCGAAGGGGCCGTCGATGACGACGTACGTCAACTTTCCGTCGCCGCAGCGCCCCTGACTCACCTGGTCGCCATCGATTCGGTGTGGCAAGCCGCCATCGCCGAAATTCGCGACTCCAACTCTCACATCCCCGAACTGCTAGAGGCCGATCGCGCAGCGCGCCGGCAATCTTTCGGTGGCCGCAGCGCCTACGACGACGCGCTGATGAGCCGCGCACGGCCGATGATTGTCGGACAAATCGCGCGTGCCGCGTCCGTGCTCGCCTCGATATGGCTCTACGAATGGAAGCGGGCCGGCAGTCCGGCCGGATGCACCGCTGCCTACTCCAACCCGGCTGCGCCTCCCGCGTCAAGGTGACGCTGGAATACTTGCCCGCCGGATGGTTACATTTGGATGATGGTTGACTGGTTCAGCATTCGCCACGACCGTGACCCGCGGCCAACTCGCGGCGACCGCCGGCCGTCGGTCAGCGTAATCTCGGATGAACTGCTGGTCGGTGAATATCCCAGTCACGCTGATATCGGCTGGCTGAAGAACACCTACGGGATCACTGCGGTTCACAATCTCCAGGACGACGACGATCTGCGCCTCAATGGGCTCGACAACCGCCGGCTGAGCGCGGAGTACACAGCGCATGGGATCGACTATGTGCGCACGCCCATCCAGGACGGCAGCGCGGACGCGATGGCCGAGCGGCTCGAAGCTGCGCTCCACGATCTTCGCGATCTGGTCGGTTCCGGTTCCCGCGTCTATCTCCATTGCAACGCCGGGATGAACCGGGCGCCCACCCTTGCGATTGCGTTCCTGCGCGCTTATCGGCAAATGTCACTCGAAGAGGCGATGATGCTCGTGAAAAAACAGCGCGCTTGCGGACCATTCATGACGGTCCTCGAAGAGTATTTCGGGCCGCGCGATTACAAGCCGGACAAATGACTTGAGCTCATCAGGCGCAGCCGGAAGTCTGCCGCGGGCGATCCCGAAGCAGAAATTTCTCACGGCCTGCGCGTGGGGCGTACATCTATATACCGCTCTGGGCGCGGCGCTCGGCCTGCTCGCGATCTACACCGCCTCGCAACGAGACTTCCGCGCGTCGTTCCTCGCGATGGGCGCGGCGACGATTATCGATTCCAGCGACGGTCCCCTCGCCCGCTGGCTGATGGTCAAGACTCGCGTGCCGACCTTCGACGGCGCGCTGCTCGACAACATCGTGGACTACCTCACCTACACCGTGGCGCCGGTGTTTCTGATGCTGGAGGCCGGGATCATTCCGGGCTCGCGATGGGGCCTGGGGCTGGCGTGTTTCGTCGTGCTCGCAAGCGTTTATGGATTTTGCCGGACGCAAGCCAAGACCGAGGACAATTACTTCCTCGGCTTCCCGAACTATTGGAACCTGGTCGCGTTTTATCTTTTCTGTCTCGGCGCCGGCACCATCTTCAACGTTGCCGTTCTGCTGCTGCTCGCCGTGATGGTGTTCATGCCGCTCAAGTTCATTTATCCAAATCGAACCGTCCCGCTCCGTCCGCTCACGCTCACGCTTGGAATAATCTGGGCGTTTGTGACGGTCGCGGCGGTTCTGATGATCCCGACTGTGAATCCCATTATGTTGTGGGCCGGGCTGAGTTTCATCGCTTACTACTTCATTGCGTCGTTCGCGCTTCAGGCGCGCGCCGCGCTCAAGTCCAACCGCAGCCGCGTCGATCTGAATGCCTGAATCCGCGCTCCATACCGCGAACGCCGCCTCCGAGTCATGGCTCGAGGTGATCGATTCCGATTCTTCCGATTCTTCCGTGCTCCTGATTACGCCGCACGGCGGCCGCGCCGAGCCGCGCACGCGCTCGATCCCCAATCCCAAGGTCAACGACCTTCATACCGCCGACATCACGCGCGGACTTGCGGCGCGACTTGGGGCGTCGGCGCTGATCAACGTCGCGATGGATCGCAATCGGCTCGACTGCAACCATCTCTCGCAAATAATCGAACGCGCGCCCTGGCTGCTCGAAATGATCGCGGATCGGGTCGGCGCAATCGTCGCGCGCCATGGCCGCGTCACGGTGCTGCTCATCCACGGATGGAACATTATCGAGCCGCGCCTCGATTTCGGACTCGGGCTGCGAAATTCCGGCGGCGAACTGCGGCCGCCGGGTTCCGCTTGCGTCTCGGCCAGCGACGATTTCATCAACGGCCCTCTCGCCGGACTCGCCGACCGCCTGCATCATCATGGAATCAAGCCGACCTATGGCATGCGTTACCCGGGCGGCGGCCTCCAGAACCTGTTGCAGGCATTCACCGCGCGTCATCGCCAAAGTTCCAACGCGCCGCTCAGATCGATTTCCGAAGCTGCCGCCAGCGGTGTCGTCGATGCGGCCCAACTCGAACTGTCTGTCTCGCTCAGGATGCCCGGCGAGTTGCGCACCCGATGCGAAGACGCGATCGCCCAGGTTTTCTCGGCAAACGGCGCCGATTCGCACGCCGCGCGCGCACCTCTGGTTGTAAATCGCGCGCCGCGCCCGCGGGTCGCGAGATCCNAAATCGGCGCGGACGCAACGGTTGCGGCGCCCGCACGCGTCGGGATCGAATTCTACGACCCCGCCGCGCGTATCGGCGCGATGGCGAGCTTCGACGTCGGCGGCGCCGCCGTGGGCGCGCGAATCATGATGCTGTTCGATCGCCATCGCGCAGCATTATTCACCGCCGAAGGCCGGCCGACACGTTCCAGCGGCGCCGTCACTCACGGTCCGCTCTCGCTCAGGCGCGAGGGCGAATCGATGGTGCTCGCGTTCCGCGGACCCGCCGTGATCGTGCCCGACGCTACCGCGTATCTAAGTATCGAACGCGCGCTGGCTTCGGGCCGGCTGGATGGCGACACCGAAGTTAACGCGCGTTTCGAAATCGATCACGGCGGCGGTGAGTTCGATTTCGATCGGATTCTGTCTTCGCCCGGCGTCGCGCAGGACCGTGCGTCATCGAGCGCTTCATTCGGGCGAATTTCGGGACGGGTTTGCATCGACGGCGACGAACGGACGGTGAACGGGTTTGCGCGCGCGGGAATGTCATTCACCGGATTGGGGCCGGATAAATTCACCGCGCGCCGGATGATTTGGGCGTGTTTCGAAGATAAAGAGGCGCCGCGTGCGCTCGAAGCCCGCTCGGTCGCGACCGGCGATGCGCCGCCAATTCGGAGCGCCAGGATTCTCGGCGACGGCGGCTGGTCATCGTGCCAGCTGCGCGATTTCACGATCGATACGCCTTCGGTCGAGGAACCGCCGCATCGTATTTTCGCATCGTTAACGCGCTCGGATGGGTCGTCATACGAACTCGAGGGCAGCGTCGAATGCTTTATTCCGCTGTCGCGCCCCGGGCCCGGGGATATGCGCATCTACACGTCGCTGGGATTCGCGAGCTTCCGCACCGGTGCCCATCGCGGGGCCGGGATGTTTGAGTATTCCCACACCGTCGGCCCCAAAAGCGCGTTCACTTGATTGAATGTGAAACCCACCGTGGGTTTCACACTTCCTTGGGCAGGGGTGACCCCTGCACCCAATGTTAAGACAAAGATGCGGGCTTCGCCCTGTTAGAAGGGTTTGGGAGACGAGTGAGAGCGACGATTCGGATTCTGATTGAGGCGCTAAGTCAGGCGGGCGTATCGGCTGCGCGGGGGCGCGCGGGGACCATCGCTTCAAGCCGGCCCGCGATATCGGCGAGCGCTTTGCCGATAGGCGTGGAGCCGTACTCGCGAACGAACAGCACGCCGCGATCGCTGCTGTCGGCAAGGCGCGGTTCAAACGCGAGGCGCGCCAGGATTGGCACCGCAGCCTCGCGTGCAACTGCATGGAGATCGCCGTCGGGCCATAGAGGCCGAACTGCGCGGCATCCGTCGCAGTTGAAGCCGACCATATTCTCCACGATGCCGACGATTGGCGCGCCGATCGCGCGGCCAATTTTTATCGCCTGGCGCGCGGCAATGGTGTCGTGTGCGGACGGAAGACTGAGCAGCAGGACGCCGTCGAGGGCTAGCATAGCAGCCACCGAGTACAATCGATCGAGACCGGTGGCCAGATCGATGATCAAAAAATCGACGCTCCCGAACTGCACTTGCGCCAGGATTCGCCTCAGCGCTTCGCGATAGCTCAGCGCCACGGGCCGCGCCGAGGCAGGCGCAACCGGCTCGCCGTTGTTGTTGCCGTTGCTTCGATCGTAATCATCTTGATCGTAATCAGCCACGAAGTTGATCGGTGGCGCTTCGCCGCCGGGAAGCTGATCGCTGGAAACTACGCGCAGGCCATGCGGCCCCGCAGCCGGCTCGATTCCTTCGGTCATCGGGTAGCGCCGCTGCGGTTTTATCCCGAGCATCGCCGCGACACTGGGCGAATTCAGGTCCGCGTCAAAAATCGCAACCTTGCGGCCTTTCATCGCCAACGCCGCCGCGATATTCACGGCGAGCATGCTCTTGCCGACCCCGCCGCGAGCGCTTGCAAGGGCAATCGTCGCGCCGACGCCGGAAAGATTGGTGCGAATCCGCTCGCGAGCGTCGGTTAAATCGACGGATGGTCCGCCGGATCCATCGCTTTCAATATCGGAAAATATTCTCATAGGCCGGTTGCTGACATCCTGACGCAGCGATCGCAGCGATCGTTGCCAACTGCGGCTCCCGCGCAAGCTGTGCTGTTCAGGATGACTGGTTTGGACGGCTCGGTAAACAATGGCAGGCAGGGGTGAGCAGGGCTGAGCCCTGCTCACCCAGTATTAAGGCCGCCCGCCGTTGGCGGGCGCGG
>JGI20191J14862_1000306_pt1 | contig 16994 bp, 11 predicted proteins | sample NGESurdeep092012_7_FD_14862 | JGI IMG/M metagenome (IMG submission 14862)
CAAGAGAAGATGCGGGACTTCGTCCCTGTTAGAAGGGTTGGGGGAAAACGGTGGCGTGGTTTTTGTGTCATTCTAGAGCGAAAGTTGCTGTGATTGAGCCGAAGCCCTGAGTGCTGCCGAAGGGGAAGAATCCCCAATGTTTTTGTTTTCCTCTGTTCACTTCGCGCACAATTCTGGATCGTCGGTTGGCCGAGAAAGTAGCAAATTAAGCAACCCCTTGTGGTTTTGGGAGGACCATACCACTAGGGCTAGTTTCGTTCCGTCAAAATTAATATTTCGCATCGGGATAGTGCGCGAGGCAGCTCGACGGCGAATCGCCGCGCGGGTGCGCGACTGTGCAGCATCGTGAGTGTTGCTCATAAAGGATCGGTTAGCACGGCAGGCGCTCCGGCGTAAGGCTGAATAGTTCATCCCTGAAGCGGTCGGGGACGTCGCCCCGATAGGACCACTCAACGAAACCGGGTCAGGCCAGTTTGACCGATAGCAGATGGGTTGGATAAGACACTTTCAGTTTGACTCGCAGTTGTTCCTCGAACCTCTCTCTGGACAGCGGTACTCCGCCGGTTAAGGCTTTCAATTAAAGGAGAGAAGATTATCAGGCGGTAAGGCCGGTGACCCAAAACCCGAAAACTAGGATGGAAAATATCGCGCGGCGATTTTAATCCGGGACGGTTATCTTTCTGCGGCGCGCACAGTTGTGCTCGCGAGCTTGAGAAGCGAGCGGGTGTCCAAGATTGCCGGAAATATCTATGCTCTTCTTTTTTGAAATTCCGGCTCCGAACACTTTTCTAGCTAGTTTTCTGCCCGCAATAATCGGCGCCCTTATCGGTGGTTTCTTCGTGATAGGGGCATTCCTCCTGCAGCAACGTGCTCAGGGAACTGCCGCCGTGAGGGCATTGATTTTGGAAATGCTCCACAATGCTGTGATTCTCTCCAGTTGGACGCGTTCGGCGAGCGAGCAATCACCCGTTCCTCAATTTCCAGTTCTGGGGCGGTCCGTGTTCGATCAGCAGTTGCCGCTGGTTTCCAAGCGGCTTGCCTTTCGAGAGCTAGTGGCGGTACTGCAAGCTTACACAGCAGTGTTCGTCCTCGGACCCGGCATGGAATCGCTTAAGGGTCTCCCAAAACTGTCCGCAGAGAACATCCAGCACTCGAAGGTAGCAGCGGAGAAATTCCTTAACCTCTCTCGTTCCTTTCGACAAGATTCCTGACTCGAAAAGAGCGAAGGGACGCCGAGCTTTTTTTGCCAGCGGTGCGAGCAGCTTCTCCGCTCAAGCTCCCGCTCGCACAAACCCGGGGCGGCGTTGACTCATTTGGAGGGTCGAACTTAATGTTAGGCAAGTGGGCAGCGCGCTCCTGAAAACTGGCGGCGGCGCATCACTGCAGGAATCCAGGTGACCGTTCGATGCCTCATAAATCGCGACTGAACTTCACGACCGAAGAAATTCTTGCTAACGTCGCGACTCGCGAGCCGCTTATTGTTAACGGCGTGAAATGCCATGGCGGGTTCGACGCCGACGGGCATTACCGCTCGCCGCGGACTGCGTTCCGCGTGCCTGCTATCAAGGCGTGGCAGGAGCAGCACGTTGCGACTTCGGGGACTGCGCTTTTTGAGATTCCCGCCGACACCGTCTCGCCGCAGGTGCCCAACGTTGCGCAGGTGAAATTTCTCCTGCGCGCGGGCGTGCGCGAGCCGATGGTGCGATGGCTGTCTGAAATCGCGATCGTCGAGGGCTTCGGCGCGATGATTCGCGAGCTGCCCGTGCCTCCTCTCGCCTCCTTCATCCGCGAGGAGACCGCAGGCACGGCGATCGCTCATCTCACCGGCGGCCTGTTCGAAGCGCACGCGCGCGACGAAGCGGGATGGACCGAGGAGGGGGGGCATCGCCAGATGTGGGACGCGGCCCGCGACGCGGCGTTCTCCAATCCCGCTATCTCGCCCGAAATCTACACCAGCATCATCTCGCGGCGCGGCGCCGGACAGCCTGCCGCACTTTTCCCCGAGCTCGGCGAGCCGGTCGAGCGATTGATTCGCTTCATGGTGAACGTGCTCGCGATTGAAGTCTTCGCCGCATCGACGTTCGCGTGGGCCGAGGAAATCCTCTCCGATCCCGAAGTTTCCGACTCGCCCGATCACGCCGCCAACCTCGTGCGCTATATCCGCTCCGACGAATCGCCGCACGTCGAGTACCTGCGCACCGCGCTCTCGGAAATTCAGGCGCGCACGCTGCTCACGCTCGACGGCAAGCCCATCTCCGGCCGCAAGGTCGTGAACGATCTCGCAGAGCGCGGGATTCGCATGATGCTTCGTCAGCGGCTGAACGAGCGCCCCGTGATGGTCCGCGATTTGATCCGCAAGACCGCCAACGTCCGGGACCTCGACGCCTTGATGCGCGAGTTCGACGCGCTCGGCACGCCGTGGACGCCTCCCGCGCGCTACGCAGATCTCGCGCCCGCGCGCGGCACCGCCCCCGTCGGCTAGCAGGGGCGAGCCCGTGCACCCGAGTCAGGATTTCTTCTCTCCTCAGTGGTAGGGTTCTTCTTGGCTCGGCGCGGGCGTGCGCATTCCGGGTCCGGACTAATCGCGATGCGTCCCCACGGTGGTAAAACTTCGATTCCATCAGCCGGCATGCGCCTTCGAATCGCAGGCGTGATCGGGATCGCACTTTCGATCGCGATTGCCGGATTTCCCGGCGCGACTACCGCGCCCGCATTCGCCCAGAGTCCGAAGCCCGCGACCGGCTCGCAAACCGCATCGGCGCCGCCGACCGTCCAGGTAACCGCCGCGCCCCAACCCGCATCCGCGTCGAGTCCCGCATCACGCAACGCATCGGCGGCCGCGTCGCCTCCCGACGCACAGACCGTGATTTCGTATCTGAGCGACGTGATCAAGTGGTACGGACATCTAGGCGTCGAAGCGCAGCTGGTGCGCGATCCTGACGAAACACTTATTTTCGCCGATGACCGCCAGGTGGCCGGCGAAGTCCTGCGGCTGGCTTTCGAGTACGCACGCGCGCAAGCCGCGCTCATCGCCAAGACCAACCCGAACGCCGCCGCCGCCGGTTCACCGTCGGTCGCCACCGGCGCGGGCGGCGCCGGGCTGGGCAACATCACGCAAACTTACCAGACGCTCGACGCCGCCGGCGACGCGATCCGCGCGCGCATCAAGGATTTGCAGGCGCGGCTGGCGATGGCACCGGCGCGCCAGCGCGCGACGATCGCATCCGAAATTCAAGAATCGCAGAGCGAACTCGATCTCAACCAGGCGCGCGTCGAGGCGCTCAAGGCCCTGGCGCAGTTCGAAAGCGGCAGTGCGTCGCCCGATCAAAGCGGCGGACTGGCCGCTCAAATAGACGACCTCGAGCATTCGATTTCCGATAGCAACGCCAAACGGCCGCCTGCCCTCCCGGCCGAGGGCGCTTTCGTGGCGAGAGTCGAGCCCACCGGGATTTTCGGCGTCATCACCGAACTGATCGCGCTCAGCAACAAGCTCGACGCCCTCGATCAGAACAGCGCGCTCGCGCAAGCGCTGACCACGCGCGCCGCCGGTGTCCGCCAGTCGATCATCAGCTTGATCGCCGGCCTCAACGCGCGCGGAAACGCACTCTCGCAGGGAACCGGCGCCGCCGACGTCGCGACACTCAAAGACCGCAAGAAATCATTCGAGAGCCTGCTCGAAGAGCACAAGCTCGCCAGCGCGACCGCGCTACCGCTCAGCAAGCAGATCGTGCTGCTGGGGATTTACACCAACAATGTCGGCAGGTGGCACGCCGCGATCGAACAGCGCTGGAACAAGGAATTCAGAAGCCTCGTCATCCGCATGATCGGGCTGGGCGCCGCTTTCGTGCTGATCTTTCTCGGTGCGATGGCGTGGCGATGGATCACCAATCGCTACGTGACCGACATTCGCCGCCGCGGGCAGGTGATGGCGGCGCGCCGTCTCGTGCTCGGGCTGATCGTCCTGGTCGTCGTGCTGATCAATTTCTCCGATGAGATCGGATCGGCCGCCACCATAGTGGGATTTGCCGCCGCCGGTATCGCCATCGCGCTGCAGAATGTGATTTTGTCGATCGCCGGCTACTTCTTTCTAATCGGGCGATTCGGAATCAAGGCCGGTGACCGCGTCCAAATCGGCGGCGTGACCGGCGACGTGATCGATATCGGGCTGGTGAAACTTTCGCTGATGGAGCTCGGCGGCACCGGGACGCATCGCGAGCCCACCGGCCGGGTGGCGGTGTTCTCCAACGCGATCGTGTTCCAGCCGTCGGGCAACTTCTTCAAGCAGGCGCCCGGCACCAGCTTCGTATGGAACGAGGTGCGGCTCACGCTCGCCCCCGACATCGACTACCGGCTGGCCGAGAAACGCCTGCTCGGGGTTGTCGATGAAGTGTTCGCACGCTATCGCGACCGCGTGATGCGCGACTATCGGCATCTGGAGCGCGACCTCAACATCGTGCTCGAGACGCCCAAGCCCCAGAGCCGCCTGCACCTGAGCAAGGCGGGCCTGGAAATAGTCATTCGCTATCCCGCCGAAACTTACTCCGCGCCGCAAATCACCGACGAAATTTCGCGCCGCGTGCTCGACGCGATTAACCGCGAGCCGAGCTTGCGCCTGGCGCCGCAGGGAACCGCGAACATCGAGTCGCAGGCTCCACCGNCTGCGACGGCCGACAACGANAACGAAACCGGGACCGATCAGCCGGCCGACGATACGCCCGACGACGCCGCGGCTGGGGAAAAGGCGGCCGGCNCCACGCCCCCGCATAANTAGATTTCGGAAATTGGCCGCGCGCCGTGAGCGCGATGCTACGCGGTCGGAGTTCCCGTGATGCTATCGACGATGTCGGCCAGCTCGGGAATCCGGTAGCGCTCGCCGTTGTAGGCCTTGTACATGAGGAAAACCCAGAACACCGCGAGTGCGATGTCGATTAGCGTCAGAAGAAAATTAAGCAGCGACCCCAATCCATGGGGCAGCACCGCGATAAATACGCCGAACACGATGCCGATGGCGAACCACGCAACCGAGAAGCCAATCGACTGNCGCGCGTGAAAGCGGATGAACTCGTCTTGATTGTACGGTTCGAGATAAAGAAAAATCAGGCCGGTGACGAAGCCCAGCAGGTAAGTCAGCGCCGCAATTATGTTAGCTTGCGGTTTTCGGCTCTCACCGTTCATCGCGAATTCCTCCTTGTCATCTCCAGCGATGATCCTGGAAGCGATCCTTGCCCACTAATTTGTAGTCGAACGNGTCAGGGGATCGCAATGCGCTCGCGTGCAGCCCGCGCACTGCGNCAGGNCGGGCTTCTCGAATCGCGGGNCCGGCGCTGCGATCGATCTCGCCAACCAGCCTAATGCTGCGACCGATTCTTCACCGCCTCGAGGCGATCCATCGCCGCAGTCGCNTTGCGCGCCGTCTCGACCACTTCGAGCTGTGCACGGACGCGGCCGGCGAGCTGGCGCCGGAATACCGGCTTGGCCAGGAAGTCGCTGACTCCCAGGCGCATTCCCTCGGCCCGCGCATCCAAATCGTCGCGCGCGGTAATCATGATGATTGGGATTTCCGCGGTCTCGGGATTATCCCTAAGCGCCTTCACGACCTCGAAGCCGTCCATTTCAGGCATCATCAGATCGAGCAGAATTACGTCAACTTCGTTTTCATGAACCAGTTTGAGACACTGTGCTCCGGAGTTGGCCTCTATCGGGACAAAGCCTTCGCGCCGCAAATGGTGGGCGAGGATTGCGACGGTGTCTTGATCGTCGTCAACCACCATTATCTGAGGCGTTCTGATTGCTTCATCCATATGATTCCTTGCTCGTCGAGTCTTTCTCACGATCGTCCAAAGACGCCGGAGCTATCACACCGCAACGCCTCAGCTTCGCGGAAAATGTCGTCCGCTTGAGTCCCAGCAACCGCGCCGCGGCCTGTTTGTTCCCTCCGGCTTGCTTGAGCGCATCGTTTATCAATCTACCTTCCAATTCCCGTACCAAGTCGTTCAGGTTCACTGCGCCGTCACTGAGCTTGACCGCAATCGGAGCCGTCGCAGGCCGCGCGCCTGCCACCAGGTTGTCTGGCAGAATCGACGTGTCGATAATCGAGCCCTCGCACAGGATCGCCAGCCGCTCGACCATATTCTCGAGCTCGCGCACATTGCCCGGCCAATCGTACGACCATAGCGCCACCATCGCCTCCCGGCTGATTGCGATTTCGCGTCCGGGAGTGCGATCGCGGATGCGCTCGAGAAAGTGTTCCGTGAGCAGCGGGATATCCGAACGCCGCTCGCGCAACGGCGCAATCACGATCGGTACTACCTGCAGACGATAGAAGAGATCCTCGCGAAACGCGCCCTTCGCCACCGCTGTGCCCAAATCGACGTTGCTCGCTGCGATCACGCGCACATTGACCCGCGTCGCCCGGTCCGCGCCAACCGGCCGCACCACGCCGTCTTCGAGCACGCGCAGAAGTTTCGCCTGCAACCCGATCGGCATCTCGCCGATTTCGTCCAGGAAGATCGTGCCGCGATCTGCCGTCGCCAGCAGCCCGTGACGCGATCCTGCGGCGCCCGTGAATGCGCCCCGCTCATGGCCGAACATCTCGGATTCGAGCAGGTCGTGCGGAATCGCCGCGCAGTTCACCGGCACAAACGGCTGAAGGCTGCGCGGCGACAGCCTATGAATCGCCTGCGCAACCACTTCCTTGCCGGTCCCGCTCTCGCCCGTGATCAGCACGGTGACCTCGGTCGGCGCGACGCGTTCGATCAACGCGCGCAGTTTCACGATCGCCGGATGCGCTCCGACCAGTGCCCGCTCGACGCCAAAAGGCGTCTCCGGCTCCGCAAATTTCGCTTGCAACGTGACCCCCTGATTTCGCTCCGTAAGCGGCGATGAAAGACCGCCGCTTACTTGCAAAATGTCTCACGCTGCGCACGCTGTTGACAGGACGATGACTGCAAGTGAGCAGATTAGACGCTATAAATCGCGGAAATTGTTACGGAGAGAACGCGATCAGATGCCGCCCGTCGAGTCGCGATAGTGCGCCGACTGACCCGGTCCCTCGGCCACCGAGATTTCCATCGTCGTCACGAGTTTCAGCGCACCGCGCGCGCCCAGCGCCGCCGCCAACTCCTCCCAAATGTAGCGCGCGAGTTCTTCCGCCGAGCTATGCACGATAGGCACGATACATACGTCGGCCGCCGGCAACACGAACTCGTCGTTCTCGTAGCGGATTCGCACCACCCCGTCCTTGGGTCCTTCAACCGTCAGGCAATCGCTGTTGGCCGGAACGATCGTGCGCTCGTCGAGCCGATCGACGATCTCCTTGGTCAGCTTTTTGATCAGCCCGAAATCGATCACGTAGCCGGTCTTCGCCAGCCGCCCCTCGACGTACACGCCGACCTGGTAGTTATGGCCATGCAGCGGCTCGCGAAACCCCGGGTAGGCGATAAAATGCGCGGCCGAAAATTTCAGACTCTCTTTCGCTACATGGATTGAAAAATTCGCTTTCGTTGCCATCGACTCGTCCCTGTCATTATATAATGCCCGCCAGCTCCAGGATCGCCGTCAAGCTCGACGTGCGCCGCGATAAGAACGAAAACCGCTCGCGGTACCGCGCCACGTCGATCGAGGTCGCCTCAATAAACCTGTCGCGCTCGCCGACGGCGATCGGCCCGAGATGCGCTGCGAGTTCGCGCACCAATCCGGCATCCGGATCGAATCGCGGCGCCAGGTCGCCTACGTCCAGCCCATGCAATCCGCCGAGAATACACTCCGCGTAGTATCCTACCTGTCCCGCGCGATCGAAATCGCAAATTTCAGTTCGCATCGACTCCTCGAGCGACAGCAGCCGGTCCATCCCGAATTCCTGGCGTCGCGAGACAATCCTCGGGTCTCCGCTGCCTTCGAATCCCGAACCGATCGCAATTATCGCGATACGGCCGTCGTCGATTTCGATCGGATGGAAAATATATCCCCGCGACGTGTAGTCAAGCATCGAGCGCAGCGCCATCCTGTATGTGAGCAGGTCGAAATTCATCCCGCTCGCGATCTCCATCAGGTACTCGCCGAGCGGTTTGCCCGCGCGCTCCGCAAGCCCGATCAACCGCTCGAACGCATAAGCATCGTATTCCTCGCGCCGCGCGATCGTCGGCGCGCAGTCGCGATCGAACGTCAGCAGCAGCCCGCCGACCCCGCCGTCATGGTTGTCCGCCGCGGTCGATGCGGTAATTGGCAGGCTGCGATCGACGGGCTCGATATCCATCGCCAGGTACCTGCCATGGCTCGAAGGCTTGGCCAGTCCACGCCGCGCATTTCGAATCGATACCGGAGCCACGTCACGCGCCACCAGCCGGCTCGCGCCACCGCGCCGCTCGGCCAGCAACCCATAGCCGCTAAGCAACGACCCGTATCCGACAACTAGTATTTCGCGATTGTGCAAAATCGTCCGATCCAATCCGTCAGTGCACACCCTTCTCGGCGATTGTCCCCCTTTCACTTATTTGTGTCATTCTAGAGCGGAAGTTGCTGAGATTGAGCCGAAGCCCTGAGCGAAGCCGAAGGGGAAGAATCTCGACGGATGCCCGGCGTGCGGCGTCGGCCAGACACGCGCTGGCGCGCGCGAGATCCTTCGCTGCGCTCAGGATGACACAAAAAAGTTCTAACAGGGACGAAGTCCCGCACTTTTCTTAATACTATGGTGCAGGGGTCACCCCTGCTATATCCACAAAATCGCGCCGCTTGCCGGTCGCCCCGTGCTCTCCCTGACGGCCCGCACATAGAACCTGATCTGCGCGCGATATTCGTCGAGCCGCGACGCTACATCTACATCAGTCTTGAAATCGACCACCGTCCAAACCGCGCCATCGCTGGTGATCTCGGCGAACGCGAGATCCGCGATACCTTCGACTGCGGTGCCGTCTTCGAGCCGGATCATCAGCGGACATTCACGCATTACCGTATCCGCAGCTTTCGCACGATTCATCAGCGGAGACTTGAGCGCAGCTTTTACGCAATCCACTGCCGCGGCGACCTCCTCCTGCGGCGCGCCGATCATCTTGGCCGCGCTCGCCGCGATCTTGCCGATCTCGCGCGCGTCCGCGTCGAGCGGCGCACGCAGCATCGTAAGATGCACCAGCGTGCCGAATCGCTTGCCATGCGGCCGGCCGCGATCGCGACTCGTCTCTTCGATCGCGATCGCTTCCGCGTGCTCCGGTCCGGCCGCCGGCGCTGCAAGCGCAAGCTCGGTCGCCGTCGCGACGTTTATCCTCGGCGCCATTCCCGCCGTCAGCATCGCCGCCCTGTTCGCGCTCCAATCCTCGCGCAGCTTGATCCCGCGATCTGATACGAGTTTATTTTCGTCGGCCTGCAGCAGCTTGTCCTGCCGAAGCCCCATCTTCTCCTCGACGTTGAGGATCAGCAGCCGCGGATCCCACCAAATTATCCGATGCGCTCCCTGCTGCGCTCGATGTAATCCCGGCGCCACCGATTTTATTTTGCCCGGAGCTTTAGCGGGGCGGGTCAGGATACTGTCGTCGCCGAATTCGGGGCATCCCGGCGGATGTTGCGACGCCGGCGCGCGCCGATCTGTCTGCGCCGGATAGATGACGGGATTGAGCCGCGCGAGCCAGCCGTCGCACTCTTCGTCGCCAACCGCCGGCACCACTATTAGATCGCGCGCGCGCGTCGCCGCCACGTACAGCAGGCGGATTGCTTCCTCTTCGTCGCGGTCATGNTCCTTCGCCGCATGCTCCTGCAGTTCGCGCGGTGCGCATCCCGCAAGTTCCATCGCGGCCAGCTTCGACGCGGGTTCGATATATCGCGACGCGTCGGCGCGAGTTTCGTTGCAGGTGATATCGGCCAGGATGACGACCGGAAACTCGAGGCCCTTCGCGCGATGCACCGTCATGATCCGCACGCCCTCAGTGCCTTCCTCGACGATCGGCGTTTCGCTCGCCTCGTCGCGATCGGCGCGCGCTTCGAGCTCATCGACGAACGCCCGAAACGAGGTCGTCCCGCCGCGCGCTTCGTAACGCCGCGCCTGGTCCATGATTCGCATGATATTCGCCAGCGCCTGCTCGCCCGTCGGCCAAATGGCGAATCCCGCATGCGCGCGCGTCTTCGCCAGCAGGGCAGCCAGCGTCTCCGCGATCGGCCTTCGATTCCGCCCGCGATGCAATCCCTTGATCACGTCGAGCGCGCCTTTCACTTCCTTGAGACTGTCCGGCAAGTCGTCGGGCAGCTTGCGAAACGGATGCAGGCTGCCGAGCGTCATGCGAAATTCGAGCAGCGCCGCATCCGAAAGCGCGAACACCGGCCCTCGAAGGGCGGCGAACACCGTCAACTCGTCATCAGGCCGCTCGATTGCGCCCAGGAGATTGCGCACCGCGATCACTTCTTCGCGCTCGTTGAAGGATCCGCCCTTGACCAGGACGTGCGGGAGATGCCGCGCTTCGAGCGCGCGCAAATACGGCCTCGTTACGTCGCGCCCAAATGAATTCATGCGGCGAAACAGGATGCAGATATGGCGGGGACGGATCGGCACGCGCACTTCGGGCGCCTCGCGCTCGGTCACCGTCCACCCGCTCTCGTGAACCAGCCATCGCGCGTACGCGGCAATCGCCTCGGGAATCGACTGGTCAATTTTGAAATTGACGACCCGGCCATAGTCGCCGTACGGCTCCGGCACCGGCAGCACGACGATCGAAGGCTGCGTCCCCGGCTCGGCGCGATACGGCGTCAGCGGCGCGTACGCCGGCTGAGTCCGCGATTCCTCGCTCATCAGCGGCGCGAACGCGGCATTGACCATCGTTTGAATCGCGGGAGTCGCGCGAAAACTCACCGTCAGATACTCGAGCTCGGCGCCATGCATCAGCAGTAACTGTTTGACGCCCTGGTAGAGCGAAACGTCGGCGCGGCGGAAGCGGTAAATCGATTGTTTTGGATCGCCGACGATAAATAGTTTCCCGGCGATCGGCTTGACCTTCAGCCAGTTCGACTCGGCGGGATCGGCGCACGAAAGCAGCAGCAGGATTTCCGCCTGCAGCGGATCGGTGTCCTGGAATTCATCGATGAAAATATGCGTGAAGCGCTTTTGCAGCTCGGCGCGCACCGCCGGATTGTCGCGAACCAGGTTGCGCGCGACCAACAGCAGATCGAGGAAGTCCAGCCGTCCCGCGCGGCGCTTCAGGTCTTCGTAGATACCGACTACAGGCCANAGCTCGTCGCGCAGAAGAGGCGCGAGATTNGCTCCGGCGTCNTCGCGAAACTTCTTCAGCCGCGCGTGCAGGTCGGCGCGCCGCTGAAAAACTTCTTCGCGCTTTGCCTCGCCAAAGCCGCCGCCGTANCCCTTCCAATCCCAGCGCCGCCCGCCGCCAAGCGCGATCAACACCGATTCGAGCGCGTCGTAGTCGCGCCCGCGCACCGCCTCCAGCCGCGTCGCCTCGGCAACCGGCCGCGCGATCGCGCCGACACCCTTCGCCAGCCAGTCGTCCNNCTCGCCGAGTTCGGCAAGTTTGCCGAGCGCTTCGACCTCCGCGATGATCGCGTCGATCTCNGCGTCGCGCTCCAGCGGCGAATGCCGCCACGGCGAATCGAAGTCGCGCCAGTCCAGCAGCTCGAGCGCCGCGCGGCGCGCGATCGCGCGCGGTCCCGTGCGCTCCGACAGATCGCGCCGCCGCAGCAGCCGGCGCATCCCCTCGCCCGGATTGTCCAGAACCGTCTCGAACCATCGCTCGAACGCCGCGTCGAACATCTCGCCCGCAACGTCCTCCGGCGCGACTTCGAACATCGGATCGACCCGCGCTTCCACCGGCCGCTCGCGCAGCAGGTCGGCGCAAAACGAATGAATCGTTCCGATTCGCGCCTCTTCCAGTTGCTTGAGCGCCTCGTCGAACCGCAACCGCGCTTCGCTCAAGAGTTCGGTGTTATGACGCGCGCGTTCGATTTCGGCGCGCAGCCGCAGCTTCAGCTCGCCGGCCGCCTTCTCGGTGAACGTCACCGCGACGATCCGCGCCAGCTCGCCGCGTCCCGAACCGATCACCGACACGATTCGATTCACCAGCGCGGTGGTCTTGCCCGTACCCGCCGCGGCCTCGATCAGGAGCGTGACGCCGAGGTCGTCGCGAATCCGATCGCGCACCGCCTGGTCGGATATGATTGTTGGATTCACGGTGTCAGTGCATCCCGCGCAGCCGATGAAGCCGATTGAGCCGCTCTTTCGGTTTGATTCGTGAGCGCCGCTCCTCGTACGGGCCGCACACCCGCTTGTAGTCGCACCATTCGCATTCGCGATCGTCCGGTGCGGCCGGCAAAAACCCCGCTTCGAGCGACTCCTTGATGATTGAGACGAATTCGCGCGCCGCGCGCCGCGCCTCGTCGTTGATTTCGACCACTCGCTCCTCGTAGCCGCCGGCCGCGGTGCAGTAGTAAAGCCGCCCAGCGTAAATCTTCTCGCCCAGCACGCGTTCTGCGGCAAGCGCGTACAGGACCGGCTGCAGCGTCTTGCCGCCGCCGATCACGAAGTCCTTGGCAGCGCGCACTTTCCCGGTCTTGTGATCGGTCACGCGAATTCGCCCGTCCGGATGGCGCTCGAGCAGGTCGATCGACCCGCGCAGGCTCAGCCCGCCCTCGATTGCGACCGGCTCCGGCGAGCTATGCGGATCCGCCTGCGCGCGATCGCGCAGCCCGAAGCCGAGTTCGAACCATTCGGGCCGCCAGTGTTCCGGATCTTCGGCCGCGCGCCGCATCCATTCGCGCAAGTCGGCGCGGATACCGTCGATTCCGTCGCGCCACACGCGCTCGATCGCCGGCGCGAGATCCTCATGCCATCGCGCGGCAACTTCGTCGAGCCGCTCGTCGAGCAGCGCGGACGCGTCCTCCAGGTCTTCCGGCGTGACCGGCAGCACGTCGAGTTCTCTGAGCGCCGTCAGGATTTCGTATTGGACCTCCGCAAACAGACTGCCGCGGGTGAGCGGATCGAGCGTCTCGATCGCCTCGGGTTCCTCGCGCGGCTCCAGGCGATGGATCGCTTGCAGAAAAAAACGGTACGGGCATGCCGCGAAATTCTGCAGCGCGGTCGGCGAGTATGAACGCGCGGACAACTGATGCTTGCCCAACGCCGCCAGCGCCGCCGCGTCCGGATCGACCAGCCCGTCCGCCGGCGTCCATCGCTTGAGCCAGCGCCGCGCCCGCGCGCGCAGCGCCCGCCCAAGATGCACATTGGCGCCGAGCAGATAGTTCGCGGCGCCGATCGTCGTCTGGGGATCGGCGTCCACCAGCTTGTCCAGCACCGCCAGATCGAATTCCGCGTCATCGATCGCGTCGGCGGGATTCGCCGGCGCCGGCCATGAGAGCCGCGTCGGCTGCGACGCCGTGCGGCTGGCCAGCTCATCGAAGCCGGGCAGGCGGCCCTCCGCGGCGCGCAGAATTTCAAGCGCGTAGAACGACGGCACTCGCGGACGGCCCTGGTCAAGATCGACTCGCGGATAGGAAAACATCGCGCGCTCGCGCGCCGCGCCCGCCGCAATTCTCAATGCGAGCCGCTCCGCGTCGCGCCGCTGCTCATTGCGCGCCAGATGCGGACTCAGCCGCGCACGCGCCGAATCGGAAAGGATCGGATCTTCGGTCAGCTTGCGCGGAAACATGCGCTCGGCAAGACCCGGGACGATGACGACGTCGAACTCCATACCGCGCGCGCGATTGGGCGGCGCGACGAACACCGCGCCGTAGCGGCGAACGCGGCGCGGAGCTTCCAGCCGCCCGAGCCGATCGTTGAGCACCAAACGCACCTCGTCGAGTCCGACCGGACCGACCGGCGCCATCGGTTCAAGCTCCGCCAGCGCGGCGAGAACCGGTTCGCGATCTCGAATCGCCAGGTCAACCAGCCCGCGAAGAAATTTGAGCCAGTCGCCCCACGTCGCATCGCGCGGCGCCGTTTCGTTGTCGAGCATCGAAAGGATCGGCATCGCCACCTCGCCGAGATGCGCGAGGTCGAGAATTCGCCGCTCCAGACCCGCCGCGCGCGCGTCGTCGTCGGCAATTTCCGCGCGCCGCGCTTTCAGCTCGTTGCCCAACCCCGCCAGCCGTTTCTTCCATCTCTGCGCGCTACCGATAACCGCCGCATCGACGAGCAGCCGTTCCCATCGCCACGGCGCCCGCGCCGTTCCATCGAGGACCGGAACGGGATCGGAGGCGTCGATGTTGTCAACTAAAGTGGCGGTGCCTTCAACTTCAAGATCCGACTCCAGCGAGGCCGGCACGAGTTCCGCGTCCGCGCTGATTGTCGGCTCATCCTCACGCGGACTGCCAGGGTCGGGCACCTGAGCCAGCGAGAGATATTCCGCGAAGCGGCGCGCCGAAAGATTTTCCGCGGCGCACGCGAGCAGCGCGAGCAGGGCGCGTCCTCCCGGCTCAGGCCGCCGCGTACCTCGCGCGAAGTAAGCCGGGATGCCCGCGCGGGCGAGCGCTTCCTGCAAGTACGGCGCGTAGCGGACCGGGTCATGCAGCAGCACGGCGATTCGATCGAACGGTACGCCGCGCCGCGCCTCGGCGGCGATTCGCCGCGCGATCTCGACGCATTCGTGCATCTCGCCGGGGGCCGAAACCACCGTCACGGTTTCGTCCACGTCGCGCTCGGGCGGTGCGGTGTCGGCGAACAAATGTGCCTGCAGACGTTCGAGCGAGGGCGCGATGTTTTCGTTCAATTGCGGCGGCAATGCAGTTGCGCGCACGCCGAGCGCATCTTCAAGGAGCATTTGAACGGGCGCGTCGCCGGCGGGAATCGTCGCGAGAATCGACGGCGAACGCGCGGCAAGGGCCGCAATAAAGTCGCGGTCGAGCGCGCTGTCCACCGACGGATCGAGCAGCAGAACCGGCAGTCCAACGAAGCGCGGCGGCTGACTCGCGAGCACGGCGCGGGTCGCGACTTTCAGCATCCCGGCGCGATCGATCAGCTTGGCGTCGGCCAACTCGGCGTCGAATTGCGCCAGCGTCGCGGCAATCGCCTCACCCGCGCCGCCGAGCGCACGCAACTCGCCAACGGCGATGTCGTTCCATCGAAGCTCGGTCAGCGTCCGCGCCAACGCGCGTGAAAAACCGGGACGATTCAAGACCGGTTCGAAATACGCGAGCGCTCCCGACGGCACCAGGCGAAAGACCGCGCGCGCTGCGACTGCCTCGGCCGCGAGTCCGTCCGCGGGCGCGAGATCGGCATGCGCCAGNTCCTCGGCGGCGAGCAACCCGACCAGCCGGTTCAGNGTCAAGCGATGCACCCCGAGCATCGCGCCGCGCGAAACCGCGAACGCGCGCACCAGGTCGTCGGCGGCCTCCTTGACCGACGCGATCACGAGAACTTCGCGGGGAAATGGCTGCGACTCCAGCCACGCGCGGGCGGCGGCGATTCGGCCGGCGGCGCGCTCCGAGATTATGATTTCACGAGAAGCTGGCATCGACGCGGCGCGACTCGATGCCGCGCCACAACACTATCGTCTTCCCCGCGGATCGGATCTCGCAAGAGGCCACGCGGCGTTGTTTCCACAGCCGTTGCGACGGCGGCGCAGTATAAAGACGCGCTCCGTTGTCGCGCGACCGTTGCGACGGCAGCGCAGCGTCGGGGAGAGGGGAAAGAAAGACGGGCTACGCGAGGCCCTCCTGTCAGGGGAATTATTGAGCCAGGTACACCGGATCGCCGACGCGGACCCGGCCCGGGGCGCCAATCGACGCGAATACGCCGACGTTGGCGCGATGATGGAACGCGGCCGTGCNCAGGATCGTGTAGTCGCGCGGGAGGTCTTCCTGCGGATGCGTCGTCATCACGCAGCGCAGCGCAGGCNGCATCGCGACAATCCTNACGCTGTCGCCGACNTCGAGCGTACCGCCTATCCACTCGTCCTCGATGAACGCNTCGTCGCGCTCGCCGGTGTCGACGAAAATCGTCGGACGGAAGCGGCGCGGGTCGAAATCCGAACCGGGCGCGGCGAGTTTCGCCATATGCCGNAGCGTGCCACTGGCGATCACGTGCATCACTGCGGNGTCGAAAAAACTTTCCTTCTCGAGTGCGAAATGGTCGGGCAGNGTGNCNGCGGTAANCCCGGGAAAAACTTTCTCGACCGGCACGTCGGCGAAAAGGGTCGCCGGGTCGATTCCNGCGTGCTCGCCGCGCGCGGTCGTGGCGCGCTCGAGGCTTACTTTGCGTCCGAGCGCCGCGGAAATCAGTTCGGATGCGTCTGCGTCCTCGGCGTGAATCTTACGCCCGCCGGGCAACTCGATTGTCACGGGCGAGGTGCGTCCCGCCGCGGGCGCAGAATCGCAGGTCGCCCGAAATTCGAAAAGCCGCGGGAACTTCTTGGCGCTGGCGATCTGCCGCGTCGCCAGCTCTCTGAGCGCGTACGCGCGATCGCCGACCGCGCCGCGCTCGGTGAAATGAAGCTCGTCGAGCTGCTCACCGAGCATCGACTTAACCGGGTAGCGCCTGAGCGCGCTGACCTTGCCAATCATTCGCCGCGCCATCTCGGGCCCTCTACTTGCTTCGATTGCATCACATCCTTACCCCACCGCTCGGGGTGGCCGAGGGCTGAGCGGTCGGACTCGAGGTCGGCGTGTTGCCCGGCTTTGACGAATCCATCGGATTGGATGCTGACGCTGTGGGAATCGCCGGCGGCGCGGTCGACGTCGGCAGCGGCGCGGTCGATGTCGCAATCGAAGTCGGCACGGACACCAGCGGAATCGGTCCCGAGGAACCGGGCGCCGGCGAAGGACTCGCGGCTTGCGATGGAACTGGAGCGGCCGCCATCAGGGCAGTGCCTGCGCCGTAGTCGTACACGAGCACGCCGCCGAGATGCCCCGCGTAACCCAGCGTCACAATCGCCACGACGGCGACGATGAGATAGATCGCGCGCGATCCCTCCACGAAGCTGAACCCCTGAATCAGGATTCGCCACAGCGCGAGGATGCCGAAGGTAATCGCCAGATACTCGCCCAGCTCCGCGTGCGTCTTCAGGACGTCC
>JGI20191J14862_1000311_pt1 | contig 16916 bp, 19 predicted proteins | sample NGESurdeep092012_7_FD_14862 | JGI IMG/M metagenome (IMG submission 14862)
CATCCAGTGACAATACACTCGCCACAGACCACCGGGAATCCACTACACCTTGCCGCTGACGCACCCCGATTCATTAATTCTTGGGCGTCGCCTAAGACGTGAGCCACTCTCACTGAGGGGCACGTGAGGAAACAATGAAAATCCGCATCGCAATCCTCGCCGCATGTGCGAGTACGCTGGTCCTCGCTGCGACGACCGGTGCATTCGCGGGTGGGGAGGTCAGTCCGTTCCTAATTGTGCTGGGGGGTAAACATGCGACCGAGAGCAAAACGCCCGTTGTGAAGAAAAAGGGGATAACGGGGGAGAGGTCGGCATCACAAGAAAGGAAACGCGGGGCAGGCCATAAGTAGTAGTCATTCGTTACCGGGGGTAATCCTATGGTGACGGGCTTAGGTCTAGACCAACTTGAGCCATCGCCTGATGTACATCTCAAGCGAAGGCGCCGCCCTCAGTTGGCGTCCTCCCATTTTTCCAGCATCGCTACCACATCACTAATTTCCCAAAGCTTGTCAGTCACGCCAGCCGCCATCGCGGGTGTAGTGCGAAGCGTCTTATGGATACGGACGAAATTGTAATACATCATGTGCAGCGCGACCGCGTGAGCGTGGTTTTCGACCTTCTTAGAGAATGCGTTTGTCAGCCGAGTAAAGCGGCGCATGTTCATGCGCATTGTCAGGTTCGCGCGCTCGGCAAATGACGTGCTGATATGCTCGGGGGTCGGGTTCGCCATAGACCGGCGTTTTTATGGCACCAAGGCATTCCGCCGGCGAGTAACGGCGTTGACCTCCCGTGTGCGGCTCTTTGCCGTAGATTTTCACAAGCTGCGCAAAATCAACATCGTCGCCGAATGAACCGGCGACTGCGACCAGACATGCCCTGTGGCCATCGCTGGTGAGTTGAATGCGGTTAGCGAGGCGCGAAGCGCAGGTCAGTTAGAAATTCCCACGCAGAATGCCCGCTACGGTCGCCAATGTACCAAGACGGGATCAGCTTCGTATCCGCGTCGATTGCGGTCCACGTCCATACGTCACCAGCCTGCCCGGAAATCTTCTTTTCAATCGGGGCATTCAATGCCTTGGCGTAAACGAACGACCAAATTTCATCGACCTGGATGCGCTTGCAGGTCAGATTCACGAATGCCCGGTTCTGATAATCGAGGCAGGCGCGACCGGCATCCACAACCAGCTTAGTGACCGTGTTTTTGCTCGCCCCGGTCAGCCTGGTTACGGCTCGGATCGAACTACCCTCGCAAAGCAGGTGGAGGATGCGGGCGCGGTCTGTAGCGGAAAGTCGGTTCATATGGGTTACAATCATTTCCAATAAACTTGACAATCTTATAGCCAAGCCATTACAATAGGTCAAGTTAAAAGTTACAATAACTGACCTAGGTGCAACAATGGCTCGCAAAAGACGCGACAATCCTCAAATCACTGATTTCATTATAAAAAACGTTATGAGCCACCCAGGCGATATTGCCAGCCTTACGGCCAAGCAGTTCTCTGTCAGCCGGGTAACGGCCAATCGCTATCTTGATCGTCTGGTGATGGATGGATTGCTTACGGCTACAGGCCAAACAAAGGCGCGTAAATATATTTTACGAGATTACGTCGATGAATTTATCCACTTCGACGTGACCCCTAGGACAGAGGAGGACGTAATTTGGAGGGAACGCATTAGTCCGCTCCTTCAAAAGTTACCCCAGAATGTATTAGAGATTTGTCAGTATGGCGTGAACGAGATGGTCAACAACGTGATTGACCATTCAGGAAGCAAAGATTGTTTGATCAGTCTGAGCGTCAATGCGGCTCGGGTTCTTTTTATAATTCGTGACCATGGCGTCGGAATTTTTGAGAAGATTCAAAAGGATTGCGGCCTTGACGATCCTAGACACGCGCTGCTTGAACTTTCCAAAGGAAAACTAACTACAGACCCATCAAAGCACACTGGCGAAGGCATTTTTTTTACATCGCGAATGTTTCACTCATTTCAAATTATTTCGGGTGAGTTGTCGTATTTGAGAGAAATGGAGGATAACGATGAATGGCTTATTGAAGTTGCTGATAAGAAAAACCGTAGCGACGGAACGGGGATATTTTTAAATATAAAGACAGACGCAACATATACCGCCAGGGATGTATTCCGAAGATATGAAAACGACGACCATGGATTTGCAAAAACGCATGTCCCGGTTCGACTTGCAAGATATGACACTGAACAGTTAGTATCTCGTTCTCAAGCGCGGCGTGTGCTGGCGCGGTTCAACCGTTTTACCGAAGTATTGTTAGATTTTGACGGCGTTCCGCGAATTGGCCAAGCATTCGCCGATGAAATTTTCCGCGTTTATAAAAATGAACATCCTCAAGTGCAAATATTTCCAGTTAGGACATCATCGGAAGTCAGAGAAGTTATTGATCATGTTATAGCCGGAAAACCGGTTCAGGATTTATTGCCCTTAAGCTTGCCACGCAAAGAAGATCGGTGAGACTTTTTCGTAGTGAGAGCTTTACGGCGTTTTGCGGACTCGGTGTCTTGAGCATCACCAGCTGCAATATCCGTAATTAATTTGGCGAGTTGGGATGGATCGCGGGGTCGTTTGCGGTGACCTGTCACAACTGCGGCCTCATGCTAGGACGCTTGATCAGCCGCCATGAGAGCCGCTGAGGCCAGGATGTCAGTATCGCCCGGCAGCACTCGCAGCGAGCATCGTCTTTTTCCTGCAATTTACGTCCATCAAGACCGAACTCGTATTCGGCCCCGCACTCGCAGGAAATTTGGTCGCCGATCTTGGGGGGCTTTCTCTGTCATTTTGACAATATGGGCCCTATTCTCGCTCGGTGCCAGCCGGGATTGACCCCCGGCTATTTTCAAACTGACCCACTACCTATCCCGCCTCGTTTACCGAGGGGCGTTTGATCAGCGTCTGCAGACGCGGGGCGGGGGAGCGGTGGCCGGTGCTGGGCGTTGGAGATGCGACGCTAACGGCACCGGCGGTCCAAGCCGCACTGTCCCGGCGTGCCGCTTCCGCACGTCGCTGGGCCTCACTGACGGCGGCAGCCGGCACGGTCAGATGTGCTGGGCACCGTTTGGGCCCGATAGCGGTGGATAGGTGGCCTTCCGTAAGGCGGGACGCCTGAAACGGGAAGTCCACCGGGGGCGGCGCGGAGCAAACCTTCAAACACCGCGCATCGCAGTCAAGCTTGCGCAGACTGCGTAAACTTGTCTGCGTACGCCGGCGAAACGGCGGCCTGGCGGCTCAAGACCGGACTTCGGCAAGGCCTCGGTGCCGCGAGGCGTCGAGGTCTGCGGGTCCGTTGCGGACCCGGCGTTCCGCGCGCCCTCGGTTGTTTCCGAGGCGCGGCGAATGCAACCCGGAATGCAGGCGTACCCGGCGCCTCTCAAAGAATACGGGCGGCGGAGCGTTGGCTTTTCGCCCGAATGACAGGGTTGCCCCCTGCCCCTCCGCCATCGCATGATCAGCTCCGACCTGCCAGCCACACCCACGCGCATGATCCCGAAAAGTGGAAACCGGTTTTCGGAAAAGATCATGCGCATTCAAAATGACAAACGCTCGAGGGAGATACACGTATGAAGCTCGTCCGCTATGGCGCGCCCGGCCGCGAAAAGCCCGGCATCATCGACGCCGACGGCATGCTGCGCGACCTGTCGCGGATCGTGCAGGATATCGACGGCGCGATGCTGGCCTCCGGCGGCCTCGCCAAGATCAAGAAGACCAATATCAAGCGGCTGAAGGCGGTCGGCGGCAAGCCGCGGCTCGGCCCCTGCATCGGCAAGGTCGGCAACTATATCGCCATCGGGCTGAACTATGCCGACCACGCGGCGGAATCCGGCGTGCCGGTGCCGCGTGAACCGGTCGTCTTCAACAAGGCGCCGAGCTGCATCTGCGGGCCCAATGACAACACCATGATCCCGAAAGATTCCAGCAAGCTCGATTACGAGTGCGAACTCGCCATCGTGATCGGCAAACGCGCGCGCTATCTGTCGAAAGACAAGGCGATGGACGCGGTCGCTGGCTATTGCATTGCCAACGACGTGTCGGAGCGCGCCTTCCAAATGGAGCGCGGGCAGACCATCGCCAAGGGCAAAGGCTGCGAGACCTTCGGCCCGCTCGGGCCCTGGTTCGTGTCCAAGGACGAGATCAAAGATCCGCAGAACCTCGCCATGTGGCTCGACGTCAATGGCGAGCAGCGCCAACGCGGCAATACCAAGACCATGGTGTTCAACGTCGCGCACCTGGTCTGGTATTGCTCGCAGCTGTTCGTGCTGGAGCCGGGCGATGTGATTGCGACCGGCACGCCGCCCGGCGTCGCCTTTGGCATGAAGCCGACGCCGATCTGGTTGCAGGCCGGCGACGTGGTCACCCTCGGCATCGCCGGGCTGGGCGAGCAGCGCCAGAAGATCGTGCCGTTCAAGGCGTAAGTTTCACCTCTCCCCGCGCGCGGGGAGAGGTCGATCGAGCGAAGCGAGATCGGGTGAGGGGGCGTCAACGTCACGCAATGCGGTGAGGCCCGCGAGCGTGCGCGCCGCGCGCTCGCGCTCGAGCAGGCCGAGCGGCCGGCCCTTGAGCTGCGCGCGCAGCGCCTTGAACTCGGCCAGCTCCTTGACCACCGCGGCGTAGAGCTGCTCGGCGGTGTCGGCGGCGGGCGGCAGCCCGTCGGCCATTTCGCTCGGCGCCGGAACCACTGGTAATTGACTCTCGCCGTCACCCTGAGGTGGCCGCCCAACGGGTCCGGCCAAAGGCCGGCCCGATGGTAAACTCCGGCGGCCCTCGAAGGGCGACGGCCAAGGTCTGGTAGATTTTGGCCGCTCATCCTTCGAGGTTCGCTGCGCTCGCACCTCAGGATGACGGCGAGAGTCAATTACCAGTGGTTCCGGCGCCGAGCGAAATGGCCGACGGGCTGCCGCCCGCGCCTCCAGCCGCGCCGACGACGCGAGATCGCGCGGCGGGCGCACGTAGCGCACCCAGCCTCCGCGCTTGGCGATTCCGTGCAGCGTGGTCTTGCAGCGTGGTCTTGCAGCAGCCGAGATCGGCCGCCATGGTCGAGAGCGACTCGTCGGTGTGCTCGAAGCGGTGACGGATATTGGCCAGCAGTGCGGGCGTGAATTTCAAGCGGCGCGCCTCGATCGCGCGCGTGGGTCTGGCCATGGCGAGGCTCCGGTGTGATGTGTTGGGGGGAAGCAAGGGCCGCGGCGCTGGCAGACTGCGGGAAGTGGTCCTCGTCATTCCGGGGCGCGCGCAGCGCGAACCCGGAATCCAGTCATGTCTACTGTCGTTGTGTATCTGGATTCCGGATCGCCGCTTCGCGGCGTCCGGAATGACGGCGCAGATTCTTTCGGCAGCCTGCAAGGCGCAGGGACCGGACTATAGAGGAATATTATCCCAATTATATCGTTGACACCCCAAACCACAAATGCTAGGTTTTGGTCATTGGAGAGCACCGATGACCGCCTACACCGAACCCCAGTTCAATAACGAGGAAGCTGCCCGGGCCACCCTAGAGGCGGTGTTGTGGCCGGCTGGCCCGGTCTGCGCCCATTGTGGGGTCATCAATCACGCCTATCCGACCAAGCGCCCGGGCGTGTTCCGCTGTGCCGAGGCGGCCTGCCGTAAGGACTTCACCGTGACCATGAAAACAGTCATGGAACGGTCCCATATCCCGCTGCACAAGTGGCTGCTGGCTTTCCACCTGTTCACGGCCTCCAAAAAGGGCTTTAGCGCCCATCAGTTGCACAGGACGCTTGGGATTACGTATCGCTCGGCATGGTTCATGGCTCACCGCGTCCGTGAGGCCATGCGCGCGGGCGGATTGGAGCCGATGGGCGGCGAAGACAAAATCGTGGAAGCCGATGAAACCTATTTCGGCCCTATCGCCAAGGATAAAGTTCGCAGCAAAACGACTAGCGGTCGCCCATATACCAAGGGTGGAAAAACCGGTCCGTCGAATAAGCGCGCCATCGTTTCTCTTGTCGAACGTGGCGGCAATGTTCGCTCCTTCCACGTTGCTGTTGCGGATAGTGAGACCGTCGCCGCCATCGTGAATGAAAACGTGCTTCGCGAGACGCGCCTGCACACCGATGAAAGCCGTCTCTACACGAAAGTCGGTGCGAATTTTGCTGCGCATGAAACGGTCAAGCACAGTGCGGATGAATACGTGCGTACGAATTTCTATTGGCAGGATGGTAAGCCGAAAACTGAGAAGGTTCACACCAACTCAGCGGAAGGTTTTTACTCGATTTTCAAACGCGGCATGAAGGGCGTCTATCAGCACTGCGGCGAGAAGCACTTGCATCGCTATCTGGCTGAATACGATTTTCGCTTCAATCACCGCGTTGCGCTTGGCTACAACGATGGCGACCGTGCGACACTTGCTGTGAAGAATGCAGCGGGCAAGCGTCTCACGTACCGTCAACCTCACTAGCGATAATTTTAAATATCAGGCGGTGCGGTTTTTACGCTGGCGGCGCAAGCGAAAGTAAATCAGCGCGGACTAGTCAGTTTGGTTTGCTCGGCTGCGAAGTAGGGCTATCCGTACGACCTTTCGATATTTCAGCGAGAATGCCGTTGAGGGCATTCGCGAGTTCGACGGCGGCTGCCTGCGTCAAGGCGAGTCGGCCCGTGACGAATACTGGGGGCGGTTCGCCTTCTGGCGGTTTCATATTAAGTCGTTCTGGGATAGCGCGAATGCAGCCAAACGTGAGGTTTATGACGCCTCCAATAAAAGATATGCCAATATGCCAATAGTCTTATTGGCGAAAATTTCTGGGACATCTGGGTTGTCGATAATGCGAGGTTTTTGGTCAGCATCGGCCATCGTGACCTCCTGAAGGATTTGGTAAGGCTAGCCCAGAAAATCAGAAAACCATATCCTCACGGAATACCTCATTTTGTTAGGACGGCTTTTCTCTTCTTGCCCACATCCGATTGCGCATTGCCGCGCTTCGGAGTCATGCTTTTCATGGGCTGAGGCGAAGCTAAACGAGCGCCGCGCAACGCGGCTTCAAAGCGTTCCTGCGTTTGTTTTTTTGAAAATGTGTCTTTTTCTTTTCGGATAGGCATTTGCCTCCCCTCACAGATTTGGAAAGTTTATAAGGAAATCACGCACATCATAAAAAACTGGATCGGACAAAGGTACTATGTTGGTACCTTTGCTCCAAACATACGCCACACTCAAGTCCGGCTGTTTCTGGTGAGTCCCAGAGATTAAAGCTCGCAGTTTCATTTTTGCCAGTTTTGTTATTGGCCATGCATTTGCACCCGTACATTGCGCAAATTCATCGACACATGCGCTATCGCTCCCAGCAGCATTGTTTGCTGCTGTCCAGCATATCGTAGAAAGACTGCCATTTATGCCTGTCGCTGGCATCATCAGTACGGCGACTTTAGGGCTTTCTCCAATAATCTGTCTAGGAGCCGGCGGGGCAGAAAATCTACTGGCAGGCGGCCCCAATATATCCGCTGTAGCATTAATTGATTTAACAACTCGATTAAATGCGTCGTCGGGAGCAAGATCATTATCTGCGACGATTAATACCCTCTCGACCCTTTCAAATCCTGGAATTGACGGTAGTTCATCCAGTGCTTCCGTAAAGCGTGTATCTCCACCATGATTTTCTCCTAAAACAAAATTAACACTGCAAATTTCAAACTTTGGAAGATTGTAGTGAGTGATTAAATAACTAAAAAATTGACTGTCGTGTTGCCCCTCACAAAGAAGAACAAATTTTTCACTGATCTTTTTTAGTTGCGCCATTATCAGTTCCTCGCACTTCACCGGACCTCTTGAGCGCGGCTTTCATTGAAGTGCCGCTACTGTGTCTCACAGTACAATCTCCGTTAATGCGCTCGGTGCGTATAAGAGAAAAATCATCTGCGTGAGGTGTTGCCAGCCAATCCAGCCTCCGAACTGGTTGCCAAACAGATCCAACATCTGGTTGACGCCGACCTCGCCATGCTGATCGAAAAAGCGCGGGACGAGGGAAGCTGCGAGGCGGTTATGATCGACATGAGTGGTACGGTTGCAAAGGCGCGCGCCGTCGAAAAGAAGCTCATGGATGAAGGTTATTCCCCGAAGAATCTCGTGATCGAGGAGCTGCGCATCGGTACGTTCATTGACGGCGTGGTCGGCATCGGTGACGGCGATGTCACCTGAGTCATGCAGGTCACCGATGCCGACGGGAAATTGATTGCCGACGACAAGGGATTTCTCGGCGAGGATAAGGTGGCGGAGGCGGCCGAGAAGATCGCCAAAAACCTGTTCGACAAACTTTGCAAGAAGAAGGCTTACCATGCGAAGGGTCGATACAATGATCTGGCCATCAATCACACGGTGTGCGACCTGACCAAGCCATTCACAATGCCAGGCACCGGCGCGACGGCAGGGATCCTCTTTTCGCTGACCCCAAAAGGTGACGGCGGCAGTTTCACGGTTGGCGGTACGGCCGGCGGCGTGCCCTGGTCGGGTGGCGGCAACTACACTGTTTCGGTCGATGATAGCGGAGGCGGGATGGCGCTCACCGGGGCGTGGAAGATCACCACGCCGGTGGGTGTGTTCGGCGATAGCGGCACGATCAAGCTGACGCTGACGAAGGCCGGCGATTGCGGCACTGAGAAAAATCAATTAAAGGCAAAACAGGCGCCAGCTACCAAGACGCCGCCAAAATCAGCGCAAAAGAAAAAGCAGGGGTGAATTGCGCATAACTATGATCGCACCAAAAATTGCCCTAGCCATAGACTTGATTGTCAGCCCGCGCAGGATGGGTTGAGCATCGCGAAACCCATCCCACGTGCTCGGCAACAAAAAGCCCCGGAGTTCCCCCCGGGGCTTCGTCATTCGCAGAGGCCGCCTCGTCCTTCGAGACGCGTCGCTTCGCGACGCTCCTCAGGATGAGGCGGACATAGGCCCTACTCCGCCGCCGCCTGCGTGCGGCCGAGCGTGGCCCGCGCCACGTCGCGGAACTCGGCGTGGCTCAGCATCTTCTTGTTGGTCAGCGAATGCAGCTTGACGGCTTGGAGCACCTTCATGGCGTCCTCTTCCGACACCTGCATGCCGACGTCTTTGAGCCACATGTTGATCGAGTCGATGCCCGAGCCCTTGCCCATCACCACCTCCGCCGGCGGCTGGCCGACCGCGCTCCAGCGGATCGGGAATAATTCAGTGGCGTTCTTCTCGCCGCAGTTCTTGAACCACGACGCGATGATGCCGGACTCGATCTGATACAAGCCCGAGCCGACGATGGCCTTGTTGGTCGGCACCAGCACGCCGGTCAGGCGCTGCACCAGATTGGCCAGCGAGGTGAGCTTGGTGGTGTCGATACCGACGTCGACGCCGTACATGGTCTTCAGCGCCATGACGATCTCTTCCATCGGCGCGTTGCCGGAGCGCTCGCCGATGCCGAGCACGGTGGTGTGCATCACCTCGACGCCGAGCGACAGCGCCATGATGGTGTTGGCGACGCCCATGCCGAAGTCCTGATGGAAGTGCGCTTCCAGCCGCTTCTTGATGCGCTTCTGCACCTCGGTGACGAAGTACTTCATGGCGTGCGGCGACAGCACGCCGAAGGTGTCGACCAGCGCCAGCGCGTCCATGTGGCCTTCTTTGCCGACGCGCTCGATCAGATCGAGAGCCCATTTCAGCTCGGCGCGCGAGAAGTCGATCGGGAAGAACACGACCTCGAGCCCGTTCTTGTGCGCGAAGGCGGTGGCCTCGATCGAGGTCTCGATCGCCTTTTCCAGCGGCCAGCGATAGGCTAGCTCAAGCATGTGCTTGCTGGAGGGGATTTCCATCACCACGCCGTTGACGCCGGTGTCGACGGCGCGTTGCACGTCTTCCTTCATGCAGCGCGAGAACGAGAAGATCTGCGGGCCGAGGTTGCGCTTGACGATTTCCTTGATCGCCGCGTTGTCGGACGGCGAGACGATCGGCATGCCGGCCTCGATCCGGTGCACGCCGGCTTCCGCCAACGCCTCGGCGATGCGGATTTTCTCGTCCTTGCTGAGAATGATGCCGGTCTGCTGTTCGCCGTCGCGCAGGGTGACATCATGGATTTTGATATTCTTGGCGAACTTGAAGTCCTTGGTGACTTCGGGCGCGTAGTTCCACTCGCTTACGAACCAGTCATCCGTTTTCCAGGGTTGATTTGCCATCCGTCTACTCCTCTCGCGTGCTGTGATTGGGGGATATTGAGGCGCTTTTCTTAGCCAGGTTTCTTGGCCAGCCGTGCCATGGGGATCAAGACCACCAAATTGCTTTTGCTATTGGCAGCATTGATATTTCGCAAGGGCTGGCGAATTTCGTCGTTCGATAAGGGCCTTATAAGGGCTGTCGGCGGCTCAGACCACCGGATTAGTCAGCTCGCCGATGCCGGAAATGGAAATTTTGACGACGTCGCCCGGCACCAGGTAGCGCGGCGGCTTGAATCCGATGCCGACCCCGGCCGGCGTTCCGGTGGCGATCAGGTCGCCCGGCTCCAAGGGCACATAGGCGCTGACCGCCTCGATAATGGCGCCGACATCGAAAATCAAGTCGCGCAGCCGGGCGAACTGCCGGCGCTCGCCGTTGACGTAGGTCGCCAGCTCCTGCGCGTCGGGTGTGCCGAATTCATCGCGCGTGACCAGCCAGGGCCCGACCGGGCAGTAGCCGTCCAGGCTCTTGCCGAGAAACCATTGCCGGTGGCGCTGCTGCACGTCACGCGCGGTCGCATCGTTGACGATGGTGTAGCCGAACACATAGTCGAGCGCATCGGCGCGCTTCACATTCTTGGCATGGCGTCCGATGACGACGCCGAGCTCGCCTTCGTAATCCGTCGAATGCGTCAGGTCAGCCGACGCCGGGATTCCCTGCAACGGGTCGGCGAGCGATGTCACCGCCTTGGTGAAGACGACGGGAACCTCCGGGACTTCCTGCTTGTCGCCGGACTGATCGATGCCGCTGCGGGCAAATTCCTCGGCGTGATCGTGATAGTTCTTGCCTACACAGATCACATTCTTCGCCAACGGACCGACGGGGGCCGCGAGTTTGACGCTATCGAGGGCAAGCCGCGCGCCATGCTCAAGCGTGCCCGCGCGCTCGCTCAGCAGGGCTATGACCTGGCGCAGATCGCGCACCGCGGCGCCGCCGATCAACAGCGGGCGGAAGTGGTTGTCCTGCACCGTTCCGAAAATCTTGCCGTTCTGGTTGTGTACTGCAGCGATACGCATGGTCTTGGGCATGCCTTTCCGAATTGGCCGGCCGCCATGGGCCGATTTTGCCGGAGGTTTTAGTGCATGAGCGGCATTGACGCCACCCTTGGGGTAGCCGCCGCGCAAAACCGAAAAAGCCCCGGGCAACCAGCCCAGGGCTTCATCGTTCGGCCGAGATAGCGCAGAGATCAGAAGCGGTAGTTCACACCGAGGCGGGCGATGTTGAGCGGCAACTTGTAGGTGCCTGCATCGCTGCAGGTCGCCGCCGGGCAGGTGAAGTTGCCCAGATCGACGTAGAGATACTCCGCCTTGACCGACCAGGCGCCCATGAAGGCGTATTCGACGCCGGCGCCGAGAGTCCAGCCGAGCTTGTTCTCGGTCACCGACCTGCTGCCACCGCCCGGTATGGTCAATTTTAAGTCGCCGTAGGCGGCACCGCCGGTCCCGTAGACAAGGTAGCGGTCGAACGCATAGCCGATGCGGCCGCGAGCCGTGCCGAGCCAGCTGTTTCTAACCTCGCACCCGTCGCAATTGCTGGTGCTGGTTCCCTTGACGGTGCTGTAATCAATTACGCCCTCAAGGCCCCAGACCCATGATCCGGTCTGCAGGTTGTAGCCAACGGTGGCGCCCCCCAACCAACCCGTGGCCCGGGTGTTAAAGCCTTCGCCGGTGATCGAGTTCCCGCCCGAGGCAGTGCCCCAGCCATAGCCGGCATTAAGTCCGACATAGAAGCCGGACCAGCTAAATGCGGGTGCGGAATAGGCCGGCGCCTTGTAGCTGGGCTGGCGCAAATCCGCCGCCTGCGCGGCGATCGGCGCGATCAGCAATGCGGCGACGGCAATGCCGGTTCGGATCGTTCTTGTCATCATAATTTTCGGCCCCTTGACTGGTCGGATGATTGTTGCAAGCGGGCGATCATGCTGATCCACCCGGTTCGTGACGCACGGCTGAACTGAAGACCTCAAACGGACGCGAAGACGCGCATCCGCAAGAGCACGTTCGATTCCTAACAAAGCCTGAGTAATGGCCGGTTAACCATGAAAGGCCCCGCAATTTGGGACCTAACCTGTTGCCGAAAAAGCTCACGCTACCCGCGCGCTCTCAATACCGCCTCAATCGAAACGCGCGACCACGGCGCGCTGCGCTCGCGGAATGCGATGTAGGAGGCGTGCACCTTGGCCGTGATCGCGCTGCGCTCGCTCAGTTCGCCGAGCACATCGCCGGCCTGCTTGCGCGCGGCGCTCACCAGATCGTCGGGGAAGGCGGCGAGCTTCACGCCGTGGTCGCCCACCAGCGCGGCGAGCGCCTGCGCATTGAGCCGCTCCATCTCGGCCAGCGCGAAATTTGCTTCCGTCGCGCAGGCGTGCGCGACCACGGCCTGGAGATCGGCAGCAAGCGCGTTCCAGGCTTTCAGCGCGACGATGCACTCGCCGGTGCCGTTCGGCTTGTTGAAGCCGGGATAGTAGTAGAACGGCGCCACGCGATAGAGCCCGAGCGCGATGTCGGTGCCGGGCCCGACGAATTCCACCCCGTCGATCACGCCCGATTGCAGACTGGTGAGGATTTCCGCCGGCGGCGTGGTCTGCGGCGTGGCGCCGAGCCGGCGATAAATTTCGCCGCCGAGGCCGAGCGAGCGCAGCTTGAGCCCGCGCAGGTCGGCGAGGCTTGCGAGCTCGCGGCGGAACCAGCCGCCCATGCAGACGCCGGTATTGCCGCCCATGAACGGCTTCACGCCGAACGGCGCGTAGAGCTCGTCCCACAGCGCCTGCCCGCCGCCGGCCTCGATCCAAGCGACGTGCTCGGAAGGCGTAAGGCCGAACGGCACCGTGGTGAAGAACGCGGCCGCCGGCATCTTGCCCTGCCAGTAGAACGCCGCGGTGTGGCCAATGTCGGCGACGCCGTTGCCGACCGCGTCGAGCACCTCAAAGGCCGGCACCACCTCGCCGGCCGAGTACACCGTGATATCGAGGCGCCCGCCCGAGAGCGTGCGCACGCGCTCGGCGACGCGCTCCGCCGACATGCCCGGCCCCGGCAGCCGCTTCGGCCAGGAGGTCACCATGCGCCATTTCACCGTCTGCGCCCGCGCCACCGCCGGCGCCGCTAGCACACCGGCAACCGCCCCCGCCCCGATGGTGAAATTGCGTCGCGTGGTCATGGTTGTCTCCCTTTTTCTTGCGCATGATCTTTTCCGAAAACCGGTTTCCACTTTTCGGGGTCATGCGCCTGCGCATGAAAATGATGCAGCGGCCCGTGGCCGTGACCGATCTTGAGTTGATCCGCGGCGGCGATGGCCGCGGTGACGTAGGCTTTGGCTTCTTGGGTGGCGGCTGTGAGAGCGAGGCCCTTGGCGAGCCCGGCGGCGACCGCCGACGACAGCGTGCAGCCGGTGCCGTGGGTATTGCGGGTGGCGATGCGCCTGGCGCTGAGCCGAACCACCTCGCCTTGTCCGATCAGCAGATCGACGCTGTCGGCGCCCTCGCCGTGGCCGCCCTTGATCAGAACCGTGCGCGCGCCGAGCGACAATAATTGACGCGCTTGCACTTCCATTTCTTCTTCATTGCGCGCAGGGCTAGCGCCGGTCAGTGCGGCGGCCTCCAGCAAATTGGGGGTTACCACCAGCGCGCGCGGAATAAGTTCATTGCGCAGCACGACGATCGCTTCCGGCGCCAACAGCCGGTCGCCGGAGCTGGCGACCATCACCGGATCGAGCACGATGTTCTTGGCGCCATGGCGGTCGAGACCTACCGCCACCGCTTGAATCGCGGCCACTTGCGACAGCATGCCGATCTTCACCGCGCCGACACTCAAATCGGAGAACACCGCATCGATCTGCGCGGCGATGAAATCCGCCGGCACGTCATGAATGGCGGTGACGCCGCGGGTATTCTGCGCGGTCAGCGCCGTGATTACCGAGGCGCCATAGACGCCAAGCGCGGCGAAGGTCTTGAGATCCGCCTGAATGCCGGCGCCGCCGCTCGAATCCGAGCCGGCAATGGTGACGGCAACCGCGGTCATGACCGCCCTCGCCGCGCCAGCGCGCTGTCCACCACGGCGCGCAGGTTCTGCGCGGCCTTCCCCGGATCGGGCGCCAGCGAAAGCGCCGAGATCACCGCCACGCCATCGGCCCCGGCCGCGATCACGTCGGCGGCGTTGCTCTCGTTGATGCCGGCGATGGCGCAGATTGGACATTTCGGATCGCGCGCGCGGATCGCCTGCACGATCGCGCGCAAGCCGGCGAGGCCGATCGGCGTAGCGGTATTGTCCTTGGAGGTCGTGCCGTACACGCCGCCGATCGCCACGTAGTCGAGATGTTCGAGCGGCGCAGCCTCTGCCTGCTGCACCGTCTTGATGCTCAGCCCGATGATGGCGGTGCGCCCGAGCAACAGCCGCGCGTCGGCCGCCGACATGTCGTCCTGCCCGATATGCACGCCGTCGGCCTCGGCCGCCAGCGCCACATCGACGCGATCGTTGATCAGCAGCGGGATATCCAGCGGCGCCAGCACGGCCGTCAGCGCGCGCGCTTCCTCCAGCATGGCGCGGGTGGAGCCATGCTTGTCGCGCAATTGCACCAGCGTCACGCTGTCCGCGATGCGGCTGGCCAAGTCAGCGAGCGTGCGGCCGCCGGCAACGGCGGGATCGATAACGGCATAGAGACGAAGATCGACATCCATCAATTCACCCGCGCATGTGCGATGAGCGTCGGCCCATCGAGGTTATGGAGAGCATCGATGATCGCGACCGCGAAGCTCCCCGGACCTTCCGCTTGTGTCGCCGCCAATTCGCCGGCAACGCCGATCATCACCAGCGCGGCGGCCGTCGCGCGCCAGGCGTCTTGTTCGACGCCAAGACAAGCCGCGATCAGCGCCGAGGCGGCGCAGCCCATGGCGGTTACCTTGGCCATCAGCGGGTGCCCGTTAGCGATTGTCGCGACCCGCTCGCCGTCGGTGACCAGGTCGGTCTCGCCCGACAGCCCGATGGTGATTTTTTTGTCGCGGGCGTAGGCAACGAGGGCTTCGCGCGTCGGCTTGGCCCCGGCCAAGGCGAAAAATTCGGCGTGATTGAGCCGCACCACCTTGGGCGCGCGGGCGACCAGGTCGCGGGCAAAGGCCGCACGCGGCGGCGCCCGATCGACAAACACCGGATCGAGCACCCATGGCACGTTGTGCTGCGATGCGGTTGCCACCGCGATCTCGGTTGCTTCGCGGCGTTCGCGGTCGAAGGTGCCGAGATTGACCAAAAGCGCATGCGAGCGAGCAACGAACGGGGCGATCTCCTCGGGCGACAGCGTCATCGAGGGCACGCAAGCCACGGCCAGCAGCGCATTGGCGGTGAAATTCTGCGCCACCGCATTGGTGATGCAGTGAACGCGCGGGGAGCGCGCGCGCAAACGGTCAAGCAACGCGGCCGCGGCTTGCGCCACGTCGTCGCGCGCTACTTCCTGGGAATGGCGCATCTCTGCTCCCTCCGCCGGCATGACCCGGATCAGGTTCGTTGGGTTGGCCCGGAAGCGGCCTCTCAGCCCGGCAAGCGCCGGACACCCCACGAGATTGCTGCGCAATACCTAGTCCGCGCGGCCTTCCAAGGCAAGCCCGTAAGACCTAGACGCCTTGCAAGCGCGGCGCCTTTTTGCTGGATTGCATGTGCATGATCCCGAAAAGTGGGACCCGGTTTTCGGATAAGATCATGCGCGAGCCAACATGGCTGCCGGAGGCTTTCGAGATGACCCCCTTTTTCGTTCAGATCAAATGCCAGCTCGGCAAGGCCTATCAGGTCGCCAACGAGCTGGCCGAAGCCGAGATCGCCTCCGAGATCTATTCGACCGCGGGCGACTATGATCTGCTGGTGAAATTCTATGTGGATGCCGGAACCGACATCGGGCATTTCGTCAACGAGAAGGTGCACTGCATTCCCGGCATCAAGGACACCCACACCATCATCACCTTCAAGGCGTTTCAGGCTTAATTTCAAGTCGGCATCGGCGGCCCTTCCGCCTCGGGCATGCGTTTGAGGTCGAGCTGGCGCTCGCGCCAGATCACGAACAGGCCGGCACCGGCGACGATGGCCGCCCCGACATAGACCAGCGCGCTCGGCAATTCGCCGAACATCCAGTAGCCGAGCAGCAGCGCCCACAGCATCGCGGAATAGTCGAACGGCGCCACCACCGACGCGCTGGCGTGGCGGTAGCTTTCGGTGAGAAATATATGGGCGATGCCGCCAAGCACGCCGACCGAGATCAGCGCCACCAGTTCCGATCCGGTCGGTGAGTGCCAGGCAAACGGCAGCGTCAGCGCACCCGCGATCGCGCACACCAGCGAAAAATAGAACACAATCGAGGACGTGGTCTCGCTTTGCGTGAGCCGGCGGGTCTGAATCACCGTGCCGGCGTTGCAGACCGCGGAGATCAGCGCCAACACCGAGCCGACCGCGGCGGCGGTCGCGACCCCGGCGGTCGCGTAAGCGCCGAGCTCGAAATGCGGCACCAGCATCACGATCACTCCGGCAAAGCCGACCAGCACCGCCGACCAGCGATAGATGCGCACGTGCTCTTTCAGAATGATGGCCGCCAGCGCCACGGTGATCAGCGGCGAGGCGAAGGAGATCGCGGTGGCGTCGGCCAGCGGCAGCCGCGTGAGCGCGGAGAAGTTGGTGAACATGCCGCCGACGCTGAGCAGTCCGCGGCCGAGCTGGCCGAACGGCCGGCCGGTGCGCACCGCGGTCG